>Ga0209810_1000062_pt1 | contig 326238 bp, 302 predicted proteins | sample Coa_R1_7_FD_187159 | JGI IMG/M metagenome (GOLD analysis project Ga0209810, IMG submission 187159) | Surface soil microbial communities from Centralia Pennsylvania, which are recovering from an underground coalmine fire - Coalmine... | ecosystem: Environmental > Terrestrial > Soil >...
GGCGCAGCCGGGCGGGAGACGCGGCCAGCACGACCGCCGGCCGAGTGTGCTGGGCGGGTGGAGCAGGCGAGATGATCGTCGACAAGGCGCCGCAGTATAGCGCAGGGCTGCGCGACGCGTCATCCAGGTTAGGCGGCGCCTCGGACTCACAGCCCTGAGGTGGGTCGCCTCGGACCGGGACTTTAGCGATCTCCGGGCAGTGGGACCCGACGACATCATTATTATATTATTATGAGGAACGGTATATTATTATGAGGAACGGCCCCACGGTGCGAATTCCCGCCATCCGCCGCACCCCTAGGTCGACAAAGCCACTTACAACCGCCCGCCGCCCTGGATGAACTCCCGCAGCGCGTAGTAGCCGAGCTTGGGGCCGTATTGCGTTCGGTCGCAACCCGGGGCCGGCCAGCCGATCAGCCCCCACGCCTCCGGCTGGTCGGGACATCCTTGGCAAGAGTCAGACAGTTGGTACCACAGGACGACCTCCACACCGTACTGCAGCATCGCCGGGAACACTTGCCGGATCTGTCGGCTCTGGCCCACTGGTCCGTCAGCTTGGAGCGACTGCTTGCCGGTCTCAGTGCAGAAAAACGGCCTAGTGCCCTGTGCGGGCACTACGGAGCGAAACTGGTCGATCCAGTCACGGAGCCCTGGGGACGAGCTCCCTGGCGGTGCGGACGTCGGGCCGTAGAAGTGCAGGTCATAGATGTCTGCAGACTGCCAGGCCGGGTTCGTCGGGTCGTTCATGCAGTCGGCGAAGAAGGTTGGCCGTGGATTGGGCAGTCCATAACCCATGCCACCCATTAGCACCTTGATGTTCGGGTCGACGTTGTGTAGGGCGTCCGCGCCTATCTTCAGCAGTTGGCAGTAGTCCCGGACCGCCTTGGCCGGATCATCGGGACCCGCACAGCCCGAGGTGACGATGAAGTTGCCGGCCCCGTTCGGCTCGTTCCAGATCTGGTAATAGCGCACCTTTCCGAGATAGTGCTGGCCGATCGCCGTGCAGAAGGCGGCAAAGTCCGATAAGTGCGCAGGAGCAGGCTCTGACTTGGCCGCGCAGTTGGGGTCTCCATTGAGTGAAGCCCAGGTGGGGGTGCTGAAAAGGGTCAGGATGGGTTCGAGGCCGAGGGCCGCCGTCGTGTCCATGACCGGGTCGTAGGTGCTCCAGTCGTACGTGACCGGTGGCGGCTGTGACGGCTGGACGGTGGACCATGCCACGTTGATGCGAACCCATCTGGCGCCGGTCTGGCGGAGCAGTGCCAAGTTCGTGGGGATGTTGCCCGGCTGGACTGGCACTCTCATGAAGGCTCCGACCTGCCATCCATCGCCTGGAGGGAATGGCCACGCCATGGCGCACCTACCCGACGTCGAACATGAACCGCAGTACGAGCGGGTACTGGATATTATTCACGGTACCCCTATAGGTGGCGTTGCCCCGCATGACCAAGATCGGCCACAACTGCCCGTTGGTCGGTGCAATGAACGTCAGGCCGATCGAGCGCAGCGTTGCAACGCTATATGTGTTCGCCGCTCCCGAAGGCGGAGTAGCGTAGTCCGCGAAGGTCACGACCCCGACCGGGACACACGAGGGCGGGCTGAACGGCATATGATCTGTCACCATGCCAGTCGATGAGCAGTTGCTGGTGAGGCTGGTGTCCACGTTATACAGGTACAGGTCGATGGGCGCGTTCTGCGCATCTGGGTCCATCAGCACGGCGGTCAGCAGCGTCCCTGGGCCGGCCGTAGTGACCGCGGTGATGGGAGACAGGCGACCGCCCAGGCAAAATCCGGGCGAGTACTGTACGTTGGAGTTGGATGGCGGAGGCAAACTCGCTCCTGGGACTACGCTTATAACAGCCTGGCTCTTGGTCATCGCTTGTCTCCTCCTTAACCTTCGTCCTGGCTGGGCGGCTCTCCTCACCCGGAGACACGCCCTACGTGCCGCAGAGCTATGGATCCGGTAGCAGCCGGGTTCTTGTAGTACCAACACGCCGCTGCGGTGCGGCTAGTTCACTCCAGTCGTGCTAATCGCCACGCCAGGGGCGCCACTAGCCGAGACGCTGCCGATATCGGTCAGGGTCAGCACCGTCCCCTGGGCGCAATCCAGGGTCAGTGCCACGCTCGCCTCGGCCAGCGTGCTGTCGACGGTCAGCGCAGTGATCCGCAACTGGGTGACGCTGTCGCCTTGTGGGTCGGTCACACCTCCCAACGCCGAGGTCGTGCTGAACTCAGCGGAGTCGTTCAGCGCTCCAACCACCCAGTCCAGCCAGGCCGGCACGGCCGTGGCAGGAGAGGGCGGAGCGGTGAATTCGCCCTCGACGTCAAGCCACATACCGATAGCCATACTCCCTCCAGACAGTCGGTCGGCGCACACGAGCGGGCGCTATTCCTGCCCCACGTGCCTGGCCCAGGCTTCGCTATGGATACAAGTGCCGTGTGATATACCCGAGATCTGTGAGATAGACTCATAAAGCGGTCAGCGGAGCCTAACGCCAGAATACAGGCTTTTGGCAGATATGAATCGGAAGTTGTGCAACGAACACATCACAACTATCGCGGCCACGACCTGGCGGCACGCTTGAACTGGGTGCGAACGTCCACCTCGGCCAGGAATGGCCGCCCGAGCTGGGCCAGCGCCTGGGCGCCCCGGCGCTGGCCGACCGCGCCGCCAGGCCAGGTCATCGGTCCACCAGGTGCAACGCTTTCGCTCCCTGAGAGGCGGGAGCCGCCGCACCTGCTCGGGCGGGTGGGCGACACGTGCTAGCTGTGGAATGCACCCAGGCGAGCCGGGTCCAGCGGGAGCAGGATCGGCTCGCTCCAGACCGCCCAGTCGGCGGTGTTGTCGCCCGCTGGCCCGGGGCCGGTCTCGAAACGAAGCTGGATTGCGCGGCCCGCGTAGCGGCTGAGGTCCAGCCGGGCGTCGAGCCAGCGGCGCGCCGCGGGGTCATGCTTCGGGTCGACGTACTGGTCGAACAGCACCTCATCCTGGCCATCGGCGTTCGCCACCACGCGGAACTCCACCCCGTCCCCCGCTCCCTGCCAGGCATCGGGGAGCAGCCCCACCCCAAGCTCCAGCGCGGCGTGCTCGGGAAGGGCGGGCAGGGTGTAGCTCACCCGGGTCATGGCCTGGACCGCGGGCGGGTGCTCGAACAGCGCCCGGCGATAGCTGCCGCCGAGGCCAACCGCTTGCAGCCGTCCGTCAGGCCCGGCTAGCGGGTGAGCGGCATCTGGCAGCGGCGACTCCACCCGGGCGGTTGGCCAGGATTCCAGCGCGCTCCAGGAAGCGAGCAGGCTGTTCCGCGCATACAGGAGCGCTTCGCTGCCGTCGGGCAGCGGCAGCCGAGCCAGCAGGGTGAACTGGCGGGCGACCTCGGCGCCCAGGTCGGTGGATGGATCCGCCAGTGCTCGGGCGAACGCGGGCAGCCCGGGCAGGCTATCGCGTGGAACGCCCGGTTCGCCGGTCTTGGTGACCACGAGATCCGCTCCGAACAGTTGCCCGCGACTGTAGTCGCTGGCCGGGTCCCAGGCATCGGTGACGAAGGTGATCGGCTCGTCTGCCAGCATGGCCCGATACCGGAACGTCTCGACCTGGAAGAAGTTGGCCATTGGAACGAAGGCGACGACCAGCCGTGGCAACCCCAGCGCGTGGCGGGTGCGAGCCAGCAGAGCCGTGATCGCCGCATCCTGCCAGTTCTCGGCCGCCGGGCGGGCCAGGTGCTGCCAGACGGTCACCCGCCCGTTGATGGGAGGGGGCGGCTCGGAGCGGGCGGCGCCGGGCAGGTGGACCACCTGTAACGGCGAGTCGAGCCCGAAGGCGTGCCAGGCCAGCGTGCTCAGGCCGTAGAGGCCCAGCGCGCAGAGGAGCGTGGCGCTCCCCGCCTGGCACAGCCGTGCCAGTGCGGGCAGAGAGGCAAGCAGCGCCAGCGGGGACACCGACAGCAGGGCGAAGGCCGGGTACAGCGGCAGGTCGTAGCGCGGCTCCTTGTCGATCATGTGCCACAAGGGCCAGAACGCCCCCAGGTACCAGCCCAGCAGCAGCCCGGCCGCGGCCCGCAAGCGCAGCAGCACCACCGCTGCCCCGACCACAGGCAGCACCAGCAGCAGCCACTGATCCCCCCAGGCAAAGGCGAACCAGGTCCGCACCGACCAGCCGAGCGAGTACAGCGTCAGCGCTGCTCCATCGTAGGGCAGCCAACCACCGTAGGACTCGAAGCTGGCCTGCTGCGAGAATGCCGCCAGGCCCCGGCCGAAGCTGGCCGGATCAGCCGCCAGGAAGGGGCCGACGACCAGCAGCACCCCGACCCCGAAGGCGGCCGCCAGGACGATGACATGCCGCAGGGCCTGAGCGGGGCTCGCACCCCGCGCCCGCTCAGCTCGCCAGCGCCAGCCGAGCACGAACAGCGCGGGCAGCCAGAGGAAGAACGGCGCCTGGTACTTGGTGCAGCAGGCCAGCCCCAGCAGTAGCGCCGCCAGCACGATATCCCGACGCTGGATGCGGGGCCGGAGCAGCCGCGCCAGCCCGAAGGCGGCCAGGGCGACCATCGCGGTTAGCGGCAGATCCAGCAGGTACACGTGGGACTGGATGACGACCCCGGTGTACAGGGTCACCAGCGCCGCGGCACACAGGCCCGGGACACGGCCGAAGAGCGTCCGGCCGATGCCGTAGGTGGCGAGCAGCAGGATCGCCAGCGCCAGGCTGCTGGAGAGCCAGACGGTCCGGTCGATGTCTGGCCCGAGGACCGCCTGGGCCAGGCCCATGATGATCAGCCAGAGCGGGGTGGTTTTCCAGGTGGCGAAGGTTGCCGCGGCGCTGAGGCTGTCGAGCGAGGGCGCCAGGAAGAAGCGTCGCCAGGCCTCGGTCATCTGCAGGTAGAAGGCCGGGTCGCCGTTCGGCGGCCGGGTGTCGATGGCGAGCCACACCGCCAGCAGCCAGGCCTCGAACGCCCAGACGGCGCCCAGGCCGGCCAGGTCGGGCAGCCAGGCGAGCAGCCCGGAGCAGCGCCCGGCGGCGGGGCGAACGGGGACGGTCTGCGCTGGGCGCTCGGCGATCATGCGCGGAACGGGGACCCAGCCCCGAGCTCGACGGCGTGGGCATCCGCCGCGGCAGGTGGGACGTCCGGCGGCGCCTGGCCGCGCGGCGGCGGCCAGACCGCGACCTCGGGGTGCAGATACACGGGCCAGTACATCACCAGGGGCGGGGGCGGCTGGGCGACCTGGAACACGAGCGCGTTCTCCACCCGGTCCACGTACAGGTGGCGATCCGGATCCCGCGAAACGCTGGCGGTGACGCTGTAGCTGAAGCCCTGGAGCGGCAGCCGCAGCGAGAAGTCGACCACGACGCGCTCGCCGGCGCGGCGGGGGCCGAAGGCGACGCCTGCCCCGTGGGTGGTGGCCCCGGTCAGCGCCATCCCATTGCGGTCGCGCAGGGTGAAGCCGACTCGCCCGCTGAACGGGCAGTCCTGCACGCACTCGATACTGACCCGGATCGTCACCCGCTCGTTGAAGCGGACGAGCTGGGTCGGGGCGCCCTGCTCGTTCAGGAGCTGGATGCCGCGGATGCGCGCCTCGCCGGAGCCGTAACGGGTCTCACGCGCGCGCTCCGCCAGCTCCGGGTCCGTGAAGAAGCGCGCCTCCAGCGCCGGGTCCGGCGCCGGGGCGCCATCCGCCGGCTCGACAGCGCCGCCGGCGGCCCGCTGCGCCGCTAGCTCGCGCTCCGCCACCAGCCGGTAGTAGCGGTTGCAGACCCGGTCCGGCTCGCCCAGGTCCAGCGTCTGGCCGCGCTCCAGCAGCAGCACCGCGTCGGACAGGTTCCGCACCGACTCGATGTCGTGCGAGACGTAGGCGATGGTCATCCCGCGCCGCCGCATCTCGTGGATGCGGTGGATGCACTTGTGCTGGAACGCCAGGTCACCCACCGCCAGCGCCTCGTCTACCAGCAGCACGTCCGGGTCGACGTGGATCGCGGCGGCGAAGGCGAGCCGGACGAACATCCCACTGGAATACAGCTTGACCGGCCGGTCGACGAACTCACCGATCTCGGCGAAGTTGAGGATGTCCGGCATGCGCCGCTCAACCGCGCTCGGGGACAGCCCGGCCAGCGCCCCGAACAGGCGGACGTTCTCGCGCCCGGTGAACTCGGGATTGAAGCCGGCGCCGAGCTCCAGCAGCGAGGAGACGGTGCCGCCGACGTGGGCGCGCCCGGAGGTTGGCTGCAGCACTCCGGCCAGGATCGACAGCAGGGTGGACTTGCCCGAGCCGTTCTGGCCGATGATGCCGAAGACGCTCCCGCGCGGCACCTCGAAGCTGACGTCCCGCAGCGCCTGGACCTCGGCGACCGCGGCCCGGCGCCGGCCCAGCAGCAGCTCCAGCAGCCGCTCCGTCGGCGTCCGGTACAGCCGATAGGTTTTGCAGAGGTGCTCGGCGGCGATAATCGGGGTGGACATGGCTACAGCACGTCCGGGAAGCCGGGCCGCAGCCGGCCGAAGATCCACAGGCTCAGCGCCAGCAGCCCGGCCCCGACCAGGTAGGCCGCGAGCAGCGGGCTGGGCGGGGGCAGCTCGCCGAGCAGCAGCACCGAGCGGTAGCCGCTCACCAGCCAGGCGAGCGGGTTGACCGCCAGCAGCCAGCGCAGGCGCTCCGGCACCGCGCTCTCCGGGTAGAAGATGGGGGTGAGCAGGAACCAGCCGGTGAGCGCCAGCCCGACGAGCTGGGCCAGGTCGCGCAGGTACACCCCGAGCGCGGCGGCCAGCACGTTCAGCCCGGCGGAGAGCAGGAGCTGGGGCAGCAGCAGCAGCGGTAGCAGCAGCGCCGTCCAGCTCAGCCGGTGCAGCAGCGCTGCCCCGAGCACCACCAGCAGCAGCGCCGGGAGCTGTCCGACCAGCGCCGCCACGGTGAGCCCGAGTGGGAAGACGTGCGAGCGCACTGCCGTCTTTTTCACCAGGTTGGCGTTGGCGACGATGGCGCTGGTGGCGCCGGAGAGGCTCTCGCTGAGCATGGTGAATGGGACGAGCCCACAGAACACGAACAGCGCGAAGTCGGCGGTGGTGCCGCCGGCGAAGCGGACGTTCAGCACCCCGGAGAAGACGATCCCATAGATCAGCAGCAGCGCCAGCGGGTACAGCAGCGTCCAGAGCGCCCCGAACGTCGAGCCGCGATAGCGGGTCTCCAGCGTGCGCTGGGCCAGCGACCACACCAGCCAGCCCTCGCGTAGCAGTCCCTGGACGCTCGGCACAGTCGCGCTCCCCCGGGTCCACGGCAGTTGTCCGGCCGCGGGCCGCTTCGGGGCCATTTTAGATGTAGCCGAGGTCCGCGAGCCGCTGCGCGACGGCCTCCTGCTCCTGCGGGGTGTACTCGTCGCTGCCACCGGCCTGGTCGGCGGCCTCACTGCCAGCCGGGACAGGCACGGCCGTCTCCGCCTTGGCCGGACCGAAGATCGGCGGCGCCGGGCGCGCCCGGGCCGACCGGTCGGCGATCAGCGCCACCGCCGCGCCCAGCTCCAGCGCCTCGCGCGCCGAGCGTGCGGTGACGATCGGGCGCTCCTCGAACGGGTCGTCCAGCAGGTCGTACCGAGCCACCCGCGGCTGGCGGGCCACTGCCTCTGCCCCGCAGTGGAAGTCGGCGAGCTGCTGGCGGCTCAGCGCCCCGCGCTCCAGCAGCTTCGTCTCGCGGGCGAGCTGCGCCGGGGAGGGGCGATGCCCCCAGAGGGCGACGAAGAGCTGCTGGACGAACTCGCTATTTGACAGGTCCGGGCGGTTCGCCGCGAGCAGCCCCTCGAGCTGCCCGCGCACGACCACCTTGCAGGTCGGGGTGCGCAGCATGCGCTCTTTGGGATACCAGCGGCGAGCCGGCATCGGGAGCACGATCTCGTTCAGCCAGCTCGCGCCCTCCGGCGCTGCGCCGTCTGCCCGGCCCGCGTCGTCGGCGACCGTGTCGGCCGCCCACCACTCGGCGTAACCCAGGCTGTCGCCCTCGCTGCGCTCCCGCCGCAGCAGCGGCCCCAGCGAGCGGCCCTCGAAACAGCCGTGGTCCACCAGGCCCGCCAGGTCCAGCAGGGTCGGGGCGACGTCCGCCAGCGAGACCTGCTGGTCGAGTCGGCCGGGCTGCGCCCGGCCGGGGGCGTAGAGCAGCAGCGGCACCCGCACCACCTCCTCGATGAGCGGGCCCCAGTGCTCGAACTGCCCCTCCGCCTCGCCTTCGCCGTGGTCGGCCAGCAGCGCCAGCACGCCGTCCCGCAGTAGCCCCAGTTTGTCGAAGGCATCCAGGAAGCGAGCCAGCCGGCCGCGGTCGAACTTCTCAACCCCGCGCAGATAGTAGGGCAGGAACAGCGCTGCCGGCTTCTTGCCCCCTGGAAGCTGCTGCACCAGGTCGCGGAACAAGCGATGCGGCTCGGCCTGTCGGTTCAGCCCGCGAAGCTGGTACAGTTCGGCGATCTCGTCCACCATCTCCAGGAAGTCGTCCGCGTCGCCCGGCCCGAGCGGCCCCTCGGGCAGCAGGTAGGGATCGTGCACGTCGAACACGTGGACGAACGCCAGCGTCGGGCCGGTCCGCGCCGCCTCGCCTAGCGCCTGCAGGAAACGGTCGTCCTCGCCCGGGCCGAACGTCGCCTGGAAGCCCGCGAACAGCCCCAGCGGCTTGAACAGCTCGGGGGTATCGGTGATGGCCAGAGTGGTGTAGCCGGCGGCGCGCAGCAGGGTGGCGAGCGTGGGGGTGCCGGGAATCAGCCGTGTCTTGTAGAAGGCGCGGACACCGCTGGAGGGCGGGTACAGCCCGGTGAGCAGGCTGGCGTGGGCCGGGGTGGTGTAGCTGGCGACGCTGACCGCCTGGGTGAAGCAGGCCGCTCCGGCCGCCAGGCGGTCCAGGTTGGGGGTGCGGACCGCGTCGCCCAGCCCGTAGCGGTCCAGATAGCGACGGTCCGGCTGATAGCCCACGCAGTCGAAGCGCAGGGTGTCGACCGAGAATAGGACGATGCTCGGCGGCATGGCGCTCTGGTGGCTCCTCCGCTCAGCCGCCCTGCGGCGCTGGCTGGCTGGCGCCGGGCGCCGCCAGCAGCGAGCGGCGCGTCCGGCGGGCGCTGCTCACGTACGTTGCCGCCTCCGGCTCGCCGGGGCGCGGCGCGCCGAGATCGATCTCTACCGCGTGGAACCCGGCGGCAAGCAGCAGCGCCCGGGTCCGGTCGGGGTGCAGTAGCCGCTTCGGAAGCCCTCCCAGGCTCAGCATCTCCCGCAGCGCGGCCAGCGAGGCCGGCTGGTACAGCTCCAGCACCAGGTGCCCGCCCTCGCGCACCACCCGGTGCGACTCCCGCAGCAGGTCGAACAGCGCCGCGTCGGAAAGCTGCTCCGGCAGGTGGCTGGAGACGACGCCATCCACCGATTCGTCACCGAGGGTGCGCAGGAACTGGACTGGATCAGCGTTGGCCACCGCGAAGCCCTGCTCGCGGCAGTACTGCGCCAGCGCCGGGTCCGGCTCCACCGCCTGCACCGCCAGCGTGCCACTGGCCGCGCGCAGGAAGTCGCCAAAGCCCGCCCCAAGCGCCACCACCCGGGCGCAGCCGCGCAGGTGCTCGAGCAGGCGCTGGGCGCGCGCTGCCGCCTGCTCGTCGGCCTCGTGGATCGCCGCCAGCGCGTGCACGGCCAGCGGCAGCTCCTGCGCCGGAGGCTCTGCCGCAGCAGGTCGGGCAGGAGCTAGCTGGCTCGCTGCCCGCAGCCGCCCGGCGAGCAGCATCAGCTCGCGCTGCCAGACGTTCGCGGCGCGCTGCATCCGCTCCAGCTCCGCCTCGAGGCGCTGCACCGCCTGCTGAGCCGCGTCCTGCCCCCGCTCCACCTCGGCCCGCGCCTCGGCAAGCTCGGCCCGCAGCGTCCGCAGCTCCTCGCGCTGCGCCGCGAGCGCCTCGCGCAGTTCGTGGATGCTGCGGACGATGTCGCCTTCGTCCGAAAGCACCCGCCAGAGCGACTGGAAATGCTGGTTGAAGCTGTCCGCCTGCGCCTTGAGCGTGTCGATCTCTTGGCGGAGCGATGCCGACTCTGCCCGCAGCAACACCGCTTCACTCTCCAGGGCGCGCAGCCGCTGTCTGCTCTCTGAGCCGAGGAATCCGCCGAGCACACTGGCACCTCGCCGCGGTCCCCGCTCGGTCGCACAACGCCTGCACGCTCGTTCCGTGCTCGGATGGCAGGCCAGCGCACGCTCCGAAGGACCGGTCCTGTCTGCCCACCCGCCCCGATCCTGGGATCGGGCACGGCTCCTGCCCTCCGCCGGCGGAAGTGTACACCATTATCTGGAGCACGGTTGCGGCGGGAGGTGGGCGGCGGGCGCAGCGTGCCTTAGAATGCTGCGCTCATGCGTGTGCTGCACGTTACGCATGCCCTTGCCCCGGACTCGATCGGCGGCGTCGAACTGCACCTGCGCGACCTGCTCGCGCATCAGGCGCGCCGCCACGAGCTGCTGGTGCTCGCGCGCACAGGCGAGCCCTCGTCCCCGGACTACTCGGTCCGCGACGAGACACGAGACGGGCTGCCGACGCGGCTGGTGGTGAACACCTACGCCGCCGTCTGGCAGGCAGGCTTCGAGCGCACCTATCGCGACCCGGCGATCGAAGCGGTGCTGGCGCGGACACTGGAGGAGTTCCGGCCGGACGTGGTCCACCTGCACCATCTGATCACGCTTTCCTGCGACCTGCCGGCGGTCGTCCGCCGCGCTGGCGTGCCCTGCGTGCTGACGCTGTACGACTACTGGCCGCTGTGCCACCGGGGCAACCTGGTGGACTGGCGAGGGCAGCAGTGCAGTGGCCCGGAGGACGCCAGGTGCGCCACCTGCGTCGCCGAGCAGCTCGTCTGCGCCGGCGCGGCGCCGCTCGGCGGCCGGCTGCTGGCGCGGGCGCGGACCCAGCCCTGGTTCGGCCGGGTCCGAGCGCTGGCCGCCCCGCTGGCCCGTGTGGCGCTCGGCCACGTCGCGCAGCGGGGCCCGGCCGAGATCGCCCGGCGCCAGGCGGCGCTCCGCCAGGGCGTGCTGGCGGCCGACCTCGTCCTCGCCCCGACTCGGGCGCTGCGCGCCTGGTACCTGGCTCACGGGTATCCGGCCGAGCGCATCACCCACAGCCCGCTCGGCCTGCCGCCGCTGGCGGCCTGTCCCCGCCGGGTGCGTGGCCCAGGCGAGGGCCCGCGGTTGGGCTACGTCGGCCGGCTCACGCCGATCAAAGGGCTGCACGTGCTGCTGGCCGCGCTGCGCCAGCTTCCGCCGCGGGGCTACACGCTGCGAGTGTTCGGCCGCTGGCACGACGACCCCACCTGGCCGAGCTACCGCCACGATCTCGAGCGCCTGGCCGCGGGGCTGCCGGTCCGCTTCGAAGGTCCCTTCCCCGCGGGCGGGATCGCCGACGTCTTTGCGGAGCTGGACCTGCTGGTGCTTCCCTCGGTCTGCCAGGAGAACGCGCCGCTGGTGATCCAGGAGGCGAAGCTGGCCGGCCTGCCGGTGCTGGGCTCGGACGTGAGCGGGCTGGCGGAGATCGTGACACCAGGGCGCGACGGCTGGCTGTTCCCGCTGGGTGACAGCGTCGCGCTCGCGGAGCGGCTGCGCGAGGTGATCGAGCAGCCGGCGCGGCTCGACGCGCTGTCGCCTGATGCCGCCAGCGTGCGCTCGCTGGACGACCAGGCGCGGGAGCTGGACGCTCACTACGCTCGGCTGGCCGGGCGGTGGGTGGCGCCGGCGCCGGTCGAGGGGTGTTAGCCCAGCGCCGTCCCGGGCGCCAGAGGCTCGGCGCGGGCGAGCGCGCGCAGCGCCCGCCGCACTCCTTCCCGGAGTGGGACGCGCGGCTGCCAGCCGAGCGTGGCGCGGATGCGGCTAACGTCGGCAACGAAGTCGCCAGTCTCCACCGCCAGCGCCAGCTCCGGCCAGGGCACCAGCTCCACCCGCCCCGCGCCCGCCTCCTCCACCACCAGGCGGGCGAAATCGATCAGCGCGATGCCCTCGCCGCTCCCCACGTTGTACACCGCACCCTCGGAGGTGGCGGCCAGCCCGGCCAGCGCCAGCGCCTCGACCACGTCATCGATGTAGACGTAGTCGCGGATCTGGCGGCCGTCGCCGTAGACTGGCAGGCTCTGCCCTGCCGCCGCGAGCTGGATGAAGCGGTTGGCAACCCCAAAGTCGCGGCCGACGGACGACAGGTGCGCCCCGAAGGGGATGGTGATACGCAGCACGGTGGTGGCGAGGCCAAAGACTCGGGCATAGTTCCGGTGGTGCAGCTCCGCCGCCAGCTTGTGGACGCCGTAGGGGTTGAGCGGCGCCAGCGGTGCGTCCTCCGGCACCGGGAGCCGCGTGGCGCGGCCGTACTGGAGCCGCGAGCCGGGGAACACCACCCGGGCGGTCGGGGCGTGCAGCCGAGCCGCCTCCAGCACCGCCAGCGCCCCGATGACGTTCACCAGCGCGTCGATCGCCGGCTCACGGGTGGAGGCGATGCTGCCGGAGCGGCCGGCGAGGTTGAAGATCACCTCCTGGCTGTGGACCGCCTGGACGATCGTGCTCGGCTCGCGCACGTCGCAGACGATCCGCCGCACCCGCTCGGACGCTGGCAGCAGGTAGGGGAAGCTGTGCTCGGTCGTCGCCGCCAGCGTCAGCCGGGCACCGCACGCCGCCAGCGCTCGGCTCAGGTGCCGGCCCAAAAAACCGGCCGCGCCGAGGATCAGCACCGGCCGATCCTGGTACCAGCTCCGCCAGTCGAGCGCGCTCATACCGCCGCGCGCTCGGCCAGCGCCGCCGCGAGCGTCTCCCGCAACGAGTCGACCAGGGCGCGGCTGGCCCGCCAGCCCATCTCCCGCTCGATCCGCCGCGGGTCGCCCCGCACCACTGCCACCTCCGGCCGCTCCGCCGTCTGGCCTTGCGCCTCGATCTCGACCGGACCGCCGTACAGCCGGCAGAGCATGTCGAGCACGGCGCGCATCGAGATGCTCTGGCCGGAGCAGACGTTGTACGCCCGGCCGGGCCGACCGCGCTCGGCCAGGGCGAGCAGCGCCGCGGCGGCGTCCCGCGCGTCCACGAAGTCCCGTTCGGCCTCCAGCCGGCCGACGCGCACCCGCCCCGCCGCGGCGAGCTGCGCCACGACCGCGCCGACGAACGTCGTCTCCGGCTCGCCAGGCCCGGTCACGTTGAACACGCGCGCCGCGACAACGGGCAGGCCGTGCAGGCGCTGCACCTGGAAGCCGAGCATCTCCGCCCAGCTCTTGGTCAGGCCATAGGGGCCGAGCGGGCGGAACGGCTGCTCCTCACGCACCGGCAGCTCCCCGGGCTCCAGCGCCCCGTATTGCGCCGCCGAGCCGACCAGCAGCACCCGCGGCGGCCGCTGCCAGCGCCGGCAGGCCTCCAGCAGCGCTTCGGTCGCCGCGACGTTGGCCTGGTAGAGCGCGGCCAGATCGCCGGTGCGCGCCGCGGCCAGGTGGATCACCAGGTCCGCCTCGTGCCCGGCGAGCGCCTCACGGGTGGCAGCCGCGTCGCGCAGGTCGACCACCAGGCTCGCCACCCCGGGCACGTGGCCTGGCCGGCGGCCCAGGCCGATGACCTCGTCGCCGCGCCTCAGCAGCAGCGCGGTGAGGTGGCGGCCGAGGAAGCCCTGATAGCCCGTTACCAGGACGCGCGCCACGCCGGGGCCTCCTGGCGCCGCATCTATTCCGGCAGGAAGAGGTGGCGGTCACGCTCGAAGACGTCGACCGCCTGGCTGTAGTCGTCGTGCCGGCCGATATCCAGCCAGTGGCCGTCGAACAGGTACGCCGCCACGCGCCGCTTCCGCCCCATCAGCCCGCGCATCAGGTCCGGCAGGTCCATGTGCTCGCCCGGCACCATTCCGGCGATCGCCTCAGGCTCCAGCACGTAGATGCCCGTGCTCACCGCCAGCTCCAGCGTCGGCTTCTCGTCATAGGCCGTCAGCGTCTGGCGCTCGTCGAGCGTCAGCACCCCGAAGTCAATGGTGTACCGCTTGCGGTAGACCCCGATCGTCGCGGCGGCGCCCTGGGCATGGTGGAAGCGCACCATGTCGCCGAAGTTCAGCGTCGTCAGGACGTCGCCATTCATCACCAGGAACGTCTCGTTCAGATCCGGGATCAGCGCCAGGGGGCCGGCGGTGCCGAGCGGCGTCTCTTCCAGCGAGTAGCTCACCCGGGCGCCGAGCCGCCGGCCGTCACCGATCACCGCCTGGATCAGGCTGGAGAGATAGCCGACCGCCAGGACGATGTCGTCGATCCCGTGGCCAACGAGCTGGCGGATAACGACCTCCAGAATCGGCAGGTCCCCGATCGGCATCAAGGGCTTCGGCAGAATCGTCGTGTACGGCTGCAGCCGCGTCCCGCGGCCGCCAGCCAGGATCACCGCGCGCACCCCACCTCTGCCTTCCTAGACCGCGTACTGCTCCGGGCGGTAGCGGTGCGCCTCGGCCCGCACCCACTCGATCACGCGCTCCAGCCCCTGCTCGAACGGCACGGTCGGCCGCCAGCCCAGCACGCGCTCGGCGAGCGAGGCGTCTGCCACCAGCCGCTCCACCTCGCTGGTCGGGGGCCGCTGCCGCTCGGCCTGCACCTCGACCTGGAGCCGCTTCCCGAGCAGCCGCCCGACCAGCTCCACGACCTCGCCGACCGCGAGGTCGCGCCCGGTCCCCAGGTTCACCGTCAGTCCCACCGCGCCGGGCGCCTCCGCCGCGGCCAGCATCCCGGCCACGGTGTCCGTGACGTAGGTCCAGTCCCGCCGCGCCTCCAGGTTGCCCAGGCGGACACGATCGCCGGCCAGCGCCTGGCTGACAATCGTCGGAATCACCGCCCGGGCGGACTGCCGCGGCCCGAAGGCGTTGAACGGCCGCACCAGCGCCACCGGCAGCCCGTAGGTCAGGTGAAACGCCTCGGCCAGCTTGTCCGCGCCGAGCTTGCTCGCAGCATAGGGCGACTGCACGTGTAGCGGGTGCGTCTCGTCCATCGGGACGCGGGTGGCGGTGCCATAGACCTCGCTGGAGGAGACGTGCACCAGCCGGGCGACGTCCTGATCGCGAGCGGCGAGCAGCACGTTCAGCGTCCCCAGGACGTTCGTCTCCACCACCTCGCGTGGGTGGCGGTAGGAGTAGGGGATGGCGATCAGCGCGCCGAGGTGGAACACCAGCTCCGCCCCGGCCATCGCCTGCCGCACCGCCTCGGCGTCGCGCAGGTCGCCCGCGACAATCTGGATCTCCCGCTGCAGCGCCGGCTCCAGCGCCGCCAGGAGCCCCACGTCGCCACGGGAGTTGTAGCGGACGAACGCGGTGACCGTCGCCCCATCATGAACCAGGCGCTCCACCAGGTGGCTACCAATGAACCCGCCGGCGCCAGTGACCAGCGCCCGGCGGCCCTGAACCGTCATGCTTCCCCGCACAGCGAACCCGCACCCCATTGGAGCGCGGCGGACAGCAGTATAGGTCTGGGCCCAGGCGCCCGGCTACACACGCGACAGGGAGGAAGGGCGCGCTGACCGGGCTACGACTCGTCGGGGGGCAGCGGGGCGGGGGCGCGGAAGTCGTCGCTCAAGCGGGAGACCATCTCCATGGTGCGCCAGGCCCCGTTGATCAGGCTCTCCGCCTCGGCCACGGCCAGCTCCCAGCGGCCGTCGCCGTCGCGGGCTAGCTCCCAGCAGCGGCTCTGGACATGCTGCCCGAGCTCGGCCGCCAGGCAGGCGAGCAGGAAGGTACCACCTCGGAAGTCCACCGTTTCGGACGAGGCGACGAGCTGATCGACCAGCCGCGCTGCCAGCGCGCGCGCCTGCGCTTCCAGAGCTTCCCGCCGTCCCATGCGCGCCTCCGTGGGGCATTGTGCCACAGTGGGCGGGCGTCGAGGGCCACGGCTACTCGGTCCAGGCGACGAGCTGGGGCGGCCCGGGCGCCCAGCGCGCCCCAGGAATCTCCGCCAGGTGCCGGTAGTGGTCCTCCACCTCGTTGTTGGGGTCGACCCGGGTGTACCAGGCGTACTTGGCGAGCCGCTGCTCGCGGGTCATGTAGCCGTAGTGCTTGAGCCGCACCGGCAGGTCGCGCGTGGCGCCGACCAGGCCCTGGGGGACGTTGCCGCAGTGGAAGTTGCCGCCGTACCCAGTCGGGACGAAGCGCAGCCGGCGCAGCGGCTGCCCGCGCAGGCGAAAGAAGGAGGGCCGGGCGAACTGGCCGTAGATGCCGTCCACCCGGATCTGCTCCGGCGTGTCCCAGACGTAGGCGACGCGCAGCCGGTACGCGGCCACGTCCTGGCCCTGCTCCGCCGCCTGGCGGAGTAGCTCGGGGCCGCTGCGCTCCAGCACCTCGTCGCCGTCGATCCAGAGCACCCACTCTGGGCTCAGCGCGATGATGCGTTGCAGCAGGAAGTTCTTGTCGCGCGCCTCGTCCAGCCCCTGGAACGGGGAGGGGATGACGGTCACCTGCTCGCCGAAGGCGGCGCAGATCGCCGCGGTGTCGTCGGTGGAGTGGTCGTCGAGCACCAGCACCCGGCCGCACAGCGGGAGGACGCGGGCGATCACCTCGTGGATGTGGGCCGCCTCGTTCTTCACCCGTAGCGCGGCGAGGAAGCGCGGGTCGCTGAGCGAGGCGCGGGCGGCCGGGGGGCTGCCCTCCGGCCAGCGCCAGCGCCAGAGCGTGCAGGAGGGGTCGTACTTCGGCCAGGGGCGCTGCCAGCCGCGCCGGATGTACTCCTCCGAGTACGAGCGCCAGGGCTCGCACGGGATGCGGTCTAGCAGGAACACCGGGAGGGCCGGGATGATCCAGCCGCGCACCAGCCGCTCGCCCTGGGCCATCTGCCACTCCTCCAGCCCGAACCACCTGTTGTAGGGTGTCGGACGGCTGCGGGCGAAGGCGCTGCGGCGGTATAGCCCCAGGCCGGAGATGAACGGGGCCGGGCTGTAGCTGCGGGGCAGGCTCGGGTCGTCGGCGTGGGGGTTCATCGCCTCGATCCCCAGCAGCGCCAGCTCCGGGTGGCGGTCCAGCACGTCCAGGCTCTGGCGAAGCCAGCCGGGCGGGAGCATCGCGTCGTTGTCGGTCTTGACCAGGATCGGGGCGCTGGCGGATTCGATCCAGTGGCGCATCGCAGCGACGGGCGAGCCGAAGCGGGTGCGGACGAAGCGCGCCGGGGCCGGGACGCGAGCGACGGCCGCCTCCAGCCAGGCGTCGGTACCGTCCTCCGAGCCGTCGTCGTAGATAGACAGCCGCTGCACGGACTGCCAGTCGGTCGTCTCTAGCAGTGTGGTGAACGTCTCGCGGGTGAACTCCAGCCGGTTGCGCGCCAGGTAGAGCAGGTCCACGCGCCGCTCCCCGTCCATGGGCGTTCTCTCCTCCTGCTTCGCGGCCCACGCCTGGCGGCCGTCCCACTTGGCCCGGTACAGCCGGCGGTTCTGCTCGAACAGCGCCAGCAGGTCCGGCCGGGTGCGGAAGGTAGATGGCAGCGCCCCGTCGTGATCCACGACGCAGCCATCCCACACCCCTAGCCGCAGCCCGGCGGCGAGCACGCGGGCGCAATAGTCGTTGTCCTCCCAGCCATAGCCGGTAAACCGCTCGTCCAGCGGCCCGACCTGCTGGTAGACTTCCCAGGGCAGGTAGACACAGACGAAGGCGAGCAGCCGTGGCTCCGGGCGGAAACGCGGCACCCGCGAGGCGAGCTGTCGCGGGTTGCCCACCACCCCGCGCACGCCGGCCGAGAGGATACCGAGCCCCGGCTGGCGCCCCGCCTGCTCCGCCAGCAGCGACAGCCCGCGCGATGTCAGCAGCCGGGCGTCATCGTTGAGCAGGACGACGTCGGTACCCGCGGCGCCAATGCCCAGGTTGGCATTGCGGGCATAGACGAACGGCTTCGCCCCGTGCACCCAGCGCACACCCGGGAGCTGCGGCTCCGCCTCCGCCCGGGCGCCGTCGTCCACTACCAGGATCCGCTCCGGCGGCAGCTCCGGCTCGTGGGCCAGTACCGACCGGACGCAGGGGACCAGGTTGGCGGCCCGAGCAGAGAGGATGACGACCGAGAACGTCACGGCTTGACCGCCTGGAGCAGGATCGTCAGCCGCGGCCCATCTACGGTGCGGTCGATCCGCTCGCGCAGGGTACGGAACTTGGCCCGGATGCCGTAGTAGCTGGCGAACCGCTCGCGGTAGGGGTTGCCGGCTTCGTAGTACAGGAAGCTGCGGCGGTTCCAGAACGAGACGTGCGTCGGGTCTTGCCAGGCGCCAGGCCCATCGGTAGTTGGGACGGCGATCTCGACGGTGCCGCCCGGCGCCAGCACCCGCCAGAGCTCGTTCATGGTGTGGATCTTGTCCGGCAGATGCTCGACGATGTCCCAGGCACGGACGTGCTCCACCGAGTCGTCCAGCCAGGGCCAGGGCTCGCGCAGGTCCACCACCTCGGTGCTCGGCCCGGGGACGATGTCCACGTTCAGGTAGCCATCCAGTGGCGCATCGCAGCTCCCGAGATTCAGTTTCATCGGCCCTCCTCGTAGCGCCGGTTGCGCTGGCGCCAGCTCGTCCCAAGCATCCTCGCCCACGATCGCCCGCAGGTCGCCCGGCCAGCGCGACCAGTACGGGCCGCGCAGCCGCTTCGGGTAGGTGTTGCCGGGGTGGATCAGCGCGACGTAGAGCGTCAGGTCCTCCAGCGTCGCCACCCGCGCCCGCGGCCGGGCCCAGACGAAGCGGCTGTCCTCGCCCACCTGCACAGAAGGAAACGGCGATCGGCACCATGATTCGCGCCGGTACAGCAGCGAGCCGCCGATCAGCACCGGGCGCGGCCCGGCCGGGTACGCGTACAGCCAGGTCTCGCCTGTGCCCAGGTGGTGGAACAGCATCCTCCGCTGCCCGCACAGCTCGGCATCGGCCCGCAGCAGCGCCTGCACCTGGGTGCTGATTCGGCGCGAGGCCATCCAGTCGTCGTCGTCCCAGTGCAGGATCAGCTCGCCGCGACTGTGCTCCACGCACCGGTTGCGCTTCGCCCCCACGGTCTGGCGTCCCTCCAACCGGACGTAGCGCAGTCGCGGGTCCTCGGGCACGAGATCGGCGATCGGGTCCGCGCCGTCGTCCACGATCACCAGCTCGCGCGGCTCGTAGTCCTGGGCCAGAAAGCGGCGGATCGCCTGTGGGACGAACGGGCGCCGGTCGGCGGTCGGCATGATGCAGGAGACGAGCGGGCGGGTGGCGGACATCAGAAGAACTCCAGCAGGTGGCCCTCACGGAGCGCACGCTCCAGCCGCGCCAGTGCCTCCTCCGCGGTGATCCCCTTGCTCTGCAGGGCGGTGCGCACCCAGGGCCGAGAGAGCACACCCCGCATCATGCTTTCGATCGCCGGCTGGCTGGAGAGCGCGTCGCGGCTAATGACCCAGCGCAATTGGCTGAAGCTCGTCTCGGCGTGGAGCACGACGTCGCGGGCGAACTCGTCCGCAGCGGCCTCCGCCGGGGCGCCGCCAAACCCCAGCCAGTACTTGAACTCGTAGGAGATCCCGCCAGCGTACAGGTCGTAAACGCGGCTGCGCCCGGCGACGGAGACGGGGTGCTCGAACGCGGTGATCGCTCCGACGTTCCGCACCGTGACGTAGTTGAGCGTGAGGCTGGCGCCCATGGTCGTGCTCTCGCCGGCCGCCAGCCCGCTGATCAGCCGCTCCAGGTGGATGTTCGCGCCGTAGACCCGCTCGGCCTGGCCGAGCGCCTTGAACACATTGAGCGCCGCCTCATGGCTGCTGGAGAAAGCGCGATAGATGCCGCTGATCTTGGCCGCAGCATCCGGGCCGTGGAGCCGGGAGATGGCCGCGATCCCATCGGCCAGGTCCGGCGAAACCGCGCGTAGCGCCGCCGGGTTGGCCAGCGCCCAGCGGGCGAACAGGTTACCGCGCAGCCCCACGGTGCCGGTCGCTTGCAGCACCCGCTCAGCGGCGGGCAGCGTAGTGATCCGGGCGGCGACCTCGTCCAGCAGCCCAGGAATATGCTGCCCGCCGCGTTCGAACCCCTCCAGCAGCACGTTCGCCGCCCGGGAGGCGGTGGACTGGCGCGCGACGCGGGCGAGCAGCTCCTCGCTGAGGGTGATGTTCTCGCGCGCGACCGTCTCGTACAGGCCGCGGCTGACGCGGTTGAGCACGGCCGGCAGGTCGCTGACCCGCGCCAGGCTGGGGCCGAGCTGCGCGGCCAACTGGTTGATCCCCTGCGCCGCCTCGGCCGACTCGCTCGCGGTGGTGGCGATGAAGCGCAGCTCGCCATCGGTCGCCCCGCGCAGCGCCGCGCGCAGCTCGGCCGAGAGCTGCACCAGCCCGCCAAGTTGCGCAACAGTCAGGAAGGTGTGGCTGAACTCGCGCTGCACTCCCTGCAGCGTTTCGCTCAACTGCCTGGCGTAGGTGCGGCCCAGCAGCTCGGCCAGCCCGGCGATGGAGCGGCCGCCCTGCGTGGTGCCCTGCATCAGCCGGCGGTAGGCCTCGCTGGCGCTGCGGGCGCGTTGGACGAAGGCGGCTAGCTCCTCGCTGACCTCGACGCCCTCGCGGCCGAGCTGGGCGAGCACCCCCTCCTCCGCCTGGTTCAGCACGTACAGCAGATGGCCGGGACGCAGCTTGCCCTGGAGCTTGTTGATCCCGGCCGCCACCTCCTCCGAGCGCGCCGCCCAGAGCGCCACGCGCTCGACCAGGATCGGCTGATCGGCGCCGGTTTGCTTCAGCACCGCCAGCACCTCGGGGGTCAGGCGCCGCAGCCCAATCAGGTGCTGCTCAGTCAGCTCCACCCCGGCGAAGAACTCCTGTGCCGCTCGCAGGTCCGTCGTCGCGAAGCTCGCGGCGATCGCGGTGCGCTCCGCCACCGGGAGGCGCTGGAGCATCAGCTCGAAGACGTGGCGCGCCTGCTGGATCTGCGCCGCGGTCAGCCGACCCTCGCGGAGCGCGTCGCCGAGCGTGTCGACGACCCGCAGCGTCGCCCGCTCGCTCTGGAAGACGCCCGCAGCGAGCATCAAGCGCTGCGCCTCGGCCCGGGCCAGGCCGGCGCTGGTCAGGCTGGCGACGCCCTCGGAGAAGGCGGCGGTTCCACGGACGACGCGAGCGCCAGTGCGCAGGACCGGCACGACGCTGAGCAGCACGGTGAGGCCGACCAGGCCCTTCTCCCAGCCGCTCATCTCGTCCCAGTGCTCGTAGGCGTGCTTCACCGCCAGGCCCGCCTGGGCCAGGGCATAGAGCGGGCCGATGATCGGGATGAAGCTGATCCCGACGTCCAGCACGATCTGCGCGATCGGCACCCAGGGAGCGGCCGAGACGCCCGCGTAGGCGAAGGGGTAGACGCGCAGGTAGTTCTGGATGTCGGAGATCGGGACCATGTAGTAGAAGTCCCGACCGACCCGCTTCCGGCTGACGTAGGCGAAGACGCCGTCCTGGGTGTAGTAGGTGAAGTTCAGCGGCCGGCCATACTCCTTGTTCGGCTCGAAGATGCCTCCGGTGAGGCCGAGGATCGTCAGCGGCCGCAGGTTGCCCCCCTGGAGCAGGGTGCGGAAGGCCTCTTCCCCGATCTCGTACGAGGGCGGCAGCGGCAGCTCCAGCTCATCGGGGCTGGGCGCGCGGGGCTGCGGCGGCGCGGTGACCGTCTGGGTGATCCAGACCAGCCCGCGTCGATTGGCGCGCAGCGCCCGCAGCTCGTCGATCCCCGCGCCTTGCGCGATCAGGGGGATGACCGTAGGTGTCGTCCCGGTTCCTAGGTCGATGACGTCCTCGGGTCGGTAGTTGCCGTCCGGTCCCCAGCGGTAGAGGTAGAACCCGGCGTCGGCCGTGTTGATCGTGGAGGGGTAGACGAACGTGCCCCGCCCCAGCACTTCGACCTCCGTCCGGTCCTCCTTGACAGTGGCCCACAGGGTCACCTGGTCGAGATCCGGCGCGAGCTGGGGGAAGAGGAGCCGGGCGTTCGCGGCCGCCTGCTGTAGCGGGCTGGGGGCGGTCGTCGTTGGCGCCTGCCGCTGGATCACGGCGCGAGCAGGTGCGCCGCGGCGGGCAAACTGCTGGACCACGTGGGTCAGCTCGTGGGCCAGTAGCCGCCGGCCGGCGCTGGTCTCGGGGGCAAGCTGGCCGGCGCCGAAGACCAGGTGCGGGCCAACAGCGAAGGCACGGGCGTTCAGGCTGCGGGCCGCGGCATTGGCCTGGGCATCAGCGTGCAGCCGCACCGGGCCGAAGTCCTGCCCGAAATGCGCCTCCATCTCGGCTCGCACCCCGGCGGGTAGGGGTCGCCCACCGCCGAGCCCCTGGATGACCGCGTGAGCTGCCGCGGGTAGGGGCGGCCCGAGCAGCCGGCTGGGGCGGACGGCCGGGCGCCCGGTGCCTGGCGGCTCAGCGCGCGCGGGCGCCGGCGTGACTGCCTCGGCGACCCGGTCCGCCTCCTGTTCCGCCTCGTCGCCCGGCTGGCTCACCGCCAGCTTGGGCTGAAGGTGCCCCGCGGCTAGCAGGTTGGAGGGCAGGCCATCGCCCCAGGGAGTGGTCCAGGCTGGCGGGCGGGCGGGTGCGGCGGCGCGCGCTGCCGCCGGCTGTGTCTCAGCCCCCCGGGGTGTTGGGGTTCGCGCGTGGCTCCGGTCTGCGACCGCGTACATGGTGCTACCCGCCCGACCGGGCGCTCAGGAGCGCCGGGCGTGCGGCAGGCCGAACCACGCTCCGGCTGGCGACGCCCGCACTGGATCCCTGGCCCACCATCCCCTCATCCCCTCCGGGCTGCTAGACGGCGACCATCCCGCCGCGGCGCTCGAACGGCACCCGGGCGCAGCCTTCGCCGGCCCGCACCCGTTCTACCCGCGCCCGGAAGCTGGCGCTGCGCGCCAGGCGATCGGCGATCATCTGCAGGAAGCTGGCGCGAATGGAGTCCCAGAGGAACTGCGCAACGCTCATCAGGTACGTCTCGCGGTCGACGCCGGCCGGCTGCTGGGCAATGATCTGCGCGAACGCCCTGTTCCCCTGGTACTGGATCAGGTAGTTCAGCAGGATGCGCGGGCGGTCGTACTCCCCAACACCAGCCAGGCAGGCCCAGGTCTCCTCCTCCCGCACGGGCCGGATCATAAGGGCCTCGATCGCCCACTGGATCTGTGGGGTAACGTTGAAGGTAAAGCTGGTCGGCGTGCCACCGCCCGCGCCACCGCCGGGCGTCTGCCGCTGGACGCTCGCCGGGCCGTGTCCTTGCTGCACCACGTGCGCGAGCTCGTGGGCGAGCAGCCGCTGTCCGGCGCCCGTCTGGGGCGCGTACTGGCCCGAGCCAAAGACGATATCCGGCCCCACGGTGTAGGCCAGCGCCCCGATCGAGCGCGCCGCCTGGGCGGCGGCGGGGTCGGCGTGTACCCGTACCGCCCCGAAGTCTGCACCAAAGCGCGGCTCGAAGAAGCGCCGCACCCCGGCAGGCAAGGGCTGGCCCTGACCGACCTCGGTGGCAGCGCGCGGTACCAGCGCGGGAGTGTGCCCGCACGCCAGGCACTCCCCGCTGGGCCCGGTCGGGCTGCCCGGGCAGCGCTGGACCACCGATAGCGCGGGCTGCGCTGCCGAGGGATCCACCTGCCGCGTGACTTGCTCGGCGACCCGCTCCGCCTCGAGTTCGGCAGGATCACCTGGCTGGCTGACCGCCAGGTGTGGCTGGACGTGCCGCACGATCGGGAAAAGAGCAGCGGGCGGATGGTCGCCCCAGGCGGCCGCCCAGCCCGGTGACCGGGCTGGGGCATACCCGTGGGCGGGCGCTGGCATGGCCTGGTGCTCGCGCTCTGGCCGCTCCGGGGTGCGCATCCGCTGGATCATGACGTACATCTCGTCCCTCCTGCCCCTAGCTTAGCGCGACCACAAGCTGGCGCAGCCGGCCGAGATGGCCGCTGCCGGGCGCTTCGGCACGCAGCGGGCAGGCGGCGCCAGCGCGGCGGTATTCGCGGCGCACCGCGGCGTCCAGGTGGACGTCGCCGACCGGGACAGCATCCTGCAGCGCCAGCAGCGTGGCCTGAAGCGCGGCGTTACGGATCTGGCCGCCGTTCAGGGCACAGCGGCCAGCGACCTCCTCCAGGAAGGCGAAGCTGATTGCGTTCGGGGAGGGCAAGTGGGAGTGCCAGATCTGCCAGCGCTCCAGCGGCCCGGGCGGAATGAATTCGACGATAGTGTCCAGCCGGCGCAGGAAAGCCGGGTCGATGCGCTGGCCGGCGTTGGTGGTGACGATGACGATCCCCTCGTAACTCTCCAGCCGCTGAAGCAGATAGTTGGTTTCCAGGTTGGCGTAGCGGTCGTTGGCGGTGCGCACCTCGGTACGGCTGGCCATCAGCGCGTCGCCCTCGTCCAGCAGCAGCACCACGTCCAGCTCCTCCGCCCGCGACAGCACCTGGTTCAGGTTGCGCTCCGTCTCCCCGATGTACTTGTTCACCACCGCCGCCAGGTCCACGCGGTAGATGTCCATCTCCAGCTCCGCCGCCAGCGCCCGCGCCGCCAGCGTCTTGCCAGTACCGCTCGGGCCACTGAACAGCGCCCGCACCCCGCGGTTGAGCTGGCGCTCGAAGGCCGGGCCGGCCCGGTCGCGCAGCGTCTCCCGCTCGCGGACGCGCGCTTCTAGCGCCTCTAACTCGTGGGCAGTGGCGCTGCCGACCACCAGGTCAGACCAGCCACGGGCCGGCTCCAGCGGGGTGGCGAGCGTCTCCAGCGCCTGGCGGTTCAGCGCCCGGGTCGCCTGATGCACGTCGGCCACGGTCAGCGCCGGGCGGCCGTCGAGGGCGGCGATCGCCGCGGCGATGGCGGCGGCGCGGCTGATGTGCCCGCCGGTCAGCAGGAAGCGCCTGGCGATCTCATCCAGCTCCCCTGGAGCGATCGGGGCGCCGGACGCTTCCCAGAACTGCCGCCGGGCGGGGCGGTCGGGCGGCGGGAGCGAGAGGCTGAGCGCCCGCTCCAGCAGCGGCCCGCGCAGGCCACCGCTCTGCCCGAGGGTGATGCCGACTGGCCCGGCGTAGCCGGGCAGCGCCGGCAGCTCCAGCGTCTCGCCGGGGCCAGGATCGCCGCGCAGGACCGGCATCGCTCCGAGCACGGTGGCGAGCGGCCCGAGCAGCCGCCAGGAGGGATCGGTGGACGAGACGCCTTCGGCGAGCAGCACGTCCCGCCCCAAAACGCGGGCGATGGAGCCCAGCAGGGTGCGCCGCCCGCTCCCGGCCATCCCGCGCAGCACAATGGTCCGCACCTGGCCGCTTTCCAGCAGCCAGGGGAGCTGGGCCGCTCGCTCACGCAGCGCTGGCGGCAGGATCAGGTCGGCGAGATCCGGGAAGCCGCTGGCAGCCTGGCGCATCAGCCCGGGCGCCGGGGAGGGGGCAGGGTGGCCGCGCAGGGCGTCCCAGAGCGCTGCTGGGGGACGCAGCAGCCACTCGCCGCGGGGACCCTCGCGGTTCTCAGCCAGCAGCAGCCCCTGGTCGAGCAGCGGCTGGCAGAGCGGCCACAGGTCGCCGGGCGGCTCGCCCGGCTCGGCCAGCAGCCAGCCGAGCAGGCCCAGGCAGGGCCGGCGCGCGGCCAGCGGCTCCTGGAGCGCCGCGAACAGCGCCCCGAAGCGGATATCCTCCTCCACCAGCCCGGCGGCGAGCAGCAGTCGGACCTGGGCGCGCTCGAGCTCCAGGTCGTCCTCGACGGCGCTCAGCGGCAGGTGCCCGCCGGCCTGGGCCTGCCAGCGGTCGATCTGCTCCTCCCACCAGGCGAGCTGCAGTACCGGTGGGGGCTCGCAACCCTGCAGGCGGATGAGGGTGGCGCGATAGCCATCCAGGAAGGGGAAGCGGGCGGAGACGCTGTCGGACTCCTCGCCCTCCAGCCGGTCCAGCAGCCGGCCGAGCCCGTGCAGCAGGCGCGCCTCTGTGCCGGCTCCACCGCCAAGTCCGAGGTTGGCGAGCAGGCGCGCCACGACGGCGAACAGGTGCAGCCGGAAGTGCCCGGCGGCACCGGGCGGCAGCTCGGCCAGGGTCGCGGCCGGCCGCCCGTCAGCGTCCATCGATGCCCCCTTCCAGGTAATGGAACAGGACGATCCGCCTGAGATCGGGCACCCAGCCCGGGTCGCAGTCCAGCCCGGCCCGCCGGATTGGCACCGAGACCTCGTCCAGTGGCAGGGCCAGATCGACATGGGTGCGGGAGCACTGCACGCGCCCGCGCCGTCGCAGCAGGTCCGCGATCCGCACATCGGCCTCGGACTCGTCCGCGCCGAGCGCCCGCCCCAGCAGCCAGCGGACGAAACCGAGCGCCCGTGCCAGCCACCAGCAGGCGGCGGGAGCGAGTGCGCGCGCCGCCACGGGATGCAGCGGGAGGAGCGGCGCGGGTACGCCGGGCCACCAGTGAACGTTCAGCCCTACCGCTCGGTATGCCTCGACCTCCACCCGCGCAAGCTCGCGCCACGGCCTGCCGCAGCAGGGCACGTCCGCGACCAGGAACCCGGCTTGGGCATCGCACAGCCGCAGCCGCGCCCCCCTCTGGCCGGCGACCCATTCCGCCTCCGCGAGGCTCCAACGTCGGAGCCAGGCCACGGGGAGGCGGAAGGCGCTGGCGCGCGGCAGGCCTCGCCCGATCGCGGCCCCCGGGCTCCGTCCATCCAGCTCCGCCAGCACCGCCCAGAGCGGGTCCGCCGCCAGCGGCACGCCGGCCGGCCCGAGCAGCGCCCGGGTGAAGGCTTCGACCAGCGCCCAACCCCCCAGGTGCGCCGCCAGCGGCGGCTCCGCCTCCCAACCGGCCGGCAGGTCAAGCCAGCGCAGCAGAGTCACCAGGAACAGCGCCCCGCCCAGCGCGGTCGGCACCCCCGCCCAGCGCTCCCCCGGATCGGCTACCGTCGGTTCTGCGTGGGCAGCGCCACGGTCCTCAGCGGCCTCGCGAGCAGCCCCGCTGCTCGCGGCGCGCGGCGCCGTGGGGCTCGCGCCCGCGGCCCGGGGCGGGGACGGGGCGGCGCGGCGCGGCTGATCAGGAGGCGCCGGCCGCCCGGTCGCTGGCGCCCGTGTCTCGGCCTGGGCCAGCCAGGCGGCGGCGCGGGCGGCGAACGGAGCGCTGCGCGCGAGCGCGGGCGCGTGGGCCAGCGCCAGCGCCAGGCCAAGCAGGTACTCGGCACGCGGCGGCAGGTCTACCACACCCGGCGGCAGCCAGCGTTGCCAGGGCGCAGCCGCCCAGCGCTCGTCTGTAACGCTCTCTGACCTCCTGGCGCCCACATCCCGCTCTGCGCCTCCTGCCGAGAGCGAGGTGGAGGACCGGCGTTCGAGCTCCGCTCCACGCCTCGGCTGGGTGCCTGTCCCTTGTGTCCGGACGCCGGGAAGCAGCGCCCCGCCGATCCCCAGTGGCGCCGCTCCGCCATCCCTTCCCCGCGCCGTCTCGCCCGGGCGCAAGGTGGTTCCGCTGGCGCTATCCAGCATCCCGAACGCGGCCTCCAGCGCCCGGGTGACGGCCTGCACCTCGCCTGGCCCCAGCAGCCGTGCCGCCGCGACCACCTCGGTGGAAGAGAGCTCGAGCAGCGCCGCGGGCAGGAACGCAGCGTCCGCCTGCCAGGCAGCGGCGAGCGTCGGGCCGGGCGCTGTGGCGACGCCACGCAGGAGCTGCCGCCAGTACCAGCGGCCGGTGGCGCGGCCGGCGAGCAGGTCGCGGGTGAGGCAGGCGAGCAGCTCGGCGCGGTCGAGGAACAGGACGCTGGCGGCGCCGTCTGCCCGCTGCCCGCGCGCTGGGCGGGCAGCGGCGTGGTACAGCGCGTCGATCTGGCTGCGCACCTGCTCGCCCCAGCCGCGCGGGGCGCGGACCGCCTCCGGCAGCGGGGCCGGGCCGCGCAGGGTCCGCACCACCAGCACCGCCCCCGGCGGCATGCCCGCCGGGGGCAGCTCCAGCCCGCCCAGAAGCCGCTCCAGCCGCAGCCGCAGCGCCAGCGGGTCGAGGTCTCGCGCCAGCGCGGCGTCCGCCCACACTGCCAGCCGCCCCACCATCGGCCGCTCCGCCAGGCTCATCGCCCTGCTACCTCAGCTCCAGCGAGATCCACTCGGTAGCACTGAACCGCTTGGTGAACAGCACGTAGGGCTGGGCATGATGATCCAGCAGGTTCTCTTTGACCAGGTACAGGTTGACGAGTGACGCGTTCGGCTTGTCTCGTTCGAGGCGGATCGCCTCGTCGTGCCAGGACTGGTTGACCAGGAAGTCGACCGAGTCGTGGTCCAGCACCCCGATGCGGTCTGGGAACCCCTCGAAGAAGACCTCAAGGTCGAACCCTTTGCTGAGCGACCGCTTCTTCGCCAGCAGGATGGCGATCTGCCGCTCGCCCGAGCCAGCCTGGCGCACCCGGGCGAACAGCGCGCTGGTGGTAATCGGCAGCAGCCCGGCGGGCGGCAGGAAGGGGAACACGAGCGAGCCAACCGCCTTCGCCGCCCGGCCGCTCTCGACCAGCTCCCCGGCCTGCTGCTGAAACTGAAGAAAACGCGCCTGCGCCTCGGCCACGCGCTTGTCGCTCAGCAGCCCGCTCCAGGCGTCCAGCGCAGAGGGGCGGGTGAGCCGTCGCCGCGCCGACCAGCCGTCCACGAAGTCGAGGGCGCTGCCGGTCCAGAAGAACACCGCCAGCGGCAGGTCGCAGCCAGTCAGGTCGGAGCCGAGCTGGTCCAGCCCACCGTAGCGGTCGTCGAAGCTGAACGGATCGACGGCGAGCTTCCGCAGCGCCTCGCTCCCGAAGCACCAGTGGGCCAGCAGATTGCGGCGATTGTCGCCGGTGACGCCGCTGGTCGGGAAGCCGACCAGCGGGATCGCTTTGAACTGGAGCCCCTCGACCTCCCACTTGCCGGTGCAGCTCGCCGGACTGGTGCTGCCAGCGGACGCCTGGAGTGGGGCGAGGCCGTCGAGCTGCGAGGCCGGCAGCGCGGTGAGCAGGTAGGCCCCGCTGGGAATGGACGTGCTGCTATTCCCGGCGCTGAAGTCGCAGCGGGCGAAGCGCCCGGCGTCGTCCTGGGGGGCGGCGCCAGGCGCGATGCTGGCGAGCGGCAGGGTGACCGGGCTGGCCAGCCGGATCGGGTCGCCGTTGCGGTTCAGCCCGAGCCCGGCCGTCACTTGCAGGCTGGTAGCGCTGCTCGGGGCGGTGGAGACGAGCAGCCCATCGATCACACCCGGCCCGGCGGCCCGACCCAGCCAGGCGAGGCGGGCGAGAGTGGCGTCGCGGTCCGCCTTCAGGTCCTCCGCCGCCAGGAGCCGCCCGTTGACGTAGTGCGGGGCACGCAAACCCTGGTCGAAGCTGCTGCCAAGGAGCTGGACCGCGCTCATTGCCCGCCTCCCGCGACTCGGGCGTAGGCTACCAGGAACTTCCCGCCGGTGTTCCCGACGAAGCTGGCCCGGTGCTGCTGGATGAAGGCGCTCAGAACCGTATCCTGGCCATTCACCGCCTGGATGGGCAGGTCCATGGTGAACAGGAAGCGCAGGTAGGGGGAGTTCTTGGCCTTCTTCCAGTCCGCCAGGTTCAGGCTCACCCGGAACACATTGTGCTGGAGCATGGTCACTGCGGTGACCCGGATGTTCGCCAGGCTGTTGCCGAACGGCCCGTTCGTCTCCGCTAGAACACGCAGGACCTGCCGGAAGACGTTGGGATCTTCCAGCTTCTGGCTCACCCGGAACGCCTCGTCCTCGCCCTCCAGCGCCAGGTGGAACCAGAGCTCGAGCAGGCCCTCGCCGACGCTCAGCGTGGTGATCGTCACGAATGGGCGCGGCGGGATGCGGAGGATGAGCTTGATGACCTCTTCCTCGGTCAGCCCGGGCTGCGGCGCTGGCGGCGGGAGGTCCACCTCGTAGAACGCCTCGATCGTGTTCAGCCCGTCGTAGCCGAGGTACACCGAGGGCTGCGTGGCGAGCACGTCGGCCAGGGTGACGGCGTCGCTGCCGACGCTGATCTGGTCGGTGTCGAAGGCGAACTCCAGGAGCTCATCGTCGACCAGTATCTCGTGCTGGGGGGTGAGATCCCAGAGGAAGGAGAAGGGGCCGCCGCGCGGGCTGGCGCTGAAGGTGATTGGCAGCGCGAGGTCGCGCCGGGCGGTGAGCGCGGGGCCGAGCTTGACCGGCTGGTCGGTATGGAACCAGGCGGTGAGCCGCGTCCCGGCCGCGTCCTGCACGGTGTTGAAGGTGACGAACTCGGCCGGCGGGCGCTCTGGCGGAGGCGGCGCCGCCACCACCTCCCCGCCGCCGAGGAGCAGCAGCTCCTGGATGAGCTGGGTGTGCAGCAGGTAGGGGCAACCGTCGTCCACGGGCGGATCGAACGCGCTGATGCGCGGGGCGCTGGGATCAAACGGGGTGGCGAGGGTGACGTCGAGCCGGGCCAGCAGAATGCCCGCCTCGGGCAGGGTGGCGCCCGGGCCACTGCTCGGGTCGATCAGGTCTGGGGCGATCTGAGGGCGGACGTCGGTCGCCCAGACAGTAAAGATGCGATCCAGCGCCTCGCGGCCCGTCTCCAGCGGAAGCTGGAAGCCGCCGGAGGGCGGCGAGCCGATGAGCCCGGCGCAGGGGTCTGGCCCGGCCAGTTCGCGGACCTGCTGGATAATCGCCGGCTCGTCGGAATCGAGTGGATCCAGCCCGGCGACGAAGTGGACCTCGGCCATCAGGCGGGCGAAGCAGCGCACCGCGTCCCAGGCCGGCATCGCCGGCGGGGTCCAGCGCAGCTCGATGTTGTAGGCGTCGCGGATCCGCGACGGCGCCTGCGTCGCTTCGCTGCTGCTGCACGGCTGGCCGGGGATCGGCACCAGCGCTTCGGGGCACTCGTCGTAGCTGGCCACGACGTAGACGCTCAGCCGGCCGGCGGGATCCAGGTGGCCGGCGACGACCCCGGGCTGCTTGCGCTCCTGCGCCGCCAGCCAGGCACCCAGCCGGGCGCACTGGTCGTAGCGGACGACGACCGGGCGGCCCCACTGGTCGATCCCCATCCCGCGGCTGACGGTTACCTGCACGTCGTCGGCGCTGCCGCTCGGCCGGGCGAGCGTGACGTCCAGGCCGAAGACAGTTCCGTAGCCGTGCAGCGCGCGGTTGTGCAGGTACTCCTTCTCGCGGAAGTACAGGTCTTCCTGGCGGAACTCGTCGACGCCCAGGACGAGACCGAACTCGTAGTTCACGCGCAGGTCGGGGCTCAGCGTTCCGTTGGCTGGGGAGACGCAGCGCTGGTTGACATCATTCATCGTCGGTCTCTCCTGTACAGGTAGCTGCGGCGTCTGGCATCGTCCCTCGCTCTCACAGGGCCGGCAGGTCGCCCAGGCGGTCGCGGTCGAGCACCAGCCGGTCCGCGATGTCGAACGGGTACGGGGCCTCCAGGTAGGCTTCGGGCAGGTAGGATTCGCCGAGCCGGAACGGGGCGAAGCGGCTGCTCTCGCCGAGACGGGTGTCCAGCCCAAGGCGCGCCTCGCCGACCCGGAACAGGTCCCAGAACCGCTTCAGCTCGTAGGCGGTGTGGGCCGGCTTCTCCAGCCGGACGAGCCGCTCCACCATGTCGCGCTCCTCGTCCGACAGGTCGTGCGGCACCAGCACGGTGAACCAGTGCGCGCTCGCCGCCACGTCGTGGCGGGTGAGCGCGCGGAATGTCTGGCTGCCGGTGTCGGTCGGGTCGCCATACGCCAGCCCGCCGACGCCGCGGGTACGGAACCGCTCGACGATCCGCACCCGGCCGGCGTCCCGCGCCAGCGGCGGCAGCAGACTCTCGTCCACCCGGCAATCCAGGTACAGCCGCAGCGCCGCTTCCACCCCGGACAGAGTGCCCCGCCAGCGGAAGAGCTGGTCGGCGTGGCGGATGAAGAATCGGCGGCGGCGCTCGTCCCAGAGCGGGTCCAGCGCCAGCCCGAACCAGCAGGCGAGCCAGTCGAGCGCCTCCGGCGGGGCGGTGTCCGGGCTGAACAGCGCGGCGACGTGCTCGATCCTGTCTTCCAGGTCGGTGTAGAAGCCCTCCACGTTCGCCAGCCAGCGCTCCAGGAACGAGGCGGAGACCGGCTCTTCGCGGTAGATCGCCGGCAGGTAGTGCTCGGAGTACGAGAAGCGCGGGTACCAGGCGCGCAGCGCCCGCAGCAGCGGGGTGGAACGGCCGGTTCCGAGCAGCGTCACCTCGAGCTGCAGGTAGCGTCCGCGCACTCCCTGGAACAGGAATTCCCAGGTGCCGGTGCGCTCCGGGAACGGCTGGGCGCCAGCGCGTAGGTCTGCCCAGGGGTTGTAGAAGGGGATCTCGGACCCGCCACCGCGCAGGTAGGGCGTGGGCTGCGGAAGCCAGGAGGTCTGCGCCAGAAAGTCCGGCTCGTCGGCGGCGCGGGCACGGACGGTGATGGCGGTGCCGACCGGGATCTGCGCGTCGAGGAAGAGCCGATGCCAGACACAACCCGGCAGCCCGCCGTCGAACGGCTGGCCCTGCCGGTCGGGCCGGAAGTCGGTCGGGGTGGTGAAGACGGCGCGGCCGGCGTAGCGGCACTCGGTCAGCACCGCCAGCGGCACCCAGCGCTCGCCAACGTCGTAATACGCCTGTCCGTCCGCGGCCACCAGCGCCTTCGCCCCCCAGCGGCGCAGCGGCAGGAACTCGTGGCGGTCGGCCAGCGTGCGCGCCTGATGGTCGAGCGTGAAGGCGAACGCCTGGTCGCCGTTGCGCTCAGCGACGTAGATCGTCCGCGTTGGTGGTTTGGCTAGGCTGGACGAGCCGGCGACGGCGGCCAGCGCTGCCTGGTCGCGGCAGCCGCAGTTCCCCCTATGGCGCGGCGCGGCCTGAGGCTCGCCGGTCTCGACGTAGGCGAAGTCGTGGCCGGCGACGGAGAACAGCGTCATCTCGCCCGCTTCCGAGCGCGGGTCGGCCGCTTCGACCGCGTCCTCGAGCGAGTACGTGGCGACCAGATCGCCCGCCTGGTACTCGTAGATGATCGAGTAGGGACGGGCGGGGTCGGTGTCCAGGATCAGCGCGCTGCCCTGCGGCCCGGACTCGATGCTGACCGGCGAGAGCGGTAGCTCGGCCGGCGAGCCGCCGGCCAGCGGGTACCCCCAGGGGTGGGCCGCGCCGCGCACCACATTCGTCGGTGCCCCGGCCTGGCGCGGCTGGAACAGCGCCGGCTGGTCCGGATCGACCTCCGCCAGGAGCCGGAAATCGGCGTCGAGCGCCCAGTAGGTGAGGTTATCGCGGTCGAGCACGAGCACCCCGCCGTCCGGGGTCGGCGCCAGGTCCCAGGGAAGGAACGGGACGTCGTCCGGCCAGCGCAGCAGCAGCGGGCCTCCGCCACGGTGCAGGTCGAACACCAGTAGCCCGTGGCGGGTCACGTCGCCGACCACCAGGTAGTGGCGGGTGGTGACCACCAGGCCGCGCAGCAGCAGCGTGGGCGGCGCCGGCTCCAGGCACGGGGCGAACGTGGTGGCGTCGGCCAGGATGCAGCGGCGGGCCAGATCGGCGCTGCTCCACCACTGCGCCACGCGGCGGGTGCCGGCCGGAAGCCAGCGGATACTGCTCTCGGAGGGGTCGATCCAGTACCAGGTGCCGTAGCGGTCGCGCCCGGCCCCACGCCGACGGGCGAGGTCGAGCGGCCGGGCGGGACGAGCGTGGCGGAAGATCGGAATCTGCTGCGCCAGCCGCAGGCTGCCGCTGGCGACGTGCCACTCGAGCGGGACGTGCGGGTTGCGCTCGGGGGAATCGGTAAGCAGGTCGCGCAGCGGCACGCTGGCGCCGTCGTCCAGGACGAGCTGGCTGCCGCGCCAGTCGTCCAGGCCGTACAGTAAATGGTACCGGGTGCCGTTGACGTCTGCCACGCTCCGCCTCGCTAGCACTGCTTCGGAAGAACCGGGACCGGGACCGTCGTGGACGGGGTGGCCGCCCGTGGCCCGAGCAGCTCGGCCGGGTCCTCAGCCGCCCCCTCGCGAACGCTGATCGCCACCAGCCGCGGGAGCTGTAGCCCGGCCAGCGGGATCCGATCGGCGTCGGTCAGGGTCACGCCGTCGCTGGAAAGGCTCGCCAGCCGCACCGAGTCCACGTACCGAACCCCGATCACCCGCGTCGCCACCGCTTCCAGGTCGCGGTCACGCACCTCGGTCCCCAACGGCCAGCCGGTCCCGCGCGGCGGAGCACAGGGAGCGGTGGGAGCCGCCGTCGGGTCGCAGACCGCATCCAGGTCCGGGGCACCGGGGATCGGCGGGCCGCCGACCAGCGGGGAGAGATACACGCGCAGCGCCGCCTCCACGTTGCGCCGAACCAGTTCACGCACCTGGCCAGGGGCGGTGGTGATCCCCACCGTGACCCAGATCGAGACGTACTCCGGGCCGCGGACGAAGATCTCGGTAGTGAGCAGCCGGCGCGGGTCGAGCCAGGCGCAGACTGCCTCCAGGAAGAGCCGATCCGGCACCGGGGCCTCCGGCTGGCGGGCATCGTGGCGCGGGATCACCATCACGGTCACCGTGCCCGGGGCGGTCTGCGGCGGGCCGGTCGGCGAGAAGAGGTCCGGGTTGAACAGCGGGAGCACCTCGACTCGGCCGACGTCGACGCCCGGGGTGCGGAGCGTCAGATCGCGGAAGTCGCTCGCGGTTACCAGCCGGTCGCGGTGTTTCAGGTAGCGGGGGATGTTGCGCTCGCCGTCCGCGGCCGTCTCACCGGCGTCCGCGCCCCAGGTCGGGACCGGGTTCTCGACCTTGAAGCCGCCCGGCAGCGCCGCGCTCTTGTTCAGCGCGCCGATCCCGACGTTACCGGCCGGCCCACCCCCGTACTCGTAGCTGACCCGGATCGCCTGTCCCAGCGGTGGGCGCATCCCGCGCAGCCCACTGCCGAAGCTGACCAGGCCGGCCTCGGGATCGACCGCGTAGACTTTATCGCGCGGTCCGGCCGCGAATAGGTCGTCGGTGCGGGTCCACGCCTCCCAGGTGCCATCGGTGCTCTGGATCTCGAGCCGGAAGGTGTCGCGCAGCGCGCCCGTCTCGGGGTCCGGGATGGCCTCCAGGATAACCGGGGTGTTGGCAACCTTGAACACCTGGTCGGGCGCCCCGGTGCCGATCCCCAGCCGCTCGCGGTTGACCGGCAGCGCCTGGATCACCCGCGCGGCATTGGCCCCCACCCAGGAGACGCGGGCGCTCTGCCTCAGCGCCGGCGAGCCACCCGCGGCGTCCCCGTTCGCCGCGGGTTCGGGCAGCCGGATGCGGATCCAGGTAGCGATGCGCTGCGCCAGGCTGGCGTCCTCGACCAGCGGGGGGTAGTCGCCGCTGCCCTCCTCGCCCGGGTCGAAGTCCCACAGGACAAGCGCGTCATATGACGGCAGCGTGACCTGGACGATTCCGGCCTCGTCCAGCACAGCCTCACCGTACTCCACAGGCAGGCGGGTGTAGTGGGCCGGGGCGAGCGTGTCCATGATGGTCGGGTCGGGGGCGGCGATCTCGAAGATCAGCCCGGAGGCGTTCTCCTGTGGGCTGGTCCAGTTCGCCGGCTCCAGCACCTTCTCCTGGCAGCTCGGGGCTGGGTAAATGCCCAGGGTGAGTGTCTGGTCGGCGATCGCCGCCCGCACCGTGTCCAACGGGACGTTCGGCGGCCCGACCAGCGCTACCCAGAGCGAGCGGTCGATGGTGCCGTTGACACCGTCGGCCAGGTCGACCACCGGTGGCTCCTTGCCGGTCTGCGGCGGATCGAGCGGGGTGGAGGTGTAGAACTGCAACTGGTCGCCGGCCTGGTCCAGCAGCGGCGCATAGACTGTCTGGTACTGCTGCCGGGTGGCGTCGTCCAGGTCCGGGGTGGGTCGCTTGTAGAAGACGGCAGCGGTGACAGGGAGGATGCACACTCCGGTGCGGGTGATGAATGGCACCTTGCCGGCTCGTAGCTCCACCCCGGCGTCCAGCGGGTAGGGCTGAACCGGGCCGCGCTCGTTGCGGAACGCCACCAGCCCGCGGGCGGGCATCGCCGGCTGGAGCGGGATGTTCAGCAGCTTCAGGAACGCGAGCCGGTTCGCCTCCGGGATACGGTTGCTGCGGTACAGCAGGTTGTCGGTCATGAAGGCGAACAACTGCACCAGGGTGATGCCCGGGTCGCTGTCGTTGAGGTTGGTCCACTCCGGGGTGTGGACCGGGATGCGCGCCTTCGCCTCCGCGAAGAGCTGCTCGAAGGAGCGGTCGTCGAGCTGGGGGACTTGCAGCGGCATCGCGGCTCCTCTCAGGCGCTCAACGCGACTGTCAGGCTGACGCGCTCCGGCTGCCGGGTGGCGATCAGCGTGTAGGCGATGGTAATGTCCACCGCTCGCGCGTCGGCCGGGTTGGTCGCCACCCGCACGTCGTCCAGCGCGATCCGTGGCTCCCAGCGGCTCAGCGCCCGCTTGACCTCTTCCTGGATCAGCCGCAGGGTGGCGACGCCGTTCGGTTCGAACAGGTAGCGGTCCAGGCCACAGCCGAAGTCCGGCCGCAGCAGCCGCTCGCCGGGCCGGGTGCGCAGGATGATGCAGATCGCTTCCCGCACGTTCGGCTCACCACTGGACCACGCCATGTGGCCATCCGCCCCCACCCGCAGCGGGAACGCCACCCCCTGCCCGTACAGCGCGCCGTTGGTCGGCATTCGTCGCTCCTCCCTACTTCTTGACCGGGATCGGGAAGCAGATCCTCAGGAATGCCAGCCACCAGAAGATGAAGTTGAACGCGATCAGGAAGATGAACAGCACGATGAACGCAACCATGGTGATGATCTGGATCGAGAAGGAGCAGATCATCCCGAGCTGCCACTCTGCCCCGGCGCTCAGCCCGCCGCCATCCAGCATCCCCTTGTTCACTCGGTCCATCAGGCTGCGCAGGTCCGGCGGTGTCTCCATCGCCACCCCGCGCTTGAACTTCCGCAGGTCCTTGATGCTGGGCAGCTCGATCCGCACCTTGCGGGCGGGAGCATCCGGGTCGAGCGCCTTGGCGAAGACGAACGGGGCGCTCGGCTCGCTCAAGACTGGCTGGCAGGGCGGGTGCTCGTACACCAGCCGGATGACGTAGGTGTCCGCGTTCGGATCGTCGGCCGGCGGGTCCGCTTTGATCAGCCCCTGCAGCTCGTCGGGCACCTGGACCGCCGTGGCGCCTTCCTGGATCGCGTCGCGGATCAGGTGGTAGAGCGTGTCGCCGATCTGGCTGGCGGCCAGGAACGGGGCGCTGCTGGCGTTGGTGTTGCTCGGCCGGCCGAGGGAGATGCGCGCTGGCGAGGCGGCCGGGTCCGTGCGGAACGCCTCCCGGACGTCGAAGCTGCCCGGATCCGGGTTCACTCCGACCGCCAACGGCTCGCCGCGCACCAGCGGTGCGTAGGGCTGGAGCTGCGCCAGGGCCGCGGCCAGGCTCAGGCTGTCGTTGTTGACCCGCACGTCGCGCAGCGCCGCCAGCAGCGCCGTCTTGCCTGTGCCCTGCACCGTGCCGGTGGCGCTCAGCGCGGCCTGGTAGACATCGGGCAGGGTGCGCTGGAGGTAGTCGCCGAGGTCCAGCAGCAGGAACAGCGATGCCTGCTGGAGCTGGTCCGCGGTGAGGTTCCTGTCCGCGGAGCCGGCGGGGTAGGCGCTGCCGGTGATCGGGTCGATGTACAGTGCCCGCCAGGGGCGGAGCACCCGTGCCTCCAGCTCGCTCAGCCGGGGGTCAGGCTCACCGGTCAGGCCAGAGCCGGCGGGCGGCGGGGGCACACTGGCGAGAGTGGCGACGGGGTCAGCCACCGGGGTCAGATACTGCTCGCGGCTGGCGACCGAGACGTAGCCGTAGTAGATCGCCCGGCACTCGGGCCGGGCGAGCGCTGCCTGGGCCGCGGGCAGCAGCGGCGGCGAGATGCAGACGCTGGCCGAGTGCAGCGGGAAGCGCTCCTCGCCATCCAGCAGTGCGTCCGCGGACGCCGCCTGCCAGCCTCGATTCGCCCCGTCCTCCACCCAGCCCTCTTCATTGGCGCTCCTGCCGCGCCGGCGCCGCAGCACGAACGAGGTGCTCTCGCCGTCCTGTCGGGCGACGCGTCGGTCGGGAAAGCCGAGCTGGCGGCAGACCAGCGAGCCGGTGACCAGGTAGTAGCGGGCGTGCAGCGGCTGGAACAGCTTGTAGGCGCCGCCCACCGTCGCCGCCGGCGCCTTCTGGCCCAGGTCGGCCGGGGTCTGGCCGGGGAGCTTGCCGCCCACCAGGTCCAGGAAGTCGGGCAGGAAGCGGTCGCCTTCCAGCTCGACCAGCCAGGGCTGGTCGAAGGCGAGCGTGGTGTCGGGCCAGAGCGCGGCCGGCTTGGCCCAGCGGATGGCGGGCGCGTGTCCGTTTCTCACCAGACGTTCCCCACCCCCGGCGTGTAGCTGGCGCTCACCACCGAGTTGGTGATCAGCGTGCTGCACTGCACTACGCCACTGAAGCTGGACATCGCCGCGTCGACCGTCACCATCCCGGCGCTGATCTGGGCGGTGGCCGCCTGGACCTTCACCTGGGCACTGGCGGTGACGGTAATCCCCTGCGCCTCTAGCTTGACGCTGTTGCCGCTGGCGTCCTGGGCGACGATCGAGGGCGGGGTGTCGCTCAGCACGATCGACTGGCCGCCGGGCGTCTCTAGCCGCAGCTTCACCGCGCCGTCGGTGTCGTCCAGAGTGACGCGGACGCCAGCGCGGGAGAGGATCGTCTTGAGGGAGTTCCTGCCGGCGTCGTCCATCTGCTCCGGCGGGGCGTCCTGGCCGTTCCAGAGCGCCCCGATGACGTAGGGGCGGCGCGGGTTGCCCCCTTCGAAGGCGACGAGCACCTCGTCGTTCACGTCCGGGACGAACCAGGTGCCCCGATTGTTGCCGGCCATCAGCGTGGCGATCCGAGCCCAGGTCTCGTAGCTGCCCCCGCCCGGGTCGGGCGACCAGGGCAGCTTCACCTTCACCCGCCCCTGGTTGTCCGGATCGACCAGATCGCTGACGACCGCCGGGTACACCCCGTAGAACAGGCCGCCCGGCCCGGTCGCCGCACGCTCCAGGTCCAGTTCACCGAGCGTCAGCATCGCTCCCCCTCAGCTCCGCGGCCGGCCCAGGCCGGGCCGCTCAACCTCGATCTCCGTGCGGTAGCCGTTGGTCTCGTCATAGCTGTGACGCACCCGGGCGATGTAGTAGCGGCCGTTGAACAGGTCGCCCAGGCCGGACAGGCTCACCGTCGTCCCGACCCGCAGGCGCGGGTCGCCATCCGCCAGACCGGTCCCGGTGACGAAGCGGCGCGCCCGCTCGCGGTAGCGCGCCTGCGCCAGGCTGCGCGCCTCCTCGCTCGTCAGCGGGATGGTGTGGACAACCCGTTCCTTGCGCGCCGCGAACGCCTGCTCCAGGATGCTCGTTCCGCCGACGTCGCCGTTCAGTTCAGCGCCGATCGCGCTGGAGTCCCCAGTCTCCTCGATCGCCTCCTTGGCCGCCACGTCCCAGCCGCTCACCCCGACCTCGCTGCACTGGTGCGCCAGATCGGCGCGGACGCGGAAGGCGATCAGCCCGGCTCCGTAGCGCAGCTCCACCGTCTCGCCGTCGCGCTCTGGCCGCGCCTTTGCGTATAGGGTCGTTCCATCCAGCCACAGCTCGGCGTTGGCCGCCCGGGCGCGCTCGCGCAGGAAGGCCAGGTCGCTCTGGTTCACCTGGGCCAGCACCTTGTACGTCGGGCCGCTCACCGAGAGCTGAGGTGTCAGGCTGTGCTCGGAGGCGATCTGGTTCATTACGTCCTCGTCCGAGACGTCCTCGAAGCTACGGGTACGTCGCGTCATTCGCAGGTCCTGCAGCCGGTCCTCAGCCAGCGCGACGATGCGCGCCCCGCCGTCTGGCGGATACTCCGCCTCCAGCGCGCTGATCCGCCCGGAGAACACCGTCCGCGCCCGATCGCCGGCGCCGAGCTCGACCGCCAGCGTCTTGCCAAACTCGAGCTGGTTGCGGCGGAAGTACAGGTAGTCGCTCCCGCCGGACCCCAGACCGTAGTTGTTGAAGGCGACCTCGCAGTGGAACAGCCCCTCGGTCGTCTCCTCCACCAGCAGCGACACCACGTCGGCGCTGAGGCCGTCGCTCGGCTGGCCGTCGATCGAGATCCGTGGCTGCGAGACGTAGGCGCTCGGGACAGGCATCGGCGACGCTCCTCCGGTCAGTCCGCCCGCAGGCGGGCGTGGCGCGCTTCGAGGTGCCACAGCAGCCGCAGCAGGTCATCCGGGCGGGGCGGCGCGGGTGGTGCGACCTCCGCGGGTGGGCGCGTCTCCTGGCCGCCAGCGCTGGTCTCGGCCTGGCGATTCACCAGGACCTCGAAGTCATTGATGATGATTGGCATGTCGCTCCTTTCGTGCTCCGGGCCAGTGGAGCCCGCTTAGCCCAGCGACGCCGACGCGGAGGCCGAGGCCCGAGCGTTCAGGTCGATCACCGCGCCGGCGTCCAGCAGCCGCGGGTTGTCGATCCCGTTGGCGGCCGCCACTGCCTTCCAGGAGGCGCCGATGCCGGCCCGGGCGGCCAGACTCTGGAGCGAGTCGCCGGCCTGGGCCAGTGTGAGCGGGGTGGTGCCGACCGCGGCACCCACGCTCACCCCGGCGGACAGCCCGGCGCTCAGGCCGATGCCGGCCGACAGCCCAGCGCTGAACCCGAGGCCCGCGCTCGCCCCGGCCCCGCCGAGTCCGCCGCCGTCGCTCTCCGGCGCGGGCGGCTCGACCTGGGCCATGGTGAAGGTCACCGTGGAGCGCAGCGGCTTGCCGTCGGCGGAGAACAGGTCGATCGTCTCATCCATGGATTGCACCGTGCCGAGGAAGACGAAGGTGCCCCAGTGAAAGCGGACCCAGGGCACGTCCGGGTTGCCATTCTTGTCCTTCTTGGGCGGGGTGATCATCTCGACGATCTGGTAGGTGGTGTTGCGCACGTCCTCGCCGGTGGTGCTGGTGTCGAACAGCAGCTCCATTGCCAGGGTGGAGGTCGAGCCGGTGCGCTGGAGCGTCTGGCCCTGCTGTGCGGCCGCGTCGCCGCTCGTCTGCGTTCCCACCGCGCCCAGCGTCTGGTAGTGCAGCCGCAGCGTCTGCGGGTTGAAGTGCACCACCAGCGACGCCCCTTCGGCCCGCGTCGTCTTGTCGATCACGGTCAGCGTCGCCCGCCCCTCGTCTGCCATCGTCCACTCCTACCCCAGGCTCAGTCCGGCGCTCCCGCTCGCGCTGGCGCCCAGGCTGCCGCTGAGCCCGAAGCCGCCGCTGACGCTCGCCCCGGCGCTCACGCCTGCACTGACGCTCAGCCCGGCGCTGATCCCGATTCCAAAGCCAGCCCCGGCCTGGCCGGCCGGGCGGACGTCGAGCTGGGCGTAGGCGAGCTGCAGCTCTTCGATCGCCACCAGCCCCTCCCTGGCGTTCAGCGACGGGCCGCGCAGCTTCACTGGGAAGCAGTCCTTCAGCACAAAGGTGAGGCGCGGGGTGCCGTCGGCGTCCCACATCGTCACCTGCCCCTGGGCGGTGGCGAGCCGGCCGGGGGTGGCGGCAGCGACGAACCAGCTCCACAGGTCCAGGTTGGCGGTCATCCCGCGCTTCAGCGAGAGCTGGCTGTAGCTGGCCGGCCCGACCCGGTGGATCTGCTCACGGTTGTTGCCGCCTTCGCGCACCGTTTTCGGCTCGATGGTCATCTCCAGCCCATCGCACTCGGCGAAGGCAGCGTTGCAGACGGGGTTCGTCACCCCCTCGGGCGGATCGTCCAGATCCAGGACCACCTCGAAGCGGAAGGTGGTGAACGGGGGATCGACCGTTTCGAACGCGGGATTGGGCACGGCTCACCTCTCCACGACGCTCAGCAGGCCCTCGCCGGCCCGCAGCAGAATCACGGTGATGAACTCGATCGGCAGCGTTGGGGCGACCTTGAGCGCGATCAGGAACCGGCCATTGTCGACGTCGTTCGGGGTGTTTAGCCCGTCGTCGGCCACGACCTGGAAGGCGGCCAGCGCCCCACGCCCGGCAAGCGCCCGCAGCGTGTTCTCGAAGCTCGCCTGCACCCGCTGCCGAAAGCGCTCGTTGTTGGGTTCGAAGACGTAGCGGAGGCCCCGGCGCAGCGCCAGCTTGCGCAGGAAGATCAGCAGCCGCCGCGCGGAGACCTGGACGAGCTGCAGGTCCGGGCTGAGCGTGTGGGCGCTGAGCGGGCTGAAGCGCCCCGGCTCCTGGCGGAGCAGGTTCACCCGAGCGTCAAACAGCGCCGCCCGCTCGCCCTCGGGCACTGACGGGATCAGCCCGACCACGCCGCGCAGGGCGACATTCGCCGGGGCCACCCAGGCGCCGCGGGCTAGCTCGCGGGCGGCGATCAGGCCGCAGACCGCCCCATCCGGCGGGCTGGGGCGGAGTGGCGCCAGCTCGGGCGTCAGCGGCTCCGGGCCGAGCGGCCAGGGATAGTACAGCGCGGCGTAGCTCAGTGCGGCATCGTCCAGGAAGCTGCCGGCTCCGGCCAGCCGCTGCCGCCAATCGAGCACCGCCCGGGTGTCGAAATGAGCCGGCAGGCTCAACACCGCCAGCGTGTCCGCCCGGGCGGCGCAGAGCCGCACCAGCGCCCGCTGCGTGGCGAGGAGCTGCTCCAGTTCGGCGCGACCATAGCGGGCCGGCTCGACCAGCACCGGCAGCGCCGCGAACTGGTGCTGGATGTCCGCCTCCTCGTCCGGCTCGGCCTCGGGCGCCGGGAGCAGCGCCACTGGCCCGCTGCAGTGCGCCTCGGTGGGGAGCCAGCGCGGCAGCGCGGCCGGTGGCTGCGGTGGAATGCAGTCCATGAAGCAGGACCAATCACGCGACGGGGCGGGCGGGGCCGGCGGCTCGGGCTCCGGTGCGAGCGGCTCCGGCGGTCCCCAGGGGCGGTGAACGACGTCCGGGAGCGCGATCAGCGCCACCTCCTCCACGGGCGCCAGACTGTGCAGCTTGAGCAACGGCGAAGGCGGATTGCTCAGGTACAGCAGCTCCTCGGCCGCGCCGAGCACGGTGCTGGTGCCGAGATCGGCCAGACGCGGATCGAGGAACAGGCTGACCGGGTCGAAGCTGTCCAGCCCGTCGCTGCCGGGCACCCGGGGCGGATCGGGCCGCGTCTCGCCGAGCGGGAGCGGCCCACTGAACTGGTCCGGGCTCGGCAGCGCGGACATCCCGAGCGGGAGATAGAGCGGCAGCGCGCCCGCTGGCGTCACCTGGAAAGGCGCGCCCAGTCGCGCCGAGCGCGGCAACTTTGCCGCGTCCGTGCCCAATGCCAGCTCGCCAGGGTCGCTGCCCAGGCAGTCGATCCAGGAGCGGCCGGCGGCGCTGCTGCCCGCCCCGACGGACAGGCCGGACATCTCGGCAGCGGAGCCGGCTGCGGGTGCCGCGCAGAAGCGCAGGTCGGACCACACCTCCAGCGTATCGACCCCCTCGCAAACGAACAGGTCGAACCGCAGCCGGTCCGCCTCGACCGGGTCGCCCATGGGATCGGCAGCCGCCTCCCAGAGCGGCGACTGTCCGGTGACGCGCCGGGTGAAGCTATCGAGCGGCGAGCCAGGCAGCCAGGCCTCCAGCGGGGAGCCCGGCGTCGACTGCTGCGCGACTTCGGCAACGGGCAGTAGCAGCGTCCGGGCGGCGAAGAGCGGCGAGCCGACCTCCTCGCAGGTAATCCGCAGCAGGTCACCAACGCGCACCGGGGCGCCGGCCGGCAGGTCGAGCGCCAGGCGTCCGCCCGCCACCGGCTCCAGCCCGGAGAGCGGGGCACCGAGCGGCTCCCAGCCGCCCGTTCCGAGCCGCTCGACCTCGAGCGGGAGCGGGAGCGGGTCCGGCAGCCCGGCCTCCAACGCCAGCGTCGCCCCCGCCGCGACCGCGCTCACGGGCAGTCCCTGCACGGTGCTCGCCGCCAGCCCCCGCGCCCGCACCTGCGCCACCGGGAACAGGAGCAGCGGACGCGCCGGGCCCGGGAAGCGCAGCCGGAGCAGGTCGCCGGGGAGGAGCGCATCAGCGCTGGATAGGTCCAGGTCGATCTCGGCCGGCGCTCCCTCCACCACGTCGGCGGGGCGGTAGGCGTCCGGTCCGGGGGCGATGCGGATCGGCAGCGCTTCGAGCTGGGTTCCGACGCGCACTGCCGCGGACCAGCGCCCGACAGAGGCCGCGGGGACAATGGTTGGACGCAGCTCCAGCGGCCCGGCGGCCGGGTCCCAGGCGACCAAGCCGGGGAGGCGGAACTGGTTGGCGCCAGCGGTCTCGCCCGCCACCCGCACCATGTAGCAGCGGCGGCCGCCGTTGTCAAAGAACGCCTGCACCGCGGCCGGCAGGTTGGCATACACCGGACGGCCGCCGTCGCGGGCGAGCAGCAGGTCTCCGCCGAAGACGGCGCGATACTGGCCCGGGTCCTCCACCGCCACCGGTGTGTCGAGCGGACCGCGCTCGGCGAAGCCGACGAACGCCGCCACGTCGAGCCGCAGCGGCTCCTCGGCAGGCGGGAGCGCGGTCTCACAGACCACACCCGGCAGTCGGCCCCGGAACGTCAGCGGGGAAAGCACCACCCGGCGGCTCCTACTCGATGGTCAGGTCTTCGCAGACCAGCACCAGCTCCTCGATCGCGACGTCGGTGCCGCCCTTGGCGTTGAGCGAGGGGCCGGTCCACTTGGTCGGGCGGGCGTTGGTGAGCCGCCAGGTCATCACCGTGTTCTGCCCGGCCTCGTCGCGGAGCTGGATCGTGACGCTGCGTCGGGCCGACTGGTCACCCTCGCGCACCGCCTTGATCCACTCGTACAGGTCGGTCGCCCCGATCAGCCCGCGCTTCAGGGTGATGTCGCCGACCTTGTAGATGCCGTTGATCTTGCGGACGTGGTTGACCGCCTCGTTGCCGTTGCGGTACTCGGCGGTGGTCACTTCCATGTTCAGCCCGCTCACCTCCTGGAAACCGGCCCGGACGCTGGCGGTGTCGCCGGTGCCCAGGTCCACCAGGAAGTTGAAGCTGCCGTAGGGGTTGGCGCGTTCCGTCGCCATCGCGGCTCCTCCATCCTTCGAGCGCCTAGCGGTTGCTGGAGGCGGTGAACTGGCCGATGCGGAAGATGACGAACTCGGCCGGCTTGACCACGGCGACTCCGATCAGGCAGACCAGCCGGCCGTTGTCCAGGTCGTTCTGGGTCATCGTCGAGCGGTCGCAGCGGACGAAGTACGCCTCCTCGGGCTTGGTGCCCAGCAGCGCCCCCATCTTCCACTCGTTGAACAGGAAATCCTCAATCGTCCGGCGGACGTTGCCCCAGAGCTGCTCGCTGTTGTTCTCGAACACCACCCACTGCGTCCCACGGTCGATGGAGTGCTCCAGGTACGCGAAGTAGCGGCGGACGTTGACGTACTTCCACTCCGGGTCGTCGCTGATCGTCCGCGCCCCCCAGAGCAGGAAGCCCCGGCCGGGGAAGAAGCGGAAGCAGTTGACCCCCTCCGGGTTGAGCACCTCCTGATGCGCCTTCTTGAGCCGCTGCTCGAAGTCGATCGCGCTGCGCACCACCTCGTTGGCCGGCGCCTTGAAGACGGCGTGGTCGACGTCGTTGCGGGCGTAGATGCCGGCGACGAAGCCGCTGGGCGGGAGCTTGAGGCGGCCATCGCCCAGCGGGTTGGGGATGACGATCCAGGGGTAATACAGTGCGGCGTACTTGGAGGAGCGCTTGTTGCGGTAGTCCAGCGCTCCCGAGACGAGCTGGTCGGGCGGGGTGTCTAGCACCGCGATCCGGTAGCGCAGCTTCTCGCAGTGGTTGATGAGCGCGCCCTGGATCGCCAGCACGTTGTCCTGGCTGTCCTGGCTACTGCCGTAGGTGCTGGAGTAGCCGGGAGCGGCGACGATGGAGATGTCCTCCACGCCCTCGAAGGCGAGCAGCCCGTTCTTCGGCTGCTCCAGCGGATCGCCGACGAAGTCCTGGAACTGCACCTCGTCGCCAGCATAGGTCGTGTCGTTCGGAAGCGCGCCGTCCGAGCCGCCGACGAGCTGGTACACAACCGCGCGTCGCGCCAGCGCCGTTGGGTTCGGGCGCTCATTGTTCAGCCGCAGGGTGTCGAGCGCGGCACTGCCGAGCAGGCTGCGGGCGATGACCAGCGCCTGCTCGTCGGCCGGCGTATCGGCAAACGTCTCGGGGAGCTGGATCGCGAACGGGATGGTGAGCTGCTGGTAACGTGTCGGCGGCTTGCGGCTGAAGACGGTCGTCAGCCCGCTGTCGCTGCGCGGGTCGAAGCCGAACTCGCCGATCAGCTCCGGACTTTCGAACGCGCCCGACGGCTCCACCTTCCCCTTGGGTCGCTCGATCTCGACGGTCACGGTCAGTGGCCGCACCTCGACCTGGCCAGCATCGGGCAGGCCAGCGCGAAGATCGGCGAGCAGGACCGTGTCTCCGTCGTCGCCCTTCAGCTCCCAGCGGTCCTCGACCGTGTTGCGGCGCAGCAGGAACAGACCGTCGGTAGGCTGCCCGTCGGGCGCGGGGAAGCCGGTCCAATCCTGGGGATTGCCCGCGCTGTCACGGGACGCATCGCGCCGGCGGACCACCACCAGGTCCAGGTCCTGCAGGCGGGTGAGCGAGGGGCTCGTGGTCCGGTCGCCGACCAGGGCGTTGGCGCCCAGACGAAGGGTGAAGGTGGCGCGCATCCGGCCAGCCAGGCCAGGGAAACGGGCGATGAGCGTCAGCGTCTCTGGCAACGGCTCGATGGGCGAACCGACACTCAGTGCCGGGTTGTCAGTGTTGGCCAGCGCGGCGTACCCGGCCGGCACCCCGGTCGCCTCATTCACCGTGTAGCCAGCGTCTCCGAAGTTGAACGTCCGGACTACGTACAGCCGCTTGCCGCCCTCCTCGAAGAACGCCCGCACCGCGTGCGCCAGGTAGTTCGGCTGAGGCGTGTCGTCCAGGGCAAGATCGTCGAGCCCGCCGTAGATGCGCTGGAAGTCGCCGAAGCTGGTGAGCAGCTCCGGTTCGCCACTGATCGGCCCGAACCGCGCCGGGCCGACGAATCCGGCGGTGCTCGTGCTTACCCCTTCAATGGATTTGGCTCGAAAGCTGGTCTCCTCGACGTACACACCTGGCGCTAGATATTCCGGCATCTGGCTGCCTCCCGTTTCGTTCGTCGGCTCGCGCGAGCGCTCTCCCAGCCCGGCGGCGCGTGCTCCCTGTGCTGCCTACGCGGCGTCGATCAGCAGCTCCGATCGCTGGTCGGTCGCTACCACCAGCTCCCGACCGAGCCGAAGCGGGCGGACGACCGAGCTACCTGGCTGGGTGGGCGTGTCGTACACCCGGGCACTCCTTTGCTCCAGGATGGAGCGGACGTCTGGTGGGTCGCGCGGATCGAGACCCGGCACCCGTCGCTGGTGCGCCGGCTCGTAGAACACCTGGACACTGATGGGCCAGGTAAGCTGGTCGAACGGCAGCGCCCCATGCGGCGGCGAGCCCGCCAGGGGCGGCAGAGTGGCGGCGTAGGGTAGGAACAGCGCGAACATCCCGCGCGCGTCCGCCAGCGCGGCGTAGGTCACGCCGTCGGTGCTGGCCGTCACCAGCGCCCAGCCGGCCGCTGCCCCGGCCTGTCCGGACGGATCCCGCTCGGCGACCTGGCCGCGCACCGCCGCCAGCCCGGAGGGTACCGGCCGGGCCGGACTGGAGAACAGCGGAACCTCCAGGAGCTGCTCGCGCGGAAGACAGAGCAGCAGCACCTGGGGCAGGAAGCGCCCGGCCTGGTCCTCCACCCGCACGACAAAGTTGGCCGCGGGCGTCAGCGCCTCCGCGCCAACCAGCCGCCGCAGCGTCCCCAGCTCCAGCAGCTCCTCGGGCGTCGGCTCGAAGCCCTCGAACGGCGAGCCGCCGCCGCACCAGGCACTCGCCTCCCGCTCCCCGCGCACGTAGGGCTCCAGCCCCGGCAGGGTCCGGAAGCCGTAGATGCCCGAGACCGGCGAGCGGAGCGCCAGCATGGGTCGACCGACGCCGACAACCTCGCCAACCACGATCTCGAGCGGCCGCGCTGTGACGACCAGGCCGTCGGTCACCGGGACGCCGCGGCTCAGGTCAATAAAGCGCACTCCCAGCGGGGCGCGGAGCAGGATCGACTCCAGCGGGACGACCCGCAGCATCAGCCGCCCTCCTTCAGCACCCCGAAGTCGAGCCGGCGACTGAGCACCGGCGCCGCGCTCGGCAGCTCGAGCAGCGACTCGATCCGCACTACCCGGGCGACGTAGGGCACCGAGATCTGGAAATCGGTCGGGAGCACGTCCCAGATGCGGAACAGCTCCTCGTTGCTGAGCTGGCCGGCGACGATCTCCACCGTCTCGTCCGGAGCGAACACGTCGGCGGCCAGACTGTTCAGGAGCGCGGCCGGCAGGATGGGCGTATCCTCCAGCGTTCGCATCATCCAGCCCAGAATCTCCTGCTCCAGCGAGGCCTCCTTGGCCCAGGGGGTGAGCAGCAGGTGCAGGTCGAGCGGAAGCTGCGTTCGTCGCGCCACCCCGTTCGGGCCGACACTGCTGGGAGGTGTGCGCTGCACGCCGTTGACGAGCACGCGGTACAGGAACAGCGATACTCCGGTGTCCATCGGGGTGGCGAAGTGCCTGGAGCGATACACCTTGAACTGCAGCTCGGTGTTGTCGAACAGCTCCGGCTGCCAGGCCTGCTGCAGCAGACGAATCACCGCCTCGCACGTCGCCCCCACCGCACGGAAGGTCGCCACAGCCGCTTCGCTCTCCCCGTACCCGTCTACTCGGTCGCAGTGCTGAGGCGGAGTAACGCCTCGAACAGCGCCTGATTGCTCTGGATCGGAAAGGTTCCGCCATCAGGGAGCAGGCGCAACTGGCCCCGACTGCCGGGGATCTCTGACTCGTGCTCGAGCGTGAGCACGAACCGTTGCTTCGGCAGGACAAGCGCCTGGCTCGTTTCGACATTCGCAACCCGCAGCAGGCCGCTGGTGGGATCGTCCAGGGGCAAGATGCTGATCAGCAGCGCGATCCGTCTTGGCACTCCACGTCCCGCACGTGTACTCCGCACCAGCGCCGCGGCCAGGGTACGCGGCGGACTCCGCGCCGGCTCAGCCCGGGCTCACCCGCGGCTCAACGGAGACAGCCAGCCCGCCGGCTGGCCAAAAGGGGATGGCCGCCGACGCGAGAGACCGGCGTCTGGGGACGGGGCAGCGTTACAGGCGGATCGCCACCTCGGCCGGCAGCTCGGTGTCGTCGCGGATCGCCTGGTAGAGCCGTTCGGTGAGCTGGGAGGGGCGCACGCCCAGCTCGGTCTGGAGCAAGCGGGCGCAGGCCTCGTACTGGCGCAGCGCGCAGGCGCGCTGCCCGAGCGCGTAGTGGGTCCGCATCAGATGGCGGTGCGCCCGCTCGCGAAGCTGGTCCAGCTCCAGGATCTGCTGGGCGTAGTCGATCACCGTGCCCAGCTCGCTGGCCTGCGCCGCCAGCTCGCAGAGCACAACCAGCGCGTTCATCCGCCGCTCAGCGAAATGTGCCCGCGGCAGGTGGCTCCACTCGACGTATGGAGTGTCCGCGAGATAGTCGCCCTGGTACAGCGCCAGCGCCGCGACAAAGGCCGCCACCGCTCCGTCCGCGTCGCGCTGGGCCAGGCAGTGGCGTCCCTGCTGATAGTGCGCGTCGAACAGCGCCGCGTCGGTCACTAGGCACCCGGCGGCGATCGCGTAGCGCTCGTTCTCACACTGCACCACGCTCGTCGGCGCGCCGGCCGGATCTAGCAGCCCACGGAGGGCGCTCACCGCCACGTGGAGTCGATGGATCGCCCGTTGCGGCTCCGCCTCGGGCCAGAGCAGTTCGATCAGCTCGTCGCGCGGGACCAGTATCCCCACTCGCGCCGCCAGGTAGCAGCAGAGCTGGACTACGGAACTGTTCTGCCCGAGCGGCAGCGGCTCCTCCCCGCGGAACAGGGCGAAGCGCCCGAAATACCGGGCATACAACGGCGCCGGTGTCTCCGGCCGAGCGGCCACCCCCGCGCCCTCCGCCCGCCCAGCAGAAGGGGCGGAAACATGGCGAAGCTGATCACACAGCTCGGCGATGCTCCGCCGCAGCGCCGAGAGCTCCGAGACGAGGCGCTCACAGGGACTTGCCACGGGACAGGGCAGGAGAACGAAGGCTGGGTTGTGGGTATCTGGCTGCATGGGCCTCTCCGCAGCCGTCTATCAGCAGGCCAGAGGACGCTCCGTCCTCGCCAGTCTCCCTCCCGGGAGCGTTAACGTAGCAGTGGCCAGCGGCCGGGCGGCCATGGCCGCCCCATGGTGCAGATTGAGCCCAGCTTTGTCAAGGCTGAGACCGCCAGAACCCCGCGAGCGAGCCTCCCGCGCCGCTCTGCGCGCCGCTCACGCCGCGCCGTGGCACAGCGGGTACATGACCTGTCACTTGAACCCCTGGTTCGCCTCCTGCCCGGACCTGGTGGCGCCACCGGGTCAGGGGCTCGGTGCGGCGGTCCCGGCGGCCACGCCGAGCTCGCCCTCCAGGATGTAGCGCCGCGGCGAGGCCAGCAGCTCCCGGCCGGCCAGGTAGCCCTCGTAGATGGCGTGGTCCAGCTTCCGGGGCGCCAAACAGTCCCCGATCCGGTGCAACTCGGGCACCCGCCCCTTGAGCGCCAGGTACAGCGCGTCGTTCGCCATCTGGCCGGTGGCAAGGACGATGGTGTCTACGTTGTCCAGTGTCGTCTCGGCGCCGGTGTACAGGTTGTACAGCGTCACGCTCCGGCCCTGGATCGCCCTGGCCCACAGGTTGAGCCGATAGGCGAGCCCTTTGCCAAACAGCCGGCGGTACAGGATGCCCTGGTCGAGTGTGGCGGCGGTGGCGGGGAACAGGGCGGTGAAGCGGGTCACCACCTCCACACGCTTGCCACGGTCGAGCAGCACCTCGGCCGCGCCGGCGGCGTACCGCCCGCCATCGTCATCCAGCACCAGCACCCGCTCGCCAACGGGGCGGGTCTCCTGGAGCACGTCCCACCCGGTGAGCACGTTGTCCTGATCCACGCCGGGCAGCCGCGTGACGAGCGGGGCGACGCTGGAGAAGCCGGTCCGGGCCGGGAGGGAGCCGGTGGCGACGATGACGCCGTCGGGGTGCAGGGCGCACACCAGCTCGGCGGTCGCAGTGGTGTTGAGCCGCACGTCCACCTCGAGCTTGCGTAGCTGTGTCTCCAGGTCGCGCACGATCCAGCCGAACGCCTCGCGGCCAGGCGTCTTGACGATCAGGTTGACCTGGCCGCCCAGCCGATCCGTCTGCTCCAGCAGGGTGACCCGGTGGCCGCGCCGGGCCAGCGTCTCCGCCGCCTTCAGCCCGGCCGGCCCGCCGCCGACCACCACCCAGGAGCGGGGCGACGGCGTGGGGAGCAGCGGGCCGCCGAAACGCTGCTCTCGACCCGCGGCCGGGTTGACGGTGCAGGCCATGGGCAGCCCCCGGCCGGTGCGGCTAACACAGCCCTGGTTGCCGCGGATGCAGTGGTAGATCTCATCCTCCCGCCCCTCGCGCACCTTGTTCGGGAACTCCGGATCGGCGATCTGTGCCCGGGTGATCGCCACCATATCTGCCTGGCCCGCGGTAAGGATCTGCTCAGCCTGAGCGGCATCCTTGATACCGCCCACGGCGAACACCGGCAGCCGCGTGACGGCCGCTTTCACCCGGGCGATCAGCTCCAGCAGCCAGCCGTCCGGCGTGTCCGCGGGGGCGATCGCCAGCGCCAGGCCGTCGTGGTAGCCACCAACGGTGACGTTCACGTAGTCGATCCGGGTCGTCGCTTCCAGCGCGGCGGCGAGCCGGGCGGCGTCCTCGACGGTGAGCCCGCCCTCGACGCCGTCGGCCAGCGGGAGCCGCACCCCGACTACGAAGTCATCGCCCACGCGCTGGCGCACGGTCTCGATGACTGCTCGTGGAAAGCGGAGGCGGTTGTCGAACGACCCGCCGTACTCGTCCGTTCGCTGGTTGTAGAGCGGGGAGAGGAACTGGTGCAGCAGGTAGCCGTGGGCGAGGTGGACCTCCACCCCGTCGAAGCCTCCCTCGCGCGCAAGCGTGGCGGACAACCCCCACCAGGCGGCGACCTCGCGTAGGTCCTCCGGCTCCATCACTTTGGGGCTCTCGCTGAACAGTGGCGACCGCACCGCGGACGGCCCCAGGAGGTAGCGGAGGTCGTCGGCGGCGTCGCTGGACCCGTTGACGCCCACGTGGTTGAGCTGGGCGATGATGAACGCCCCGTGCGTGTGGACTGCCGCGGTCATGCGGCGATCAAACGGGATGGTGCGCCGCAGGTAGCCGCGTGGAAACGCCGGGGCGGCGACGCTGGAGGTGGGGTGGACGAGCCGGTTGCCGGTGATCAGCAGCGCCGCGCCACCCCGGGCGCGCTCCACGTGGTAGGCCAGGTCCCGCTCCGTGTCCAGCCCCTCGTGGGCGAAGTGCTTGGTGTGCGCGGTCTGCAGGAAGCGGTTGCGCACAGTCAGGCGACCGATGCGTAGCGGACTGAACAGGTGCGGATACGCGGTCATGAGCCTTCCCCCTGCTCCAGAATGGCCGGCGCGGCCGGGCGTCAGAGACTGCCAGGGTACCGGACCAGGCCGCGGCGGTGCAGTCGCACCGGTATCCGCGGCTGCGGCCGCCGGGCGCGATTGACACCTGCCGGCCCGGGCGCTACCCTTGCCGCCATCCCGCGGCCGAGCCAGGCTCCGCGCAGGGAGTGTAGAGATGACCCAGGCGGCAGACGCTCCCACCGACGAGTCCGGGCGCCAGTACCACATCCGGCTGAAGGCGGGCGATCTGCCCGGCTACGTGCTGATCCCGGGCGATCCGGGGCGGGTGGACCGCATCGGCCAGGACTGGGAGACGTACGAGGAGCTGGCGTTCTACCGCGAGTACAAGTCGGCGCGCGGGACGTACCAGGGGGTGCCGGTTGGGGCAGTGTCGACCGGGATCGGGATGGGCAGCGCTGAGATCGGGCTGCAGGAGCTGCGGGTTATCGGGACCCACACGGTCATCAAGGTCGGGACGACAGGGGCGCTGGCGCCGAACATCGGCTGCGGCGACCTGATCATCCCGGTCGCAGGCATGCGCCGCGATGGCGTCTCCCCAATGTACGCTCCGCTGGAGTTCCCCGCCTTCGCCCACCCGGAGGTGTTCCTGGCGCTGATCGAGGCCTGCCAGCGGCTCGGCTACACCTACCACGTGGGGCTCGTGTGTAGCTCAGGCTCGTTCTATCTTGGGCAGGGGCGGCCCGTGGCCGGGGGATACACCCAGTCGTGGCGGGAGCCGGAGACGCTGATCGCCGACCTCCGGGCGCTGCGCGTGACCAACTTCGACATGGAGTCGGCCGGCATCATGGTACTCGGCCATTGCCTGGGGATGCGTGCCGGCAGCGTCGTCTCGGTGATGGCGAATCGCACCACCAATGAATGGGGCGACAACGGCGGGGAGCGCCGCGCCTGCCGGGTCGGCTCCGAGGCAGTGAAGATCCTCACCGAGTGGGACGAGCGCAAGCGGCAGGCCGGCGTCCCGATCGTCTTCCCGTCGCTGTTCTCCGGGTAGGGAGGTCGGGCGGATCGCCGCTAGCTCAGCCTTCGGCCCGGGGTGAACCGCACCGGCAGCCGTACCCGGCCCTTGACAATCCCGATGCTCTCCGGTTCCTCCACGCCCTCCTCGAGGATCTGGTAGTCGGGTAGGCGGCGGAGCACCTCTTCGAGCATGATCCGCATCTCGCTTCGGGCCAGCCCGGCGCCCAGGCAGCGGTGCGCCCCGATGCCGAAGGTCATGTGCCGGTTCGGGAAGCGGTCCAGGATTACCCGGTCGGGCTGGGGGAAGGCAGCCCCGTCGCGATTCGCCGAGGCCCAGAGCATAAACACCGTCTCCCCGGCCTTGATCGGCTGGCCGCCGACCACGCAGTCGCGGGTGACGGTGCGGGCGAAGCCCTGGACCGGCGCCTCGTAGCGCAGCAGCTCGTCGATCGCCGTCGGCAGCAGCTCCGGCCGGCGGATCAGCTCCTGCCGCGCCTCGGGGTGGCGGTGCAGGTACAGCAGCGCGTTGCTCGTGGAGGCCATGGTGGTGTCCATCCCGCCGAAGATGACCATCATCACCAGCGCCTGGACCTCTTCCGGCCCGATCTCTCCCTGCGCCTCCGCTCGCAGCAGGTCGGAGATCAGGTCGTCCCGTGGCTGTGCGCGCCGGGCCTGGATCTGCGCCGCGACGCGCTCGCCCAGCTCTTGAATCCGGAGCAGCGCTTCGCCGTGCAAGGGGTTGTCGGGGTGGGTGTAGCTATTAGTGTGGATCGGCTCGGCGTAGTCGTGCCACTCCTCCAGCGGCAGGCCGATCAACCGCAGGGTGGTCATCGCCGGCACCGGATTGGTCAGCTCCAGCACCAGGTCGCAGGTCCCCCGCTCGATGAACGTGTCGATCTGCCGGGTGGTGAAGGCGCGGATCTCTGGCTCGAGCGCCTCGACCGCGCGGGGGCTGAAGTACGGCATGAGCAGCCGCCGGTACAGGCCGAGCGCGGGCGGATCGGACTGCAGCGGGATCAGCTTCCCCACATTGGTCGGCGGGACCACCACCTCTCGATTCGACGAGAACGTCTCGTCGTCCCGCGCCACCTCGAAGACATCGGCGTAGCGCGACAGGACCCAGAAACCGCCGTAGGCATCGCTGTAGGCGACCGGGCAGCGTGCCCGCAGCTCGGCGTAGACGCTCCACGGATCCCGAGCGAACTCCCGGGTGTGGTGGTCGAAGTGGTACGACGGGCGCTGCTCCGGCATCACTCCTCCTGGCCCGACTGATGCTCGGCGCCGGTGTCCTCCTCCAGGCGGATCGCCTGCTCCGGACAGCCCTGCTCGGCGTTTCGGGCGCTCTGCGCCAGCTCCGGCGGGATGGCGTCCAGCAGCACGACGGCGCGGCCGTCGTCCTCGTTGACGTCGAAGACCGCCGGCGCGACGCGCCGGCAGACGGCATGGCCCTGACAGACGGCGAGATCTACCCGAGCCCGCAGCATCGGTTTCCCTCCTCCTTGCTGGGCGCGTGGCCTCGGCCAGTCCATGCCAGGCACACCACCAGGAGCCGCGAGCCGTGGCCAGGCGTCTGTGTGGGTACTACACCTGGCGCACCGCTGTCAACAGCCCACGGCACGGATCGGAAGAGACGTCCGGGGCACCACCGGCCACCTCCCAGGGCAGCCGCGGCATCTCAGCCGACCAGCAGCCCGATGCTGGCGGTGTAGCCGTGCAGGAACAAGCGGCCCCCTACGGGCCCGATCTCGCCGTTGCAGAACAGCCCTGCCACCGGCAGGGGGCCGAAGCGGGCCTGCACGCTGCGGGCGTCGTGGCTCGGCTCCCCGAACAGGCCCACGCCGCGGCCGTTGCAGGCGCACAGCAGCGCCGCGAGCGGGGCGGCGGACCCGAGCTGCTCGGCCGCGGAGGCGAGCATCGCCTGGAGCTCCTCGTCAGCCGAGGCGCGATCGCGGAGCTGAAACTGCACTGTCTGGCCGACGCTGAGGTGCGCCCCCACGGCGAGGACGCCCTGCTCGGGGTCCCCGCCCAGGATGTTGCGGACCAGGAAGTCGCCCTGCCGGAACGTCTCCCGGTACTCGTCCATCGCCACGCCGAGGAACAGGTTGCCGCGCACCCGCCGCTGCACCTGGGCCGGCAGCTCGCGGACCGTTTCGACCAACACCTCGAAGGCCGGGCGGCCGCCGATCTGCTCCAGGAAGTGCCCAGTCGCCGCGGTCACGGTCCAGGGGCGCCCAATGGGGGTGCAGCCCTGGGAGACGACCGCGTACAGGCGGACTGGTCCGACGAACCCAACGCCCACCGCGCCCTCATCGTACACCTGGCTGTTGAGAAACACGAAGGTCTGCCGCGCGCCGAAGTCGCCGCTGGCCAGCCCACCGACGACTGTGGTGCGCGGGTAATCGCGCTGGAGCCGGGCGAGGAGCACGTCGCCGTCGAGGTGGAACGGATCGGCGAAGACGAGCCAGCCGCTGGGCGATTCTTCTGGCTCTCCAAAGCGGGTGCCTGCCTCCAGCTCCTGCTGAGTGATACGGGCGCTGATCAAGCGCGTCCCGGGCAGGGCGAGACGCAGCAACGACAGCGCTGGCTCTCCTTCCACCTCGGTACCGGTGCCGATGACGCCCTGGCCGCTGCAGCCGACCAGCACGCTCGCGCCGGTTTCACGGAACGCCGCGGGGACGAGGCGTTCAAGCGACGCACCGTAGGCAGCGGAGGCGAACAGCAGCGCCAGGTCTGTTGGCGGCGCGCCCGGCTCCCGCGTCTGCGCCAGCGCCCGTTCCAGCGCGCGCTCGGCGTCGTCATCTCTTACCACCGCGGAGCGTGCCCAGGCTGCCATGTCGCATCCACGCTGCACGGGACCACGATCAAGTCGCGGTCCGCGAGGATTGTAGCCCGAACCGTTCAGCGGCGGTCAGTCGCCGGCCGCTGGGAAGCGGTTGGACCCGCTGCCTGGAGGACCTCGGTCCATTCTCGCCGTGGAGCCCGGATATGGCAGAATGTCCCCGTGATCAAGGTACACGCCCTCCCTGAATTGCGTTCACCGGTCCTCCTCTGCGCGTTCAACGGGTGGTCCGACGGCTCGTTCGCCAGCAGCGGGGCGCTCAGCTTCCTGCTGGCCAAGTGGAATACGCAGAAGTTCGCTGAGGTCGACGCGGAGACGATCTATGTTTACACCACGACCCGGCCGACGTCGCTGATCGTCGGCCCGGGCGAGCGGACACTGCGCTGGCCGGAGCTGGCGTTTCACGCGCTGCATCTGCCGCACGCCGACCGCGACCTGGTGTTGCTGCTCGGTCCGGAGCCCGACCTGCGCTGGCGCGGCTGCGCCGACACCGTCGCCCAGTTCGCGCAGCGGCTCGGCGCCAGCCTGGTGCTCACGCTCGGCTGCTTTTTGGCCACGGTGTCGCACCGCGGCCCGGTGCCGCTGGTGGGCCTGAGCAGCGACCCGGAGCTACGGCGGCGTCTGGAGCGCATCGGCGCCGGCCCCACGGATTACCAGGGCCCGACGGCGTTCACCACCGCGCTGGTCGACGCGGCGGCGCGGGCGGGCCTGCGCGCCGCGGGCATCTGGGCGGCCGCGCCGGCGTACCTGCAGGGTGGGAGCAACCCCAAGATCGCGGCGGCGCTCCTGCGCGCGGTCGAGGCGCTGCTTGGCGTCGAGCTGGGCGTGGCCGAGCTGGAGACGGCCGGCCGCGACCTGGAGCAGCGGGTGGATGAGGCGCTGGGCGCCCGGCCCGATCTGCAGCAGTTCGTCAGCAACCTGAGCAGTGGGGGGACGACCAGCCCGACGCCTCAGACGCCTCAGGAGAACGAGCCGGAGGTGCGCGAGCTGCCGTCGCCCAAGGAGTTCCTCGCCGACATGGAGAACTTTCTGCGCGGGCTTCAGCGCAAGGGGCCCGACGGCGGTGAGCATTAGGGCCTGGAGCAGCCCGCGCACCGGAGTTGTCCCGATGGCGGCGCATCCCGGGTGCTGCCCCCTCCCCGCCCGGCCGAGCGAGCGGTCCGCCGGGAGCACCCAGTCCAAGTTCAGCGGCGTTCGCCGTGACCACTGAGCCGCGCCGCCTCAACGCGTCCGCCGCCAGCGATCGCCCCGACCAGCGCGAGGCGCCCGCGCCGCCGCCGGCCCAGCTTGAGGCGGTGATCGAGCGGATCACCTACCAGTCCGAGGAGACGGGCTACACCGTGGCCCGGGTGGTCGACAACCGCAACCGGCTGATCACCGTGGTCGGCAACCTGCTTGGCGCCACCCCCGGGGAGTCGGTGCGCCTGGAAGGCCGCTGGACCGTCCACCCCAAGCACGGGCGGCAGTTCGAGGTGCAGCGCTTTCGGCTGACGCTGCCAGCCACTGCGCACGGGGTGGAGAAATACCTCGGCTCGGGCCTGGTCCGCGGCGTCGGCCCCGTCTCGGCGAAGCGGATCGTCGAGCACCTGGGCGCGGAGACGCTGGAGATTATCGACTCACACCCGGAGCGGCTGCTGGACGTGCCAGGGATCGGCCCGGTGCGGCTGCGGGCGATCACCAGCGCCTGGGCGGAGCAGCGCTCGATTCGCGAGGTGATGGTCGCGCTGCAGGACGTCGGCGTCTCGCCGGCGCTCGGGGTGCGCATCTACAAACGCTACGGCGACCTGGCCCTGAACGTGGTGCAGAACGAGCCCTACCGGCTCGCCCGCGAGGTGTGGGGCATCGGCTTCAAAACGGCCGACAAAGTGGCGCGGGAGCAGGGCGTGGCCTACGACGCGCCGAGCCGGGTCGCGGCCGGCGTCCGCTACGCTCTGTCGCAGGCGGCCGACGAAGAAGGACACTGCTACCTGCCGCGCGAGGAGCTAGGGGAGCGCGCCCGCGAGCTGCTCGGCGTGGAGCAGGAGGCCATCGATCGAGCGGTGGACGAGCTGATGATCACTGAGGAGGTGCTCGTCGAGACGCTGGAGGACGGCAGCGAGGCGATCTACCTGGCGCCCTTCCGCCACGCCGAGGTCGGCGTGGCCCACCGCGTGCGCCTGCTCCGCGACGCCCGCCTGGATCGCCTGGCGGAGTTCGCCACAGTGGACTGGGACCGGGCGCTGGATTGGCTCCGCGGCGAGACCGGCCTGGAGCTGGCGCCGGAGCAACGGGCAGCGGTAGTCACTGCGCTCACCCAGAAGGTGTCGATCCTCACCGGCGGTCCCGGCACCGGCAAGAGCACGACAGTGCGGAGCGTGGTCGAGCTGGCGCGGGCGAAGCGGAAGCGGGTGTTGCTCCTCGCCCCCACCGGGCGCGCCGCCAAGCGGCTGGCGGAGCTGGCTCACGCTCCGGCGCACACCATTCACCGCTTCCTCAAGCTCCGCCCCGGCGCGCAGGCGGCGTTCAACGAGACCCAACCGCTAGAAGCGGACCTGGTGGTGATCGACGAGACGTCGATGCTAGACCTGATCCTGGCCAATACCCTGTTCAAGGCGATCGCTCCCGGCACCCACGTGCTCCTGGTCGGCGACACCGACCAGCTTCCCAGCGTTGGCCCCGGCAGCGTCCTGGCAGACCTGATCAAGAGCGAGGCGGTGCCGGTGATCCGCCTGGAGCGCATCTTCCGCCAGGCGGAGTCCAGCCAGATCGTCCAGAACGCGCACCGCATCAACCGCGGCGAGCCGCTGCCCTGGACGAATCGGCCCGACGGCGATTGCTTCGTCTTCACCGCGCGCACCCCCGAGGCGGCCGCAGATCTGGTGGTGGAGATCGTCCGCGACCGCATCCCCCGCCGCTTCGGGATCCCGCCCAGCGACATTCTGGTGCTGAGCCCGATGCACAAGGGGCTGGCAGGGGTGGGGCTGCTGAACGAGCGGCTGCAAGAGGCGCTCAACCCGCCCGGCCCGGGCCGGGCCGAGGTGCGAGCCGCCGGGCGGCTGTTCCGTGTCGGCGACCGCGTCATCATGACCCAGAACGACTACGAGCGCGAGGTGTTCAACGGCGACTTCGGAACCGTGGTCGCGGTGGATCATGAGGCCCGCGCGCTGCGGCTGGCGATGGACGACGGGCGGGAGGTGACCTTCGACTTCCTGGAGCTGGACGAGCTGCAGCTCGCCTACGCGCTCACCATCCACAAGGCGCAGGGGAGCGAGTTCCGCGCCTGCGTGCTGGTGCTGCTCACCAGCCACTACGTGATGCTCGCCCGCAACCTCCTGTATACCGCGCTGACGCGGGCGCGTCGGCTGGCGGTGCTGGTCGGCCAGCCCGCCGCGGCGGCAATCGCGGTCCGCAACGACCGGGTGGCGCGGCGCTACACCGGGCTGGCGCGCCGACTGGCGGGGTCCCCACGCGACGGGTCGCGTGGGGTGCCACTGGCGGAGGCGGTGTCGCGGGCTGAATCGACATCCGCTGGTGTAACCTACGAGCCGATCCCGCGGCGCACCAGGCCCCGGCCCAGGCTTCCGGAGCCGATCGAGGCGACCCTTGCGCACGGCGAAGCCGAGCCCGCGGCTGGCCCAGGAGCGCCCTGAGTCAGGCGCCTGGGATCCGCCTGGGGCGTATTCCTGCGAGTGGGAGGCGTGATCCGCCATGACCGAGCCCGCTGATTCAGCCGGTGTCGTCGCGCTCATCGGCGCCGGCGAGTTCCTGCCCAGCATGAAGCCGGTCGATCGCTCCCTGCTGGCGTTCACCCCCCCGATCCGGTCGCGGCCGCGGGTGGCGATCCTCCCTACCGCCTCGGCCGAAGACCGCCCCGGGACGTTCGAGCGCTGGGGCGAGATGGGCCGCGCGCACTTCGAGTCGCTCGGGACCGAGCCCGTGGTCGTCCCGATCCGAACTACCGCCGATGCCCACGATCCGGCGCTCCTCGATTTGCTCCAGGACCGCGACCTGTACTACTTCTCCGGCGGGCTGCCCGACCTGCTGGTGGACGTGCTCCTCGGCAGCCCGGCCTGGGCAGCGATCGTCGCGGCGCACCGTCACGGCGCGGTGGTGGCCGGGTGCAGCGCCGGGGCGATGGCCTTCGGCCTGGCGACCCTGACGATCCGGGACACGCTGGCCGGCCGTGAGCCGCGCTGGGTGCCGGCGCTGGCCCTAGTTGCCGACCTGTGCGTCTTTCCCCACTTCGACCAGATCCACCGCTTCGCGAGCCCCGAGCAGGTCGCCGCCTACGTCGCCTCGGCGCCAGCGGCGGCGACCGTGGTGGGCATCGACGAAGAGGTCGCCCTGGTAGGCCGGCAGGGAAGCTGGTCGGTCCACGGGCGACAGGGCGGGGCGGTGACCATTCTGCACCGCTCAGGCGCGACGAGCCGCGCCCCGGTCGGCGCCTCGCTCTCCCTCGCCCCGTAAGGTCTGCTATCAGGGGGATGTGCTGCATGGCGTCCCGCTCCGCGCCTGTGCTTGACGTCTCGGCTGGAGCCGAGACGCAGCTTCGATCCCGCCGCGCTCTGCTCGCCGGCCTCCGCGCCGAACTGCTCGGCGTGATCGCGCTCGCCCTGCTGGCAGGAGTGGTCCGCTACCCATACCTCTGGCTGGAGCCGCGGATCACCGACGAGTGGCGCGAAGCGCAGCGGGGCCTGCTCATCGCGCAAGGACACGGGTTTCCCGCCACCAACGTCGCCCCCTACATCGGCGCGCTCTGGAACTACCTCCTGGCGATCGCCTACCTGATCCTCGGCGACGATCTGCGCGTCCCGCGCCTGGTGGCGATGCTGCTCGGCGCCCTGACCGTGGTCCCGACGTACCTGCTCGGGCGGGAGCTCGGGGGCAGGCTGGTGGCGTTGCTCGCGGCGCTGCTGATGGTCACCTCGCCGGTGCACGTGCTCACCAACAGCCACATCGCCTGGTCCAACTGCATCACGCCGCTCTTTACCACCGCCGGGCTCTGGCTGCTGGTCGGCGCGGCGCGGCGCGCGGACGGCCGCTGGCTGGCGCTGAGCGGCCTGGCGTTCGGCCTGGCGTTTCAGACACATCCTACCGCGCTCGCGGTGCTGCCCGGGGCGCTGCTGTACCTCTGGCAGCGCGGGCGCCCCCTGCTGCGCGGCATCTGGCTGCCGCTCGCCGGGGCGCTGTTTCTGGTCGCGAGCCTCAACGTCGTCGTCTTCATCACCGCTTATCCCGCCGATTTCTTCGGCTCGATCCAGTCGCGGCAGGAGGATTACAATCGCCGCGCCCCGCCCACCTTTGTCCAGCGTTACTGGACCAACGCCGGCTATCTCTGGCTCTCCCTGGGCCGGCTCCCGAGCGGGGCGGTGCTGACCGACAACAACTGGGCGCACATCCTGGCGCACCCGCTCATCTGGCTCTACGCCGGCGCTCTTGGCGCTGGTGCTGTGCTCTCCGCCCGGCGGGGCCAGCCGCTCGCCGCGGACGTCGCCGCCCCGGCTCTGGTCCTGCTGCCGCTGTTTCAGCCGGGGTCCTACTACCCTGTGCCCGATGGTCGCTACGCAATGCCGCTGCTACCAGTGCTCTACGCCAGCCTGGCCTACGCGCTCACCCGGCCGAGCACGCAAGCAGCGACACCACTCCCCGCGCGTCCCTCCTCCCCGCTTCGCCCACTGTGGGCGCAGGAAGGGCTGCTGAGGCGCCTCCTGCCAGGAGGCCGGCTCGCCGCACTGCTCATCCTCGCCCTGGCGCTCATCCCGCTCGGGCCGATCCGCGCCTACTATGCCGCCGACGCCGAGCGGCGCGCGGTGTACAGCCGGCTCTGGGAGACGCTGCTGCTGGTGCAGCAGACTATGCCGCGCCACGCCACAGTGCTGCTGGACGAGAATCTGAAGGCGATCATCGACGAGAACAACACCGAGAAGCGCACCGAGTCGCTGCTCGACATGGCCGGGTTCGACGCCCGGTATCAGCTCATCGACCCAGCGGACCCTGCCGTGGCCATCTCCGACCGCCACGCGGTGTACCTGCTCACCTGCCAGACCTACCAGGCCGGGCGGCGCACCCTTGGACTGGTCCCGCTCGACGCCGGCGCGCCGGATGACTGCCAGGTGCTGCGCGCCGCCCGCCTGCCGTGACGGCGGCCGGCCGGCCGCCGGTACAATCCGGCGCAGGCCGGAAGGAGCGAGGATGGACTTTTCCAGGGACGAGAACCACGAGGCGATCCGCGCTGCGGTGCGCGACATCTGCGCCCGCTTCCCCGATAGCTACTGGCGCCAGCTCGATCGCGCCTCCGCGTACCCTGAGCAGTTCGTCCGCGCCCTCACCGAGGCCGGCTGGCTCGCGGCGCTGATCCCCGAGGAGTACGGCGGGGCGGGGCTTGGCATCACCGAGGCGAGCATCATCCTGGAGGAGATCAATCGCTCCGGCGGCAACTCCGGCGCCTGCCACGCGCAGATGTACATCATGGGCACGCTGCTCCGACACGGCAGCGAAAGGCAGAAGCGGGAGTATCTGCCACGCATCGCCAGTGGCGAGTTGCGGCTCCAGGCCTTTGGAGTGACCGAGCCGAACGCCGGGTCCGAGACGACGCGCATCCAGACCACCGCGGTCCGCAAAGGCGATCGCTACATTGTCAATGGCCAGAAGGTATTCATCTCACGAGTGCAGCACTCGGACCTGATGCTGCTCCTGGCGCGCACCACCCCCTATGAGCAGCTTGCCGACAAGACGCGGGGGCTCTCGCTGTTCCTGGTCGACCTGCGCCGCGCTGGCACGGCGATCACGGTGCGCCCGCTGGAGATGATGATCAACCACGCCACGACCGAGCTGTTCATCACCGACCTAGAGATCCCGGCGGAGAACCTGATCGGCGAGGAAGGGATGGGCTTCCGCTACATCCTGGACGGCTGGAACGCGGAGCGTATCCTGATCGCCGCCGAGTGCATTGGCGACGGCCGCTGGTTCATCGACCGCGCCTCCAGGTACGCCCGCGAGCGGGTGGTCTTCGGCCGGCCGATCGGCGCCAACCAGGGTGTGCAGTTCCCGATCGCCCAGGCCTATGGCCACGTGGAAGCGGCGGACCTGGTGCGCTACAAAGCGGCCTGGCTGTTCGACCGGGGCGAGCAGTGCGGCGCGGAGGCGAACCTGGCCAAGCTGCTCGCCTCGGAGGCCTCCTGGGAAGCAGCCAACGTCTGCCTCACCGTCCACGGCGGCTACGGCCTGGCAGTGGAGTACGACGTCGAGCGCAAGTTCCGCGAGACCCGCCTGTACACCGTCGCCCCGGTGAACAACAACCTGGTGCTGGCGTACCTCGGCCAGCACGTCCTGGGCCTGCCGCGGAGCTACTGATGCCCGACTCGGCCCCCCTCCCGCTGGCCGGCCTGCGCGTCGTCGCGCTGGAGCAGGCGGTGGCCGCCCCGCTCTGCAGCCGCCACCTGGCGGATATGGGTGCCGACGTGGTGAAGGTGGAGCGGACCGACGGTGGCGACATGGCCCGGCGCTATGACAGCGTGGTGAAGGGCCTGTCCGCCTACTTCGTCTGGCTCAACCGCGGCAAGCGCTCCCTCTGCCTGGACGTCAAACACCCGCAAGGGCTCGCCATCCTGGGCCAGTTGCTGGAGCGGGCCGACGTGTTCCTCCACAACCTCGGCCCGGGCGTCATCGAGCGGCTGGGCCTCGGCTACGACGCGCTGCACCCCGCCCTCCCGCGACTGATCTGGTGCGGGATCTCGGGCTACGGCCCGGATGGCCCGTACCGCGACCGGCGCGCCTACGACCTGCTGCTCCAGGCGGAAAGCGGGGTGATGTCGCAGACCGGGACGCCCGAGGAGCCGGCCAAGGTGGGCATCTCCATCGCCGATATCGCCGCCGGCACCATCGCGTTCTCGGCGATCCTGCTGGCGCTGCTGGATCGCCAGCGCAGCGGCCAGGGGCGCCGGATCGACGTCTCGCTGCTGGATTGCCTGGCGGAGTGGATGGGCGCGCCGCTGTACCACTACCTGTATGGCAACACGATCCTGCCGCGGGGTGGGATGCGCCACAACATGATCGTCCCCTACGGCCCGTACCGCTGCGCCGGCGGGGCGATGGTGCTGCTGGCGGTGCAGAACGAGCGCCAGTGGGAGACACTCTGCCAGGCGGTTCTGCGCCGCCCGGAGCTGCTGGACGATCCGCGCTTCGCCAGCAACGAGCGGCGGGTGGCGCACCGGGCCATCCTGGAGCCGCTTATCGAGGCGGCGCTGGCGGACGTGACGGTCGAGGAGGCGCAGGCGCGGCTCGCCGCAGCCGACCTGCCCTACGCGCAGCTCAACGACGTGGCAGGGCTGGCGGCGCACCCGCAGCTCAAGGCGCGCGATCGCTGGCGCCAGGCCGACAGCCCGGTGGGGCCGCTGGCAGCGCTGGAGCCGCCCTTCAACCTCGGCGGCCAGCCGGCCAGGATGGGGCCGATTCCGAGCGCGGGCCAGCACACGGAGGACGTGCTGGCCGAACTGGGCTACCCGCCCGAGGCGAGAGCAGCGCTGCGCGCCAGCGGCGCCATCGGTTGAGCGACAACAGTATCCAGAAGGAGCATGCCCGATGACCGTCAAACCGGGGTGGGAAGGCCGGGTCTTTGAGGACTTCCAGGTTGGCGATGTCTACGTCCACCCACTCGGCCGGACTATTACGTCAACCGATAACGCCTGGTTTACCCTGCTCACGCTCAACACGAACCCGGTGCATTTCGACCACCACTACGCGGCGCAGACCGAGTTCGGCCGGCCCCTGGTGAATAGCTGCTTCACCCTGGCGCTGGTGACCGGCCTGAGCGTGCCGGACCTCAGCCAGCACGCGATGGCGAACCTCGGCTGGGACGAGGTGCGGTTACCCGCGCCGGTGTTCGAGGGCGACACCATCTACGCCAGGAGCGAGGTGCTGGAGACACGGGAGTCGAAGTCGCGCCCGAACGTCGGCATCGTCCGTGTGAAGACGACTGGCTTCAATCAGGATGGGGTCACCGTGATCGAGTACACGCGCACGATCATGGTGTATCGGCGCGGGCACGTGCCGCGGACGGCCCGCGACCGCGCGGCGCGCGGCGATCTCGGCTGAGCCAGCGCAATGGGGCCCCGGCGCTGAGCCGCCGGGGCCCCGCTCTGCGCCCTCGGGCCTCAGGCGCCGCGGCGCGCCTGCTGGATGAGCCGCCAGATCTTCTCTGGCCGGGCCGGGATGTCGACATGCTTGACGCCCAGCGCCCGCAGTGCGTCGCCGATCGCGTTGGCCACGGTGGGCGTGGCGGCGATGGTGCCGGCCTCGCCGATCCCCTTGACGCCCAGCGGGTTGGCCGGCGTCACTGTCACGGTGCGGTGGTTCTCCATGCGCGGCAGCATGTCGGCTCGCACCGCGGCGTAGTCGAGCAATGAGCCGGTGAGGAGCTGGCCGGTTTCCGGGTCGTAGACGATCTCCTCGGACAGCGCCTGCGCCGCGCCCTGGGCGGCGCCACCCTGCACCTGGCCATCTACGAGCAGCGGGTTGACCACGTTGCCGCAGTCGTCCACGCTCACGTACTTCACCAGCTTCACCTCGCCCGTCTCCGGATCGACATCCACCACCGCGACGTGCGTCCCGAACGGGAAGGTGAAGTTGGGCGGATCGAACACGCGGATGGACTGCAGCCCGGGCTCCATTCCCTCCGGGATGTTCACCCCGTTGTATGCCTCACGCGCGACCTGGGCGAAGGTGAGCGACCTGCCAGGGGCGCCCTTGACCTGGAACACGCCCGCCTCGAGCTCGACGTCGTCTGGTGAGACCTCGAGCATGTGAGCGGCGATCTTCACTGCCTTGTCGCGCACATCCTGCATCGCCAGCAGCACCGCGCTGCCACCGAGCGCCAGCGAGCGGCTGCCGCCGGTGCCGTTGTTCGAGAAGGGCGTGCTGGCGGTGTCGCCGTGGTGCACGGTGATGTCCGCCACGTCGATCCCCAGCACGTCGGCGGCGACCTGTGCAAAGGCGGTTTCATGCCCCTGGCCGTGGGCGGAGGCACCGGTGAAGATGTTGACCTTGCCGCTCGGCTCTACTCGGGCGATGGCGCTCTCGAAGCCGCCGGCCCCCATGATCTTGGAAGGGCCGAAGGCGCAGATCTCGACATAGCTCGCCAGGCCAACGCCGCGGATCTTCCCCTGCTGGCGGAGCTGCTCGGCCTCCGCCTTGAGCTGCCGGTAGCCGGATAGCTCCACCGCTCGGTCCAACGCCATGGCGTAGTCGCCACTGTCATAGGTCAGGCCGATCGGGGTGGTGTAGGGGAACTCGTCCTTGCGGATGAAGTTCTTCTTGCGCACCTCCACCGGGTCCAGCCCCAGCTCATCGGCAACGGCGTCCATCATCCGCTCGAGCAGGTAGGTCGCCTCGGGGCGTCCCGCGCCACGATAGGCATCGGTGGGCACCTTGTTGGTGAGCACCCCATGCAGCTCGTAGTGGATGTCGGTGAACCGGTAGGGGCCGGTGCCCATCAGCGTGGTGAGGGTGGGAATCTCGGCGGTGCCCAGGTACAGGTAGGCGCCCAGGTCGGCCAGCAGCCGGCCTTTGAGCCCGAGCACCGTGCCGTCGCGCTTACAGGCCATGCTGATGTAGTCGATCTGGTCGCGGCCGTGCGCCATCGTCGCCAGGTTCTCCCGGCGCTCCTCCAGCCAGCGCACCGGGCGTCCGAGCTGCATCGCCAGCCAGGGGATGAGCACTTCGTCGGGATAGACGTTGCACTTGGCTCCGAAGCCGCCGCCGACCTCTGGCGCGATCACCCGGAGCTGGTTTTCCCGCAGGCCGAGAATCTCGGCGAAGCGATGCCGCATCAGGTGCGGCGCCTGCGTCCCCAGGTAGAGCACGACGCTGCCCTCGCCGCGGCGATACTCGGCCAGCGCGGCGCGGCACTCCATTGGCAGCGCGGCCACGCGCTGGTTCACGATCCGCCGCTCCACCACGGCGTCGGCTTGGGCGAACGCGGCATCCACGTCGCCGTGTTTAACGACCTGCACGAAGCACTCGTTGGTCCCGAGCTCCTCGTGCACCAGTGGTGCGCCCGGGGAGAGCGCCGCCTCCAGATCGACCACCACCGGCAGCGGCTCGTAGTCCACCATAATGGCGTCGACGGCGTCGCGGGCGGCCGCTTGCGAATCGGCCACCACCACCGCCACCGGCTCCCCGACGAACCGTACCTTCCCTTCGGCGAGTGCCGTGCGGCGCGGGTTCTTCGCACCTTCCAGGTTCGAGGCGCCGGGCAGCGAATTCAGGTGTGGGTTGACGTCCTGGCCGGTGTAGACCGCGACGACCCCGGGCCTCGCCCGAGCGGCCGAGGTGTCGATGCTCCGGATCCGCGCGTGGGCGTACGGACTGCGGACGAACTCTGCGTGGAGCAACCCGAACGGCTGAAGATCGCCAATGTAGGTGGCGGAGCCGGTGATCAGCCGCGGGTCCTCCACGCGCTTGACCGCCGAGCCAATGAGGCGTGCTCGTGTCATCGCTTCTGTTCCTCGAGGCGTGGTTCAGCCTGGCCACTCAAGCGCAGCCGTCGGCGCGCTGCATCGTACCATGCCTCGCGCCCGGACGCGAGCAGGAGTGGGAGAGGGGAAAGCGGGCGAGCGGGGCGCTATTCGGGAACCGAGCGCCAGAGAAGGACGATGGCGATGATGACGCCGAGGAGCGTTCCGATCATCAGGCCTGGCTGAGCCCAGAGGCGATCGCCGACCACCGCCGTGACCGCGACGATCGCGAGCGCCCGGAACAGGAAGAACAGATAGCGCCAGCCGGGGTACAGCCGACAGCCGTTGCAGAGGTCGTACAGGCCGCGGAAGACCGTCCCGCGGACCAGCCCGTGATCCGCGCAGAAGGCTTTGCCACACCGCCCGCAGGCGGCCTCCGGCGGGCGGGTACACTGGCGCTGAAAGCAGGTTTTCGGCTGGGCCTGGGCAACCATGCGGGCCTTTTTCTCCCACGAGTTTCGCGCGCTCGCGCCCTCGCGCCTCCGCCAGAAGCACCCGCTCCCACCCACGCGGCGTCTGGCCCGGCGCGCCCGCGCGAAGTACGCACAGCATAGCCTCTTGACGTGGTAGCCGCGTGTATGCCACCCTTCGTGAGCGGCGGGCTGCTCGCCGCGTCCGTTCAACCGCTGCTCATGCCAGGCCCTGTGCCCTGAGCACACGGTCCAGGCGCACGGTACTCTTGGACGGTTGTGTGTAGTACTTATTTCCCATTGCTCGCCACTTTGTTGCATCCTACAGTGCCGAAGATACGTACTAGATCGTGAGACGCGCCGTGACGACTGGAGCACCCACCATGAAGAGCCCCAAGCGCCCCCCCAAACCCGTTCGCTGTGAAGGCTGTGGGATCCTGGTTGGCCCGGGGTACCTGTCGGAGCAGGGGTGGCCGGCTCCTGATGGCCAGGGGATCATCTGCTGGTCGTGCCGCGACTACCTCTCCAACGCCGCGAAGCGCGGCCGGGACCCGCTCCAATTGCTCAACGCCTGGCGCCGCGACCTGCGCACAGGCTTCGGGACGACCCCGTTCCTGTACAGCCGGGTCGGCTAAGGCACGCACTCCGGTACCACTGCCGGGGGCTCGCGCCTTCCGGACCGTCCACTCCGCGCCGATTCGTCGCGCGTTACCGCATCACGGTGTCGCGCACTCGGGCCCATTCCGCAGTAGAATGGCGGCGGGGTAGGCGATGGAGCCCTCTGAGTACTGCCGGCTCGCGCTACGACGCCTCGGCGACTGGGTGCCGGGCGGCGCCGACCACGCGGCGGTTGCCGTGCTGCTGTCCCACTTCGTCCGGACGCGCCCTTCAGAGCCGTTGTTTCTGGCCAGCCTGCGAGCGCTGGCGCGCGACCCGGACAATGGCAGCCTCGCCGCGGCGGCCGTCGCCATCGCCGAAGGCTGGCGCGCGGCGAAGCAACGAGCCGCGGCGGAGGCACAGCCCATTACCCGGCGTCCGGAGGACCAGCCAGCGCCTGAAGCTGGCGGGGTTCCCGCGCAGTGGGAGACGGGCCAGAGCCGGCCGCCGCCGCGCCCGGGCTCCTGGCCGCGGCGCTGAGCCTCGCTGCTCGGCCCGATCCTGCCGCCGCTCGTTCAAACAGGCTGCACCTCAGCCGCGCGGGGGAACACGGCGCTGATCGACTCGTGCGCGTGCAGCCGCCGCACGGTCTCGGCCAGCAGTGGTGCGACCGATACGGTGCGCAGGGTCGGAAGCTGCTTGTCGGGCGGGACCGACACGGTATCGGTGACAAGGATTTCCCGGATCGCCGGGTGCCCCAGCCGCTCGCCGATGGTCTCTGCCGGCCCGGCAAACAGGGGATGCGTCGCCACAATCGTGATCTCCGGGCGCGCGCCGGCCGCGAGCAGGGCGCGCACCGCCTGCGCCAGTGTCCCGCCAGTGGCAATGATGTCGTCAACGATCAGTGGGGCCCGCCCTTCGACCTCCCCGACCACCGCGGCTACATCCACGGCCGTGGCGCTCGAGCGGCGCTTGTGCAGGAACGCGATGGGTCGATCGCCCAGCAGGTGCGCGAACCGCTCTGCCATCTTCACCCGGCCGACGTCTGGGGCGACGATGACGCTATTCGGCCGCGGCCGGCCGGACAGCGCCTCCACCAGGAGTGGCACTGCGGTCAGATGATCCATCCCGATGTCGAAGAAGCCCTGAATGGCCGGCACGTGCAGGTCGATGGAGACGACGCGATTGGCACCCGCCGTGGTGAGCAGATTCGCCACCAGCTTGGCGGTGATCGGCTCGCGCCCCGTGGTCTTCTTCTCCTGCCGCGAGTAGCCGTAGTACGGGATGAGGCAGGTAATCCGCCCAGCCGAGGCCCGGCGGAACGCATCGATCATGATGAGCAGCTCCATGAGATGCTCGTTCACCGGCGGGCTGGTTGACTGCACGATGTAGATGTCCTTGCCGCGGATGCTCTCCTCGATCTGGAAATGCACCTCGGAATCGGGGAACCGTCGCAGGAGGCGCCCGCCAAGCGGCAGGCCCAGCAGGTCGGCGACACTGGCTGCCAAGGCGGGGTTGGCGCTCCCGCAGTACAGTCCGATGTCCGAGTGGCTGTGGGTGTGGTCGTGCACCGCTCCCCTCCGACCGAAACGTCTGCCAGCCGCCGGCTACCGCGGACCAGAGACCTGGGCTCTCTTTCATTGTACCGGGCTGTACCAGGCATGCTCCGGCTGGCCTGGTCAAGAAGCGGCCAGGCGAGCCGGAGCGCCAGCACCCAGGTTCAGCTTGTGCAGGCGCCGTCGTTGGCAGTGTCCTTCACGAACGCGGCGTGGGCAGCGAGGGGAGTAGCCACCGCGATGCCCGGGCGCCCGCTGCCGCTACAGCGATGCCGCGGGTGCAAAGCGGAGCAGATTGCCGAGCAGGATGCCAGCGAAGGCCGAGGCGGTGGCGACGTAGAGCAGCCCGGTGGCCGCTTGCAGCGCCCGCCCGCGCGGCCACTCGCGGCAGCAGGAGCGGGCCGCCAGCGCCACTACCGTCGGCAGCACCAGCGCCGCGGCAACCCGCCCGATCTGCGCGAAATCGGCCAGGGTGCCGCGGCCGACCGCGATCGGACCCAGCAGCACGAGCGCTTCGAGCGCGAGCCCGACCAGCAGGACGTCGACCAGACGGCGCAGCGGCCGGGCGCTCAGGCGCGGCGTCACCAGGTACCAGTGCCCGAGCGCCAGCCCCACCCCGGCGCCACCGAGCACAAGGGTATCCGCCAGCACCTCCACCAGCGGCAGCCCTGGCAGCTCCGTGCTGGGGAGGCGCAGGGCGAGCCCTGCGAGCGCGGCTCCGCCCGCGCCGATGGCAACGAGCGCCACCAGTCGCCGCGGCAACGTCGCCGTGGTGAGCAGCAGAACGAAGTACGCCAGAGCCGCCAGGGCGAACAGGACGACAAGCGGGCCAACCGGCCCGGGGCGCGCCCCGGGCGCCAGCAGCGTCAGCACCGCCAGCAGCAGCACCAGCAGTCCGCCCAACCGGAGGAAGCCGCTGGTCACCTCGCCGCACCACTCCGTGAGCAGCAGCGCGGCGAGGCCGCCGACCGTGGCTTCGAGTAGGGTCAGCAGCAGGGCATCGAGCGGAGATCCAGCCAGCATGGCAATAACTTCGCGCAGCTCCAGGCGGGCGCGAGTGACCGTGAGGGCGAGCAGGCCCTACCCGCGGCTCGCCAGGTTCTCTACTATCTCCAGGGCGCGGGCATAGCTCTCGGTGTTCCACTGTTGGGTAGGCTCGTCGGAGCCTTCAGCGCCCACCATGACGACGAACTGGTCCTCTGGTAGAAACTGCAGCTTGATCCAGGTCGCCTCATCCCGGAGCTCTATCCAGTCCACCCCAACCGTCGTCCGCCACAGGTGCTGCCGGCCCAGTCGCGCCAGGTGCAGCACCGCCTCGTCCCACAGGTGCTGGCGAGGATTGGAGGACCGCTGCCGGCCCGGTTGCGGACTCACGCTCTGCCTCCGCGGCGCGTGGGGGACACGTACCCGCCCGTGTCGGACATTCTACCGGGTGGCCGGCAGGGGCGGCGCCAGCGCGGCGTGGCCAGGGGCCGCGCCAAGTGTGACCGGCATGTAATGATCCGGCACGCCATTGTAGCGTAGATTCAGCGGCGGGCTGGGTACTGTGCACGGCAGAACGCTCCGCCAGGTAGGCGCACGAAGGAGCCGCGCCCATGCCCGATATCCCCCTCCGGCAGATCCAGCCAAACAGATTCAACCCGCACCTGCGGTTCTCGAAGGCCGGCCTTGACGAGCTTGCCGCCAGTATTCGCCAGTTCGGGATTGTCGAGCCGATCGTCGTCCGGCCCGAGAATGGCCACTACCAGGTCGTCGTCGGCGAGCGCCGCTATCGGGCCGCCCAGCAGGCAGGCCTCGAGGCCGTGCCTGTGATCATCCGCTCGTTCACCGACGAGGAAGTGATAGAGATCAGCCTCGTGGAGAACGTCCAGCGGGAAGACCTGTCGGCGGTCGAGAAGGCGAAGCTCTGCCGGGAGCTCCGCCGGCGCTATCCAGAGCGCTACCCTAGTTGGGAGAGCATCGCTCGCCGCGTCGGGGTAGAGCCCGAGACTGTGCGCGCCTGGATGCGCACGCTGGATCTGCCCGTAGAGGTGCAGGAAAAGATCGCCCCGCGCGAGCAGCAGCGGCGCGTACCGGAGGGCAAGATCGACTACCAGACCGCGCTTCGCGTGGCCGAGAAGATCAAGGACCCGCAGCGGCAGATCCAGGTGGTGCAGCGGCTGGTCGAGAAGCGGGTCCCGCATCGCGTGGCGAACGAGATCATCCGCCGCGCCGCGCTGGAGCCCGGTGGCGATGTCGCCTGCGAAGCAAGCCAGGTCCCGCAGCAGTCGGGCCCGTCACTGTCCTTCAGCCACCGTAACTATCGCGCGATTCTGGACGGCACCAAGACGCAGACCACCCGCCGGCGGCTCGATCCCGCCATCGCCCCGGGCCGCACCGTCACCGCTGCGCTGTCGCGCTTCGCCGAGCTGCGGGTCGAGGAGGTCGTCCCGCGCAAGCTCGGGGAGATTACCGAGGAAGACGCCCAACGGGAGGGCGCGTCAACACTACGGGAGTTTCGCGAGCAGTGGTGCCGCCAGTACGGTTCGTGGAACCCGGAGGAGACCGTGTACCTGCTCCGCTTCAGGCTCAGCCGGGTCCTGTAGGCGGACAGCCGCGCCCACGGACTCCCCGGTGTCTCCCCCCGTTCCCCGCTCTGGCACGCCGTCCACGCGGCCGGGGCGCAGACGCCTCCAGCCGCGCCGACGATCGGCACCATGCCCGCTCTCCGCACCACATGCAACCCGAGCGGGTAACTCGCTGGAGCGGCACCCCGAAAGACAGACACCGGCGTGCTGGACCCCACCCGCTTGAGCGCGAGCGAACACTCGCATTCGCCAGCAGAACAAACGTGCACGAGCCAGGACCGAGCAGCCACCCAATTCATTGCGGACTCCAGAACGAAGAGGCACCCCTCTCGTCAGCAGAGAGATCAGCAGACGCAGCAGCATAGTGCACGTCCGAACAAAGCCCGGGCACAACGATCCGAAGCAGGCACACGGGGCGAGCGGGTAGCGTGTGGGAGCACCTGTGAACCGTCCTCATCGTCGCACAGAAGGTGCATCTGCTAGCGCTGGCGCAGAAGACGGCCGATGGCTCGCACCGCCAGGAGACGAAATCCCCAAAGCAGAGGCTTGCGGAGAGAAGACGTGCATTGGTATCGTAGGGTCATACTACCCGGGAGGAGCCCACTCGTGCCGCAGTTCCGCCAATTGAGCCCGACCGAGCTGGAGCGATTCTTTCTGAAGCGAGGCCAGATGGACCTCACAGAGTACGAGAAAGTGCTTGCCCGCATGAAGAGCAACGAGGGCGCGGAAGTACAGATAGGCGAGGGGGAGACAGTGCGCGCCGTGAAGCGACGCCTGACCGTCGCGGCTAAGAACCAGGGGAAGCAGCTTCAGTATTCGAAGCGCGCCCCCGAAGGAACCGTGGTCTTCCGCGTGAAGTAGGTGCCAGATACCGGGCGGCGGGCGCGGCCACGCTCAGCCGCCCTCTCTCTTGCCCGGCTCCCTTAACCGGTAGCGGAAGTCGCAAAAGGGAGCCCCTTGCATAATAGTCTGTGTGCGCATAAGGCGCAGGTCGGGGTTGAACCCTTCTCCAAAGCTGAAGTCGCGATTGCAGGAGAGCACGAATCCAAGCTCCGGGATACCGAGCTCCTTGTACATCTCCGCGTACCGGCAGCGGGTGACATTGTAATCGTAGACCGTTTCGCTCTGCTCGAGCGTGACGGTCTCGAGCGCGTCATCCTTCCTCCAGGCCGCTGATCGCGCGACCAGCTCTGGAATTCCGTTTCCGCCGGCGCGCTCTGCGATCTGTCGCCCCTGCGCCCGGGCGATCTCCTTGATGGTGCGAGCGACGATCTCCAAGGTACGCTCGCGGCCAATCTCTGCCGCGAACGCTTCTACCAGCGGGGCTATGATGCGCGCCTCGATCTGGCGCCGCATGAGCACGCCCACGCGCTCATTGATCTCCGCATCTGATAGCACCGCTGTTGCCTCCCCTCACCAGCTCCTGCACGAGTATACTGCCGCGCTCAAGCTGCTGTGTCCCACGCAGATACCGCCGCGCTGGCCGCTCTCCACCGCGGAGCGATCATGATTCCCCCGTGGCTTCGCCTGCTGGCGCGCTGGATCCCGGCGCTGCTCTGGATGGCGGTAATCTACTACTGGTCCAGCCAGTCGAGCACGCCCTCGCCCGGCTGGCTGGTAAGCAAGCTCGCCCATGTGGGGGAATACAGCGTGCTGGCCGCGCTGCTAGCGTTCGCCCTGGCGCGCTCCCGCCGCTGGATGCTGCTCGCCTGGCTTCTCGCCACGCTGTACGCCGGGTCAGACGAGCTGCACCAGGCGTTCACGCCGCAGCGGCACCCGATGCTCAGCGATGTGGCGTTGGATAGCGCCGCCGCCATCCTGGGCCTGCAGGTCTCTCGCACGCTCCGCTTCCGTTGGAGCTGGGCGAGCTCGCTGGCCCGCGGCGGACGGCGGTAGGCTGGCGGCCGGCCGACCGGTACAATGACCGCGCCCGACCTGGGCGAGTGGAGCACGTTGGTGATCTACGAGCTGCGCACCTACTGGCCCGCCCCCGGCAAGATGCCGGCCCTGCACCGCCGCTTTCGAGATCACACCCTCCGGCTGTTCGACAAGCATGGAATAAAGGTGGTGGGTTTCTGGGAGACCTACATCGGCCCGGGGCCTTCGCTCGTGTACATCCTCGGTTACGAAGACCTGGGGCATCGCCAGCGGGCATGGGACAGCTTCAGCAACGACCCGGAGTGGATCGCCGCGCGGGAGGAGAGCGAGCGCGATGGTCCGCTGCTGGCACGGATTGAGTCGAGCATCCTGAAGGGCACGCCCTACGGACCGAACGCCTAGCGGCGTGGCCGCCCGCGCGACGCCCCACATGAGGGACGGGAGGAGCGAGGTATGGACCTGGGCTTGCGGGGCAAAGCCGCGCTCGTCACGGGGTCGAGCCGGGGGCTGGGCCGCGCCATCGCACTGGAGCTGGCACGGGAAGGCAGCCGGGTCTGCCTCAGCGCGCGGGGCCGGGAGGCCCTGGAGCAGACACTGGCAGAGGTTCAGGCGCTCGGCGTCGACGCCATCGCCGTCGCGGCCGATCTCACCACGAGCGAGGGCCTCCGCCAGGTCGTCGAGCGCACCCTGGAGGCGTTCGGCCAGATCGACATCCTGGTCAACAACGTCGGCGGCGCAACCGGCACCTCCTTCGAGCAGACCAGCGAAGCGGACTGGGAGCGGGCGCTAGACTGGAATCTGCTCCCCGCCGTTCGCGCCTGCCAGCTTGTCGTGCCCCACATGAAGGCCCGGGGGAGCGGCGCCATCGTCAACATCGTGTCGATCTACGGTCGGGAATCGGCCAGCCCGCTGATCAACCGGCCCACGTACGTAGCCGCGAAGGCGGCGGAGATCGGGCTGGCGAAGTCGCTGGCGTTGGAGCTCGCGCCTTACGGCATCCGCGTCAACTCCGTTGCCCCCGGGTCGATCCTGTTCCCGGGGGGGAGCTGGGAGCGGCGGCAACAGGCAGACCCGGAGTGGATCGAGCGGTTCATCCAGCGAGAGCTTCCGCTGGGGCGCTTTGGCCGGCCGGAGGAGATTGGTCGCGTGGTCGCCTTCCTGGTGTCCGAGGCGGCGAGCCTGATCGTCGGGGCGTGCCTGAACGTCGATGGCGGGCAGTCGCGCTCGCTGATCTAGAGGGAAAACACAGGACCGAGGGAAATTCCCTCGGTCCCGGAAGCCTGCACGATCTTCGAAAGGAGAACTCCTGAAGCGCCACCCGGCTTCACTGAAGCCACACTCCCCGTTCTGCGGGATTTCTGGATGGCTCAGGAGCGTTGAGCCGCCCCGTCCCCCATGTGGGTCCGGGGCCTATCTGTCAACCTGGAACCTCACCAGGAAGGCTAGATTCGGCTTCTTGAGCATAGCGCAGACCCCCTCCTTATCGAAGGATCGGGGGCAGACCGCTCAGATCTGCCAGGCACAGCATAGCACACCCGCGCCGCGGCCGCAAGGGCAATTGCTGGTCGAGATGTTGAGAGGGGCCTTTGAGCCGTCCCGGGCGTAGGAGTCCGCGGCGCCTGGTACCGGTGCTCTGAACGCGGCCTGCACAGCCCGACACCTTCCAATAGAGCCCATCCCAGGTGGAACGCGGCCTTGCTCCACTGGCCCGCGTTGTGTAGACTTCAAAAGCCACGCGCGCGTAGCTCAGTGGATTAGAGCGCAGCCCTGCGGAGGCTGAGGCCGTGGGTTCGAATCCCGCCGCGCGTACCAGAGCTCGGCTCCGCTGACCGCCGGTGTCCCTGCCAGCGCTGCTTGGCGGTTCACACCGGCGGTCGTCGTCTTCTTGTCGGGCCGGCGTCGCTCTCCAGCGGGTGGGTGTGGGGCACGCGCGGATGGAACGGAAGCGACTGGTTGCCGAGCGCTTTCGCCGTATCTGGCAGATCGTCGAGCACATCGCCCGCGAGCCCGGCCGGAGCCGCTCCGACCTCGCCCGGCACTTCTCCCTGAGCGAGCGCCAGGTCCAGGCTGACCTGAACATCATCCGCACCAGCATGCGCCTGCCGCTGGTCCGCCGGCAGGGCTACCGCTTCGCCGGCGACCAGACACCGGGCGACGAGTGCTTCAACCTCTCCGAGGCCCAGCTCCTGGTGATGGTGCTGCGCCGCGCCTCCCGCGATCGTTCGCTACCCGCCGACCGTGTCCAGGCGCTGCTGAGCAAGCTGCCGCTGCTGTTCCCGCCCCACCTGCGCCGGCTCGTCGAAAAGACGCTCGAGGCGGTCAACGATCCCCGTTCCGGGCGGCACCAGCAGGTCTTCGCCGCGCTTGCCGACGCGCTGCTGCAGCATACCGCGGTGAAGCTGCACTACCCACCCGGTGATCTCGCCTCCCCGCTGCAGGAGCCGATCGTCTACCCGGAACTGTTGCTGCCCTACGAGGATTCCTGGTACCTCATCGGTACGGTGAAGCAGCGCGGCCGGGTAATGATGTTTCCCCTGGACACCGTCCTGGCGGTCAGCCCCGCCGCTGACCTGTAACAGCGCATTTTCATGAGGGGCTCGACCACGCGCATCCTGGCTCGCAGCGCCGTCCGAGCGGCTCTCTTCGCGCTCGCGCTCGGGCTATACGCCGCGTCGGGCGCGCTGGCGCAGGCCGGCGCCCCGGCGCAGCCGTCGGACAGCCCGCTCTCGCCCGGCACCCCGCTGCGGCTGGTCCAGCCCAGGCTGGGGATCGACGCCCCGATCGTCCCACTCGGCCAGACAGATGATGGGGCGATGGCCGCCCCGAGCGACCCGGACACGATCGGCTGGTGGTCGCTGGGGGCCGACGCGAGCCAGGAGGGCAACGTGGTGCTGGCCGGCCACGTCAACTGGGCCGGACGGCTGCGTGTCTTCGGCCGGCTGGATCAGGCCGTGCCCGGGGACGTGTTCTATCTGACCGATGCCTCAGGTACTGAATGGGGCTACGTGGTTATCTGGAAGCGCCTGTACGACGCCCAGAGCGCGCCGCTCGAGGAGATCTTCCTGCCCGACGCCCCCGGCCACCAGCTCACGCTGATCACCTGCGGCGGGCGCTATATCCCGGCCGCGCGGGAGTATCTCGACCGAATCATCGTCCGGGCTCAGCGGATCGAGTAGCCCCGGGACTCAGCGGTCGGCGGGCAGCTCACCGGGCTCCGGCTCGGACTCCTCGACCAGGCGCGTCACCCGCAGCTCGGCCTGGTCCAGCATTCGCTCACACAGGTGATACAGGGCGATGCCCCGCTCGAAGCTCGCCAGCGACTCATCAAGGGTGAGGCCCCCCTGCTCAAGCCGCGCGACCATCTCCTGCAGCGCGGCAAACGCCTCTTCAAAGGTGAGCTGCTGCTCGTCCATCGCGCTCCTGTTCTGGCATCGGCAGGGAACGCGCCTCGGCCGTTCGCACGCGAACCCCCACCTGCCCGTCAATCACCCGGATCACCAGCTCCGCGTCGGGTGCGGCCGCCCGCCACGATCGAACCAGGGTGCCGTCCTCCGCGCACACCAGACTATAGCCCCGCCGCATCGTCTGCGCCGGGCTCAGCGCCTGGAGCTGCGCCCCGGCCGCTTGCACGTCTCGCCTGGCGAGCGCGTACCGATGCCGCAGCGCCTGCCGCGCGCGCCGCAGTGTGTCCGACACCTGCCCTCGCAGCCGCGCCACCTCGGCGAGCGGTGAGCGGAGCATCAGCCGGTCCCGCGCGTCTTCCAGGTCCATCCGGTCCAGCCGCAGCCGCTCCCGCATCGCGCTGGCCAGCCACTCAGCCGCCTGGTCGATCTCCCGGCGCAGGACCGCTACGTCGGGAGCGATCAGCTCCGCCGCCGCCGAGGGCGTAGGCGCTCGCAGGTCCGCCACCAGGTCCAGCAAGGTGTAATCCGTCTCGTGGCCGATGGCGGAGACCAGCGGGACACGCGAGGCGAATGCCGCCCGCACCACCCGCTCGTCGTTGAAGCAGGAGAGATCGCCCTCGGAGCCGCCGCCCCGGGCGACGACGATCAGGTCCAGGTGGGCCTGCTCCGCGTGGCGGTTGAGCCGGGCGAGAGCGTCGACGATCTCGCGGGGCGCCTGCTCGCCCTGCACCGAGGCCGGGGCGAAGATGACCTCCGCCAGCGGGTAGCGGCGGGCCAGCACGGTGAGGATGTCGTGGATGACGGCCCCGCCATCGGAGGAGATCACGCCGATGGCGCGCGGAAAGGCCGGCAGCGGTCGCTTGCGGCTTGGATCGAACAGCCCTTCCGCCTCGAGCTGCCGCTTGAGCGCCTCGAGCTGGATTCGGGCCAGGCCCATGCCTTCCGGATACACCTGGTCCACCAGCAGATCGCAGGAGCCGCGCGGCTCGTAGAAGCTCAGCACCCCGTGCAGCACCACCGCGTCGCCCGCTTCTGGCAGCGCTGCGAGGCGGGGGAGATGGCCGCGAAACAGGATGCAGCGGAGCTGGGCGCCGTCGCCGCGGAGGCTGAAGTAGAGGTGCCCGCTGGGAGCGCGGGAGAGGTCGCCTACCTCGCCGCGCAGCCAGAGGTCGCTCAGCACCTCGTCCGTCTGGAACAGGTCGTTGATGTACCCGGTGATCTGAGCGACTTCGTAGACGCGCATCGGGGCCCCCGCCGTGCGTGCGATTGTGCCTGCTCGGAGCCGCCCCGCGCCAGCGATAGAGGCTTGCCTGTTGTCAGGTCGACGGGCGGAGCAGCAGGATCGGCTGGCCGTACTCGACCGCGTGGCCGTCCTGCACCAGCACCCGCTCCAGGGTGCCCGCCACCGGCGCCTCGAGGAGGTGCGGGACGCGGAGCGCTTCGACGATCGCCAGCGGCTGTCCTGGCCGCACCGCCTCGCCCTCGCGGGCGAGCGCCTCTGCCCCCGGCTCTTTGCCACGGAAGAACAGGCCGACGAGCGACGAGCGGACGACGACCAGGCCGGCGAAGGGATCGTCCGCCGGCTCGACGCCGCGCGCCTCGGGCGCGGCCTGCCCGACTGGTGGCGGCGCGGCCGCCGCTCGGGTGGGCTCGCGCCGGATGAGCACCCGGGCCCCGTGATGCTCCACCTCCAGCTCTTCCACGTCCGTGCCGGCCACCAGGTCGAGCAGCGCGCGGACGTCCGCCGCGGGCAGGAGGTCCTCCGGGTCTTCAGCGGCACGCCTGGGTTCGAGATCGCGGTTCGGCACGGATTAGACTCGGGTAATGTAGCTGCCGTCGCGAGTGTCCACCCGGATCACGTCGCCAACGTTCACGAATAGTGGCACCTGCACCGTCAGCCCGGTCTCCAGCGTGGCCGGCTTGGTTCCGCCTGTCGCCGTGTCGCCCTTGAAGCCGGGCTCGGTGTGGGTCACCCGCAGATCCACGGTAATCGGCAGCTCTACCCCGATCGGCTCGTCCTGGTAGAACTGCACCTCGAGCTGGAGCCCTTCCTTCAGGTAGTTCACCGCGTCACCGAGTTGCTCCCGGTTGAGCGCAAACTGGTCGTACGTCTCGACGTTCATGAAATGATACAGGTCGCCGTCGGCGTACAGGAACTGCACGGTTTGCGTGTCGAGCCGAATGCGCGGGAACTTGCTCCCCGCCTGGACCGTCTTTTCGACGACAGCGCCGGAGCGGATATCGCGCAGCTTCATCCGCACCTGGGCGCTGCCGCGCCCGAGCTTCAGGTGCTGATAGTCGAGGACGTTGTACAGGGCGCCATCGATATCGATGATCACCCCCTTGCGGAGCTCACCGGTGGAGATCATGCTTCCTTCCTTAGAGGGTCAACGACTTGGGCGACTGTGACAGCACCCGCGGGCCGTTCGCTTCCAGCACGACAAGGTCCTCGATTCTGACCCCGCCCCAGCCGGGCAGGTAGATGCCTGGCTCCACGCTGAAGACCATCCCGGGGCCGAGCCGGTGCGAGCCACGCGCGGGCGACAACCACGGCGGCTCGTGCACCTCCAGCCCGATACCATGCCCGGTGCCGTGGGTGAACTGGTCGCCGTAGCCCGCCTGCCGAATCACCTCGCGGGCGATCTGGTCCGCCTCGCGGCCGGTCATCCCCGGCCGGATCTCCCGCTCGGCTGTCTCCTGCGCCCGCAGGACCAGCGCGTGCAGCTCTCGCAGCCGCTCTGACGGCTCGCCAAGGCAGATGGTGCGGGTCATGTCGGAGCAGTACCCGTTCACCCTGGCGCCGATGTCGATCGTCAGCGGCTCGCCCGGGCGAATCTCGCGGTCGGTCAGCGGCGCATGCGGGATCGCCGCGTTCGGGCCGCTGGCGATGATCGAGGGGAATGACGGCTCCGAGCCGTGCTGCTTGAGGTACGACTCGACCTCCCAGGCGATCTGGCGCTCCGTCAGCCCGGGCCGGAGCACGTTCCAGGTCAGGTGGCGGAAGCAGTCGTCGAGCACGGCTACCGCGGCTTCCAGCTCGCGGAGCTCCGCGGCGTCCTTCGAGATGCGGAGCTCGTCGATCAGCTCGTTCGCCGCCACTACCTCCGCCGCGCCCTCCAGGCGGCTGCAGAGCCGCTCCCAGATCAGGTATGGCAGGTGGATGTTCTCGAAGGCGACCCGGCGGACGCCGAGCTTGCGGGTGAGGTCCGCCACCGCGTCCATCGAGAGCTCGACGTTCGGGTAGACGATCACCTCGTAGTCGGGCGCCTCGGCCCGCGCCATCTCGGCAGTACGGCCATCGGTGAGCAGGTAGGCGGCATTGGCGGTGATGTAGAGATAGCCGGCCGGATCACGCGGCGGCAGGTCGTGCCCGGTGTAGCCGCTGAGATACTGGCGCGACTCCGGTTGTGAGACAAGGATGGCCTGCGCGCCGAGCCGTTCGAGGCCAGCACGCAGGCGGGCGAGTCTAGCCTGGTACACCGTCATAGAGCAAACCTCACGGGGTGCGGCCAGGCGCGCTGCAAGCGGGCGCGCCGGGTGGCTTTATGATGCCCGCTTCCGCCGGGAGGACGCAGCCCGCGTCTTGCCGACGACGAGCGGCGCGGCGGCCTTCGCGGCGGCGCGGCGACCAGCACCGTTGCTGTTGCGGCCATTCGCACTGGCCCGGCGCTGCCCCGGCCCGGCCCGGCCCCATTCCGGTGTGCCGCTGGCCGGCGCGGCTTCCGCCTTCGTCGCGGCCCGGCGTGTTGGCGCCGCCGGCGTGGCGGCCGCACCGTCGCCTGCTTCGGAGGCCGCTCGGCGCGGGCGCGGCGGGTTGCAGGTCAGGCAGCGCACCTGGCCCCGCGCCGCCTGCACCTGGAGCCCCCCGCACACTGGGCACTTGTCCGGCACCGGGCGCTGCCAGGAGACCCAGTCGCACTCCGGGTACCCGGTGCAGCCGTAGAACACCGTCCCTCGCCGGGAACGGCGCTCGGCGATCTCCTTGCCACACTTCGGACAGAGCACGCCGGCCACCGGGATCGGGCGGGTGGTTTTGCACTCCGGATAGCCGCTACAGGCGATGAAGCGACCATACCGCCCTGTCTTGATCACCATCGGCCGACCGCAGACCTCACAGAGGAGATCGGTCGGCTCATCGGGCGTCTCCTCGCCCTTCAGCGGCCGGGTGGCCTTGCACTCTGGATAGCCGGTGCAGGCCAGGAACCTTCCGAAGCGGCCGAGCTTGATCGCCATTGGCCGGCCGCACTTCTCGCACCGCTCATCGGTGATCTCAGCCGCCTCGTTGACGTGCGGAATCTCCCGGCCGGCCCGGTCGAGCTCCTGTCGGAACGGGTCGTAGAAGTCGCGGACCACCGGTACCCAGGGGCGCTCCCCCTTGGCGATGTCGTCGAGCTTCTCCTCCATGCTGGCGGTGAAGTCGACATCGACGATGTCCGGGAAGTTCTGCACCAGCAGGTCGGTCACCAGCTCGCCAAGGTCCGTCGGCTGGAACTTCTTGTCCACCTTCTGGACGTAGCCGCGCTCCTCAATAGTCGATAGCGTTGGCGCGTAGGTGCTCGGCCGGCCGATGCCGCGCTCCTCCAGCGCCTTCACCAGCGTCGCCTCGGAGTAGCGCGGCGGCGGCTGGGTGAAGTGCTGCTCCGGCAGCAGCGCCCGCAGGTCCAGTTCCTCGCCGATCGACAGCTCGGGCAGCGGCTGCTTGCCCTCGTCGGTCACCTCGCCGTCGTCGCGCCCCTCCATGTACAGGCTCAGGAAGCCGGGGACCCGGAGCTGCGAGCCACTGGCGCGGAACAGGTACGTGGGATGGCCGGCCTGGCTGGCGCTGACCTCCACGGTGGTGACGTCGAAGACCGCGGAAATCATCTGGCTGGCCACGAACCGCTTCCAGATCAGCTCGTACAGCCGGTGCTGCTCCGGCGTCAGATGCCCCCGCAGCGCCTCCGGAACACGGAACACCGACGTTGGCCGAATCGCTTCGTGCGCCTCCTGCGCCAGCCGGCTGCGGGTCTTGTACACCCGCGCCGTGGGCGGGAGCAGCTCCGGCCCGAAGCGCTCGGCGATGAGCTGGCGCGCCTCCTGGAGCGCGCTCTCGGCGATGTTGGTTGAGTCGGTGCGCATGTAGGTGATCAGGCCGACCCGCTCGCCTCCGCCGAGGTCTACCCCTTCGTACAGGCCCTGCGCCACGGCCATAGTCCGCTTAGCGGTGAAGCTCAGCTTCCGCGCCGCCTCCTGCTGGAGCGTGCTGGTGGTAAACGGCGCGGTGGGGTGGCGCTGCTGCTCGCGCTTGCGGATGTCGGATACAGCGTAGCGAGCGCCGGCCAGGTCGTCGATAACCGCCTGCGTCTCCGCGCCGGTCTTGAGGGCGATCTTTTCGCCGGCTCGCTCCACCAGCAGTGCCCGGAAGGTGCCGTTCTTCGCCCGGCGCGGCAGCCCCTTCTTGGCCAGGTCTGCCTCAAGCGTCCAGTACTCCTCCGGCACGAACGCCCGGATCTCCCGCTCGCGGTCTACCACCAGCCGTACCGCGACGGACTGCACCCGGCCGGCGGACAGCCCCCGGCGCACTTTCTGCCAGAGCAACTGGCTCAGCGGATAGCCCACCAGCCGGTCCAGCACCCGACGCGCCTGCTGCGCATCCACCAGTCGCATGTCGATGTCGCGCGGGTGGCGGATGGCATGCTGAACCGCGCCACGCGTCACCTCGTGGAACTCGATTCGGCGCACCGGCTTGCTGCCGGGATTGAGCGCGTTGACCAGGTGCCAGGCGATCGCCTCGCCCTCGCGGTCCGGGTCAGTCGCCAGGTACACCGCCTGGGCCTTTCTGGCCTGCTCCTTCAGCCGGCTGACGATCTCGCTCTTGGCCTTGGGGATGACGTACTCGGGTTGGAAATCGTGCGCGACATCCACCCCCAGCTTGGACTCGGGCAGGTCGCGTACGTGCCCCAGCGAGGCCTGGACGACGTACTCCGGCCCGAGGAACTTCTCGATAGTCCGCGCCTTCGCAGCAGACTCGACAATTACCAGATTGTTGCTGGCCACTAGGCCCTACCTCGTACGTACTGCATGCCGCCCACGTGGCGGACGAGTCCCTTCAGCTCCATCACTGTTAGGGTACTCGAAATGGTGGCCATCGGAAGCGCCACCGAGCGGCTGAGCAGATCGATGTGCTGCGGCTCCAGCGACAGGTGCCGCAGCAGCTCTTCTTCAATTGGATCGGTCGGGACGGCCCGGGCAACCTCCTGCTGCTGGACCGCCTGCATCATATTCAGCTCTTCCAGGACGTCCTGGGCGCAGGTCACCGGCCGAGCGCCATCGCGGATGAGCTGGTGGCAGCCCGCGCTCGCCTGGCTGAAGATGCTCCCGGGCACGGCGAAGACGTCGCGACCTTGCTCCAGCGCGAAGTCCGCAGTGATCAGCGCCCCGCTGGTCTCGCCCGCCTCCACCACGAGCGTCCCGACGCACAGGCCCGCCACAATACGGTTCCGCCGGGGGAAGTTGACCGCGTCGGGCCGAACCCCCAGTGGAAACTCCGTCACCAGCGCGCCCTGCGCGGCGATCTCCGCCGCCAGCGCCCGATTCTCGGGCGGGTAGACCGTGTCCAGCCCGTTGCCCAGCACCGCGATGGTGCGCCCCCCGGCCTGGAGCGCGGCCCGGTGCGCGTAGGTGTCGATCCCGCGCGCCAGCCCGCTCACCACGGTCACGCCCGCCGCCGCCAGGTCTGCCGCGAGGCGCTCCGTTGCCTGGCGGCCGTAGGCGGTGGCCCGCCGGGTGCCGACGATCGCCACTGACCAGCGATCCACCGGCTCGAGCGTTCCCTTGACAAACAACAGTGGAGGCGGGTCCGCTATTTCCCGCAGCGCCGCCGGGTACTCGGGATCGTCAAGCGCCAGCACCTGGAGGCCGAGCGCCTGCAGTCGCTCCCACTCCCGCTCCGGGTCCAGCCGCTCGCGCAGCAGGAGCAGCGCCTCGAGCGTCTTGCGCTCCAGCCCGACACTGGCCAGCTCCGCGGGACGGGCGCGCCAGGCCGCCTCCGCCTCGCCGAACTGCTCCAGCAGGCGGCGGAATGCCGCCGGGCCGATCCCCGGCACCATGGTCAGTACCACCGAGAAGGCACGGGCGTCCACGCGTTCGTGCCTCCTGTGCGGTGTCAGAGTGAACAGGCGCTCGGCCCGGACGCCGATTCTACCACACGCCGAACAGGGTCCCTACCAGGAGCCACGGACTCGAAGTATCCCCGCCTCTCCTGCGCGCTTCGTTGTGGGATGCGCTCGCTCCTGCTCGCAACGCGCCGGCCACGGCGAGGCAGCCTGTCTCCCTGCCCAGCGGCTGCGCCTCGACCTGAACACCGAGGCGCGGCCAACCGTTATGCTGGACAGAGGGGCATAGAGAAGCGGGCGATGGCGGACACGGTACGGTCGCGGCCGGCGCGGTGGGAGCCGCTGGCAGAGGCACTGCCGGCCACGGTGCGGAGCTGGAACCCGAGCGACGGCTGACTAGCGTTCCTGTTCACCTTGCCGACACTGGCGCTGCTCGGATTCGTCTTCGTCTTCCCGCTACTGTGGGCACTGGCACTCAGCTTCACCCGCTTCTCGGCCATCAAGCCCGCGCCGCCGGTCTGGATCGGCCTCGGCAACGAGGGCACGCTGCTGACGGACCCGGCCGTGTGGGCTGCCTTCGTCACCACCGCCCAGTTCGTCTTGATGGCGGTGAGCATCGAGCTCGTGCTCGGTCTTGGCCTGGTGCTGCTGCGACGGGGGGCGTTCTCCGGCCACGGGGTGCTTACGCCGGTGCTGCGGCCGATGATGATCGTGCCGGCACGCTTGCGCTGACCAGCCAGTTCGTGCGCGCTCCGGCGGGCCGCGTAGCGGGGGTGCGTCCCAATAGCCGCCTCCAAGAGACTGATCCCGTTCCCGAAAGCTGCCCCCACTACTAGCGCGCACTGCGGGAACGTGCGATGATCACCTCCTGTCAGGGAGGTGCTGTGTCCCGTCTGACCGCGCTTCGATCACTGCTGTACGTGCCCGGGAACCGGGAACGCTTCTTTGCGAAGCTGGGCGAGCTGCGCCCAGATGGGGTGATCTTCGACCTGGAAGACTCGGTTCCGATGGCCGAGAAGCCTGTCGCGCGGCAGATGGTCCGCGCGGCGCTCGCGGCGCTGGACCGGACGCGGCTCGCGACGTTCGTCCGCATCAACCCGACGACGAGTGGGCTGGCGCGCGCCGACCTGGAGGCAGTGGCGTGCACCGAGCTGGATGGTCTGGTGGTGCCGAAGGTGGATTCCAGCGCCGACGTGCGGCTGGTCGCGGAGTGGCTGGACGAGATCGAGCCGGTAGCTGGCCTCGAGCAGGGCCGCATCTGCCTGGTGGCGATCCTGGAAACGGTGCGCGGGGCGCTGAACGCCATCGCGATCGCGGCGGCCGAGCCGCGGCTGCTCGGCCTGGCGTTTGGCGCCGAGGACTTCAGCCGCGACCTGGGGGTAGAGCGCAGCCCCGAGGGGATTGAGACGCTCTATCCGCGCGCCCACGTCGCGCTCGCCGCCCGGAGCATGGGGCTGCAGGCGTTCGATACGCCGTGGACGGACATCGCCGACACGGAGGGCCTGCGGCGCGAGGCGCGCCAGGGCCGGCAGCTCGGCTACACGGGCAAGCAGGTCATCCACCCCAGCCAGATCGAGATCGTCCACGCCGCCTACCGGCCCTCTGAGGCGGAGGTACAGTGGGCCCAGCGGGTCGTCGACGCCTACGAGCAGGCGGTGACGCGAGGGCTGGGCGCCATTCAGCTCGACGGCAAGCTGATCGACGTTCCGATGGTGGAGCGGGCCCGGGAGACGTTGGCCCGCGCCGGGGGCCGGGCGTGAGGGCCACGCTGTTGCTGTCGCGGCAGGACCTGAGCCGCCTGCTCGACCCAGCCTCGGTGATCCAGGCGGTTGAGCAGGGCTTTCGCGCCTACAGCCGCGGCGACACGGTCACTCCAGTCCGCATCCAGCTCGAGCTCCCCGACCGCCACGACGTCCTGCTGGTGATGCCGTGCGCGGTGCGCGAGCCGGCGGCGCTAGGAACCAAGCTGGCGGCGGTCTACCGTGGCAACGCGGCGCGCGGCCTGCCCACCGTGCCCTCGGTCTACCTGCTCAGCGACCCTGACACCGGGCTGCCGCTCGCGGCGATGGACGGCACCTACCTGACCGCCATTCGCACTGCTGCCGCCTCCGCAGTGGCCACCCGCGTCCTCGCCCGGTCAGACAGCGAGGTGCTGGGCATCTTCGGAACCGGCACACTGGCCGAGTTCCACCTGCGGGTGCTGCCCGTCGTCCGCGCGTTCCACCGGGCGCTGGTCAAGGGCCGCACCACGGAGGCCGCGCAGCGCTTCGTCGAGCGCCTGCGTGCCGATGTCCCGCTCGACCTTCGGGTGGCGGCCTCGGCCGACGAGGTGGCGGCGCAGGCGGACGTGATCGTCACCGCCACCACCGCGCTGGAGCCCCTGTTCGACGGGCGCCTGGTGCGCCCCGGCACCCATGTAAACGCGGTGGGCGCCTTCACCCCGACGACGCGCGAGGTCGATGGGAGGCTGGTGGCGCGCGCGATCCTGGTGGCCGACACCCACGCCGGGGTCCGGGCCGAGGCAGGCGATCTGCTGCTCGCCATCGCCGAGGGCGCGGTCGGGCCGGAGCACCTCCAGGCCGAGCTGGGCGAGATCCTGCTTGGAGTGAAGCCGGGCCGGCGCTCGGCGGACGATATCACTCTGTTCGAATCGGTCGGGGCGGCGTTCGAGGACGCAGTCACTGCCCGGCTGGCCTACGAGCGGGCACGAGCGCAGGCCATCGGGACGCCCTTCTCATTCTGGTAGCCAGGGCTCCACCTCGTCCAGCCCGGTCTCCTCGCCCGGTAGCCAGAGCGTCTCTGAGGCCGCCTCGCCCTCGGTTGGTGACTTCGCGCGCAGCACGGCGGCGCGCTCCAGGCTGCGGCCGACCAGCGCAGTGGCGAACGGATTGCTGGTGATGGACGCCGCCTGAGAGAACGGGAGCAGGAGCGACGAGGTCGGTGGCGGCGCGGCGGCCTCGTCTTGCAGGGAGAGCGCAGCGGCGAGCGCGCGGCGTGCATCGACGAGCTGCTGCTGGTAGGCCAGGATGTAGGCCGTCTCTTCCAGGCGGCGCTTGAGCGCGTGGCGTACCTGCGGGGTGAACAGTTCCTGCACTGCCCGCCGGAAGATGCCGACCTCCCGCTCCTCTCGGCTCGCCCCCGGCAGCAGCACCCGGCTGGACCGGAGCTGCTCGAGCTCGTCGAGGTACGGCGCCACCTGGCTGGGCGGGAAGAACCAGGAGCGCACCTCGGGTCGCTCGAATAGCGCCGGCGACTCCGCCAGCGCCCGCGGGTCGAAGCGCGCCTCGAGCGGGCTGATCTGCTCATAGACCAGTGCCCGCTCATAAGGCTGCTCCGGCGGGCGCAGGGCCTCGCGGAACGGCTCCAGCCCGGCAGGCACGGGCGTTCCGCTGAAGCTGTTGAGCGCCAGCGCTTCGTGTACCAGGAAGCGCGCATAGTCGGGCGGAAGCGGCACCCAGGGCTGGTCCGGGGTATCGGCTCGGGCCTGCTCCAGTAGCTGCCGGAAGCGCCGGCGGTTCACGCCGCCGCTGTCCACCGCGATGATGCCCTTCTGGTCATTGAGCACGAGCGCCAGCAGCGCCCCGCCGCGCCAGGGATGCTCGATGAACAGCCAGAGCGCCCGCGAGCCGCTGCCGTCGTAGGGCGTGGCCCACGCTTCCACCACCTGCGCGGGGGTTGGCGGGGCGGTGACCCGGGCGACCACCGCCGGCGCTTCAAGGCGGATTCCGGCGCTACGCAGCCGGTGCAGCTCGCGGCGGGCCGCCTTCCGCGCCTCTTTCGAGATCCCCGGCGCCTCTTCGAGCGCCTGGAGCGCCTTCGCCGCCGCCACATTCGGCTGCCGACCCAGAGCAGCGATCACCGCAAGCAGCGTGGGCTGATCCCGGGCGACGACATCCTGAACTGCGGCCGGCAGCGCTTCACCCGAGCCGCTCGCGGCCGCGAGCAGCGCCGCGGCAGGCGCTTCGGCGTCGGGGGCGACTGTCGCGCCGGGCGCGGCGCTGGGGGGACGGTGCCTGGGCTGGTGCGACATACGAGGATTGTATCAGCCCGCGGCGCGGCCCCCGCGCCTGGTCCACCGGGGGGCAATCTTCCCACGCGCCCCCGGTCGTTGCCTATCATTCGAATGTGGAGTCGATCGTTGCCCATCCTTTCATCTCGGCAGGCGCCCATGGCTAGCTATCAGAGCGCCGCCGGACGGCACAGCGGGCGCCTGAGCCTGGCCCTGGCGCTGAGCGCCGCCATCCTGCTCCTGGAAGCGCTCGGCGGGGTGCTCACGGGCAGCCTGGCGCTGCTCGCCGACGCCGGGCACGTGCTGGCGGACGTCGCCGGGCTGTCGCTGGCGCTGCTGGCGATCTGGTTCGCCCGGCGCCCAGCCTCGCCCCGCAACACATTCGGTTACTACCGGCTGGAGATTCTGGCTGCGCTGGCGAACGGGCTGCTGCTGCTGGGGGTGGCCGCGTTTATCCTGCTGGAGGCGTGGCGCCGTCTGGGGCACCCCCGTGAGGTCGCCTCAGCGCCAATGCTGGCGCTGGCGCTGCTCGCGCTGGCGGCGAACCTGACCAGTCTGAAGCTGCTGCACGGCGCCGGAGAGCACAGCCTGACCCTCCAGGCCGCCAGCCTGGAGGTAGGCGCCGACGCGCTGGGCTCGCTGGCGGTCGTCGTCGCCGCGGTAGCGATTTACCTGACGGGCTGGGAGAGCGTGGACACACTGTTCAGCGTGGCGCTGGCGCTGTTCATGATTCCGCGCACGCTCCACCTGCTCCAGGCGACGGTGCAGGTGCTGCTTGAGGCGACCCCGGCGCACATCGAGCTCCGCGAGCTGGAGCGGGCGTTGAGCCGCGTGCCCGGTGTCGCCCGCATCCACGATCTGCACGTCTGGACGATCACCTCGGGGTTCGTCGCGATGAGCGGCCACGCCGTCCTTGTCCAGCCGAGCGACGCGAACCAGGTGCTCGCGGCGCTCCGAGGGGTGCTGGAGCGAGACTTTGGGATCAGCCACTCGACCATTCAACTCGAGCGCGCCGGCCCGGCTGGCGCAGAGCCGTGCACGGACGAGGCGTGCGTGGTATTCGACACGACTGCTCGGGACAGCGCGCGCTCGCCCTCCGCACCCCCGGCGGTCCCTTCCCGCTAGCCTGCCAGCCCAGGGGCCAGTCCCTCCGGCGCGGCGCGCCTCCTGGCCCAAGGGCGGGTGAGGGGGACAGGGGAGGGCGGCTAGGAGCCGCCGGGCTAGGGCGAGGCGGCGCGGGCGCTGGTCAGCGGCGGGAACACCTGCGCGACGCGAGTGCGGATCCCGGGCCAGTCCGGCAGCAGCACGTCGGCACCCTGCGCGGTGACGAACGGGCGCGCCACGCGCTCGTCCAGCACGACGGTGTTGATGTGCTGGACGTCAATCTGGCGCGCGGCCATACCCAGCGCAATGATGTCGGCCACGCTCAGGTCGCTGCGGGAGCCCCAGCAGGCGCGGATGATGCTGGGGACCGCAGTCAGCGCCGCTGGGCGCAGCAGCCGCTCGCGTAGCGCGAGGATGATCTGCTGCTGCCGGCGCATCCGATTGAAGTCGTTGTCCGCGTGGCGCGTGCGCGCGTATTCGAGCGCCCGCTCGCCGTCTAGCACCTGCCAGCCGGGGAAGAATTCCACCGTCTTGTAGCCGTAATCGTCGGTAGGATAGGCCCGGTCGATCAGGTGGGTGGGGACGTCCACGGCAACCCCGCCCACGCCGTCGACGATGCCACGGAAGCAGGAGAAGTCGATGACGGCGTAGTGGTCAATGGGCACCTGGAAGTTGCGCAGGATGGTCGCTTTCAGCGTCTCCATCCCGCCCGCCTTGGTATAGAGCTCCCCGTATACATAGGCGCTATTGACGCGGTCGCGGCCGAAACCAGGGATGTCGACGACCAGGTCGCGCGGGATGGAGAGCACCCCGGCGGTGTGATGATCGAGGTCAATCCGGGCCAGGATAATGGTGTCGGTGCGGCCGATCTGCTCATCCGGCCGGCGGTCCAGCCCGACCAGCAGTAGGTTCATCTGCCGCGCCCCCTGCCAGGTGGGCAGCGCCGGAGCCCGCGGCGGAGCGCTTGTGGAGATCGTCGGGGCGGGCGTTGGGACTGGGGGGCGCGGTCGTTCGTCGGCCGGGGGCGGGGCGCTTTTCGCCGCGCTGGCCCGAGCGCTGGGCGTGGACGTGGGCAGGGGTGGGGGAGGGGCCTGGAGTACCGGGACGAGCGCTGATGCGGGTGGCGCTTCCGCTGCTGGCAGCAGCTCCGTTGCGCTGAGACGGAGCCCGACAACGATGCCAGCGCCGCTGATCACGGCGACCAGCAGTGCGACGCCAAGGAGACGGACCAAACGGGCTCTGGAAAACATACCCCTCGAGCCGGCGCACGCGAGCGCGTCGGCGGCTCAGGACAACGGCGGCGTTGCCAGACGGCGTGCGCCTCCAGGAAGCAGCTCGCGAGGCCAGTGTAGCAGGCAGCGTACCAGCGCCTCAGCCAATAGTGAGTCGTGCGCGCTGATCGTTCACGCCAGGCGCTGGTGAGCGCGGCGCCGAACCGCCTCCGCCTGTTCGAACCGTCCAGCGCGCATCTGCTCGAGCTGCCGCCGCGTCGCGGCGACGTAGTCAGCGTCGTGGATCAGCGCCAGATTGACCTCCACGTTTTCGGCGGCACCCTCCAGCGCCGCCACGGCCAGTGTCGCCGCGACGGCGATATCGCTGATGGCGCTCGGGTTGACGAGCTCTACCGCCTGCTGACCCAGATCGAGCACCGCGGCGCAGTCCTGGGCAACCGCGAGCGGCGGCTGCGCCGCGGCTCGGAGCGCGGCTTGGATCGCGGCCGTGCGGGCCTGCGCTGCCGCCGCGTCGGCCCTGGGCAGACGGGTCGCTTCGATCACCGTGCGGAAGGCGGCTGCGTCCGCGTCGATCGCTGCCTGCAACCGGCTCCGAGCGGCCTCGGCTGCCTGGAGCAGCCGCTGCACATCGGGTTCGACCGCCGCGAACTTCGGCCGGCCGAGCGTGAGGTGGCAGGTCATCGCGACCAGTGCCGCCGCCAGGGCGCCGGCGAGCGCCGCCGCCGCGCCGCCGCCCGGGGTTGGCTCGCCCGAAGCGAGCGCGACGAGAAACTCATCCAGCCGAAGCGTAGTCAGCGAGCGGTCCATCTCCCACTCCACAGCCGGCGCTTCACTGAGCATACTTCAGTTGGCCACCGTGCAGGCGTCAGGCGGCCAGCGAGAGGACAGATGCAACTGGTCGAATGCGTTCCCAACATCAGCGAAGGCCGGCGGCCAGAGGTAATCGCGGCGATCCGGGCCGCGGCCGAGAGCCCGCCAGGGGTGGCGGTGCTCGACGTCCACCAGGATAGCGCGCACAACCGGAGCGTGCTCACCCTGGCCGGAGAGGCCGAGGCGGTGCTGGAGGCGGCGTTTCGCTGCGTCCGCGCGGCCGTGGAACGTATCGACCTGCGCCAGCACCGGGGCGAGCACCCGCGTATTGGCGCCGCGGACGTCGTCCCGTTCGTGCCGCTGGGCGACACGCCGATGGCCGACTGCGTGGCGCTGGCGCGGCGGCTGGGAGCCCGGCTGGGCCAGGAGCTGGGCCTGCCGGTGTACCTGTACGGTGAGGCCGCCACCCGGCCCGAACGGCGGCTGCTGCCCAACATCCGCCGGCCCCAGTTCGAGGGGCTACAGGCGCTGATCGCCAGCGACCCAACCTATGCGCCCGACTTCGGCCCAGCCCGGCTCGGCCCCGCTGGCGCCACTGCGGTCGGCGCGCGCCCCTTCCTGATCGCCTTCAACGTCAATCTCGCCACCTCGGACCTCGGCGTCGCCCGCGCCATCGCCCGCGCGGTGCGGACCTCCAGCGGCGGGCTTCCGGCGGTGCAGGCGCTGGGGATGCGCACCCCCGACCCGAACGTCGTCCAGGTGTCGATGAACCTGCTGGATTTTCGGGTCACCCCGCTGGGGGTGCTGTTTCAGGCGGTGCGGGAGGCAGCGGAGCAGCGTGGCGTGCGAGTGCTGGAGAGCGAGCTGGTGGGGCTGGCGCCCACCGCCGCGCTCGCAGCCGTCGCGCAGTCGGTCCTGTCCGTGCGCCACCTCAGCGCCGAGCAGACGATCGAGACGCGGCTGCTGGAGATGCTGCTGCAGCAGCGTTCGGCGGGCGACCCCTGAGCATCGGGCCGATCAGGTTCCCGCGAGCACGGCGACGCGGGTCTGAATCTGCAGCACTGTCTCGAGCCCGCCGCGCATGTCGCCCAGCGTCACCCACTGGCCGTGCAACCAGGTGTCCGTGAGCATCCCCTTGTTCCAGTCGAGGCGGAGATTGGCATCTGGATCCCACCAGACCCGGGTCGATCCCGGCCGCGGCCGCAGGCTGATCGGTCGCAGCGCAGTGACGGTGAGGTCGGCGGTGGCCTCCCGAGGCAGCCCGTTGACGAAGTAGACCACGTGCCCCCGCACCGTCTGCAGCGTCCGCGGCGCGGAATCGACGTCGAGTCGGACCGTGACGCCCTGTGCGACAAGGTCGTTGGACCAGTTGTGCGCCTCCAGGTAGAGGGTCAGGAGATCGCCCGGCCGGGCGAAGACCCGGGCCGACCAGCGGCGCATGGACGGCTGGAAGGCGAACAGGTAGGCGGTGACGTAGGGCTCCGTGGTCGAGCGCAGGGCCAGCGGCAGCGGCGGCTGCAGGACCTGTGTCCGAACCGGCTGCATCCCGTCGTTCACCTCCTGCGTGACAACTGGCGTCGCTACAGGCCCCGGCGCGCGCGGCAGATCGCCGACGGGGATCGCGCTTGGGCCAAGCGTCCAGACGATCGCGGTGAGCGCCACTACAGCCAGCGCCCCTGAGAGCGCTGCCCGGTAGCGCCGCCAGCCGGGAGCCGGCGGAAGCGCGGCATGAATGTGGTTCGACGTGGCAGGCATGCGCTGCCTCACGGCGGTCACCCCGGCCGAGCGCTCCTGCCGCTGCCCCAGCAGGCAACGCGTTCCGCCCGGCCTTCCTCCCGCTATACGAAAAAGTCCTGCACCTTCCAGAGTTCGACCCAGGCGAACGCCTCGGCCAGCGCCGCCTCCAGAGCCTCTGGCGCAGGATCGGCGGGGAGCGAGGCGATCTTCAGGGAGCGATCCTTCCGCGCTTTGGACGCCGTCGCCCAGACGTCGACCCCGGCCGGTTCCTGAGTGGCGAGCTGGAGCTCGAGCGCGCGCTTCACCCCCCGGCTCTCCCAGCGCGCGTAGAGGCTATACCCGAACGGCCGCGGCACTACCTCGAGCTCAGCGCCCTCGATCCGCTGCGCGAAGTGCTCGAGCATCCCTTGCAGGGCATCAAGCGGAGCGATCTGGCTCATCGCTTCGGCCGCCTCATCTGGCCAAGCCGAGCTCGAGCACGTTCGGCCCGCTCCTCCCGCAAGCGCTGAATCAGGAAAACCCCCTTGCCGCTCACCCGCATCCGGCTGGCGCCGAGCTTCCGCTCCCGCCGGGTCGCCCGGAGCCGCGCCCGCCGCGCCGCCGGCAGGTCCTCTTCCAGGTCCTCCTCGCTGTCCCGCTCCATGGTTCGCTCCGTCGAACAGAGTGGGCGTGTTACCAGCAGGATAGCGCGCGCTGCCTCCGCCAACCACCATCCTCGGCGCGCCTACCCCTGGCCGGTGGCGACCAGGCGGCCGGACTGGACGTCGATCCTGGTGAGCTGTGCCGGGAGATCACCCAGCGCCTGCTCCACGGCGGCCTGTGCCGCCTGCTCGATCTGCTGCTGCGCCGGTCTCGGCAGCGGCACCCCGCCGAGGTCCGCCGAGCGGAGCGAGAGCACCGCGCGGCCCTGGGGTGACACCGACACCCCAAAGGAGGCTCGCAACGGTGCTTCGATCGCTCCCATCGCGGCGCGGCTCTCCAGCAGCGCCTCGCCTGGGGTGAAGCGGACTCGCGGATCGCGCACCTCGGCTGTCCCAAGGACCGTCTCCACCCGCCCCAGCGTCGGGCCGGCGTCGGCGAGCCGCGCGTTGGCCTCGGCCTCCGTGACGACCACCGTAAACGGCTGGTGGTTTGCCACTCGCGTCGCCGCGGCCGCCACCTGCGCATCCAAACTGGGAACTGGCACGGAGGCGGGCGCCTCCGTGGCCGGGGCGGAGGCGCTCCCACGCCCCGGCGTGCTGGTGGCCCGTCCGCGTGGCCCCGCTGCCCCGGAGAGCTGGAAGCCAAGGTACAGGCCGAGGACGATCAGCACAAGAAACAGGACGACAATTCTCCCCACCCGACGCCCCCGACTCTCGACGCTGGTGCTTCACCTCGTCTGGTGTACCCGACACGACGATCGGTGTGCTGGCATTTTGCATTGGAGCCCACTGTGGCACACCAGTTGCGTTACTGGTCGGCGGTGGCTGGAAGGCACAGCTTCCAATCTTAGGAGAGAGGCAAGACGGATGCCTGAGATCATCGACCGCGAGACCACCACGACGACCGGCACCCCGGTGGTTGTGACGAACGATCGCGGCGGCGCAGGAGCAGCCCTGGCGATCATCCTGGCGCTGCTCATCGTCGGCGCTATCCTGTTCTTCGCCGTGTTCGGGGGCGCTCGGTACTTCAGCGGCGGAACCGCCGGGAGCAACGGCGGCACCACCGTGAACGTACAGCCGCCGAACCAGGGTCCGAGCATCAACATCGAGAAGCCGAATGTCCAGGTGAACCCGCCGGCTAACAGCGGCCAGAGCGGGGCGACGGGCGGCACGAGCGGTAGCAACACCGGGACGAGCGGTGGCTCTGGGACGAGCCAGTCTGGCGGCTAACGGAAGCGCAGGAGCAGCCCCGGAGTTCCGGGGCTGCGCTCTTTGCTGCGCCAGCGCGTAGGCAGGCGGCCGTCGGGTCGAGTACAATATGGGGCGCGGCGGGCATGCCCGCCGCGCTTGGCGAGGTAGCTCAGCGGTAGAGCAGGGGACTCATAAGCCCTTGGCCGGGAGTTCGAATCTCCCCCTCGCCACCCCACGACCAGGCCGGGGCGGCCGGTCCGGGCCGCCCCGGCCTGGTCTTCTGCGGCACGGAGCTGGAGCAACGCGCTGTGCACCAGGGGGCAGATGATTCGGTGGATGCCCTTGGCAGCGCTGTTCGGCCCCGTCGCTGACTCCGTGGCTCCTGGGCACGAAGCCCGCCCCAGCGGGCGCAGCACGGTGGCAATTCACGGCCAGCCGGATAAGCTGCGCGGCTGAGGACCCGAGCGTCGAGCTCAGGCGGTGAAGTCGGCCAGGGTGAGCCGCTCGGTTTCGCCGCCGGGCAGCGCCTGCACCTCCACCTGCTTGGTCCGGTACAGCTCCAGGAGCTGGCGCTGCCGTTCCAGCGCGGCGCGGGTCTCCGCGAGCGGCTTGCTCGCCTCCTCCGCGTCGCGCATCGCGTTGATCGTCTCGATGTGTCCTTCGCCGAAGCGCTCGCGCAGCAGCGCCAGCCGCAACACCTGGCGGTCGAGCTCAGCCTGGTGCTCATCGAGCTGCGCGCGCAGCCGCTTCACGACCTGCTCCTGGGTAGCAACGAGCGCATCGATCGCCCGGCGCAGTCGGGCTGTGTCGGCAAAGAGCTGCTCCTGCAAGCTACTCATGCGTGCATCCGCTTCCTACCAGTATCCCCCGCCCACCCCCTTACGCAGGTCGCTTGATCGCTCGGGCGAGCAGTTCACCCCTATGATCTCACTCGAGAGTGCCCTCGGTCGAGCGAGCCACCGCCGATGGGCTCACTCGGGGCCGAGCTTGCGGTCGATGGAGCGGAGTACGGCGAGCACCTCATCGAGCTGGCGGGAAAGGCGCTCCAGCAGCGCCTGGGTGGTCGGTTCGGCGACCGCCGGCGGGCTGGGAGCGGCGCCGCTCGGCTGGATGGGCTCGCAGGGGGCGAAGGTGTCGTAGCGGCCGGAGGGGCTGCCGCGCTGAACGCGCCCCTGGCGGGCGAGCAGATCCAGTGCGGCCAGCAAGCTGGCACGCTCCGGGCTTTGCTCGAATTCGGCGTAGCTGTATTGGGTGATGCCGAGCCGGCGGGCCAGTTCGTACTCGCTCAGCGAGCGGGTGCGTGATTTCATCCCTTCGCGCGCCTGGTAGGTCTCCACCAGGCAGGCGAGCACCCGAGCGGCGAAGGCGTCCAGATCACTTGGCATCAGGAGGATCAAGCGTGGCCGGCAGGCGCTGGCCGTAGACGAAGGTCAGGCAGCGCTCGGTGAAGGCACGAAAGTAAGGGTCGTCGCGCCGGTCGAACTGTGGCACCGGCTGCGGCGTTTCGGGCTGGCCCCGGCCCAGCAGCAGGTTCAGCAGGCGAGCCGCCAGCCAGGAGACAGGCCCCCTCATCGCCGGTAGTCGAGCACCACCACGGTCGTCTCTTCGGGGATGTTCGACCGGTTCACGACCAGCCGCGGCTGCGGCTGCGCCTCGGTGACCGCCATCTCACTGCAGAAGCGGTCCAGCGACTCCAACGGCAAATTCACCGCCGGCGTCCTGTAGTGCATCGGGACCACGATCCTGGGCTCGAGCTGGGCGATGACCTCCGCCGCCTCGGCGGCGTTGATGGTGCAGTGGCCGCCGACCGGAACGAGCAACACGTCGGGGTCCTTCAAGGCCTCGACCTGCTCGGCGGTCAGCGTGCTGCCCAGATCGCCGAGGTGGCAGACGACGAGGTCGTCGATCCGAATGCTGTACGCGGTGTTGCGGCTGGCCCCCGCCGCCTTCTGCTGCCCGCCCCGGGTGGCGACCCCCTGAATCATCACCCCGGCGATCTCGTACTCGCCCGGGCCATCGACGGTCTTCGGCATGCCCGCCAGCACCGCCAGGGCGGCGTGGTTCGGCTCGTCGTGAGAGATCGTGACCACGTCGGGCGCCAACTTAGGAAGCGGATAGCCGAGCTCTTTTCCGAATGGATCGGTCACGATCGTGGAATCGCGACCCTTCAGCCGAAAGCAGGAATGTCCCAGCCAGGTAATCTCCACAGATGCTCTCCCCAGTGCATTGTACCGGGTCGGCTGTGCCCGAGCGGCAGGAGTCGCTCGGAAGCTCCAGCCCGTCCGGCCGGCTGTGGTATGCTCCGGCAGGGTGAAGCCCGTGCCAAGACTCCGCCTCATCCAGCGCCTCCTCCCGCTGCTCCTTCTGCTCGTGTTCATCGCCGGCCTGCTGGCGCCCGCGGCCGGCGCGGCTTCCGCCCAGGGCGCCCCCTCCAGCGCGACGATCAAGCAGGCATTGGATCTCCTGCTGGACCACTTCGTCCATCCACCCCCCTCGTCCGCGCTGCTCGGCGCCGCCTGGAACGGGGCGCGGGCAGCGGCCGGGGCAGATACCCCGGCGCCGCCGCTAACGGGCGACCGTGACGCGGACTGGCAGGCGTTCTCCGCTGCACTGGCGGGACTGCTCCAGCGCCCCGGCGTGGATAGCGGCGCGGTGACCGGCGCGGCAATCCGGGCGATGGCCGAGTCGGTGAACGAGAGCCACACCTACTATCTGTCCCCGGACCGCTATCAGGAGTACCAGAGCTGGCTGCGCGGCGACGTCCGCTACAGCGGGATCGGGGCGCGGCTGGACGGTAGCTCGCTGACCGTAGTGGAAGTGTTCGACGAGAGCCCGGCGGCGAGGGCCGGGCTGAAACCCGGCGACACCGTCATTGCAGTAGATGGCCAGTCCGTGGTCGGCATGCCCCAGGAGCGCGCAGTCTCGCTCGTGCGCGGCCCGAGCGGGACCCCGGTCACCCTCACCGTAACACGCGACGGTGTGCCGCGGCCGCTGGTCCTGACCATGACCCGAGCCACGGTGCAGATCGCCTTCGTCCACGATGAGCTGCTCCCGGGCGGGGTTGGCTACCTGCGGCTGCGCGGCTTTCCTGATATGCATGTGGCGGACACCTTCGAGGCGGCGCTGGACGACCTCCAGCGCCAAGGGGCCACTTCCCTGGTCCTCGACCTGCGCGGCAACTCCGGTGGGCGGCTGGACGTCGGCACCCGGCTGCTCAGCCTGTTCATTCAAAGCGGTCCGCTCTACCACCAGGTGCCGCGGGACGGCACTCCACGCACGGTCCTGGCGGATGGACACTACCGCACCCCGGCACTCCCACTGGCGGTGCTGGTGGACAGCGGCACAGCCTCGATGGGAGAGATCTTCGCCGCGGCGATCCAGGATGACCACCGCGGGACGCTCGTCGGAACGACGACCGCGGGCAGCGTCGCGGGCGCCCAGGTATTCGGGCTGCAGGATGGCTCGGGACTCCAGGTGACCGTCATGGACATCACCTCGGCCGGCGGGCGGGTGCTCAACGGCGTCGGCGTGGTCCCCGACCAGATGGTACCGCGCGACCCAGCCTCGCTGCGGAGCGGGCACGACCCACAGCTCGACGCCGCGGTAGCGGCGCTGCCACAGCCCGCGCTGCCGACCCCGACGCCGAGTAGCGCCTGGCTCGAGCGGCTGGCGGCGTAGCACCCGACGTGTGTGGCGGGCAGTGCTACCTGCCACCCGGGCTACTGGCGCGGCTGGGCGCGACCCGACGCTCGGATCGAGCCCCCCAGCACCGGCGGCTATCGGTGGCGCGCCAGGCGGTACGCGCGGCGGCGCTCCGCCTGCTCCCAGGCGCCGAGCCCCTCTCGGGCGTCGACGAGCAGCGGGGGCACCGGGCACGGCCTGCCGTCTGGCCCGAGCGCGACGTAGACGAAGTACGCGGTTGACAGATGGCGGCGCTCGCCGCTGACTACGTCCTCGGCGTCGATCCGGACCTCCGTCTCGATGCTGGTGCGCCCCACCCAGGTTACGCGGGCGTGGACGGTGACCAGGTTGCCGACGTACGCCGGCTGCTCGAAGGTCATGGAGTCCATCACCACCGTCACCACCCGCGTTCCAGCATGCCGGATCGCCGCCACGCCGCCAGCGGTGTCCGCCAGCTTCATCAGGCTGCCGCCGTGGACGTTGCCGCTCGGGTTGGCGTCGCTGGGAAGCATCACCTGGGCCAGAAGCACCTCCGTCGCGGCGGGATCGCGCGGCGGCAGGGAGGGATCGCCTCCGCGCGCCACGCGCCCCTCGTCCTTGCCGTCGCGCATCACGCTCGTCTCCACGCTCCCGAGAGCCGGTTCGTGTACTCTAGCCTGAGTACCGCCAGGGCATTCGGAGGGAGTGTACCAGGTGCAAGCGACGCTCCTACGCGGCGTGTTCCCCATGCTGCCCACCCCGTTTTACGGCGACGGGGCGCTGGCTCTGGACGACGTGCCGCGCCTGGTCGACTTCGCGCTCGCCCAGGGCAGCGCGGGGGTTGCCGCCCTCGGGCTTGGCGGCGAGGCGTCCTTCCTCACCCCAGAGGAGCGCAAGGAGGTCGCGCGGGAGGTGCTGCGTGCGGTCGCGGGTCGGGCGCCGGTCATCGTCGGCTGCACTGCGGAGGACACCGCCACCGCCTGTGCGCTGGCGGCGCATGCAGCCGGCCACGGCGCGGCGGTAGTGATGGTCGCCCCACCGAATCGGGCCGGCATCTCGTCGGCCGAGCTGGAGGCGCACTACAGCCAGGTGGCGCTGGCGGCCCAGCCGGCGGCGCTGATGGTACAGGACGCCCCATCGTTCCTCGCGGTGGAGCTAGGCCCGGCGCTGGCACTGCGGCTGGCGGAGCGCAACGACAACGTCCGCTACGTGAAGACCGAAGCGGTGCCGGCCGGGGTGAAGGTCAGCGCAATGGTCGAGGCGCTCCAGGGCCGGCTGGCCGTCTTCGGTGGCCACGGCGGGCTGCACCTGCTGGAGGAGCTGGACGCGGGAGCGATCGGGACGATCCCGGGCACAGAGGTCGTGGATGCCTGCGTGGCGATCGTCGCGGCACACCAGGCAGGGCGGCGGGCCGAGGCGGAGGAGCGCTATCGCCAGGTGCTGCCGCTGCTCGTCTATACGTTCCAGAGTCTGCCGTTCTTCCTGGCCTGCGCCAAGGAGGTGCTGCGACGCCGGGGCGCCCTGCGCGCCACCGGCCTGCGCATCCCCGGCGCGACACTGGATGGGCGGGCGCTACGCGGGCTGGAACGGCACGCCCGCCTGGCGGGCTACTCCTGGTAAGCCCGGCGGTTCGCTGCAAGGCGCCGCCACCAGGAGAACAGGTACAATGCTGTCGGCCCGCCGTCGCCCGGCGGGCTTTGCGCGCCCACAGGGATCCGCGCGGTGCGGCTGGCGAGTGGGAGCGACGGTGCTACGGTTCCAGCAGGTCGAGAAGAGCTTTGGCGCCCAGCCCGTGCTGCGTGGTGTGACGCTCGACGTGCCCAGCGGGCAGACGGCCGCGCTGGTGGGCGCCAACGGGGCCGGCAAGTCCACTCTGCTGCACATCGCCATCGGCGAGCTAGCGGCCGACCGCGGCCAGGTGCTGCTCCCTCCGGGCAGCCGCGCCGCCTACCTGCCACAGGACGCCGGGGTCCATGGCAACCGCACCCTGAAGAACTGGCAGCGGTGGAGGTGGGGCTGGCGGCCGGGGCGGATGGTGGTGCCGGGCTGCACGCGCTGGTGGAGCGCCAGAGACATCTGCTGGAGTGGTTCCAGGCGCTCGGCGGCTACCGGGTGGAAGCAGAGATCCATGCGGTACTCTCCGGGCTCGGGTTCCGCCCAGAGGATCAGCAGAAGCCGACGCTGGAATTCCCCGGCGGCTGGCAGATGCGCATCGCGCTGGCCGAGCGGCTGGTGCAGCGTCCGGATGTGCTGCTGCTGGATGAGCCGACCAACCACCTGGATCCGCTCACCCGCGAGCGGCTGGAGGAGGCACTGCAACGCTTCAAGGGCACCGTGGTGATCGCCTCGCACGACCGCTTTCTGCTTGACCGGGTCGTGACCAGGGTGGCCGAGGTCGCCAACGGGACAGTGCGGCTCTACCTGGGCCGCTACACCCAGTACCGCGAGCGCAAGGCGACGCTGGCGGGTGCGCCGCACGGGGTCAGCCAGGCGGGGCCGCTCCAGCCCGGGCGCCAGGCACCCGCCAGCCCCCTCGCCCCAGCGTCCAGCCGAACTCGGTCGCGCCCAGGTCCAACCGGGCGGGAAGCGTGGTGGGCGAGCGATCTCGCCGCTGGCGCAGATCGAAGCGGAGCTGGAGCAGCGTATCCGCGCACGCGAGGCGCTGGCGGAGCGGCTGGCCAGCCCGGCCGGCGAAGACGTCGCCGCCCTGGGCGAGGGCTACGTCGCGCTCGACCGGGCGATTGTCGAGCTGGAACGGCGCTGGGAGCTGCTGGCAGAGGAAGCGACGGCCTGACGAGCAGTCAGAAGCCGAGGCGGAGGGGCTCCTGCAGCAGCCGCTTGAACGCCTGCAGGAAGCGCGCCCCGACATCGCCCGAGTAGGCGCGATGATCGCCGGACAGGGTGACGCGCATCCGGGGGCGGATGACGACCTGTCCGTCGACCGCGACCGGCTTGTCGACGACCGTCCCCACCGCAAGCAGGCCCGCCTCAGGCGGGTTGATGATTCCCTGGAACACCTCGACGTCGAACATTCCGAGGTTCGTCACGCTGAAGGTGCTCCCCGACATCTCCGCCAGGGTGAGCTTGCCCTCACGCGCCTTGGCAGCCAGCGCCCGCGCCTCGGCAGCAATCTGATGGAGCGGCTTCTGGTCGGCGTCTCGAATAACCGGCACCAGTAGCCCATCTGGAATCGCCACCGCGAAGCCGAGGTGGACATGCTTGTGCAGGGCGAGCTGCCCATCGCGCCAGGAGCTGTTGACCTCGGGCACTTCGCGCAGCGCCAGGGCGGCGGCGCGCAGGACCAGATCATTGATGCTGATCTTGGTCTCCTCGCCGAAGACCGCCTGGAGCTGCTTGCGCAGCTCCAGCGCCGCCGCCATGTCGATCTCGGTGGTCAGGTAGAACTGGGGGATGGTCGTGGCGCTCTCGAGCATCCGCCGCGCCATCACCTGGTGGACGCGACTGACCGGGCGGAGCTCGACCTCGGGGCCAGCGGGAGCCGGAGCGGGCTGGGGCACGGCCGGCGCCACGGGGTGCTCGCGTAGGTAGCGTTCGACGTCCGCCTGGACGATCCGGCCACCGGGGCCGGAGCCGCTGCCGGCCAGGGCGCGCAGGTCCAGGTGGTGCTCCTCCGCCAGCCGCCGGGCGACGGGGCTCGCGCGCAGCGGCGCGCCATCGTGCCGCTCTGCCGGGGCTGGAGCCGGCGCCGCGGCCGGCCCGGCCCCGCTCGGGGACACCGCCCAGGGTGGCGGGCCTTCGGAGATGTCCTCGGCCGTCCGCTCCTTCTGCGCCTCGGCCTGGCGGTCGACCGGCGCCGCCTGCTGGGTGGTGTCGAGCGCCGCCGGGCCGCCACTCACGGTCGCCGGGCGCTGGCTCACCTCCTCCACCCGCGGCTTCGGCTCCTCCTTCGGCACGGGCTGCGCCGACGGAGCTGCCTCCTCGCCAGGCCTGGTCAGCACCGCGATCGGGGCTCCCAGCGGGACGGTGGTGCCTTCCGGGACGAGGATCTTGCTCAGCACCCCATCACTGTAGGCTTGCAGCTCCATCGTCGCCTTGTCGGTCTCTACCTCCAGGATCGGCTCGCCCTTGTGTATCGCGTCGCCCTCATGCTTCAGCCAGCGGGCGACCGTGCCCTCCTCCATCGTGTCGGACAGCCGGGGCATGACGAGATCCTCTGGCATGACGACTACCTTCCCAGGCCGACCGCCAGCAGCCCGCTCTGCGCCAGCGTGGCGCGCGCGGCGCGCTCGATCTTATCGTCGCTCGCCAGCGCCAGGCGCTCCAGCGGCTTGGCGTAGGGCATCGGCACCTCTGCCCCACCCACCCGCTCGACGGGAGCATCCAGGTCGTCGAAGCACGCCTTCTGGATGCGCGCCGCCAGCTCCGCGGTCACGCCGAAGCTTGGCCAGCCCTCTTCGGCGCACACCACCCGATGGGTCTTGCGCACGGACTCGGCGACCGTGGCCATGTCCAGCGGGCGGAGCGAGCGCAGGTCGACCACCTCCACGCTGATCCCTTCTCTGGCAAGGCGATCCGCGACCGCCAGTGCGCGGTGGACGGTGAAGGAGTGGGTGACGATCGTCAGGTCCTCCCCCTCGCGGGCGATACGGGCCAGCCCGATCGGGGTGGTGTAGTCGCCCTCGGGCACCTCGCCCTTCACGTTGTAGAGCACCAGGTTCTCCAGCACCAGCACCGGGTCATCGTCGCGGATGGCGGCCTTCAGCAGCCCCTTGGCGTCTTCGGGCGTGGCCGGGGCGACGACCTTGAGCCCGGGCGTGCCGGCGAACCAGGCCTCCAGGCTCTGCGAGTGCTGGGCGGTGAGCTGGCTGCCCGCGCCGCCCGGGGTGCGGATCACCAGCGGAACGTTCACCTCCCCGCCGAACATGTAGCGCACCTTGGCGGCGTGGTTGATCACCTGGTCCATCGCCACCAGGATGAAGTTGATAGTCATGATCTCGACCACTGGGCGCAGCCCGAGCATGGCGGCGCCGATCGCCGCGCCGGTGAAACCCTCTTCGGAGATCGGCATCTCGCGCACCCGACGCGGCCCGAAATCCTTGAATAGGCCGGCGGTCACCTTGTACGAGCCCTCGAAGCGGCCGATCTCCTCGCCCAGGAGGAAGACGTTCGGATCGCGCGTCAGCTCTTCGCGCAGCGCCTGGCGCAGCGCCTCGCGGTAGGTGATCTCGGGCATCAGCGCGGCTCCCGCAGGCAGGCCTCGAAGGCCTCCGCCTCCTCAAAGGGGGCGCCGACACACATCCGCTGGAACTGCTCGCGCGCCTGCGGGCCATAGACATGCTCGTAGAGCGTGGTCGGAGCCGGATCCGGTGCTTCCAGCGCCACCTGGATCGCCTGCTCCACCCGCTGCTCGACTCGCTGGCGGATCTCCTGAACCTTCTGGTCGTCGAGCATTCCGCGGCGGCGGAGCTCCTGCTCGAACAGGACGATCGGGTCGCGCTTGCGCCAGCGCTCCAGCTCCTCGGGCGTCCGGTAGGACTTGCCCGGGTCGGCCACCGAGTGGCCACGGAAGCGATAGGTGACACACTCCAGCAGCCCGGGCTGGCGCTCCTCGCGGGCGACCTTGAGGAAACGGCGGGTAGCGTCGCGCACCGCCAGCACGTCCATGCCGTCCACCCGCTCGCCCGGCATCCGGTAGGCGCAGGCACGCTTATACAGCTCCGGCTCGGCGCTGACCAACTCCACCGAGCTACCCATCCCGTACTGGTTGTTCTCGATCAGGAAGACGATCGGGAGGTGCGAGATCGCGGCCAGGTTGAGCGACTCATGGAACGTCCCGATGTTCGTCGCACCATCGCCAAGAGTGCAGAGCACGCCGCCGGGCTGGCCTTTGTAATCGAGCGCCAGCGCCACGCCAACGGCGATAGGGAGATGCCCGCCCACAATCCCCCAGCCGCCCAGGAAGTGCCGCTTGGGGTCCAGCAGATGCATCGAGCCGCCGCGGCCGTGGGCCACCCCGATCTCCTTGCCGAACAGCTCGGCCATGACCGCAGTCGGGTCGGAGCCGAGCGCCAGCGCGGTACCGTGGTCGCGGTAGCTGGACAGGACGTAGTCGTCCGCCGTGGTGGCGGCGATCGCCCCCACTACGGTCGCCTCTTCACCGATCTGGAGGTGCAGATAACCGCCGATCCGGGCGCGGGTGTACTGCTCCTCCGCCCGCTCTTCGAAGACGCGGATCAGCACCATCTGCTCGTAGAGGGCGCGAAGCTCATCGGGAGTATCGCCCGAGCGTACGTCCGGCTCCTTGGTGCGGGCCTTGGTGGAGCCTTCGCGGGTAGCTGTCATGTCACTAGCCCCATGGGGCGAATTCTGGCGGTTGGAGCTCAGCGCTTCACGTCGAGGCATCTGCCGATCCCATCTCGCGCCCGGATCTCACCGTACCGGTATAGCAGCATGGACCGGTCCACGCTGGCGCCACTGCCCCACTAGCCGGCGCCGGGCTGGAAGCGCTGATCCGGCGCGGCAGCACGCAACATTCACCGGGCATTCGCCACACGCGCGCTTACTCGATCAGGGAAAGCGTAACACAATTAGGAGTCGGCAGATACGCACCGTCGGGTGAAGTCGGCGCTCCCTGAACTGTGTGTTCGTCAGCCAGCGCGCACGCAACAGGCCAGATGTGCGCTCACGCCACAGGAAATTATCGCTCCGGCGGCCTGGCAGAGCCAGAATCTGCTCCCCGCCACATGCGCCACCCATGGATGGCACGGGCGCAACGAGATGCGGGGAGCGAGAAGAGCCTCGAAATGCCGCTGCACGGGCCTCGGCCTCAGCACGAGCGCGGCCAGGCCAGCATCGCCACAGAGCCCAGCCAGCCGACGGGCGATCTGGCTCGCTCGCCGGCCGACGTTCTCAGCCTATACCGCAGCCTTGGTGCCATCCCGGCGGGCCATACGGCGACCGTTGCCGCGCGCCCGCCCGCCGCGACGTCCGATCTCCGCCATATGCTCTCGGTTGGCGCTGATCGCCATCCCACCCTTGCGGCCAGCCGCGCGGGCCTCCTCAGGGGTGAACTCATGCGCGGTGCCCTTCCTGTGCGCCGCCTGACCGCCCCTACTTGCAATCTCTCGCTGCCGAGATGCGTCCAGGGAGGCAAAGCCTCGGCCGCGGGTATCGGTAACGCTCTGGCTCGCCATAGCTGTCTCCGTAGTTGTCTCCGTGTAGAACAGGTGATCTATCGGCCATGTCAACCCGGCCAGCGGCAGTGGCTCGACGGGCGATGGTGGTGGCGACGGGGAGCACTCGCCCGGGCTCGAGAACGGACGCAGGGAACGCTCTCCCCGCATCCCGACCGCGCTCCTCGCCGTCCAGCAGCCTCGCTCATCACGGCCATCGACCGCGTAGCGGGCCTTGCAGTTTCTATACCAGCCTAGGCTGTGCCTAGGCTTGAGAGCAAGCCTCTCTCACTTGCCATGTGTACTTGACGTTCTGGCATGTCTTCCGTACTATTGGCGCGATGAGCGAGGCGGTTCAGGTCTTCGTCCGCGCGGCGCGCCTGGCGGCGGGGCTATCGCAGGAGGCGCTTGCCGCCCGGGCTGGCATCTCCCGCCAGGCCTATCTGGCGGTGGAGAGTGGTCGGGCGACGCCCTCCACCGAGGTCGCGCTGCGCCTCGCCCGCGCGCTGGGTCGCTCGGTGGAGGAGCTGTTCCGCCTGCCGGGCGAGTCCGACGAGGTCGAGGCCGAGGTGGTCGACGGCGCGCTTCCGCCGGAGCGCGCCGTCCGCGTCCGCCTGGCGCGGGTGAATGAGCGGCTGCTCGCCTGGCCACTGCTCGGCACACGCGGCCTGGCGCGGATCATCCCGCGCGCCGACGGGTTGGCACGCGCCGCTGGCCCGGGGCACGGCCGGGTCCGACTGCTGGTCGACCCCGGCCGACTGGCGCGGACGGTCGTCGCGGTCGGGTGCGACCCGGCGCTGGCGCTGGTGGCCGAGCACCTGCGGCGTCGGGCGCAGGTCGAGCTGCTCTGGAGTGAGGCGGGCAGTCGCGCCGCGCTCGAGGCGCTCGCCCGTGGCCAGGCCCACCTGGCTGGCTGCCACCTGCGCGATCCGACCAGCGGAGCGTTCAACCTCCCGTTCGTCCGCCAGCTTGTCCCGTTCTCCTGCACCGTCGTCTCATTCGCGGTCTGGGAGCAGGGGCTGCTGGTCGCGCCCGGCAATCCGAAAGGGCTGCGTGGCATCGAAGACCTCGCCCGCCCCGGGATCCGCCTGGCGAACCGCGAGCCGGGCAGCGGCAGCCGGGCACTGCTGGACGCTGAGCTGGACCGGCTCCACCTCCCCGGCAGTACTATCGCCGGCTACGAGACGGGTCTGCCGGGCCACCTGGCAGTTGCGGAAGCAGTCGCGCTCGGCCTGGCGGACGTGGGGATTGCGATCCGCGCCGCCGCCAATGCGCTGGGGCTCGACTTCATTCCGCTGGAAGAGGAGCGCTACGACCTGGTCGTCCCGAACGTGCACCTGGACCACCCGGGTGTCCAGGCGCTGCTGGAGGCGCTCAAGCGGCGCGGGCTGCGAACGCAGATCGAGGCGCTGGGGGGCTACGACCTGCACGACATGGGGAGCCTGCGCGCCGCCTGAGGGCGCCACTACCGTCTGTGGAGAGACCAATGGAGCTCAGCGCACGCAACCAGCTCAAGGGCACTGTCACCGCCGTCACGCATGGCCAGGTGATGAGCGAGGTGGCGGTCGACATCGGCGGCCAGACCATCGTCTCCGCCATTACCCGCTCGTCCGCGGAGCGCCTGAATCTCGCCCCGGGCGACCAGGTCACGGTGATCATCAAGGCGACCGAGGTCATAATCGGCAAGTGAGCGGCGTGCGGGTTCGGCTCGCCTCGACCATCGGCCTGATCGATTCCGGCATCGTCCCGGCGCTGGCGGAGCAGTATCGTCGCCGGAGCGGGGTCGAGGTGGGGTACGCTGGCGCCGGGACGAGCGCGGCGCTGGAACGGGCCAAGCGCGGTGGCTTCGAGCTCGTCCTGGCCCACGCCCCATCGCTTGAGGAGCAGTTCGTCCGCGACGGCTACGGGCTGGCGCGCTACGAGCTGATGCAGAACGACTTCGTCCTGTTCGGGCCACGCTCGGACCCGGCCGGTATTCGTACTGCCAACTCCGCGGCCGAAGCGGTTCGTCGCATTGCGGCGAGCCGAGCCGTGTTCCTGACGCGTGGCGATGGGAGCGGGACGCACGTCAAAGAGCTGGACGTGTGGGCTGCTGCGGAGATCGATCCGCGCGGGCAGCCCTGGTACCGGACAGACCGCTCCGGAGCGCTCGGGAACTCGGCTGCGGCCGAAGCAGCCGACGCGCTGGAAGCCTATATCCTCGTGGACCGGGCGACGGCGCTGGCTGTCGCGCCGCGGCTGCGCACCCTCGCGCCGCTATACGACGGCGATCCGCTTCTGCTGAACGTCATCTCCGCCATCCCGATCGATCCCACCCGAGTGCCAGACGTAGACGGAGAGCAGGGCGCTCGGCTGCTCGCCTGGCTGCTAGGACCCGAGGCGCGCCAGCTCATCGCAACGTTCGGTGTCGATCGCTTCGGCCGCCCGCTCTACGTTCCACGGACAGGCAGGATTGAGCGAGCAGCGACCGATGCCAGCAAGCGACGAGGAGGTGAGCGAAGGGATCCATGACCGCACGGCCGTTTCTCGGCCTCCTGCTTGTCATGGCGCTGCTGCTCGGCGCCTGCGCTCCCGTCTCGGTGAATGGAGGGCAAGCACCGGCAGGGGATGGAGCTGCGGCGCCCGCCGGTACGCCGGCAGGCCAGCCCACCGCGCCGTCCGCTGGCGACGCTCTCACCGTATATGCCGCGTCGTCGCTAACCGACGCCTTCACCGAGCTGGGCGCGCTGTTCGGGCGCCGGACCGGAACGCGGGTGGAGCTCAACTTCGGCGCCTCCAGTGCGCTGTGGACGCAGATCGAGCAGGGCGCAGCCGCTGACGTCTTCGCCTCCGCCAGCATGGCCGATATGCAGGCGTTGGAGCGGGCCGGGCTCCTGCGCGGCGACCCGGCGGTGTTCGCCAACAACCGACTGGTGATCGTCGTGCCCCGTGATAACCCGGCTGGCATCAACGCTCCGCGTGACCTCGCCAAGCCCGGGGTCAAGTTCGTCGCCGCCCAGCCAGGCGTGCCGGTCGGGCAGTACGCCGCGACTGCGCTGGAGCGGATGAGCGCCGATCCCGCCTACGGCGCAGACTTCAAAGCCCGGGGCGACGCGAACACTGTCTCGCGGGAGGACAATGTGCGCACAGTGCTGGCCAAGGTCACGCTCGGCGAGGCGGACGCGAGCATCGTCTACGCCTCCGATGTGCCCCCGGCGGTCCGCGACAAAGTGGCGACTGTGGCGATTCCCGATCCGTTCAACCCTCTGGCCACCTATCCGATCGCCGCGGTCAGGAACGAGTCCACGGGCCACGGGCCGAGCAGTTCGTGGCGCTGGTCCTGTCGCCAGACGGCCAAGCGATCCTGGCCCGGTACGGCTTCCTTCCCGCGCGCGCCTGAGGTTCGGTGAAGGAGGTGCACGTGGCGGTCCGAGCTGAAGCGAGGGCGCGGGCAGGGCAGGTGCGCGTCGCCCGGCCGCACGTCCCCTGGCTCGTGGTCGGCAGCGGCTGGATCGTGGCGTTGCTGGCGCTGCCGCTCATCGGGCTGCTATACCGCGCGGGAGGCAGCGGCGGCCTGCTTGCTGCCCTCGGCCGCCCAGTCGTCCTGGAGGCGCTGCGGCTGAGCGCGCTGACCAGCGCGGCTGCGCTGGTGGCCTGCGTGACGCTCGGGACGCCGCTGGCGTTGCTGCTGGCCCGCCAGCGCTGCCCGGGCCAGCGGGTGGTGGACACACTGGTGGATCTGCCGATGGTGCTCCCGCCCACCGCGGCCGGCCTGGCGCTGCTGCTCACGCTGGGCCGGCGGGGGCTCCTGGGCGACGCGCTCGGCTTGTTCGGGATCAGCCTCCCCTTCACCACTGCCGCCGTCGTCGTCGCCCAGGTGTTCGTCGCCGCGCCGTTCTTCATCCGCGCCGCCCGAGCCGGCTTCCAGGCCGTGCCGGCCGAGGTGGAGGATGCCGCGGCGCTGGACGGCGCCAGCGGCCTGACCCAGCTTCGCCACGTCACCGCCCCCCTGGCCTGGCCGAGCCTGGCCGCTGGGGCAGTGATGGCCTGGGCGCGGGCGCTGGGCGAGTTCGGCGCCACCGTGATGTTCGCCGGGAACTTCCCCGGACGCACCCAGACGCTGCCGCTGGCGATCTATGCCGCGCTGGAGAGCGACCTGGACGCCGCGCTCGGCATCGCAGTGGTGCTGCTGGCGGCCTCCTTCGCCGTCCTGCTGCTGTTCCGCGCCCTGCTCGGCGACCGCCTGGACCGCGCCCCAGGCGGCTAATACTGGCGATCCTCCTGCCCGGGCGCAGCCGCTGGGGGCGTTCGGCGGAGCCTGCTCCGCAGCAGCCCGGCGAGCGCCAGCAGCAGTGCCAGTCCGAGCACGCCCAGGATCACCAGCGCCTGCTGGGTGCGCGCACCCAGGAGCCCTGCCCGGCTGGTGACAGAGAGCGTGTGGGGCTGGCTGAGGCCCTCGTAATCGAAGAACCAGGTCGCGGTGCTGCCCTCTCGCCGGTCGGCGTTGGTATCTTCGATCTCGCCGGGCACCGTGGCGCTGATCGTGAAGGAGACCATGCCGTTCACCAGTCGGCGCGCCTGCTCGTCGTTCAGCAAAGGATTTCCCTTTAGGTCGTCGAAGCTGGCCTCTGTTTTGTCGATTAGCGGCGGCATCTGCATCCGGACCCGGTAGGTGCTGGAGAGCAGCCCGGGCTCGCGCTGGTAGTCGAACGTCTCGAAGAGCCCCTCTTGCGCGCCGGGCTTGCGGATGACGCTGGCCGGATCCAGCATCTCCAGCGTCGCGTGCAGCGTGCTGCGACCGCCGGCGCGGTCCAGCGCCACCTTCCAGCCCCGCTTCTCGAGCGAGCTACGGGTGCTCCCGTTGATCACCATGTCGCCGACCGGGCCATCGCCCTCGAACGTCGCCTCGACCCCGGTTGTGCCATCCGGGCGGAAGATGAAGTGCAGGTTCGCGTTCACCGAGCCACAGCCGGCTAGGAGCAGCGCTAGACCTCCCAGGAGCATCAGGCCGAAGCGTCTGGCTCCATCGTGCTGCTCCCGGCCGAGCCGTGACCGAGACGTAAACCGATGGACCAACTGATACATCTTGTATCCCTCCCTGCTCCCACCGCGCTCCGCCATGCGCGTCTGGTTGCCCTGCCGTAACGCGGCTGCGTGCCAGCTATCTGTCACAGCCGCACTCCCGTCAGCCGTGCCACGGCATGCAAGGACGGGGAGGCGGTGGCGGCGCGCACAGCCCCAGCAGGGTGGGGAGAAGGGACGCGGCGGGGTGAGGATCTGACGCGGCCGCGATGGATAAGACGCCGCGACTCACTGCGGCAGGCGCCGTCAAGTGAGAAGCCTGCCAGGAGCGGCTCGGAGATGCTCTCTGGTCGTGCCGCTTCTTCGAGCGGTCAGGCCACGCTCAGCGCCGGGTCGCCCGGATCAGATGGGGAGTAGCTGCGCCAGAGCGCTCTGTCGAAAGCCGGTTGGAAGCTGAATTCAGCCAGCCAAGCGGCGGAGCGCGTCGGCATCAGCGCACGGCCGACGTCCCGCCCCTTTCAGCCCCGGGGCTAAGGAGCGCTGCCGCGCAGGCGCAGGACGACCTGTGCCAGCGTGTCCGGGCCGCCCACGTTGCCCGGGAATACGACGTACGGCAGCCCCGGGAAGGGCGTCTCCGGCCCGAGCAGCCAGACCGGGACCCCGGGCGCCACCTGCCCGGGCACCCAGACCCGCCGCACCCCGAGCGCCTGGGTGCCCAGGTCGCTGGCGGTGATCCCTCCCTTGGCGACCAGGAAGCGCGGCCGCTGACGCACCTGGCGGACCAGCGCCACCAGCGCCGCCGAAACTGCCCGCGCCAGCGCGAGGCTGGCTTCAGGGCTGGCTCCCTCCTGCCGCTGCCGACTGGTGAACAGCACCACGTCACGCGGCGGCTCCGCTGCCAGCGCCGCGTTGAGCGCGTCGGCCGCGCGCTGCAGCGCCGCCGCCCGGCGCGTGTCGTCCAGCACCTCAGGTACCGACAGCTCCAGGGCCGTTACATCCGGCAGCTCCAGCAGCCGCGCCAGTTGCTGGCTGGTGCGCTGAACGTGGGAGCCGACCACGATCAGCCCGCCCGGGCCGGGCGCCTGCCCCGGCAGCAGCTCCGCCGCGTCCAGCAGGGGCCGCGGCGCCTGCCCGCTGCGCACCCGGTAGAACGAGGCCGCGGTTCGATACACGAAGCGGCGCCCGGTCGCCTCCGCCCGCAGCAGCCCTAGGACGAGCACCTCCAGGTCGCGCTCGGCGACCGCGTCGGCCACCACCACCTGCCTGTCGCGCACCTCGGCCAGCCGCTGGGCGACCGCGTCTGGCCCGCCCTGGCGTAGCAACCCCAGGTCCAGGTGCAGGACTGCGGCCGCTGGGAGCTGGCCGCCGCTCTTCTCCTGGACCCACTCGGGCAGGGCCGAGGCGCGATAGCCGAAGGTGGCATCGCGGGCGAACTCCGTCTCCCCGGCAGGAACGAGCTGCTCCCCCTCGGTCACGTAGTGCACCCCGTGCAGCGTTAGCCGCCCGCCCTCCGCGAAGAACGGCACCAGCAGGTGGCCATCCACCGGCCGCCCCCAGGCGGCGGCCAGTGCAGCCGCCAGCGCCGCGTCCTCGACCGGGAAATGGCCGCGCAGGGTGGAATCGCCGCGAATCCCCACCAGCACCTGGCGCCCGGCGGCGCGGGCGGCGCGCCCCACCAGCTCGCCCAGCCGACCGGCCAGCGCGGCGGCCTCGGGGCCGGGCAGGCTGCGGGAGTTGGTCAGCACGTACAGCAGCGTCTCCGCCCGGCGCAGCGCCGCGGCCAGCTCCGCCTCCTCCCAGACCGTCACGACCGGCACGTCGTGCACCGTCTGGGTCCCGGTCGGGTCGTCGTCCAGCACGACCACCACCCGCCCCTCCGCGGCCAGTTGCGCCCGGATCGCCGGCAACAGCGCCTCCGACCACTCAGGCGGCAGGTCCGCCAGCAGCGCCGCGCGTGTCTGCCCGGCCATTGCTCCTCCTTGCACCACGCCGCGCGTACACCAGCGCAGATTCCAGGGGCCTCGCCCTCCGTTCAGGGTAGATCAGCGGGGAGACAGGCCGCCACAGGCCCGCGCCCGCGGCCGCCGGCCGAGCTCGGCGACGGCCGGGTCGAAGCGCTAGAAGCGGGCGGGAGGAGTGTGGGCCCGCCAGTGGCGAGCCCCGCGTCGAGCAACTGTTGACGCGCTCCACCCCGCTGTACGGGGTGGAGCGCGAACACGCACGCACTCCCGCGCAGGCTGCCTGCAACGTAGCGGCCAGAAGCCTGCGCGGGACGGCTAGATCACGGTCGGCCCTGGCTGCGCGCGTGGCTAGCTATGCCGCGACACGCGCAGCACCAGGGGTCCATCGAACCGCAGGACGCGGTTGTTGAAGGCATCCGCCACGTACACGTTGCCCGCGCTATCCACTCCAAGCCCGCGAGCCCGGCACAGCCCCCGGGCGCTCACACTCCCACCGAAGTTGCAGGCCGCGGTCGTGAACCTGGGCTGGCCAATGACAACGTCGGCGACCGTGTCGCTGGTGGCCGGGGTCGCGTAGATCAGCACTCGGTTGTTTACCGAATCGGCGATGTACACATTGCCGGCGTTGTCTACCGCCACGTCGCGCGGCCCGCACAGGCTGCGGGCCGAGATGCCCCCGCTATTGCACTGGTTGCTGGTGAAGTTCGGCTGTCCGAACACGCGGTCGGCAACCGCGTCCGTGGTGAGGGGGCTCAGGTACTCCAGGACCCGCTGGTTGCCGAGATCAGCGACGTAGAGGTTGCCGGCACTGTCCACCGCGAGGTTCCGTGGCTCGCACAGGCCGGTCGGGCCGCTCGCACAGCCCTGCTGCTGAAAATTCGGCTGCCCGAAGACGTGGTCGGCGACAGCGTCCGTGCTCAGGGCGCTGTCGTACTCCACTACCCGAGCCACCACTTCATCGGAGACATAGAGGTTGCCATTGCTGTCCACCACCACGCCCCGCGGCGCACAGAGGCTGGAGGCGGAGATGCCCCCGTTGTTACAGCGGTTGCTGGAGAAGTCGGGCTGGCCGAAGACGCGATCCGCCACCGTGTCCGTCGTGGCGGGGCTGTCGTACTCCAGCACCCGAGAGTTCTTGCGGTCCGCCACGTAGAGATTGCCCGCCTGATCGACCGCGACGCCAGCCGGGTTACACAGGCCGCTGGCGGTCGGGATGTGGGATCCCTGGTTGCACTTTTTCTGAACGAAATCGGGCTGGCCGATAACGAGATCGGCAGGGGCGCCGTTGGCAAAACCCGCCGCGCTCGGCCAGCTCAGCACGCGGTTGTCGATGTCAGTCGCCACGTACAGGCGACCGGAGATCGGATCCACCGCGGCATCGATGGGATCACAGAGGCTGCCAGGGGTAAGCTGTCCGTTGATACAGGTGTTGCTGGAGAAGTCGGGCTGGCCGAGCACCGCGTCGGCGATCGTGTCGCCGCTCGCGGCAAAGCCCAGGTGGAAACACGCCAGGAACAGCACCAGCGCCGCCCCAGCCTGCGCGGCGCGCTTGAACCCTGATGGCCAGACCATCGGTCGCTCCTTCCTTCCGGCTGTCGCCGCAACTGGCGCCCCTGCCCGCGGATCGCCCCCAGAGTGTATGGCCGTGGGTCCGCGGCCAACGTTTCAGCTCGCGTACAAGCCCGTTACAAACCAGAACACGAGGCGCTGGACGCGACTTGTACCGCCGCGGGACGAACAGGCGTCGGATCTGTTACTCGCATATCACTGCCGTCGTGCATACTCGGCGTTGTGCAGCACCTCTCCGGTGCCGCGCGCTCGGCAGTGAGTCAGCTTTCGACAGATCGGGAGAGCAGGAGGGCCACGATGCCCACCTCGTGCCGCAGGCACCACGGTCCATTCGGGAGCACTCGGCTGGCGGCTTCCCTCGCCGTTGCCCTGGTCCTCTCCGTGCTGGCGGCCCTGCCCTTATCGGCGCGCGCGGGCGCTGACCTGCACAAGATCCAGCATGTGGTGATCATCCTCCAGGAGAACCGCTCCTTCGACCACTACTTCGGGACGTTCCCGGGGGCGGACGGCATCCCAACGGACGGCAGCGGCAATTTCACAGTCTGCTCGCCCGATCCACGCACGGGCATCTGCGTGAAGCCGTACCACGCTGGGGACATTGCTGACCTGGGCGGGCCGCATGGCCATAGCAACGAGGTGGCCGACGTGGACGGAGGGAAGATGGACGGCTTCGTCGGCCAGTTCGTCCAGCAAGAGTGTGCGCTCCACCCGGATACGTGCCAGACCGAGCCGGCCGGGGTGATGGCCTATCACGATGCCCGCGAGATCCCGAACTACTGGACCTACGCCCGGCAGTTCGTGCTCCAGGACCGCCTGTTCGAGCCGGTTTCATCCTGGAGCTTGCCGGCGCATCTCTACATCGTGTCCGCCTGGTCGGCCCGTTGCTCCCGACTCGCGGATCCGACGAGCTGTGTAAGCTGGGTGGGCAATGTCCCGCGGCAAGCACGGACGAACTACGCCTGGACCGACCTGACCTACCTGCTACACAAGAACGGAGTGAGCTGGGCGTACTACGGTGTGTCGCCGAGCTCGGGGCTGATCGCCACCCCCAACATGTGGAACCCGCTGCTGCAGTTCACCACCGTCATTCAGAACAAGCAGACAGGCAACATCCAGGACACCTCCGCCTTCTGCCAAGCAGCTCAGAATGGCACCTTGCCAGCGGTCTCCTGGGTGGTGCCCGACATGCCGGTCAGCGAGCATCCGAACTCGCAGCAGCCACCGAGCGTTGGTGAAGCCTATGTCACCAGCTTGATCAACGCCATCATGCAGGGGCCGAACTGGAACAGCACCGCCATCTTCCTCACCTGGGACGACTGGGGCGGGTTTTACGACCACGTCGTCCCGCCGGTGGTGGACGGCAACGGCTATGGAATTCGCGTCCCCGGCCTGGTGATCAGCCCCTATGCCAGGCAGGGCTATATCGACCACCAGACGCTCAGCTTCGACGCCTACCTGAAGCTCATCGAAGACCTGTTCCTCGGTGGCCAGCGGCTGGACCCGGCTACCGATGGCCGGCCGGATCCACGTCCCACAGTCCGGGAAAACGCCTCACAGTTGGGGGACCTGGCTCAGGACTTCAACTTCTCCCAGGCGCCTCGCGCGCCGCTGCTGCTGCCGACCGACGCCCCGCCACCTGGCTGCGCGAATGGAGCGCACCACGGCGCGGCTCACCGAACACCGCGGTACCCGACGTATCGGAGCCCCACGCAGACGAGCGCCGACCTGGTGGATCCTGACGATTGAGCGCCGAATGTCTGCTTACTCGGCGCCCCGCTCGTCTCCCGATCGGCCCCCAGGCCGGCCACCTCCGCGCCCCCTTACGCCGGCCGTGGTGCTCCGGGCGGCGCTGCTGACGGTGCTGCTACAAGTGGTGATGCAAGCGTGCATGGCCTGGGATGTAGCCTGGCACACCACCCCGGCGATGCGCGTGCCCTTTCTCGGGCTGCCACACCCCTTGATCCTGCCCCATTTCGGGATCGTGGCCACCCTGCCCATCATGGCGCTCCTGATGGCCTCGCTCCTCCGGCCTGCATCCCGAAAGAGTGACGACGGCGGCGGGCTGAAGCTGGCCAGCGTGCTCGGCAGGCGGGGGCCGGTCGGGGCCCTGGCGGTGCTCGGCTCGCTTGGACTGTTCCTCGTCGCGCTGGGAGTCGATAGCCTGTACCACCTGGTCCGGGGACCCGCCGAGCCACTGCTGGCACCGGCTCACCTGCTGGGCTTTCTGGCTCACATCCTGCTCAGCCTGAGCCTGGTGGCACTGCTGGACGATCTGACGTTCTGCCCGGCCCTGGGCGCCCGGGCTGATCAGCGGCTCGCTCGGGCCGGGCTGGTGCTGGCCCTCATCTGGCTGCTCGGGTCGCTGTCGATCGTGTTCCCATTCCAGCCCCACGTCTATTCGGCCCACTACTTGACGTCCTGGCTGGCGCTGGCCATGGGGACCGGCCTGCTCGTGGCGGCCCAGGTGCTGCCCTGGCGCTTCGCCACGTCGATGATCCTGGGCCTGTATCTCTCATTCCGGGTCGCCGTCGCCGCCGTGCTCGTGCAGGTCGGCTACACCGGCGCGACGATCCCGCCGGAATCACTGCTGGTGGCCAGTCTGGCGGCAGACCTCTGGCTGCTGCTTCCGTTCAACCGGCGGCGCGGTAGGCTGGCGCTGGCCGGGGTTGGGCTGGTCTTCGGGCTGGTCTGGGCGCCACTCGGCTACCATTCTTTCCTGCCCATCGCCGATCCGGCGCGCGCGTCGCTCCCCAAGGCCTTTCTTGGGTCCGAGGTGATGGCGCTGGCGGCGGCCGGCCTGGCCCTGGCGATGGTCGCGGTCGCTGCCAGGGGGAACGGTCGCCGCCCCGGGAGCGGCCGTTGCTCTCACCCCTAACCACTCCCCTCCCCAGCGACTGACCCACCCAGCAGTCGGGACCCGCTGGCCGCGTGCACTTCGGTTCAAGCCCGCTGGCCGTGAGCAGCCGCCGCGCCCTCCGGGGCTCCGGCCAGCGCGAGCGCCGCGCCGATCAGCGACAGGTTCTTGAAGAAATGAACCCGATGGCCGTTGCGGGACGGTCCGGGCTCCAGCTCCCAGAACCGGTGCCCGACGAACGTGATCGGGACAAGCTGGAGCGCCAGCAGCAGGGCTGCCAGCCGGCGCAGGGGAGCGATCTGGAGCGCGAGCGCCGCGCCGATCATCGCCGCCCCGCTCGCCTGAACCAGCTCGTCTGGGACCGGCAGGCCGAGCTTCCTGGCTTGATCGGCGCGCTGGGTCGGCTGCTGAATCTGCGCCCAGCCGCCAGTCACGAAGATGCTCGCGAACAGTAGCAGCCCCAATCGTTGCATTGCGCTGCCTCGCCGTGTCACTGCGTCGTCGGCCCGAGGCCAACGCAAGGATGACTGTACCGCGAGCGGGAGACGGCAACCAGGACAGACACGCTGCCCCCGTTGCCCCCGCGCAGTGGCGTAGACGGCGCGCGGCAATCCCGACACAATCGAGGTATGCGCTTTCACGCCCTGGCCACCGACTTCGACGGGACGCTCGCCGCCGATGGCCGAGTTGACCAGACGACGCTTGCGGCGTTGGAGCGGCTACGCGCCTCGGGACGGCGGCTGATCCTGGTGACCGGCCGCGAGCTGGAGGACCTGGAGCAGGTCTTCCCCCACCTGGAGCTGTTCGACCGCGTCGTCGCCGAGAACGGCGCGCTGCTGTGCCGCCCGCGCAGTCGCGAGGTAAAGCTGCTGCACGCGCCGCCGCCACGCGCCTTCGCGGAGGCGCTGCGGGCCCGCGGCGTCCAGCCGCTCGCCGTCGGCCGAGTGATCGTCGCCACCCGTGAGCCGCACCAGGCGACGGTGCTCGACGTCATTCGCCAGCTCGGGCTGGAGCTGCAGGTGATCTTCAACAAGGGCGCGGTGATGGTGCTGCCGCCCGGGGTGAACAAGGCGACGGGGCTCGGCACAGCGCTGAAGGAGCTGCGGCTGTCGCTCCACAACACGGTGGGAGTCGGGGACGCGGAGAACGACCACGCCTTCCTGCGCGTCTGCGAGTGCGCCGTCGCGGTGGCCAACGCGCTGCCGGCGATCAAGGAGCAGGTGGACCTGGTCACCAGCGGAGCGGACGGGGCAGGGGTGGTCGAGCTGATCGAGGCGCTGCTGCGGGACGACCTGCGCCAGGTCGCACCCGCGCTGGTGCGGCACGACCCGCTGCTCGGAACGACACCAGCGGGCGATGAGGTGCGGCTGCCCTACGGCTCGCGGGCATTGCTGCTGGATGATCCCGGCCGCGTTTCCGGCGTCGTCATGCACCTGCTCGGGCAGCTCTCGGAGCGGGGCTACCAGTATTGCCTGATCGACCCGCGTGGAACCTATCAGGAGCTCGGGGAATCCGTCAGCCTCGGTAGCCGCAGCCGTCCTCCGGGCGAGGACGACCTGCTGCACCTGCTCCAGCAGCCAGACCAGAGCGCGACTGTCGACCTGTGTCGGCTGCGTCCCGGCGACCGCCAGGCGTTCTTCACCCGCGCGCTGGCGCGGCTGGGCGAGCTCGGGGCGACCACCGGCCGGCCGCACCTGCTCGCGCTCAACGCCGCGCACGAGCTGCTGCCCGCGGCCGGTGCTGCCGCTCCGCCGGCCGCAGCCCTGATCGCGGGCAGCCTGCTCCTGGTCACCGCGCAGCCGGAGCAGCTCGCCGGCGCGATGCTCAGCGCCGTCGACACCGTCATCGCCAGCGGGACACATGCCCGGCGGGACCTGGAGCGAGCCAGCGCTGTGCTCGGGCGTACCCCGCCTCGCATCCCAGCGGGCCATCCCGCGCCGCACCAGGGACTGGTGTGGGAGCGCGGCCGGCCGGAGGCGATCGGCGTGCGCCTCGCCACCTGATCATCCCATCGCCGCCAGCGGCCTGCTCAGGCACGCCTCTTGCACCCTCGGTGCGCCATGGAGGGGCGGCAGGAAGGTTCAGTGTGACAAGGCAACACCGCGTCCCCCGGTCCAGCCCGCGCCGCCTGGCCCCACGACACCGGCCCGAGCCGTCGGACACGCCGGGCCTCCGTGCCCGCTCTACCCGGTTCGCAGCATGGCGGTCCTTCCTGCCTCGCACCACTCAGCCGTCAGGCACCAGACCCAGAGGATCAGGGTGACACTATGGCAAAGACAGCCAGTAACTTGTTGATCGAGCGGCTTCTCGACTGGGGCGTTGACACCGTCTTCGGACTGCCCGGCGACGGGATCAACGGGATCATGGAAGCGCTGCGCCAGGCGCGCGACCGGATCCGCTTCGTCCAGGTTCGGCACGAGGAAGCGGCCGCGTTTGCCGCCTGCGGCTATGCCAAGTTCAGCGGCCGGCTGGGCGTCTGCCTCGCCACCTCCGGCCCCGGCGCGATTCACCTGCTCAACGGCCTGTACGACGCCAAGATGGACCAGGCCCCGGTCCTGGCGCTGACCGGGATGACCTACCACGACCTGATCGGCACCTACTACCAGCAGGACGTCAATACCGACTATCTGTTCCAAGACGTGGCGCTGTTCAACCAGCGGGTCATGGGTGCGGCCCATGTCTATCCCCTCGTCGACCTCGCGGTCCGGAACGCGCTGACCCGCTTCGGCGTCGCCCACATCACCTTCCCGAACGATCTTCAGGAGCAGGAGGTCGGGGAGGACGAGCGCTCGGAGAAGAACATCAAGGGCCACAGCTCCACCGCTTTCCAGCCGCCGATCCGGGTTCCGCTCCAGAGCGAGATCGAGCGTGCCGCCCGGCTGTTCGAGGGCAAGCGCCGGATCGTCATCCTCGCCGGGAGCGGCGCGCGCGGGGCGACGGAAGAGCTCGAGGCGGCAGCGGAGAAGCTCGCTGCCCCCATCGTCAAGCCGCTGCTCGGCAAAGACGTTGTCCCGGACGACAGCCCGTACACCACGGGAGGGATCGGGCTGCTCGGCACCCGTCCCTCCCAGGAGGCGCTGGAGAACTGCGACGCGCTGCTCATTGTCGGCAGCTCGTTCCCCTACATCGATTACCTGCCCGAGCCCGGGCAGGCGACAGCGGTGCAGATCGACCGCGACCCGGCCCGGCTCGGGCTGCGCTACCCGATCGAGGTCGGGCTGGCAGGCGACGCGAGGGCGACTCTGCAAGCACTGCTCCCGCTGCTCCCGCGCAACCCGGACCGCTCATTCCTGGAGATGGCGCAACGTGGGATGCGCGACTGGTGGGAGCTGATGCGCGAGCGCGGCTCCCGCACGGACGTTCCGATGAAGCCACAGGTCGTGTCGTGGAACCTGGGCGAGCTGCTGCGGGACGACGCGATCATCACCTCGGACTCCGGCACGATCGCCACCTGGTCGGCGCGACAGATCAAGATCCGGCGCGGACAGCGCTTCTCCCTCAGCGGCAACCTGGCCAGCATGGCCAACGGCCTGCCCTACGCCATCGGCGCGCAGATCGCCTTCCCGAACCGGCAGTGCGTGGCGTTCGTCGGCGACGGCGGCCTGAGCATGCTCATGGCCGAGTTCTCCACCTGCGTCAAGTACAAGCTGCCGGTGAAGGTCGTCGTTATCAAGAACAACACGCTCGGCCAGATCAAGTGGGAGCAGATGGTGTTCCTGGGCAACCCGGAGTACGGGGTGGACCTGCAGCCGATCGACTTCGTGAAATTCGCCGAGGCGTGCGGCGGGCGCGGGGTCCATATCGAAGACCCGCGCCGCTGTCGGGAGCAGCTCGCGCAGGCCCTCTCCATGGACGGCCCGGTCATCATCGAGGCAGTGGTCGATCCGTCCGAGCCGCCGCTGCCACCCAAGATCCGGCCCCAGCAGGCGCTGCACATGGCCGAGGCGCTCGCCCGCGGCGAACCGAACCGAACGCGGATCGGGATCACCCTCTTCCGCGACGTGGTCGACGAGACGGCCTACGCCGCCGCACCTTCGGGCGTGCTGGAGCGGGTCAAGGAGACCGTCGAGGAGGCGGTGGGACTGGGCGGCTCCTCGGACCAGGGGACACCGAGCGAGCGCGAGGCAGTCCGGGAGCGGGGCGGGCCGACCGACTGAAGGCGCCCTGCCGGGACGGACAGCGACGTTGCAGGCGTGTCCCGGGGACGTGGACTCTCCAGCCCCCAGGACACGCGCAGCACCGGACGGTGGGGGAACGGGCCGAGCATCGGGCAGGGTCAGCGAGACGGCGCAGCATGAACATTGCTCAGCTCCAGACGCGGGTGTATCGCGTCCCGACCGATCTGCCGGAGGCAGACGGCACCTTTGCCTGGAACGCCACCACCATGGTCCTGGTCGAGGCGGTGGCGGAGTCCGGACAGCGCGGGCTTGGCTTCACCTACGCCGCTGCCGAGGCGGCGAATCTCATTCGCTGCACGCTGGCCGAGCAGGTCGTCGGGCGTGATGTGGACCACGTCGGCGCGGCCTGGGAGGCGATGGTGCGCAGCGTCCGCAACATGGGCCGGCCGGGGATCGCCTCGACGGCGATCTCCGCCGTTGACATCGCCCTTTGGGATCTCAAGGCGCGCCTCGCCGGGCAGCCGCTGTATCGCCTGCTCGGCGCCTGGCGGGACGAGGTGCCCATCTACGGCAGCGGCGGCTTCACCAGCTACGACGACGAGACGCTCCGCAAGCAGTTCACGGGCTGGGTGGAGCAGGGCATCCGCATGGTGAAGATGAAGATCGGCAAGGACTGGGGCACCCAGCCCGAGAGCGACGTCCACCGGGTGCAGGTGGCGCGCCAGGCAATCGGCCCGGACGTGGAGCTGTTCGTCGACGCCAACGGCGCCTACTCGCCCCGCCAGGCGATCGCGATGGCGCAGCGATTCGCGGAGCAGGGGGTGAGCTACTTCGAAGAGCCGGTCTCGTCCGATCACCTGGCGGAGCTGGCGTTCGTCCGGCAGCACGTCCCGATGGCAGTGGCCGCCGGCGAGTATGGCTACGACCCCTGGTACTTCCGCGACATGCTCCAGGCTGGGGCGGTGGACATCCTCCAGGCAGACGTCACCCGCTGCCTGGGCGTCACGGGCTGGCTGGAGGCGGCCCACCTGGCGCACAGCTTCGCGGTGCCGTTCTCGGCGCACACTGCGCCGTCCATCCACGCCCAGATCGGCTGCGCCGTCCCGCGCCTGGCGCACGTCGAGTACTTCCACGACCATGCGCGGATCGAGCGGATGTTCTTCGACGGCGCGCCGCAGCCCGTGAACGGCTGCCTGCGGCCGGACCCGACCCGGCCCGGGCTGGGGCTAGAGCTGAAGGCGCAGGACGCCGAACGCTGGAGGATCGAGGCATGAGCTGGGATGGGCTGGAGCGCGAGGCGCTCCTGGAAGCCGGGCTGCTGGTCTTCGCCGCCGGGCTGGCGACTGCCATCGGGACGCTCGTCGTGGCGCGCGCCACGGGCCAGGCGCAGCGAGGCAGCCGGCACGCCGAGCCGCCACCGTCGGTCGGCAGCATTCCCGCCTCGCGCCACCAGCACATTCAGTCGGCGGCGCCCCGATGAGCGCGCTGTTTCGCGAGTCAACCGCCGCGCACCCGCTGGAGCTGATCGGCAGCGAGCTGCGCCTGGCCCGGCGTGAGATCCGCGAGGGCCGCTTCCAGCGGACGATGGCGCTGATCGCGGCGTTCTCCGCGCTTGTCAGCGGCTTCGAGGCCTACACCCAGCACCTGCGCGGCGCCTTCAACCACTGGCTGATGTGGACTCCGGTCTGGCTCACTCCCCCGACGATGCTCGCCGCCGGCGCGGCGATCGCGAGCGAGCGGATCGCCCGGCGGGTGCTGCCGCTGGTCGCGCTGATCTCGCTGGCCGACGGCGTGGTCGGCTTCGTCTACCACCTGCGGGGCATCCAGCGCATGCCCGGCGGCTTCAAGCTGGGCCAGTACAACGTAGTGATGGGGCCGCCGATCTTCGCCCCGCTGCTGATGTGCAGCGTCGGGGTGATCACGCTGCTGGCGGGGCTCCTGCGCCGGGAGCGGCTCAGCGATGGCGTGGTCCCGCCGGCCGCTGCGCGCCTGTCCGATCTCGTCCGCCCGGCCCCGTCGCGCACTGGCCTGGTCTCCCGCGCCGAGGCCGCAGTGGCGCACGGCCGCTTCCAGCAAGGGCTGGCACTCACCTCGGCGGTGTTCGCGGTGCTGGCCGGCGGCGAGGCCTACTTCGAGCATCTGCGCGGCAGCTTCAATCAGCAGTGGATGTGGACTCCAGTCTGGGTGACGCCGCCGATGGTCGCCGCCGGGATCGGCGCGGCCCGGAGCGAGCGCGTCGCCCGCACGGCCCTGCCGGCGATGGCCGTGGTGACCTTCCTGGATGGCCTGCTGGGCTTCGGACTGCACCTGCGGGGCATCCGCCGCATGCCGGGCGGATTCGGCAACCTGCAGTTCAACATCACCATGGGGCCGCCGCTCTTCGCGCCGCTGCTGTTCTGCTCGGTCGGCCTGCTCGGGTTCATCGCCTCGCTGCTCCGCCGGGAGAGAGCCCCATGACGATCTGGAACCGTTACCCCGACTCCGACATCCTGGCCCAGCGCGGCCATTGGGATGACGCCACCCGCCGGGTGGTGCTCGACCGCGTCTACAACGTCCCGCCGTTTCGCACCCTGAACCCGCACGAGCGCGAGACACTGGAAGCGCTGTGCGACCGGGTGATCCCGCAGGATTGGAAGCCCGCGGAGCGGCGGGTGCCGATCGCCCCCTGGATCGACCAGAACATGAGCCAGTCGGCCGTCGAGGGCTTTCGGTTCGAGGACATGCCGCCGAATACCGAGGCCTGGCGCCAGGGGCTGGCCGGGCTGGACCAGACCGCTCAGGCCCTGTTCGGTCAGCAGTTCGCGGTGCTGCCGCCCGAGCAGCAGGACCAGGTGCTGCACACCATTCGCGGGGGCAGCCCGCCCGGCGAGATCTGGCGGCGGCTGCCCGCCAGCCGCTGGTGGAGGTACGTCGCGCTGCGGCAGATCACCGGCGTCTACTACGCCCACCCTTACGCCTGGGACGAGATCGGCTTTGGCGGACCCGCCTATCCGCGCGGCTACTTCGCGCTCAACTTCGGCGCCCCCGAGCCGTGGGAGGCGCGCGAGGTCCCGCCGCCCGGGCGGAATGGAGCCCGGCGATGAGGCTGCACGTCCACCTATCGTCAAACTGGGTGCTCGACCGGGAGATGCGGGAATATTCGCCCGACGAGGAGGTCGACTTCTGCATCGTCGGGACCGGTGCGGGCGGTGGGGTGCTGGCGCAGCGGCTGGCCCGCTACGGCTTCTCAGTCGTCGCCCTGGAAGCGGGGCCGTGGCACGACAGCGAGACGGACATGGTGTCTGACGAGGCCGGCTCCAGCCGGCTGTACTGGAACGACCTGCGGATCACCGGCGGCCGCGAGCCCCTGGAGCTGGGTGCCAACAACTCCGGCCGCGGGGTCGGCGGCAGCACCGTTCACTACGCCGCGTTCTGCCCCCGCTTCCATCCCTCTGACTTCCGGGTGCGAACGCTGGATGGCGTCGCCGTGGACTGGCCGATCAGCTACGACGACCTGGAGCCGTACTACGTCCAGATGGAGCAGGAGTACCCCGTCTCCGGCCCGGCCTATTATCCGTGGGGCAAGCCGCACGGCTACCCCTACACCCCGCTCCAGGCCGGCACCGCTGGGCAGAAACTGATCGAGGGTTGTGTCAAGCTCGGGATCCCGGTCGTCGCCGGAGGCCCGGTCGCCATTCCGGCCGGGGCGTTCGGCAAGCGCCCGCACTGCATCATGCGCGGCTTCTGCCTGCTCGGCTGCAAGGTCGGCGCCAAGAGCAGCATCCTGGTCAGCCATATTCCCGATGCGATCGAGCACGGCGCCGAGATCCGGGCGCAGTGCATGGCCTACGAGATCCCGATCGACGGCGAGGGCCGAGCGATCGGCGTCCGCTACTACGAGACGGACGCCCAGGGGCGCATCCACGACCGCCAGCAGCGGGCCAAGGCGGTGGTGGTGGCCGGCTACGCGATTGAGTCGCCGCGGCTGCTGCTGAACTCCACGTCCAGCCGCTTTCCTCACGGCCTGGCGAACTCCAGCGGGCTGGTCGGCAAGTTCCTGATGGCGCAGGCGGCACCCGTAGTCTGGGGGCGCTTCGAAGAGTTGATCCGCCAGTACAAGGCGCCGCCAGCCTGCGCCTGCAGCGAGGAGTTCTACGAGACCGACCCGCGGAACGACTTCGTCCGCGGCTACTCGCTGCAGACCGTGGCGCCGCTGCCGATCGCGATGGCGCACCTGATTGTGGACGAGGACGGCCGCTTTGGCGAAGAACTGGTCGTGGCGATGCAGGAGTACAACCACTACGCCGCGATCGGAGTGCTGGGCGAGATTCTGCCCGATGAGCGCAACGCGGTCACGCTCCACCCCATCTTCAGGGACCAGTACGGCATCCCGGTCCCCTATGTCCACTTCAACCTGTTCGAGAATGACCAGAAGCTGCTGCGGGCCGGGATCCGCCGGGCCGAGGAGGTGCTGCAGGCCGCGGGCGCGGTGGAGACGCACGCGGTCCACCGCTACGCCCACCTGGTGGGCACCTGCCGGATGGGATTCTCGCCGAGCGACTCTGTGGTCGACCAGTGGTGCCGAAGCTGGGACGTCCCGAACCTGTTCGTCTGCGACGGGAGCGTGCTGCCGACGCAGGGTTCGGCCAACCCGGCGCTGACGATCTCGGCGCTAGCGGCCCGAACGGCAGACTGGCTGCGCCAGGCGGCCCCGCGCGGCGAGTTGGCGCAGCGGCCGGTGGCGGCCAGGCGAGGTGGGCGATGAGCGAGCGGGCGACCCGGCCGCTGCTGGTGTCCGCCTCGGGTCGCCCGCTCGCGGAGTTCTGGGCGGCGCTCCGCTGGGCGCTGCGCTCCTGGCTTCGGCCGGCCGACACTCCGGCCCACTGGGAGCAGGACACCGCGACCACCCGCCAGACAACGCGGCCGGCCAAGCCGAAGAACGTCCGGCCCGGCTGACCGCGATGCCCATGGCAGGACGAGGAGAGCAGCGTGCAGTTTCAGCAGTTCGAAGACCGCTACATCACCCGGCTCCGGAGCGGCGAGCGCGCGCTGGCGACGCTCACCGACTTCCTCCGGGCCCAGGGAGTCTCGTTCGCCAACCTCAGCGGCGCCGGGGCGGTGGAATGGGTCGAGCTCGGCTACTGGAATGCCGAGACCAGGCAGTATGAATACCGCCGCTTCGACGAGCAGCTCGAAGTGGTCAGCTTCCAGGGGAACTGCGCCCGCAAGGACGGCCAGCCGTTCCTGCACATCCACGGCGTGTTCGCCCGGCGCGACTACTCGGTGGTCGGCGGCCACGTGAAGGAGGCGGGCGTCCACCCGACGCTGGAGGTCTGGCTCCGGACCGAGTGGCTCGACGTTCACCGCTCGCGCGATCCGGAGAGTGGGCTGGACCTGCTCGACCTGCCGGGCCGCTCCCAGAGCGGGTAGAACACCGTAGCTGCTGCATAGCGCCAGCCGAGCGGCCGCCAGGGGTGACGCACGTCTCCGCCAGGCGAGCTGAGCGATAGTTCTGGCGCCCCGGGCTCTGGCACACCAGAGGGGGAGGAGTCGGTGAGCGACAGCGGGCCGTGCCCAGAGCGCTATCGACCGATCAGCGCCTACGCGCTGATCGGGGACTGCCACACCGCGGCGCTGGTCTCGGACCACGGCTCCATCGACTGGTACTGTCCTACCCGGTTCGACGCGCCGGCGGTGTTCTGCCGGCTGCTCGACGACCAGCGCGGCGGCTTGTTCCAGATCGCCCCACCGCCACCATTCTCCACCCGGCGGCGCTACGTGGAGGCCAGCAACGTACTGGAGACCACCTTTGCCACCGCGCACGGCCGGGTCCGCCTGACTGATCTCCTGCCCGTGCAGCGGCGCACCGCGGACCACGCCGGCTACGACGTCAGCTCCTGCGGGCGAATCCTGCGCCGGGTGGAGGCGCTGGCGGGCGACGCCGAGGTGGAGCTGCGCTTCCGGCCGACGTTCGACTTCGCCCGCCCGAACGTGGGCGAGCTGGCCGCGACGGCGTTCGGGGCGTTGGCACGGCACGGGCAGCAGCAGCTCGAGCTGCATTGCCCCGGGGTGGAGCTTACCGCGGATGGCCAGGGCGGGCTGCAGGGGCGGCTGCGCCTGGGCGCCGGCGAGCAGTGCTGGATTGTGCTTTCGGACCTTTGCCAGGCCGAGGGACGCGAGCCGCCAGATCCAGACCAGTGCCAGGAGCAGCTCGCGCAGACACTTGAGTACTGGCAGGAATGGGCCGAGAGCTGTACCTACCGCGGACCCTACCGCGACCAGGTGCTGCGCAGCGCCCTGGCGCTCAAGCTGCTGACCTATGAGCCGACGGGCGCGCTCGTCGCCGCTCCCACCACCTCGCTGCCGGAGGACCTCGGCGGCGAGCGCAACTGGGACTACCGCTACACCTGGCTGCGCGACAGCTCGCTGATCCTGTTCGCTCTGCTGACCGTCGGCTACGAGGAGGAGGCTCAGGACTTCATCCAGTGGCTGGAGGGTGTGACCCAGCGGGATCCGCACCGGCCGCTCCAGGTGCTGTACACCGTGGACGGCGAGCGCGAGGTGCCCGAGCGCACGCTGGACCATCTCGCCGGCTATGCCTGCTCGCGCCCGGTCCGCGTCGGCAACGCGGCCGCCTCGCAGCGGCAGTTCGACATCTATGGCTCAGTGTTGAACGCGGCGGAGCTGCACTACCGCGCGCACGGGCTGCGAGACCAGCGCCACCAGGCGGGACTGCTCTGCCCGACGCCAGAGGTCTGGGCGCTGCTCCGTGACCTCGTCGAGCAGGCCGCGCAGCGTTGGGAGGAGCCCGACAACGGCATCTGGGAGGTCCGCGGGCGCCAGCAGCAGTTCCTCTACTCGCGGCTCATGTGCTGGGCGGCGCTGGATCGCGGGATTCGGCTCGCCCAGGCCCATCAGCTCCCCGCGCCCCTGGCGCGCTGGCAGCGGATCCGTGAGGAGATCCGGGCCGCGATCCTGGAGCGGGGCTACGACCGGCGGCTGGGCGCCTTCACCCAGGCGTTCGGGAGCCAGGCGCTGGACGCCAGCGCGCTGGCGATCCCGCGCATCGGCTTCCTGCCAGCCACCGATCCGCGGGTGCGCTCGACCGTAGAGCGCATCCGCCAGGCGCTCACGCAGAATGGACTGGTGTACCGCTATTGCACGGACGATGGGATCGCCGGCGGAGAAGCGACCTTCGCGCTCTGCAGCTTCTGGCTGGTCGACGCGCTCGCGCTGCAAGGCCGGCTGGATGAGGCGACCGAGCTGTTCGAGCGCGTGATTGGCTACGCCAACGACGTCGGGCTGCTGTCCGAGGAGATCGACCCGGTGCAGGGGCTCCTGCTCGGCAACTTCCCTCAGGGGTTCACCCATCTGGGCCTGATCCAGTCGGCCGTGCTGCTGGCCCAGGCGGCCAGGCACGGACCCGAGGAGGAAGCCCAGTCCGAAGCGGACCGGGCCGGGCGGGCCGGGCGCGCAGCGGCGGGCGGCCATCCGCGGCATCGCGGGGGCACGTAGGCGCCCGCTCGGCAAGCTTCCTGCAGCAGCGTGCTTGCTTGAATGCGCCCTCGCCGCGCCGCTGGCAGCCAGCCCCGCGCAGCGCGTATCTTGCCCCAGGGAGCCCCGTTCGTGGTCTCCCGCCTAACCCGTTAGCACATCAGGAACGCAGGGTGAGCCCCCTGAGACGCTCCCTTAGCGCCGGCTTGCTCGGCCTCACGGTGTCGGGCTGCCAGGCACCGCTCGACAGCTTCGCGCCCGTCACCACCCAGGGCCAGTCGATCGTCGGGCTGTTCACGCTCGCTCTCGCCATCTCGGCGCTCATCTTCCTGCTGGTCATCGTGGTGCTCACGGTAGTGCTCGTCCGCTTTCGCGCCCGGCCCGGGGACGAGGAGCCGCCACAGGTCGAGGGTAACCAGCGGCTGGAGATCGGCTGGACCGCCGCGCCAGCGCTCATCCTGGCTGTGATGTTTGTGTTGACCCTCCGCACCATGACCAGCGTGAACGCCAGCCCGCCGTCCGCGCTGCGGGTGCGGGTTATCGGGCATCAGTGGTGGTGGGAGTACCAGTACCCGGACCTGGGGATCGTGACCGCCAACGAGCTCCATCTGCCTGCCGGCACCCCTGCCCAGCTCGAGCTGACCGGAGCGGACGTTATCCACAGCTTCTGGGTGCCCCAGTTCGGCTGGAAGCGCGATACGATCCCCGGCAAGATCAACCTGCTGCCGGTGCAGATCGACCAGCCCGGCATCTACGACGGCGCCTGCACCGAGTACTGCGGCACGCAGCACGCCTGGATGCGGATCCGCGTGGTGGGCCAGAGCCCGAGCGACTTCGACGCCTGGGTGCAGCAGCAGCGCACCCCGGCCCTGCCACCGAGCGGGGATCTGGCCAGCCGGGGGCAGAGTCTCTACCTCTCGAACACTTGCGTCAACTGCCACACCATCCAGGGCACCCCTTCCAACGGTCGGGTTGGCCCGGACCTCACCCATGTCGGCAGCCGCTCTCTGATCGGCTCCGGCGTACTCGCCAACACCCCGGACAACCTGGCACGCTGGATCCACAATCCCCATGACATCAAGCCGGGGGTGCTGATGCCGGACTACCGAACGCTGAGCAATGACGACGTGCGCGCGCTGGCGGCCTACCTGGAAGGGCTGAAGTAGCGATGGCAACGGCTGCAGGCCACCCGATAGGCACCACGGCGGCCGTCCCCCGCGGCGAGCGGCTACTGCACTGGGTCTCCACGGTCGATCACAAGGAGATTGGCCTGCTGTACATCGGCACGTCCACCCTCTTTTTCCTGATCGGCGGAATCGAGGCGCTGCTCATCCGCCTCCAGTTGGCGGTGCCGCGCAATCAGCTCATCGGGCCCGATGCCTACAACGCGATCTTCACCATGCACGGCACGACCATGATCTTCCTGGTCGTTATGCCGCTGCTGCTCGGCCTGGCCAACTACTTCGTCCCGCTGATGATCGGGGCGAGGGACATGGCCTTCCCGCGGCTCAACGCGCTCAGCTACTGGCTGCTGCTGTTCGGCGCCCTGGTGCTGCACTACAGCTTCCTGGCCGGGACGCCGCCCAGCCAGGGCTGGTTCGCCTATGCTCCGCTCACCGAGAAGCCCTACACGCTGCGGCCCACGATCGATTACTGGATCCTGGGGCTGCTGATCACCGGCATCGGCACCATCGCCACCGGCCTGAATCTGGTGGTCACCGTTATCCGGATGCGCGCGCCGGGGATGAAGCCATCGCGCATGCCGGTGTTCGTCTGGATGTCGCTGGTCACCGGTCTGCTCATCATCTGGGCGATCCCGCCGCTGACCGCCGCCCAGGTCATGCTGCTGTTCGACCGCTACCTGGGGACGAAGTTCTTCGTCGCCAGCGCCGGGGGTGACCCGCTGCTCTGGCAGCACCTGTTCTGGTTCTTTGGCCACCCCGAGGTCTACATCATGGCGCTGCCGGCCTTTGGGATCATGTCCGAGGTTGTGCCCGTCTTCTCGCGCAAGCCGATCTTCGGCTACCGCTTCATCGTCGGCTCCGGGGTCGCCATCGCCTTTTACAGCATGCTCGTCTGGGCGCACCACATGTTCGCCGTTGGAATGGGGCTGATTCCCGACGCGTTCTTTGGCGCGACCAGCATGGTGATCGCCGTGCCAACCGGTATCAAAGTGTTTAGCTGGCTGGCGACGATGTGGGGCGGCCGGATCCGCCTGACCACCGCGATGCTGTTCGCCATCGGATTCATCACCATGTTCACCATCGGTGGGCTCAGCGGGGTGCACTTTGCGATCGTCCCGATCGACTGGCAGACTACGGATAGCTACTACGTCGTGGCGCACTTCCACTACGTGCTGTTCGGCGGCACCTGGTTCGGGATCATGGCCGGAACCTACTACTGGTTCCCGAAGGTCACCGGCCGGCTGCTGAGCGAGAAGATCGGGGCCTGGCACTTCTGGAGCACGCTGATCGGCTTCAACCTGACCTTCTTCCCGATGCACATCGTCGGGCTGATGGGCATGCCGCGCCGGGTCTACACCTACCCGGACCTGCCCGGCTGGGGCTTCTGGAATCTGCTCGAGACGATCGGCGCGTTCATTCTGGCGATCTCCGTGATCCTGCTGCTCTGGAACGTGCTCGCCAGCTATCGCCACGGGAGGCTCGCCGGACCAAATCCGTGGAACGCCTGGACGCTGGAATGGGCGACCTCCTCGCCCCCGCCCCCCTACAACTTCGCCACGGTGCCCGTGGTGCGCAGCGTCCGGCCCTTGTGGCCGGGCAACCACGGGACGAACGAGAGTGGCAGCGCGAACCCAGCAGCTCCTGCAGCGCCGGCGTCGCGCGGGGTGTTGGGCCGGGGCGGAAGCTTCCTTCAGCGCCTGCCGACACCCGTACTGGGGGTGCTGACGTTCATCTCGTCCGAGGTGTTCTTCTTCGGCTCGCTGATCGTCACGTTCATCGAATACCGCGCTCGTAGCACGAGCGGGCCGGGCCCGGCTGACCTGGAGGTGCTCCGCACCGCGGCCTTCAGTGTCGCGCTGTTCGCCAGCAGCGGCACGATCATCCTGGCGGAGCGCCGGCTGCGGCGCGACGACCAGGGTGGGTTCCGCCTCTGGCTACTCGCCACGATCGTCCTGGGCGCGGTGTTCCTGCTGGGGCAGCTCACCGAGTACGGGCGGCTGTATGGCGAGGGCATCACCATCGACCGCAACCTGTTCACCTCGGTGTTCTACACCCTGACGGGCTTCCACGGCGCGCACGTCTTGATGGGTCTGGTGGCTCTGGCGGTGGTGGCGGCACTCGCCTTCGCCGGGGATTTCCGCCCCGGCAAGCACAGCGGGGTGGAGGCGGTGTCCGCCTACTGGCATTTCGTGGACGGTGTCTGGGTGGTGATCTTCTCGCTGGTCTACCTCTGGCCGGTGGCCGAATCGCTGCTGGCAGGCGCGGGCTAAGCGGGCGAGCGCGCGGGAGCCTGGAAGGTGGTACAGGAACGCTCGGGGCGGCTGGCTGACCTGGCCGAGATCGTCGCCGGGGCGCTGCTCCTGCTGACGGGCGGGGTGATCTTCCGCGCCCTGGCGCGCCGGGTGGCCGAAAGCCCGGCTGAGGCCCGGCTGGAGACAGCGGCGGTGATCGAGACGCCTCCAGCAGATGCTGCTGCTTCCCAGCACGAGGTGGTCGCGCCCGACGTCCATCTCCCCTCGCCCACAGTCTGGCCGGCGGTGCTGGGGCTCGGGGTGGCGCTGCTGCTGTTTGGGATTGCCACCGGGCTGGTCTTCAGCGCCCTGGGGGCGCTCCTTATCATCGCCGCCCTCGGCGGCTGGATCAGGGAGATGCGGCACGAACATGCATGAGCCGGCCAACGAGCCTGAGCTAGTCACCCGTCGGCGGTTCCTCAGCCGCCTGAGCATTGCGCTGAGCGCGCTCGCCGCGGCGGTGGTGAGCGTGCCGATTCTAGCCTACCTGCTCAGCCCGCTCATCAACCCGGCTCAGCAGGTCTGGCGCGACCTTGGCCCGATCGACGATTACCGGATCGGCGAAACCGTCGAGGTCGCCTTGGAGGACCCGTCGCCGCTGCCCTGGGCCGGGCAAACCGCCCGCACCGCCGTCTGGGTGCGGCGGAACAGTCCACAGGATTTCACCGTCTTCGCGGTCAACTGCACCCACCTCGGCTGCCCGGTGAACTGGCGCGCGGAGGCGCAGCTCTTCCTGTGCCCCTGCCATGGCGGGGTTTACTACGCCGATGGCAGCGTCGCCGGCGGCCCTCCGCCGCGCCCGCTGTTCCAATACCAGGTGCGCGTGGATCAGGGGCGATTGCAGGTCTTGACCCAGCCGCTGCCGGTGGCCTGAGCCAGGAGAGTGGCATGGGGCTGTGGCAGCGCATCTACCGCTGGCTGGATGAGCGGCTCGGGATCTCCGACGCCATCCTGCCGCTCATCCAGCACCCGGTGCCGCACACCGGCTGGGACTACGTGCTGGGCAGCGCGGTGCTGGTCGCGTTCATCGTCCAGGTCATCACCGGGGTGGCGCTGGCGTTCAGCTACGTCCCGGCGCCGAACAGCGCCTACGACAGCCTGCAGTTCATCACCCACGGGGCGATCCTGGGCAATGTGGTGCGCGGGATCCACTACTGGGGTGCCTCGGCGATGGTGCTCCTGGTTGCCGCCCACATGGCGCAGGTGTACCTGATCGGCTCGTTCAAGTACCCGCGCGAGATGAACTGGCTCACCGGGACGCTGCTGCTGCTGCTTACCCTGGGTCTGGCGTTCACCGGCCAGCTCTTGCGCTGGAACCAGGACGCCTACTGGGCGGTAGTGGTGGGCGCCTCACAGGCGGCGCGAGCGCCGTTTATCGGCGACTGGCTGGCGCGGGTGCTGGTCGCCGGCCAGACGGTCGGTGGGGCGACGCTCACCCGCTTCTACGCCACCCATGTCTTCCTGCTTCCAGCGGGCATCTTCGTTCTGGTCAGTATTCACCTCTACCTGGTGATCCGCCACGGTATCTCCGAGCCGCCTCGCCCCGGCCGGCCCGTTGACCCACGTACGTACGTCAAGCAGTACCAGGAACTGCTGCACCGCGAGGGCATCCCGTTCTGGCCAGACGCGGCCTGGAAGGACGTCGTGTTCGCTCTGCTGGTCGGCTCGATTGTCCTGGCGCTAGCGATCGTCGTCGGACCGCCGGAGCTGGGCCGGCCGGCCGACCCGACGATCATCCAGGCCTATCCCAAGCCCGACTGGTACTTCATCTGGTACTTCGCGCTGCTGGCGCTGCTGCCATCGGGCGCGGAGGACTACTTCATCATCGGCTTCCCGCTGCTGGTGGGCATCCTGCTGCTCGCGCTCCCGTTCCTGGCGCCCTACGGCGAGCGGAGCCCCTGGCGGCGTCCCTGGGCAATCGCGATCGTCGCGCTGTCCGCCGTCTCCATCGGCTGGCTCGTCCGCCTCGGCTACCAGGCGCCCTGGTCGCCCGACTTCCAGGCGCCGCCGCTCCCGATCTCCGTCACCCAGTCGCTCCAGGGCGATGCTGTCCATGGCGCCCAGCTCTTTCGGGCCAAAGGCTGCCAGACCTGCCACACCGTGGCGGGGACAGGCGGCCACCGCGGCCCAGACCTGAGCGACGTCGGTAGCCGCCTGTCCCCGGACCAGCTCACCTGGCGAATTCTCAACGGCGGCTACAACATGCCCGCCTACGGCGGAACCCTCCGGCCTGACGAGGTGCAGGCGCTGGTGGATTTCCTGTCGCAGCTTCAGCGCCGCTGAAGCGCCAGCTCCGCCTCGCGCTCGTCCGGCTCGACTGTGCTCAGACTGCGCCCCGCCATGGCCGAGACGCCGCCCACCAGCCGCTCGTACAGCGCTTCATAGCGGTCTGCCATCGCCTGGGGCGAGAAGCGCCGCTCCGCCTCCTGGCGACAGCGGGCACGGTCAATCTCTGGGATCCACCGGACCGCCTGGACTAGCTCGTCCTCCGTATCGCAGATAAAGCCAGTGACGCCGTGCTTGATTACCTCCGGCACACTCCCGTTCCGCAGGGCGAGGACCGGGGTGCCACAGGCGAGCGCCTCGGGCATGACCAGGCCGAACGGCTCGGGCCAGCGGATCGGGAACAGCAGCGCCGCCGCGTTCCGCAGGAACTCGTCCTTCTCGCGGCCGCCCACCTGGCCAATCAGCTCCACCCGCGGACCCTGGAGCAGCGGCTGGACCTCGTTCTCGTAATAGTCCCAGTCGCGGCGCGCCTCAGGATCGTTCCGGTTCGGCAGCGGCGGCCGGGCGGCGATACGCAGCGGCATGCCGGCCCGTTGGGCCACCCGGATGGCGGTGTCGACCCCTTTATCGGGCGAGATGCGCCCGAGAAACGCCAGGTAGCTGCCGCGCTCCGGGTTGAAGGTGTATTCGTCGAGCTGAATGCCGTGGTATACCGTGGCGAGCCAGTTGGCGTACGGGATCGGCTTTCGCTGCGCATTACTGATCGACACCACGGGGACGTCCCGAAACTCCTCATAGAGCGGCACCAGCTCTGGCAGGTCCAGCCGACCGTGCAGCGTGGTGAGCACCGGGCAGGGGGCACCTCGCGCTATCGGAAAACCGAAGAAATCCAGGTGGCTGTGAACGACGTCGAAGCGATCAATCTCCCGCCACAGCTTCCCAATGACGATCGCCCAGAACGGGGCGTAGTCGCGATAGGGCACCCTGGCGTGCCAGAGCGCCTGTTCAACCACCGGCACCAGCCGGGCCGAAGTGCGAGAATCGCCAGACGCGAACAGGGTGACATCGTGTCCCCGGCGCACCAGCTCCTCGGTGAGGGTCGAAACCACCCGCTCCGTCCCGCCGTAGCGCGCGGGGGGAACACTCTCGAACGGGGGGGCTACCTGCGCAATTCGCATCCTCATGACGATCCTTGCTCCCTGTACGCCCGAGCCCCTCGAAAAGCAGGCCAGCACGAAGCGGCCCTGTTGGGGAACACCGAGCCCGGGTGAGATGAAACGACCGGCGATAAGCCAGCGGCTGCTAGGGCTGCAAGTACTATGCCACCGCGGCGCCGGCTCCCCGCAGCTACACGCCCTGGCGCACGAACAGCATGAGCCGGAGCGAGGCATCGGGATACGTCTGCTCCCAGACCAGACGGTAGCTGGGCGAGTGAAGCGCGTCCACGCCCTCAGCCTGGAGCCAGGGGCCGCCACTAACGACCCAGAGGCGGTCGGAGCGAGTGGCAAACACCTCGCTGGCCTGGCCCAACGGCACCGCGCGGACCACACTCGGATCGCCAGCGCGGCGCAGGTAGTACCCAACCGGCCGCGCCAGAAAGTCGGGTACCGCCACCAGTTCGTCGCCGGCAAGCCGCTGCTCCCGCAGCATGCCCACCAGGGCGTGGTACTGCTCGTGGGGTGTGGACCAGCTAGCGGCAACGGCCCACGCCTCGGCTACGCCGAGCAGCACCAACGCCAGCAGCGGCCCCGCCAGCCGCTGGACGCTCGCGCTGTCGGGAACCGCCCGCGCCATCACGATAATGAGCAGCAGCGCATCCACCAGAAACGTCTTGTCGACGTAGACCCGGGTGACCTGGCTGATCAGGAGCGCCAGCACAATTGGCAGCAGGAGGGTGCAGAGGAGGGCGCGCCGCGCCACCGGCCGGGCCCCGAGCCGACGCCAGCCGAGCAGCAGCAGAGCCAGCGCCGCGCCGAGCAGAGAGGGATGCTCGATGGCGAAGCGGGGCGACAGCAGCCCGTCGCGCAGCTCCGCTCCCCCCAGGAGATTGACCAGCGTGATGGCTGGCAGCCACAACGGTGGCGCGCCGCCGAGCCAGCCGCCAGAGCGCGAGACGCTACTCGTCTGCTGCAACGCCTCGGGCAGCCAGGGCAAGTAGACGAGCAGCACCGCGCCACTGGCGACCAGCGCCGGGCGAACCCCGCGCCGGACCCAGAACGGGACCAATAGGTGGGCGAGCAGGAACAGCCCGGCCAGGTTGTGGGTGTACAGCGCCGCGGCCGAAGCGAGCGCAAAGCTCGCCCACCAGCGCCGCCCGCCTTCCTCCAGGCCGCGGATCAGCACCCAGGTGGCGATCAGCTCCAGCAGCGCCAGCAGCGAGTACATCCGGCCTTCCTGGGAGAACAGCACCAGCGGAGCTGACACCGCGCACAGCCCGGCCGCGGCCAGCCCCGTCCGCCAGGAGCCGAGACTCCGCGCGACCACGAACAGCGCCGGGATGCTCAGCACCCCGCACAGCCAGGGCAGTGCCCGCAAGCCTAGCTCGGTCCACGCCAGCGCCAGCGGGAGCCGCTCGAGCAGGTAGAACAGCGGTGGATGAACGTCGCCTGTCGCCAGCTCGGTGAGCATGCCGCCAAGCGGCTGGGAGACCACTAGGACCGTGTTCGCCTCATCCAGCCAGAGATCAGCGCTGTCCAGGCGATAGGCGCGCAGGAACGCTCCGCCGAGCACCATCACCAGCAGCGCGACACGCTGCCAGGTTTCGAGCCGCGCGGTCCGACCCAGCAGCCCGGCTGCAACGGCGCCCCGCGCCGCGTCGACCGTTCGCGGCAGCGTACTCGGCCGTGGGACGATGGTTGCCGCGATGCGCGCCATCTACGTGCTCCCGATCCGCGCCCCCGGATGAACCCGCGGCCAGTCGATCCAGGCGAGCGCAGCCAGGAGCGTGGCGATCAGCGAGAGCGCCGTCCGCGAGACGACGATGAACGTATAGACGGGCGCGACGAGGTCTGGAGCCCCGGCCGGCGGGGCGTACTGGAGGAACACCAGGCCGGTGTACCCGACCGCGAGCAGCGGCCCGGCCCGGACCGGGAATGCGATCAGCACGAGTGGCAGGATCCACTGGACGAACTGCGGGCTGAACCCCTTCGACCATAGCAGCAGCAGCCCGACGCTGAACAGGGTGAGCAGCACCGCCGCTCGCTCATCCACTGGCCGCCAGCGCGCCCTAGCCACCAAAACGAACGCCGCGGCGAAGCCAAGACCGATGACCAGCCACGGCAGATGCGCGGCAGACTCGGGCAGCCCAGCCAGCGTTACCCCCCGCTCAGCCGGCGCCGGTAGCTTGCCGTAGGCGCAGCAGCCCTCGACCAGCGCCCAGACCGACTCCCAGGGCGGCCGCCGAGCAGAGACCTCGAGGCTGCTGACTAGCGCCCGCGGGCTCACCAGCATAAGCAGCAGCAGGACGGCGCCGATCGCCAGTGCAAAGCTTTTCACCCAGCGTGTACGACCCTCGGCCGGCAGCAGCGCCAGCGCTGCTGGCAGCAGCACTCCGGGGTACACCTTGGTGAGCACGCCGGCGGCAGCGAGCAGGCCCGAGGCGTCCGCCCGGCGCAGCAGGAGCAGCGCCAGGCCGCCAAGCAGGAAGGTGTCTGCCAGCGGCTCGATCATCCCCTGGAGTGCGAAGCGGACCGGTGGTAGCAGGACGGCGTAGATAAGCCCGCTCTTGAACGCCTGGGCAGGTCCGTACAGCCGCCCGAGGAGCAGGTACACCAGGATCAGATTGGCGTAGGACGCCAGGAGGTTTACGCCCAGCAGGAGCGCAGCGAACAACGGCTGCGGATTAGCCGGCCAGAGCGCCTGCGCCAGGCGCAGCAGCCCAACCACCAGCCAAGGGAAGACGGGCGGGTACTCCACCCAGAAGTGCATGTAGGGCAAGCGGCCCTTCAGCGCCTCCGCGGCCAAGGCGTAATAGAACGGGATGTCGCCGCTGTCCTGCCTGGCGTTCAGGAGCAGCGCGAAGGCGACCAGCAGCGTCCGGGCGCCAAGCACGACCGCCACGGGCACGACACGCGCCCTCCAGACAGGGGCGCGCGGGCGGATCGGGAGCGCCGGGGCGGTGAGGGGCATGTGCATCCTTCCTCGAGGCGACGGAGCGGCCGTGCCGCTGCGACGCGAAGACACCGGGGCTGGGACGGGCTGAGCGGGCGCCGCGCTCCTCGATCGTCCGGGCGCGGCAGCCAGGCGGAGTGTACCGAGCCGTGGAGATGAATCCCATCCCCAACGGGCAGCATTTCCCTGGCACAGATGGGCCGAATGGCCCTTCCCATCCGGGCATCCGCCGGGTACCGTACCGCCATGCTGCACGGTCGCCCAGGGAGCACTGCCGCGGTGCTCCACCCTAGCCCCGGTCCCGCTCCCGGAGCGCGCTGATGCTGCCGCTCGCCTGGGTCCTGGTTGGAGTGGCGGCGGCACTCAACGGGGGCGCGTACTGGACCGCGGGAGTCGTCCTGATCGCGCTCGCCACCGGCGCGGTGTACTGGCCGACCGGCCGGGGGCGCCCCGACCCCGCTCGGGGCGAGCTGGCGCTCTGGAGCGCCACACTCTTTGCCGCGCTCTTCAGCCCACTGGCCACGCTCGTCCTGCGCGCGCCGCTGCACCTGGCCGCTGCCTGGGCGGAGCGCTGGATCTTCGCCGCGCAGGTCGCGCTGGTGGCCGGCGTCATCGCCTACGCCCGGCCAGTCCGCCTCGCGCTGCCCCCACGGGCACGACGGGCGCACTTCCTGGCCACGGTCGCCGCCGGAGCGCTGAGCGCGCTGCTGGCGATTCGCAGCGCCCCGGACCCAGGGATCGACGTGTTCTACTTTCTGAACGAGGGGGCGCGCGGGCTGCTCGGTGGCCAGAACCCCTACGCCATGCAGTTCACCCCGCTGCCCGCGTCCCTCAGCCCGGGCTACCAGGATCCCGCGTACCACTTCGACGTCTACGGCTACCTGCCCGGGATGTTACTCCTGTCGCTCCCCACCGTGCCGCTGGGCGACGTGCGCTGGCTAATGTGGCTGAGCGCGCTGCTGGCGGTGCTGCTGCTGCGGTCGCTCGGTGCGCGCCAGGGGCTGTCCGAGGAGGCCGCGGAGCTGCTCGCCATCGCTGCGTTGGCCTACCCCGGCCTGCTCTGGGTGCTGCAGCACGCCTGGGTCGAGCCGGTGCTGGTGGCGCTCTGGCTCGGCACCCTCCGCCTGGCCCTGGCCCGGAACGCCAGCGCGCCCGCGGCGCTGCTGGCCGGACTCGCACTGAGCATCAAGCAGTTCAACCCGCCGCTGCTCATCCCGCTCGCCGCGGGCCTTGGCCGCCGCGGCCTACTGGCCAGCCTGGCCGTACCGGCCACGCTATGCCTGCTGTTTCTGGCCTGGTCGCCACGCGATTTCCTGTGGGACACGCTCGGGTACCACCTGCAGATCCCGCCCCGGCCGGACGCGCTGTCGCTGGTCGGTCTGGCCCTGGACCGCTTCGGGGCCGCGCCACCAGGCTGGATCAGCCTGGCGGCACCGGCGGCCGTGCTGGTGCACGCGGGACGAGTGGCGGCGCGCCAACGGGGCGATATCGCCATCGCCCTCCGGCTCACCGCGGGCTTCTACCTGGTGCTGTTCCTGTTCAACCGGGCGGCGTTCGCGAATTACTACTTCCTCTGCGCGATGCTCCTGCTCGCCGCCACCGGGGCAAGCCTGGCCCCGCGCCCGGCGCCAGTGGCGGAGCCAGCCGCACCAGCACCGGAGCCCCGGCCGCTCAGCCTGCTCGCCGCCGAGCCTACGAGAGCCAGTAGCCGCTAGCAAACACCGCCATGAACTCCAGCGACACGAGCAGCGCCGCCGGCACGTACACCAGCCGGAACCGCCGAGAACGCCCCACCAGGGCCAGGACCAGGAACGCCGGAAACAGCTCCAGCACGTGGCGGGGCAGGTCCACCAGGTCGCCGTTGGAGAGCATCACCACCAGGAGCAGCGTGGCAAACAGGGCCAGGCTGAGCCGCAGCCGCCGCCAGGCCGCGCCGGCTAGCAGGAGAGACGCCGCCAGGAAGATCAGGATGAATGGCGAGTGCTCCGGTACGCTGAGGCTAGGGGGCGCGGAGACATATTCGACGAGCTTGGTCCAGGGCAGCGTCTGCTCAACTCCCCAGGCGCTGTACCCATGCAGGAATGCCAGCGGATCGCCGGTGGCCACCAGCAGGATCGCGGTCCAGACGACAAAGCCCGCTGGCGTTAGCGCCAGGGCGAGCGCATCCGGGCGCAGCCTGGGGAGTCTGAGCTGGTGAGCGGCCAGGTACTCCAGCGCCAGCGGCAGGGCGATCACCACCCCGTAGGGCCGGGCCAGCGCTGCCAGGCCACCGAGCAGCCCGGCCAGCCACCACTGGTGCTGGCGGGCGTGGTAGAACGCGGCGACGCACAGCGCCAGAAACAGCGACTCCGCGTAGACGGCGGAGAGATACAGGCTGGTGGGGAACACGAGCAGAAACAACGGGACGCGTTGGGCGACGGCTTCGGGAACGTCCAGGCGCGCGAGCCGGATCAGGTAGACCAGCGCGGCGAGCAGCGCCGCGTTCGAGACGACGAGCCCGGCGATGAGCAGGCCATCGTCGTCCACCCGGCCGAGCAGCAGGCCTACCAGGCGCATCAGCAGCGGATACAGGGGGGAGAACGCAACGTTGCTCTGCGCACCCGGCTGCAAGTGATACCCGTGGCTGGCGACGGACAGGTACCAGCCGGCATCCCAGCGGGCCCAGACGTTGACCCAGGGCAGCGAGGCGAGATCACCCTGGCCGCCGTTGAGCGCCGCGGGCCGGGGGAGAAGCCGGAGCGCCGCCAGGCCGGCAAGTGCCAGCAGGAGCCGGGTCAGCAGGAACGGACCGAGCACCGAGGACAGCAGCCAGGCGGGGACCCGCTGCCGAGCAAGGCTGGCCAGCCACGCTCGCAGCGCCCCGGGCACGCGCCCGGCGGGCGCGACAGCATCGTTCACGGCACCATCATCGCCTCATTCGTACCCAGGGCAGCAAGCCACTCCCCTGGCAGCCCTTCCAGGGAGTATCTTTGCCCGCGGACGGCGTTGCTTGAGGCCCTCGGGGCATAGAGTCGAGCGCCAGCGCGCCGAACACCTTCACCGGTCATTTCGCAGGGAGCGTGGCGTGGTCCTCCAGCTCGAACAGCGTGCTCGCCCCTTGCCCACTCAATGCAAGGACGTTCCGCCCGCTCCGACGTCCTCTGCCCCGGCCTGGATCTGGGCGCTGGCAGTGATGCAGCTCCCGTTCATGTTCGTGGCGAGCGCGCCGATCGTCCTGGCCGACGTCTGGTGGTCGCTCAAGCTCGGCGAGCTGATCCTGCGCTCGGGCTCGATCGCCCAGACCGGAGCGCTCACCTACACCCCGCTCGCCGATGAGCAGATCAACGCGCAGTGGCTTGCGCAGCTTGTGTACTTCCTGTCGTACCGGATGGGTGGGCTGGAGGCGGTCGTCACCCTCACCGCGCTCTGCGCCGGGCTCACCTTCGGACTCGTCTTCGTCGCCGGCCGCGTGCTCGGCGCGCCGCCAGCGCTGGCGGCGCTGGCGGCCCTCGCCGGCTTCGTCGCCGCGTCGACCAACCTGGCGCCCCGGCCGCAAACCTTCGCCTACCCGCTGGCGGCGCTCGCGCTCGTGCTGCTGCTCCAGGCGCGGCGCCGGCCCGTGGCGCTGCTGGGCCTGCCGGCGCTCGTGGCATTCTGGACCAACCTCCACGGCTCGTTCCCGCTGAGCGTGTTGCTCGTGGCCGTGTTCTTCGCCGGCGCGGCGGTGGAGCGCCTTCCCGCCTGGCGCACTGGCGCCGCGCCGCTGTTCGATCGCCACGTGCTCCGGCTCGCCGCCACGCTGGCCGCCACAGTTGCGGCGATCGGCGCCAACCCCTACGGCTTCGGCGTGCTGCGCTACGTTCAGATGCTGTCGAGCAACCCGATTATCCGCCAGTACGTCACGGAATGGGCGCCGACGACGATCGGGGACCTGACCGGGGCACTGTTCTTCGGCTCACTGCTGGCGTTCGTTGGCGTGGCCTATCTCTCGTCGCGCCGGATGACGCCCACCGAGGCGCTCCTCGTCTTCACCTTCGGTGCACTCGGGATCCAGTCGGTCCGCGCCGTCGCCTGGTGGGGCATCATGATGGCGCCGATCCTCGCTCGGCTGGCGGCGGGCCTCACGCTCCCCGCGGGGCTGCTCGCCCGAATCCGGGCCGCCAACCGGCCGGTGGGTGGCTCGCGCCGGCTGCTTAATCTGCTCGTCGCGGTGCTCTGGCTGCTCGCCCTGGTTGCCTCTCTGCCCTGGCTGAAGACCGCCACGCCCTTGCTGGCGGCGAGCAAGCGCACAGTGTATGGCGAGGAGACGCCGCTTCGCCTGGCGGCATTCCTAGCACAGACGCCCCAGGGCAGCCGCATGTTCAACTACCAGGGCTGGGGCGGCTACCTGGAGTGGGCGCTCGGGCCGGACCAGCGCACCTTCGTCGATGGCCGCATCGAGGTCCACCCCCCCGAGGTGTACCTGGATTATCTGCGCGCCTCGGCGGCGAGCGCGGACTGGGAAGCGATCCTTGAACGCTACGGAGTGGATCACCTGGTGCTCAGCCGTGCCTACCAGCCCGAGCTGATCGCCGCCGCCCGGGCCAGCCCCCACTGGCGCGCGAGCTACGAAGACGAGCTGTCGGTGGTACTCGTCCAGGCTGGCTGAGCCGCGGGCGTCAGAGCTGAGCCAGCGCTGCCAGCAGCGCCTCGGAGTCGCGCGGGCGGCCGACGGTGATGCGGATGCTGCTGGCCAGGCGCGGATCGCGGTAGGCGCGGACCAGCACCCCTCGCGCCGCCAGGCTCGCCCGCACCTCCGCCGCCGCGCGCCCTTCGACGTCGCACAGGACGAAGTTTGCCGCCGACGGGTATGGCCGCAGGGAGGGAATCTCTTCGAGCGCGGAGATCAGCCGCTCGCGCTCGTCAACGATCTTCTGCACGTTCGCCAGCAACCAGTCTCGGTCCTCGAGCGAGACCCGGATGGCGATCTCCGCGGCGACGTTCAGGTTGAACGGTGGCTTCAGCTTCCAGAGATGGCGGATGACGCGCAGCGGGAAGACGCCGTAGCCGGCCCGCAGCCCGGCCAGCCCGGCCCACTTGCTGAAGGTACGCAGAACGACAAGGTTCTCACGGTCGGGCACCTGGCCGGCCAGGGAGCGGCCGGCGAACTCCGCGTAGGCTTCATCGAGCACCACCAGTCGCCCCGTGCCGAGTAGTGCCTCGACTGCCTCCAGAGCGACCTGGTTACCGGTCGGGTTGTTCGGAGCGGCGACGAAGATCAGCCGGGTGCGCGGGCTCACCGCCGCCAGCGCCGCCTCGATGGGGAGGTCGAACCGCTGGTCGCGCTCGACTTCCACCGTGCGCGCGGCGAAGTGCTGCGCGCCCAGCGCGTACATCCCGAAGGTGGGAGGGAAGCTCAGCATCTCGTCGCCAGGGTCGAGATATGCCCGCATCAGCAGGTCGATCAGCTCGTCGGCCCCGTTGCCAAACAGCAGGTGCTCCTCGCCTACCCCGACATACTCGGCAGTCGCCGCCCGCACCTCCTCCTGCAGCGGGTCGGGATACTCCTGGTAACAGCCCCGGCTGAGCGCCTCGGCCAGGCGCGGCGAGGGGCCGTACAGATTCTCGTTGGTGTCCAGCTTGACGATCTGCTCTGGCGGCAGGCCGGAGCGCCGCGCCGCCCGCGCTCGGCTCTCCGGCGAGTCATACTCGGCGATCACCTGGACGGCCGGGCGGGGATCGAGCGGGCCGCGAGCTGGCTCAGGCACTCCTGTCCTCCAGACGCACCTCGATGGCCCGGGCGTGGGCTTCGAGCCCTTCGGCACGCGCGAGCTCGATCGCCGGCGGCCCGATCCGGGCCAGCTCGTCGCGGCCGAACGAGAACACCGAGGTGATCTTCACGAAGTCGTCGACGCTCAGCGGCGAGGCGAAGCGGGCCGTGCCGCCGGTGGGCATGATGTGGCTCGGTCCGGCGGTGTAGTCGCCCACACTCTCAGCGGACAACTCCCCGACGAACACGCCGCCGGCGTTGCGGACGAGCCCGAGCCGGTCAAACGCGTCGCGCACGCACAGCGCCAGGTGCTCGGGGGCAAACTCGTTGGCAAGCTGGATCGCCTCCTCCACGCTGTCCACTACGACCACCGCGCCGCGCGCCGCCAGTGACTGCTCGATGATCTCCCGGCGCGGCGCCGCCGCCAGCAGCGCGCGCGCTTCGGCCAGCGCTGCCTCGGCCACCGCCTCCGAGGTCACGATCAGCACGGGCGAGGCAAGCGGGTCGTGCTCCGCCTGGGCCAGGAAATCGGCCGCCAGGTAGCGGGGCGAGGCGGAGTCGTCGGCAACAATCAGGCACTCGGTGGGGCCGGGCAGCCCATCGATACCCACCCGGCCGTACACGAGCTGCTTGGCCAGGACGACGAAGAGGTTGCCCGGGCCGACGATCTTGTCCACCCGCGGGATGGAGGCCGTCCCGAAGGCGAGCGCGGCAACGGCCTGGGCTCCGCCCACCCGATAGACCGCGTCGATGCCGGCCACGCGCGCCGCGGCGAGCAGCGCGTCGGCGACGCTGCCACCGGGACCCGGAGGGGAGACCAGGACGACCTCTGCCACCCCAGCTACGCGGGCCGGAATCGCCGCCATCAGCACGGTGCTGGGGTAGATCGCCCGGCCGCCCGGAGCGTATACCCCTACGCGCTCGATCGGGATGATAAGCTGGCCCAGCGCTCCGCCCTCGGTCGTGAAGTCGATCCATGACAGCCGCTTGGCGCGGGTGTGGAAGCGCTGGATCCGCTCGGCTGCCGCCTCCAGCGCCCGGTACGTCTTTGGCGGCACCCGGCGCGCCGCGGCGTCGATCTCGTCCTGTGACACCCGCAGCTCGCCCAGCTCCACACCGTCGAAGGCGCGGGTGAGCTCGCGGACCGCCTCATCGCCACGCTCGCGCACCGCGGCGACGATCCGCTCGACCGCCTCCTGGGCGGTGCGCACCTCGCCGACCACGCGGCGGGTCCGCTCCAGCAGCGCCGGTGGTAGCTCCTCCGGCTCGATCCCCCGCTGCGCTAGCAGCACCCGGCGCGCCTCGTCCAAGCCGCGCAGGCGGCGGAGCGTCTCCATCACCACGGCCTCTCCCCCTGCAGCATGCCACGCGCGCGCCTGCCCACCGGCTCATCACGCTCCAGGCGCAGCCCCAGCTCCCGCTGGAGTGCCTCGAACGACCAGGCTTTGTGCTCGAACACGTACCGGATCGGCACCGCGGTCACGTCGGCCGCCCCGGCCCGGCGCAGCGTTTCTACCGCTTTCAGCAGGACCGACGCCTGGACGACGACCGTCACGGCGAACCATGGCTCGGCCTCCGCCAGCTTCGGAAAGACTCGAGCCACCGTGGGGCCACGCAGCCCGGCGACGTCACCATGCGCGGTGACCAGCCGCGCCACCGCTTCGGCCGACTCGCCCTTGATGTTCGCGGTCAGGCTGAAGTACTCCCGCGCCCGCAGCGTCGCCTCGATGAACTCCAGCAGCGTCCGCGTCAGGCGCAGCTTGTCCGGGTCGGCCCGCAGGCTTGCGCGGTTGCCGATCAGGCACGCCTGAGAGGTAAGGAGCGTCCCGCCGGTAATCGGCTTCAGCCGATTCTCGCGCAGCGTGACACCGCTGGACGAGATGTCGCAGATGATGTCTGCGTAGCCGAGCGCTGGCGCCGCCTCCATCGCCCCGGTCGACTCGACGAGCGTAAAGAAGTTGATCCCATGGTCGTACAGGAACTGCCGAGTCAGATTCGGGTACTTGGTCGCCACCCGCAGCTCCCGCCCGCGCGCACGCAGCGCCGCCGCGACCTCGGCCAGGTCGGTCACGCTCTCGACGTCGATCCAGCCATCCGGCACCGCCAGCACCAGGGCGCAGCGGCCAAAGCCCAGCTCCGGCTGGAGCAGCACAACCGGGTCATCCTCCTCCTGGTGCTCGCGGACGACGTCGTAGCCGGTAATGCCCAGGTCCACGGTCCCCTCGCTGACCTTGGCGTAGATGTCGGCAGCGCGCTGGAACAGCACCTCCACCCCGGGCAGGGAGCGGATGATCGCCCGGTACTGTCGGGGATTGGGGCGGTCCACCGCCAGGCCGCAGGCATGGAGGAAGGCGAGGGTCTCCTCCTCCATGCCCTTGGAGGGGAGCGCCAGCCGCAGGCGTTGCCCGCTCACCATCGCCACCTACAACGCCCGCCGCGCCGCGGCCGGTAGCTCATCCAGCGGGACGCGCTCCTCCGCGTGGGCCCGCATCCGCCGCAGCAGCGCCACGCCCTGCTCCCGCTCGCGCTCGCCAATGAGCACTACCAGCGGGATGCCCGTGCGGTCGGCGCGGCGCAGCGCTCCGCGCGCCCCGAGGCCGCGCACGTCCAGTTCGACGCGCAGCCCGGCAGCGCGCAGCGACTCGGCGGCGCGGATCGCCAGCGGCGCGTCCTCCTGAGCGAGCGGGACCACCAGCACCTGCGCGGCCGGCTCGACCGCCGGCCGGGCGAGGTCCTCGGTAAGCGCCAGGTCCACCCGCTCCAGCCCGAAGGCGAAGCCACAGGCGGGCACCGGGTCGTGGCCGCCAAGCGCGCGCACCAGCTCGTCGTAGCGGCCGCCGCCGCAGAGCTGCAGGGAGCCCTGAGCGGACTCGTGGTAGATCTCGAACACCAGCCCGGTGTAATACCACAGGCCCCGCCCAAGGCTCAGGTCCACGCAGATCTCGGCCGGCGCCGCGCCATAGCAGTGGAACATGTCGAGCGCCTGGCGAATCTCCGCCAGCGGGCTGGTCGGCAGCGCATGCTCCGCCAGGAGCTGCTCCAGCGCCGGCAGGGCGCGCTCGGGCGGCCCAGCCAGATCGCGCAGGCGGACGATGAACGCAATCGCCGTCCGCACTGCCGGGCTCGGGTCGGCGCGCCCGGCCTTGTCCAACAGGCGGGCGACGATCTCCTCGACGGCGCGGCTCCCACCCTCCAGGGGCAGCCCGCCGAGCGCGAGCAGGTCGGCGGCGACACGCGTCGCGCCCCGCTCGCCGAAGCGGGCGACGAACTCGTGGAGCAGCCCCGCCTCGGGCTCGTCCAGCCCAAGCGCGCCATTGCCGCCGGGCTGGGGAAAGCCGAGCAGGCCGAGGATGCGCTCCGCGACAGCCTCGGGCTCGGCGCCACGCCGCGCCAGATGCTCCATCGCACTGAGAATGAGCGTCTGCGCGTGCTCTGAGAGGCCGAGCTGAGCGAGCAGCCGCAGGACGACTCCGAGGTGTCCGACCACCAGCCGATACCCGCTCAGGCCCACGGCCTGGAGCGCGTCGCACGCAACCCGCAGAATCTCCGCGTCGGCCAGCGGACCGCTGGCACCGATACATTCCACCCCCACCTGGGTAAACTGGCGGAAGCGCCCTCGCTGGGGCTTCTCGTAGCGAAAGGTGGGGCCGGCGTAGTGCAGCCGCAGCGGCAGGGCGCGCTCCTGCATCCCGTTAACGTAGGCGCGCATCACCGAGGCGGTGAGCTCCGGGCGGAGACACAGGCGGCGATTCCAGTGGCTGAAGGTGTACATCCGGGCGGTCATCTCGTCGCCCGACTTGCGCAGGAACAGCTCCAGCGGCTCCAGCACCGGAGTGTCGATGGCCTGGTAGCCGTACAGCTCGAAGAAGCCCCGCAGGCGATCGGCCAGGGCGTGCAGTCGCGACGCGTCCGGCGGCAGATAGTCGTTCGTGCCGCGGACCCGCTGGACTTCTGGCAGTGGGGCGAGCGAGCTGGTTTGCATCCCATCGCGCCGCCAGGGCGGCCGGGCCGGGATTGTAACACAGGGTCCCGGGGCCCCTCCGGAATGAGCCTGGCGGGCGAGGAGGTGAGCTGGTGGGTCAGCGCCCGCCGGTGTCGCGCAGGTGGCGCAGCAGCGCCGTGACCACCGCAGGATCGAACTGCGCTCCGGCGGAGCGCTCCAGCTCCGCTGCGGCCATCTCCGGCGACAGCCGGCCGCGATCCGGCCGGTCGGTGGTCATCGTATCGTACGCGTCGGCGACAGCGACGATGCGCGCCAGCAGCGGGATCTGCTCGCCGGCCAGCCCCCGCGGATAGCCCTGCCCGTCCCAGCGCTCGTGGTGCGCCAGGATGACCTCCGCCACCGGCGCGAGCGCGGCGACGTCCCGCAGCAGCGCGCTGCCAATTTCGGGATGGCGCCGCAGTTCCCGCCGCTCGTCCGGCCCCAGCGGGCCCGTGCTGGTGAGGATGGCGTCCGAAACCCCGATGAGGCCGATATCATGGAGGATTGCGCCCAGCTCGAGCGTGTGCCGCTGCGACTCAGAGAGCTGCAGCCGTGCGGCCAGGGCGAGACTGTACTGGCGGACCCGTTCTACGTGTTCCGCCGGGTAGCCAGCGCGCACCTCAACTGCCCCGGCGACCGCCATGAGCATTCGTAGGAGCGCGGGCTGCGTCCCGCCAGTCTCCACGGTTCCGTCCCATGGAACGCCCGGGCTGCCGCGGGCCTGGCCCCCGGTTTCGACAGCCGGTAGCCCGGCGCCAGCCGGCTGCACCGCTGCCAGCAGCGCTCGCAGCGCGCGCGCCTGCTGCGCCAGCGGATCCTCGCGCAGCGGCAGCTCCAGGCGGAAGCAGGTGGGGGAGCCGGGCTCCAGGATAAGCGAGCCGCCCGCCGCCTCTGCGGCCCGGCGGGCCACGGCTAGGCCCAGCCCGAGCCCGCGCATCCTGCGGGTGGCGAACGGCTCTGCCTGGCGGAACGGCTGGAAGATCACGGGCCGGAGCTCGTCGGGAATAGGATCGCCGTCGTTGATGACCCGCAGCACGAGCCGTGGCGGCTCCCCGGCCAGGCGGGCACTGACACGCACCTCGCCTCCGACCGCGCCATGGCGGAAGGCGTTGTCGAGCAACTGCTCCAGCACGAGAGACAGCCGCTCGTAATCGACCGGGGCGCTGGCCGCTTCTGGCGTGACCTCCAGCGTCACCGGAAGCCCGCCGGCGAACTGTTCGACCAGCGCGGGCAGGCTCGCCGGAGCGCGGCCCCGCGCGGCTCCGCCGCGGCTCGTGCTCACCTCGTCGAAGGCAGTCAGCTCGGAGACGAGCCGCGCCAGGTCGGCGGCCCGGCCACGGATAATCCCCAGGTAGCGGCGCAGCGTGTCGGTATCTGTGAGGACGCGCTCATCATCCAGCAGCGCCAGGTATCCGACGATCGTCGTCACCGGGGTGCGGAGCTCGTGGGACAGCAGCGAGGTATAGACCTCGTACGGGGCTGCTGCTTCTCCAACGATCGGCGGCATACCCGCTCCCTGATGGCTGCCCAGCGCTTCGCGACGGCCGGCGCGGGCCTTCCCGCCCCACTGTCGCCTTGCTTCTCTATTTGGACCAGCCAGGAGCGGCTAAAGGACCGCACCGGCTGGGAGGAGGTAGGAACGGGGCCGAAGACTTGCTATATACTCGGCAGCCGCAGGGACCGGGGGCTCGGAATCGTCACCGTTGCCTCGCCGCGGACATATACTCGGCAGCCGCAGGGACCGGGGTGAGCCAGGTGCCACGACGAGCCGACGATCGGGCCGCCTCCCAGCTCGTCATTCGGGCGTACGAGACCGAACGGGCGCGCCTGGCGCGGGAGCTCCACGACGGGCCAGTGCAGATCCTGGCGAATGCGATCTTCGAGCTGCAGTACTGTGAGACGCTGCTCGAACGTGATCCGGAGCAGCTCCGCGCGGCGCTGGCGCATGTTCAGAACGACCTCAAGGAGAGCCTGAACGAGCTTCGGCGGGGCGTGCTCGACCTGAAGCCCAGCCCCCTGGCAGAGCTGGGCCTGGCTCCAACGCTGCGCCACTACGGCGCAGAGTTCGAGCGCCATTTTGGGATCAAGACGCGCGTGGAGGTCGAGGCGCTGGACGACCGGCCGAGCGGCGACGTGGAGGTCGCCGTCTTCCGCGTCGTCCAGGAAGCGCTGCACAACATCCGCAAGCACGCGCGCGCCACCCGCGCCCGGATCGTGGCCCGGTGGAAGGATGATGTGCTCCTGGTGCGAGTAGAGGATAATGGCTGTGGATTCACGCCCACCACGACGCGTCGACCGCTGACGTTCGGACTGACCACCATGCGCGAGCGTGCTGAGCTCATCGGGGCGAGCCTCTCCTTTCGCCGCCGCCGGGGTGGCGGGACGGTGGTAGAGCTGGCAATCCCGCGTGAGCGCCTGCTCCCGGAGGCGCCATGACGCAGCCCACGGCCCCCACCCATCTCATTCGCTTGCTGATCGTGGACGACCACCCGCTGTTTCGCCATGGCGTACGCTGGGCGCTGTCCAATGAGCCGGGTTTCCTGGTGGTGGGCGAAGCCTCCAGCGGCGAAGAGGCGATCCGGCTCGCCCGCGAGCTCCGCCCGGACATCGTTCTGTGCGACATTCACCTGCCCGACACTTCGGGTCCCACCGCTGGGCTCGAGCTGGCGCGCTTCCTGAAGCTGCGCTTCCCCGAGATGCAGGTCGTGCTGATGACGGCGTTCGACGACGAGGACCTGGAGTTCGAAGCGGCCAAGGTCGGCGCGGCCGGGTTCTTCCTGAAGGACACCCCGCCGGCGCGGCTGATGGAGGGGCTGCGCCGCGCGGCGCGTGGGGAGTCACTGCTCGACGCCTCGGTGCTGCAGCGTCCCCTGGTGGCCTCGCGCGTGCTGGCCCAGATGCGCGAGCTGCAAACCGAGGCGCATGAGATCGAGCCGCTGTTCGTGCCGCTGTCGCCACGCGAGGTCGAGATCCTCGAGTACATCGCCCGCGGCAACAGCAACAAGCAGATCGCCCGCGCGCTCCGGATCAGCGACCAGACGGTGAAGAATCACATTACGTCCATTCTCCGCAAGCTCGCGGTGAACGATCGCACCCAGGCCGTGGTGCTGGCACTCCGCCAGGGGTGGATCCGGGTGGACGAGCGGCAGCGCTAGCCGCCAGCCCACACATTACAGCCCCCGACTGGCGCAGGCAGAGCGCGGAGCAGCAACGATGCTCAGTGTCCCGCCCGCTTGGCTGCCCACGACCGACAAGGGAGCCCGGCAGCCAGACGGCCCAGGCGGTGCTCGTTGCCGGGGCGCGCCCTCCTCCACTCGGCGCCTTCGCCTGCGTATACTCCACCGGCGCGGGCCGGGAACGCGCCAGTCGGCCGGCCGATGGGCACTCGCCCTGCCGGGCCCATTAGTACCTGGGGATTAGGTACTTTTTCACATGCCCCGGGCCTTGCCAACCCCTTAATGACCCCCTAGAATCCGACGAAGTTTTAGAGTGGCGCCAGAATGGTGCACGCAATCCGAGCTGAGAGATGACAGGGGGTGAAGCCAGGCGGATCGAGCGCGGTCAGGGAGGCATTGGGGCGTTGCACACATGCGTTCCCATTATCTCAGTCTTCGTTCATCGCACTCCTCCCTGGCTATCGACCACATCGACGGCGTGGCAGCACCTCGTGGCAGATCTCAACATCACATCATCCTCTTTCCACAAGAGGAAAAAGAAAGGGAGACTTCCGAATGCAGCTTCACAATCGAACAGAGGGCCAGGGACTCGTCGAGTACGGTCTAATCATCGCACTGGTCGCCGTGCTGGCCATCGCCGGTCTGGTGATCTTTGGGCCTGCTATCTCGAGCCTCTTGATGAACCTCGGCAGCAGCGTCTAATCCGCGCTTTCGGCACCTCAGGCGGGGCGGCTCCGGTGTCGGGGCCGCCCCTTTTGAGTGCGAATGCTCGTTGAACCGAGCAAACAGCCGGAGCCGGCTCGATCCTATACGGAAAGGTAGCCGCCAGTGAACAGGAAGCGACTCGGCTTCATCCTCATCGGTGCTGGCGTGGCGCTCGCGTTCGTCGTCGGGGCGCTCGTCTACGTTCAGGTGAGCGAGGCGAACGCTGTCCGAGCTCAGCTTCCGACGCGGAGAGTGGTGGTAGCCACCGAGGACATCCCCGCCGGCTCGCAGATCACGGCGTCGCAGATTCAGCTCGTCGCGGTTCCTGAGCAGGTGGTACCAGTGGACGCGGCGACCACGATTGACGAGAACGTCGTCGGCAAGTACACGCCTAGCCAGATCCTCCGTGGCCAGGTGATCATCTCCAGCCTGATCGGCGACGCGGCGACCAAAGGTGTGCCTTCCTACTCGCTCAAGCCGGGCGAGGTGCTGTATGCCATGGAGACGGCGATCCAGGGCCAGCCGGTCGCGCTGACGGCAGTCAACGCGCTGCATTCTGGTGACCGCGTGGACTTCGTCTACAGCTCGATGGTGCTGCCACCAGACGTGGCCCGGAGCCCCGACGTCCAGACCCTACTGCGCTCGCCCTCGGCGGCGCAGTACCTCCAAACGCGCATTCTGCTCCAGAACGTCCGCATCGACCGACTGGGTATGTACAAGTCCGACGGCACGTTCGAGGAGAACCCGAAGTACATGATCTTCATCGTGAAGCCCGAGCAGGCGCTGGTGATGAAGTGGCTGAAGGATGCGGCCATTCTCTATGGCAGCAGCATCGAGCTGATGCTCCGGGCGCCGAACGATACCGAGAACTACGATGCGAACCTGACGATCAACCTGGGCTACATGCGGGAGAAGTACGGCCTGCCGGCACCGCCGCAGGTAGCGCCGCCGAGCACGCGGTGATCGGCGTGCCCCGATTGGCGGTGGCACGGGCGATGGGGATGGCTGGCACCGCGCGCGGGATGCGCCGCGGACAACCAACGGAGCGAGCGGTGTCTGCTGGCAAGGGAGGCCTCTGACGAATGTCTCTGCTCAAACGGATTGAGGCAGCCGGCGTCGCGGCGCCTCGGCCGGGCGCAGGGCCTGCCGGAGCGCCAGTGCCGGACGCGCCACCCGACGCTGCATCGCCAGGGAGCCAGCACAGCGCACCGCCCCCGATCGCTCCGCCGTCCGGCCCGGCTCGGCCGTTGCCAACCTCGGTCATCAGTCCCGCCCGAGACCGCGCCCTGCAGCTCAATCGCGACCTGAAGAGCCGCGTCAAAGCCCGGCTCATCGCCGAGCTCGACCCGTCGATGGACCTGTCCCGCCACGACGAGGTCCGCCAGCGGCTCCAGGTGTTGTTCGACCAGATCGTCGAGACCGAGAGCGTCATCCTGACGCGCGCCGAACGGCAGCGGCTGTTCGAGGAGCTCGCCGCCGACGTGATCGGCTTCGGCCCGATCGAGCCGCTGCTGCAGGACCCAACGGTGACCGAGGTGATGGTGAACGGCCCCCACAAGGTGTACGTCGAGCGCCGCGGCAAGCTGACGCTCGCCGACGCGGAGTTCGAAGACGACGAGCACGTCCGCCGCATCATCGACCGGATCGTCTCCCCGCTCGGCCGCCACGTGGATGAGTCCAGCCCGATCTGCGACGCCCGCCTGCCAGACGGCTCACGGGTGAACATCGTCATCCCGCCGATCTCGCTGATCGGGCCTGTGATTACGATTCGAAAGTTCTCCAAGACCCCGCTCACGGTGGACGACCTGATTCGCTTCGGCTCGCTGACCCGCGAGGTGGCCGAATTCCTGAAGGCGTGTGTCGTCGCCCGGCTGAACATCGTCGTCTCCGGCGGCACCGGCTCGGGCAAGACGACCTTGCTCAACGTGCTATCCACGTTCATCCCGGACGACGAGCGGATCATCACCGTGGAAGACGCAGCGGAGCTCCAGCTTCGCCAGGATCATTGGGTGCGGCTGGAGACGCGCCCGGCCAACATCGAGGGCAAGGGCGCGGTGACGATGCGCGACTGCGTGCGCGCCTGCCTGCGGATGCGCCCCGAGCGGATCGTCGTCGGCGAGTGCCGCGGCGGTGAGGCGCTGGACATGCTCCAGGCGATGAATACTGGCCACGACGGCAGCCTGACTACCGGCCACGCCAACAGCCCGCGCGACATGCTCTCCCGGCTGGAGACGATGGTGCTGATGGCGGGCATGGACCTGCCGGTGCGCGCGATCCGCGAGCAGATCGCCTCCGCGGTGGACCTGATCGTCCAGCAGAGCCGCCTGCGCGACGGCTCCCGCAAGGTGACGCAGATCACCGAGGTGCAGGGCATGGAGGGGGACACGATCGTCCTGCAGGACATCTTCACCTTTGAGCAGACTGGCTTCGAGGGCGGCCGGATCATTGGGTCCGTCCGCCCCACCGGGGTGCGCCCGAAGTTCATGCCGAAGCTGGAGGACGCGGGGATCAGCCTGCCGGCCTCGGTCTTCGGCATCTCCGAACGCTTCTTCTAACGAGCAGGGAGGGCATGGAAGCCGCGCTCGCGCTCCTCACCGTTCTGGCGCTCCTGGCGCTGCTGTTCGGCATCCAGCGCGCACTGCTGCCCGATACCTCTGTCATTGACGAGCGGCTGCGCCGCTACGGCATGCGCCACGCGGACCTGGACGACGAGCAGGCGCGCGAGGCGGTGGGCGAGATGATGTCGGCTCATCTGGAGCGGGCGATCGCCGGCCGGGGCTTTGCCAGGGCACTGCAGCTCGAGCTGGCGCGCGCCAACCTGAAGCTGACAGTGGCCGAGTTCCTGGCCCTGCAGCTCGCGCTGACGCTGGGATTGGCGGTGCTCGCCTTTGTCGTCTCGGGCTTCGCGCCCGCCGCGGTCCTGTTCGGCGGCATCGGCTACTTCCTGCCGCGCGTCTGGGTGCGGCGGCGGCAGGCCGGCCGGCTGCGCGCGTTCAACGACCAGCTCCCCGATACCATCACCCTGATGGCCAACTCGCTCCGCTCCGGGCTCAGCCTGGTTCAGGCGATGGACATGGTGGCCAAGGAGGGCGCGCCACCCATGTCGGAGGAGTTCTCGCGGGTGACGCGGGAGATCGGGCTGGGCAACAGCCCGACCGATTCCCTCCTCCGGCTGGTGGATCGGATGCGCTCCGACGACCTGGACCTGATGGTAACGGCGATCCTGGTGCAGCACGAGGTGGGCGGCAACCTGGCCAAGATCCTCGACACTATTTCCAGCACCATTCGCGATCGCGTCAAGCTGAAGGGCGAGATCAAGACGATCACCGCCCAGCAGCGGATGGCGGGCTACATGCTGGCCGGGATGCCGGTGGTGATCGGCGGAGTGCTGATGCTGGTCGCGCCGAGCTACATGAGCAAGCTGTTCCAGCCGGGTCCCTGGCTGGTGCTGCCCGTCTGCGGGGTCTCTGGCATCGCGGTCGGATTCTTCGTCATCAACAAGATCGTGGACATCGAGGTCTAGACGCCGTGGAACGGCAAGGAGCAGAGAGCGTCAGATGGTCCTAGTCGCCACGCTGCTCGGCATGGTCGCGGTGGGCCTGATCTTTCTCGGGCTGTATCTGCCTCGCTCAGGGCCGGACCCTGTCGAGCAACGGCTGCTCATGTTCACCGACCGCACCAAGACGCTCGAGGAGATCGAACTGCAGCAGCCCTTCACCGAGCGCGTGGTGAAGCCGCTGATCACCCGGCTGTCGCTGCTGGTCCAGCGGATCCAGCAGCGCCGCAAGACCACCCGCAAGGAATCTCCCCTGCTGGCCATTCAGCGGAAGCTCGTGATGGCCGGCAATCCCTACGGCTGGTCGGCCTCGGATTTCCTGGGGGTGAAGGCAGCACTGGCGATTATCCTGGGGGCGGTCTTCTTCTTCCTGTTTACGATTGGCGGGAAGCCCGGCTATGCTCTGACCGCGGGGCTCATGCTCGGTGTGCTCGGCTGGTTCGTCCCCGACCTGCTCGTGCGCCAGAAGATCACGGATCGGCGCCGGCAGATCGTGCGGGCGCTGCCGGATGCGCTCGACCTGCTGGTCATCAGCGTCGAAGCCGGCCTGGGCTTCGACGCAGCACTGCAGCGACTGGTCGAGAAGTCCGACAACGCGCTCACCCGCGAGTTCGCCCGGGTGCTGGCGGAGCTCCGCGTCGGCCGCTCGCGGCGTGAAGCGCTGCGCGACATGATGGATCGGACGCAGGTGCCGGATCTGACGAATTTCATCTCCGCGCTGCTGCAGGCAGAGCAGTTGGGGGTGAGTGTCTCGAAGGTGCTTACCATCCAGGCGGACCAAATGCGCACGGTGCGGCGGCAGCGGGCCGAGCAGCTCGCCGCCCAGGCCCCGTTGAAGATGCTCATTCCGCTGGCCATGTTCATCTTCCCCGCGCTCTGTATCGTCATTCTCGGCCCTATCTGGCCGACCGTTGCTGGAGCCGGCGTTGCGCTCCCCTGATCCCACGGTTAGCCGCGGCCGCTTCGGCGCTCCTTTGGAAGAGCTGCTGCTGGACCGGGTCTGGCCAGCGGCGATCTTCGCCCTGGTGCTGTACTACAAGCTGCTGAAGCTGTACGGCACTGTGGCCGAGGCGCGCACCAGCGGCCGGCTCACCCTCGAGCTCGCCGCCGACATCTCGCATCAGCTCGGCGCGATCTCGGTGTTCGCGGTGGTCATCGCGCTCTTCATCATCCGCCGCCCGCCCGTGGGTGCCCGCAGCAGCCTGCTCGGAGCGATCGTCGCCATCGCCGGCACCACGGCGCTGGGCGTCACCGCTTCCGCCCCGGTGGTGTACTCCCCCTGGCCGGTGCTGGCGCTGTCAGCGGTGCTCGCGCTCGGCGGCTCCGCGTTTACCGTATTCAGCCTGGCGACGCTCGGCCGCTGCTTCGGGCTGTTCCCCGAGGCGCGCGGGCTGGTGACCCGCGGCCCCTACCGCTTCATCCGCCACCCGGTCTACCTGGGCGAGTACGTCTCCGGGTTCGGCCTGCTGCTGCCGATCCTGTCGCCCTGGTCGGTGGCGGTCTACCTGGTTTTCGCCATCCTCCAGCTCTGGCGCATCGTGAACGAGGAGCGCGCGCTCGAAGCGGTCTTCCCCGAGTACGCGCAGTACCGCCAGCGGACCTGGAGACTCATTCCAGGGGTCTTCTAGGTGGCGGTTATCTCCCGCGAGCTGGCCGACCCGGCCCCGGCGGTCGCTGCCCCTGCCACGGCCCAGCCGGGCATGCTCCGCGAGCGCCTGCGCGCCGACTGGCGCTGGCTGGCGCTCTGCCTCACTGCGCTGCTGCTGCTGACCGCGTGCCCCTACCTGGTCGCGGCGCGGTACGGTCCGCCGGGGCTGGTGCGGGTCGGAACCTTCTGGTTCTTCCGCGACTTCACCCAGTACCTGGGCGCGATGCGCGACGCCGCCGTCTCCGGCACCTGGCTGCTCAGCGACCGCTTCAGCGCCGAAGCGCACCGGCCGATCCTGATGTACCTGCCCTACGTCGCGCTCGGCAAGCTGGCGGCCGCGCTCGGTACCGACCCGCTGCGTCTGTACTACCCGCTGGAGGTCGTCGCCCGGGTGGCGCTGGCGCTGGCGCTGTACATCTTCGTCGCCGCCTTCCTGCCTTGCGCGCGCCAGCGGCGCCTGGCGTACCTGCTGGCGCTGTTTACGCTCGGGCTGGAGGCCTGGGTGATCCCAGCCCGGCTGCTGCTCGGCGCCATCGGGCGGCAGGACCTGGTGGCGGCGCTGCCCGAGAGCGTGGACGTCTTCCTGGAGATGCACTCCTTCGGGGTGTTCCTCTCGGCCCCGCACCTGATGCTCGGGCTCGCGCTGACGCTGCTGCTGCCCGTGCTGTACCTGCGGCTGGCGGATGGAGGGCGCTGGTGGCTGGTCCCGCTGGGGACGCTGGCGCTGGGGCTGGTGCACCCGTTCAACCTGCCGGTGGCAGTGTCCGTGCTGGGCGTGGACGCGCTCTGGCAGCTCCGCCAGGGGCGGGCCAGGCCGTTCTGGGTGCTGCTGGCCGCCGCGCTCGCGGCCGCGCCCGTGGCGCTGTACAACGCCTGGCTGTTCACGTTCGACCCGTTCTGGAGCGGGACCTACGGGGCACAGAACCTGATGCCCTCGCCCTCGCCGGCGACCGCCTGGGTCGACTTCGGGCTGGTGCTGCTGGCCGCGCCGTTCGGGCTCTGGCGGCTGCGCCCCTGGCGGCAGCCGGAGCAACGGCTCCTGCTGCTCTGGACGATCCTGACGTTCGCCGCGATGTACCTGCCGGTGCTGTTCCAGCGCCGGCTCGGCTTTGGGCTCCAGCCGGCGCTCGCGGTCGCGGCGGCGGTGGCGCTCGTCGCGCTCCAGGACCGGATGCGCTCGACGCGGCTCGGCACCCGGCCGGCCAACTACGTCCTCACGCTGCTGGCGCTGAACACCAGCGTGCTGGTGTACGTCTCGCTGCTGGCCTCGGCGGCGAGCAACCACCCCAGCCCGGTGTATCTCTGGACCGCGCAGGAGCAGGAGGCCGCGGACTGGCTCGCCCAGCACAGCGCGAGCCGCGACGTGGTGCTGTCGTCGATCGAGGCTGGCAACGCCCTGGTCGGGACGATCCCCGGGCGCGTAGTGGTCGGCCACATCGTCGCGACCCTGCACGCCAGAGAGAAGGAGGCGCTCGCCCGTCGCTTCTTCGCCAGCGACACTCCGCTCGACGAGCGGGCCCGGCTGCTGGCCGATAGCCAGGCAACCGTGGTGTTCTATGGCCCGCAGGAGCGCAGGCTAGGCCAGCCGGACCTGGAGGCGCTCCCAACGCTCGAGCGGGTGTACCAGAACGATGGGGTGACGCTGTACCGAGTGCGGGGGACGACGTGAGCGCACTCGCTGCCGCTCTGTCGCGGCGGGCCTTCAGCCGCGTCGACGGTGCCAGCGGGCAGCTCTGCCTCGCCGCCGGCCTGATCGCCCTGCTGCTGGCGGGCGCGTTCGTCCTGCCGCTACCGCCCTGGCTCGGCACGCCCACGCCTCGTCCTCCGGTGGGGCAGCCGCCGGCTCCCGGCCTCGGCCTGGCCGGGGCGCTCGTCGCGCTGGCGTTCGCCCTGGCGCTCTGGCTCCCCTTCCGGCCCTACACGCTCGCCCTGCGCGCGGCCAGGGCCGGCTTTCACGGCAGCGGGCTGCTCCCGGGCCTGACCGCCCTGGTGGCTCTCGCGGCGCTGGCGATCTACCCCCGCTTCGGAACGGACCTGTGGGAGTACGTCGCCTACGAGCGGCTCTGGCGCGTCTACGGCGAAAACCCATTGCTGGCGACCCCCTCGCTCCATCCCGAGGACTGGTCCTTTGCGTTCGCCTGGTACCCGAATCGCCCCAACGCCTACGGACCGCTCTGGCAGCTCATGGCCTGGCCGCTCAACGCCGCTGGCGGCGACTCGGCCGCCGGGCAGCTCATCGCCCACAAGCTCCTGGCGGCGCTCGGCTACACCGCCTGTGCGGCGCTGCTCTGGCGCGGCGTGCCTCGCCACGCCCGAGCCCAGGCGCTGATCGCGTTCGCCTGGAACCCACTGGTGCTGTTCGAGGTGCTCGGCAAGGTCCACAACGACATCCTGCCGGCGGCGCTCCTGGTGGCGGCGGTGCTGCTGGCCGGCCGCGGCGCCCCGGCGAACGGACTGGTTGCCGCTACCCTGGCGGCGCTCGTCAAGGCGAGCGCCGCCGGCGGCGGCCTCGGGCTGCTCAAGAAGCTCTGGCTGGAGCAGGCCTGGGGCTCCCTCGCCGTCGGCCTGGCGGCCAGTGGGACGCTGGTCGTAGCGCTGTACGCGCCGTTCTGGGCCGGGCCACGGCTGCTGGAGCCGCTGCGCTCGCAGATGACGCAGGTCGTCTGGTCCCCCGGAGCGCTGCTCATGCTCCTGTGCCAGGCGCTCAGCGGCGACCGGCACGAGACAGCCATCCGCCTGGCACTGATCGTGACCTGGCTGCTCGCGGCCGGCCTGCTGCTCTGGCGGCTGCCGGCGCGGAGCACCGAGGAGCTGGCGGCGCTGGCCGCCCTGCTGCTCCTGGCCACCCTGGTGCTCCTCACCACCGCCTTCTACGCGCACTATCTCGTCCCGGTGGTCGCGCTGGCGGCGCTCTCCGGCCGCCCGGGGCTGCAGGCAGCCGTCACACTGCTGGCGCTCGGCTCCCTGGGCGCCTACGCGGGGGCGATGCTCGGCCTCGCATTTGGGTCGGGCTGGGCCGACAGCGACGCGTATCGCCTGCTGGGCAGTCTGCTGAGCTTCGCCCCAGCGCTCGTGCTCGTCCTCTGGCAGCGGGGCGCGCCGTGGCTGGACCGGACGCGGAGGGCACGATGGCGGTAAAGACCGCTTCACTGCCTGTCCCCGGCGCCGTCCTGCCCGACAGGTCCGTGGCGCGCCTGGCCGCCTGGCTCGCTCCGGCGCTGCTGGCGCTGGTCGCCCGGCTGGCCAACGGCCCGCTGACCGTGGACGATGCGTTCATCACGTTCCGCTACGCCGACAACCTTCGGCTCGGCCACGGGCTGGTCTACAACCCTGGGGAGGCGGTACTGGGGACCACCACCCCGCTGTATGCCGCGCTGCTGGCGCTGATCCCCGCTCCCCCCGGTAGCCTGCCGTCCCTGGCGCCCTGGCTGAACGCAACGCTGGACGCGGCAGCGTGCGTGCTGCTGGTTTGGCTCGGACTGCGCCTAAGCGGCCAGGTATGGGTTGGCGCGCTGGCAGCGACGGGCTACGCGCTGGCGCCGATGAGTATCGCCTTCAGCGCCGGCGGGATGGAGACGCCGCTGTTCGTGCTGCTGGTCCTGAGCAGCCTCGGCTGCTGGCTGGCCGGACGGCGCGGCCCCGCGCTCGGGTGCGCCGCGCTGGCGACGCTCACCCGCCCGGAGGGCGGGCTCGTCGCCACGCTCCTGCTTCTGGACGCGCTCCGCCTCCGGCGCCACCTGCCGTGGCGGCTGGCCCTGCTATATGCCGTGCTGCTTGCTCCCTGGACGCTCTACGCCTGGCTGGTGTACGGCAGCCCGCTGCCGCACAGCATGGCCGCCAAGGCGGTGACATACCAGGTTGACCCAGGGATCAACCTGGCGGCGCTCGCCTTCAGCGCCGGCCTGCCGGGCTTTAGTGTGCTGCCATTAGCCGAGGTGGCGGGGTCGGTGGTGCCCTGGCTTGTCGGCTGCGCGGTGGCGCTGATCGCCCTGTATGGCTTCGCGCGCCAGGCTGGCCGGCTGGCGCTCTGCCGCGCCCCGCGCGCCTGGCCGCTGCTGCTGTTCGCCCCCATCTACGCCCTGGCATATAGCCTGGCCGGGCTGCGCGGAGTGCGGCTGTTCCACTGGTACCTGACGCCGCTGGTGCCGTTCTACCTGCTCTATCTCGCCGTCGGCCTGGCGGCCGTCGCCGCTCGTCTGCGCCTGGAACCGCCCAGGCTGGCAGCAGCCGCGTTTGCGCTGGTCGTCGTCTGGGACGTGGCCGCGCTCGGCCTTTCGCGCGGCTGGCTGGAGCGTCCCTTCTACCCGGTTGGGCTCGACCTCACCCGCGAAGCGGTGTACGGGGCGATCGGCGCGGAGCTGCGCTCACGCCTGGCGCCGGACGACGTCGTGGCGGCGCCCGAGATTGGCGCACTCGGCTATGCCAGCCAGGCGCGCATCCTGGATACCGTGGGCCTGGTGTCGCCGGGCGTGAGCGGCTATTACCCGCTTCCACGGGAGCAGCTCGTCGCGGACAACGCGGTCCCGCCCCAGCTCATCCAGGACCGCCAGCCGCGCTACGTCGTTGCCCTCGACCAGTTCGTCCGCCGCTCGCTGCTCCCCTCGCCCTGGTTCCGGCGGCACTACGACCTTGTCCGACGCGAGCCGGCGCGGGTCTGGATGAGCGACGCGGTGCTGCTGTTCCGCCGGAACGACCAGCCATGACCACGATGCGATCCGCCGTTCTTGCGCACCCTCGGGAAGTGGCAGCAGCACCCCTGGTGGCGGACTGGTGCTGGTGGCTGGGCTGGGCGCTGCTCGCGCTCGGGCTGGCAGAGGTCCCGCTGCTTCTGGCGGCCTGCTGTGGTCCGAGCGGCTGGACGGGGCTGGGAACGTTCTGGTTCGTCAACGACTTCGCGCAGTACGAGTCAGCCATGCGCCAGGGTGCCGAGAGCGCCTCCTGGCTGGTGTACGACCGCTTCACCCCGGAGCCACACGCCCCGGCGCTGATGTTCACCGCTTACGTCGCGCTGGGTAAGCTCGCGGCGCTGCTCGGATTGCCGGCGCTGGCGCTCTACCGCCCGGCCGAGCTGGCGGCCCGCGGCGCGCTGCTGCTCGGCGCGCGCCAGCTCGTGCTTGCGCTCGTGCCGGGCCGCGCTGAGCAGCGGCTGGCGGCGGCGCTGCTGCTGTTCGGGATGGGACTGGGCGTCCCGGCCGCCCTGGTCGGGGCGCTGCTCGGGATCAGCCCCTACACCGGCAACGGTTCATACGAGGTCAACAGCTTCGGGCTGCTGTTCAGCGCCCCGCACGTGGCGCTGGCGATGGGGCTGACGCTCAGTGCCGCCGCGATTCTGGCACGGGGGCGGGCCTGGGGCGCCACGCTGACGTTCCTGACGCTGGCCGGGTTCGCCCTGGCGCTGCTGCACCCGTTCCACCTTCCGGCGCTGCTGGCCGGCTTCGCTCTCTCCACCCTGCTCCGCTGGCGCCGGGAGCGCACCGACACCGCACCCGCGCTGCTGCTGCTCTCCTTCGCCCTCGGTGCCGCGCCGGTGCTGCTGTATGACACGCTCACCTTCGGCGCCGACCCGTTCTGGACCGCCACCTACAACGCCCAGAACCTGCTGCCTAGCCCGCAGCCCTGGCAGCTCCTGATCGAGTATGGGGTGCTCCTGCTGCTCGCGGTGCCCGGCGCGCTGGTGGCCGTGCGGCGGGGCGTCCCCTGGCGGGCGCTGCTGTGCTGGCTGGCGGTCGCACTGTTGGCGAGCTATGCGCCGGTGCCGTTCCAGCGTCGACTCGGGTTCGGCCTCCAACCGTTGCTGGCGCTGCTCGCCGCGGCGGGGCTGCCCGTCGTGCTCGCCCGGCTGCGGCCCGGCCCGGCCCGACTCGTCCGTGGCGGCGTGCTCGTGCTGGCATTCCTCACCACCGCGTCGGTCGCGGCGGGCATCGTCGCCTCCGCGCTCTGGCAAGAGCCGCTGCGGCCCTATCGGGTGGACTCCGACAGCGCCCAGGCGGTCGAGTTCCTGGCCCGTCAGGCCTGTGCCGCGGACGTGGTGCTGGCGGACTGGGACCTTTCCAACTACCTGGCGGGGCAGTTCGCTGGGCGCGTCGTCGCCGGCCATCCAGTCGCCACAGTCGACGCCGTTGCCCGCAAGGTGGCGCTGGAGCAGGCGGGGACGGACCCGGCGCGCTGGCAGGCGCTGGTCGACCAGTTCCAGCCAAGCTACGTGCTCTACGGCCCGCGCCAGGCCGGCCTGCCCGCGCCGGCCGGCGGAGCTCGCGCCATCTTCCGCGCGGGCAGCGCCGTCGTCTACGCGCTCGGGAGCAGCCGCTGTGAGTGACACCCTGGCGCTGGCGCGGCGACCCGGGCTGGCACTCCCCCGGGCGCGGCTGGACCACCTCTGGATCGCGCTCCCGCTGGCATTCGTCTTCTCCTACCTCTGCTCGATGCCGATCGTTCACAGCGACTTCTTCTACAACCTGGCCAACGGTCGGCTCATGGCCGAGCAGCGCGGGCTGCTGACGCGGGACATCCTCGCCTACGCGCCCACCAAGGAGCCGTTCTACAACCAGCCCTGGCTGACCCAGCTCCTGTACTACGCCGAGTTCCAGCTCGGCGGCTATCCATTGGTTCTGTTCGTCCACGCCTGCACCGTCACCGCCGCCTTCGCGGTCGTGCTCCTGCTCGCCCGCGACTTGACCGGCAGCGTCCGCTGGGCGAGCGCGGCGACGTTCCTGGCCATTGTCATCGCCGCGGAGAACCTGAGCGTCCGGCCCCAGGCGTACTCCTTTCTGCCGTTCGCGCTGACGCTGCTGCTGCTCAGCCGGCACGCGGAGCGCGGCTGGCGGCTCTGGCTCATCCCGCCCCTCATGGCGCTGTGGGTGAACCTGCACGGCGCCTTCCTGCTCGGCCTGGGGCTGGTCGGGCTCTTCCTGCTCGGCGCGGCGCTGGAGGCGTTTCGCTGGCCAGCCGGGCTGTCGAGCCTCTGGCAGGCAGCCACGGTCCGGCGGCTGGCGCTGCTGTTCCTAGCCACGGCCCTGGCGATGTGCGCGAACCCCTACGGGCCGCGGATCGTGGACTACTGGCTGCTGGCCACCGGTGACCCGATCGCCCGGACCATGGACGTGGAGTGGCTGCCGACAGCCGTGAACAGCGTGATCGGCGTGCTGTTCTTTGCCTCCTGGGCACCGCTGCTGGGGATCCTCACGCTCAGCCGCCAGCGGCTACGCTGGACCGAGGCGCTCCTGCTGCTGGCGTGCGCCGGGTTCGGGCTGGTGGCGGTGCGGAACGTCGTCTGGTGGGCGCTGGTGATGCCACCGCTGCTGGCGCGCTTTGCCGCCCGGCTCTGGCCCGGGCGGCAGCGTGCCACAGCCGGCAAGGAGCTGCCCGTGCTCAACGCCGCACTGCTGGCGGCCCTCGGGCTGGTAGTGCTGGTCGGCCTGCCCTGGTTCCGGGCGAGCAACCCGCTGCTGGCACCGGACCTGCGCCGCTACCTGGACGCTCGGCACCCGGTCGGCGCGGTGGAGTACCTGCGGCAGTCGGGCGCGGCCGGGCGGCTGTTCAGCCGGATGGAGTGGGGCGGCTACCTGGAATGGGAGCTGTGGCCGCGGCTGGTGCCGTTCCTGGATGCGCGGGTGGAGATCCGGCCGGAGCAGGTCTGGCGCGATTACTTCGCCATCCTTGGCGCCAGCGCCCGCTGGCCGGAGCTGCTCGACCAGTATCACCCCGACTACGTGCTGCTCGAGTATCGGGAGTTCCCGGACCTCGCCCGGGCGCTTGCAGCGAGCGCGTGCTGGCGCGAGGTGTACCGTGATGACCTAGCGGTGATCTATGCGCGCCGCTGACACCGTGATCCGGCTCGCGTCGCGCACCCCGGTTCGCCCGCTCTCGACTCCGCGGGGGCAGCGGCTGGCGGTGAGCCACGAGGTGGCCGCGGCGCGCTGGCTCACGCTGGCGGCGCTGGTGTTCGGACTGCTGTACCTGGCGTTCTTCGCCTACCACGCGGCGCTCACCATTACCTTCCCCTATGACCTGGACTGGGGCGAGGGGTACGTCCTGAACGACGCGCTGCGGCTGGGCCGGGGCGAGCCGATCTACCGCGACATCCAGCAGTTCCCGATGGTGCGCTCGCCCTATCCGCCGCTGTTCCTGGCGCTGGACGCGCTGCTGATCCGCTGGACCGGCCCGACGCTGCTCGCCGGCCGGCTCCTCTCCACCTTCGCGGCGGCTGCCAGCGCCTGGCTCGCCTATCGGATCGCCCGAGCCAACGGGGCGGCGGCCCCGGCGGCGGGGCTGGCCGGGCTGCTGATCCTCGGCTCGCCCCACGTCTACCAATGGGCCGTGTACAGCCGGGTGGACATGCTGGCGGTGGCGTTCTCGCTGGCGGCGCTGCTGGCCGCCTCCGGGCCGCCAACACGCCGCCGCCTCGGCCTAGCCGCGCTGCTGTCGCTGGGCGCGCTGCTCACCAAGCAGACCGCGCTGGCGGCGCCGGGCGGGATCGCCCTGGCGCTCCTGCTCAGCCGGCCGCGGCGGCTCGGCTGGTATCTGGGGCCACTGTTGGGCGGCGGCGCCATGGCGCTGGGGCTGCTGTCGCTGGCGACCGAGGGAGAGTTCATCCGCCACGTCGTGCTCGGCAACGCCGCCAACCCGCTGAACCTCAACCGGCTGATCCGCTTCGAGGCCGAGTTCTCGCTGCTGCACCCGCTGCTCCTCGCTGGCGCGCTCGGCCTGGCCCTGGCCGGGCTGCGGCGCTGGCGCCCGACCCCGCTCGCCGGCGCGACCCTGGCCGCCTGGGTGATGACCCTCAGCGTCGCCAACGAGACCTCCAGCGTGAACTACTTCCTGGAGTTCATCGCGATCGGCGCCGCCGCTGCGGCCGTCGCCTGGACCCGGGTGGCGCAGCGCGGCGCCGGCCCGGCGCTGCTCGGAGCCGGGTTCGCGGCGCTGCAGCTCGCGCTCCTATTCCACATCCCCAACACCGTGGGGGTCTGGCCATCGTTCTTCGCCCCCCACGGCTACACCCCCACCGCGGGCGACCTGGCCATCGGCCGTGAGGTCGACGCGGAGATCGCCCGGACGTCTGGCCCGATCCTGGCCGAGCCCGCCGGGTTCGCGGTGCGGAATCAGCGCGAGGTGCTCGTCCAGCCACTGGACCTACGCGCGGAGCAGCTCCGAGGCCGCTGGGATTCCACCCCGCTCCGAGAGGCGCTCCGCGAGCGCCGTTTCGAGCTGGTGGTGCTCAGCTACGAGCTCCTCCCGCTGGACGTGCTGGATGAGCTGAAACACGACTATCGCCTGGAGCGGACGCTGGCGAGCCCGAACGGGCTCCGCTACAGCGTGTACCGTCCCAGGTACTGAGCAAGGGAGACAAACCGTGCAGAATATCCTCGATTCCACGAATGGGCGCCAGCGCCCGCCGGGCAGACCGTTCAGGTTCTGGGAGCCCTTGCTGCTCGCCGCCGAGCTCTGGCTGGTTATCCTGCTCTCGGCCGGCGCAAGTCTATTCGGCGGGCTGTTCCTGGACGCCCGGCTCCATACCAGACCGGTGTTCGCCACCCTCGGGCTCGCGCTCGCCTTCACCTCGAGCGTAGCTCTGGGCCTGCTTCTGGTGAGCCGAGCCAGCGGTCAGCCGCTGCTCGAACCGCGGACGGCACAGCGGCTGAAGCAGGCGAGCGCCTATGCGCTGCGGCTGGCCGGGATCCTGATCGGGATCGGCGCACTGGGCGTGTACGGCGGCTGGCTGCTCGATGCGTGGCTGCACACCCGGCCGCTCCTAACGGCGATCGGGAGCGTACTCGGCTTCGCGGTGAGCGTGCTGCTCGGGCTCCGTTTCACTCAGGCGACGCTGTGGCACGAGCAGCGGGAGCGCCAGCGATGAAGCAGGTTCGGGTGGTGAACCGCACCCGCGCCGCATGTCTGGCCGAGCGCGCCAACCTGGCAGACAGCTTCTGGACCCGCTTCATCGGGCTCATGGGCAAGCCGCCGCTGCCGCCAGGAGGCGGGCTGGTGCTGCGCCCGGGCGGCGCGGTGCACAACTTCTTCGTCCGTCAGGCGATCGACGTTCTGCATCTGGAGCCGGGCGGGCGGGTGACGCACGTCGTCGAGTCACTCCGGCCCTGGCGCGTCGGACCGCTGTTCGTCGGCGGCGCGGCGACGGTCGAGCTGCCCCCCGGCACTGCTCGCGCCAGCGGCACCCGGCCCGGTGACGTCGTGGCGATCGAGCCTCTGGCATAGCCGATGCCGCTCTCGCTCGGGCCGCTCTGGAGTTTCCTGTTCCCGGCGCGCTGCCTCGGCTGCGGCGTCCGCGACGAGGTGGTCTGCCCCGCCTGCCAGGCGACGATCGTCCCGCTGCCCCGCGGCATCTGTCTGCGCTGCGCCCGGCCGGAGCCAGGCGGCACGTTCTGCCGCCCATGTCTGGGCCGCCCCAGCGCGCTGGCGACGCTTGTCGCCGCGACGAGCTACCAGGGGATCGTGCGCCAGGCGCTGCTCGAGCTGAAGTTCCACCAGCGCCGCTATCTGGCGCCGTTCCTCGCCTCGCTGCTCGCCCGGGCCGTCGCGGCGCACCGGGTGCAGGCCGACGTCCTGGTCCCGGTCCCGCTGTCGCCCAAACGGCAGCGCCAGCGCGGCTACAACCAGTCGGCGCTACTCGCCGCCGAGCTACTCCGTCTCGACCCTCTGGGTGGCGCAGAGCTACGACCTGAGGTGCTCTGGCGGCAGCGCGAGACTCGGCCCCAGGTCGGGCGTGGCGCGCCCGAGCGGGTGGCGAACGTGCAGGGCGCCTTCGCCTGCGCCACGCCCGACCTGGTCGCCGGCCGACGGGTGGCGGTGCTCGACGACGTCTGCACCACCGGGGCGACGCTGGAGGCCTGTGCCACGGCGCTACGCCTCGCGGGCGCGACGCGGGTGACGGGCCTGGTCGTGGCGAGGGACCTGTGAGCCGGCGGATCGCACGGGCGGCGCTGATCGCGTACGCGCTCGGCACCGCGATCGGCTTCCTCTGGGCCGCCGCCACCAGCGGGCCGCTCGCCGCCCGCAGCGACTTCGTCGCCTTCTACACCGCCGGGCGCCTGCTCCTGCACGGACGCAGCGGGCAGCTCTACAACCTCGCAACACAGGCTACGGAGCAGCGCCCGCTGCTCGCCAGCTACGACGTGGCACCCCGGCCCGGCGTGGAGGCGCTGCCGTTCCACATGCCGCCGTTCGCCGCGCTGGCGTTCGCGCCGCTGGCAGCGCTGCCGTTGCCGCTGGCGTATGCACTGTTCAACGCGCTCTCCGCCGCCGTCCTGGCGCTGGCGCTCTGGCGGCTGCTGCGCCGCCTCGGCTGGCCAAGAGCGGAGGCGGCGCTGGGCGTGGGACTCGGACTCGCCTACTTCCCGGTCCTGGGCAGCCTCGCGCTTGGCCAGGTGTCGCCGCTGCTCACCGCGCTGCTCGCGCTGGCGGCGCTGGACCTGCTCGGGCAGCGGCCGGGCCGGGCCGGGGTCTGGCTCGCGCTGTCCCTGTTCAAGCCACAGTACGCCGCCTTGCCCCTGCTCGTGTTCGTCCTGGCGCGGCAGTGGCGCCTGATGGCCGGGTTCGCGGTCGCTGCCACGGCGCTCGGGCTGCTCTCCGTTGCCGTCGCGGGGCCAGACGGCGCGCGGTCCTACGCGGCACACCTGCTGTCCATCTCGGCACCGGGCGGCGACCCGACCGTGGCGCCGGCCTTCATGCACAACTGGCGTGGGCTCGCCACCCGACTCGTCCCGCCCGGCCAGGAGTACCTGGTCTGGCCGCTGGCGCTGCTGGCCGACGCGCTCACCACCGGCGCGCTGCTGTGGCTCTGGCGCGGCGGCTGGCCGCCGGACCAACGGGCGCGGCTGCTGCGGCTCAGCGGACTGGCGCTGGCCGCGCTCTTAGTCAGCCCCCACGCCCACGTGCAGGATGTCGCGCTGCTGCTCCTGCCCGCCTGCTGGCTCGCCACGCTCAACCGCGAGCGGCAGATGGCGCCGCTGCCCACCACCGCAGCGCTGGCGATCGGCCACCTGGCTGGACTCATCGGCGGAGCGGCCGGCCTACTCTGGTACGCCGACCTGAACGTGCTCCTGTGCGCGGCCGGGCTGGCGCTGCTGCTCACCACACGCCCTGGCGCGCCCTCCTGGCCGGCGCTGCTCCGCCCGACGCCGCTGGCGCTTCGGGCGTCCAGGGACGGCGGGCCGAGCGGAGCGCCCCCGATCGCGGTGCTGCCACTCCACCCAGCGCCGCGATCGCGGCGCTGACTGCCAGCCAGAGGCGCTGGCGCGGGAGAGGGCAGGGACGGCCGCGCATTGTGGCCCTGCTGTTTCTCGGCTAGAATGCCGCGGCGGCCCTCCTGGCGCCGCCCCTGCTTGGAAATCGGGGGCGTCCCGTGCTCTACTGCTCCGACCACCCCCTGGTACGCCACAAGCTCGCGATCCTGCGCGACAGCACCACCGAGTGCAAGAAGTTCCGCGAGCTGATCCGCGAGCTGGCGATGCTGCTCTGCTACGAGGCGATGCGCGACCTGGATCTGGTCAACGTCACCGTCCAGACCCCGATGGGCATCGCCGCCGGCCAGAAGCTGCGGACCCGGGTCGGGCTGATCCCCATCCTGCGCGCCGGGCTCGGGATGGTCGTCGGGGCGCTGGAGATGATCCCGACGGCGCAGGTCTGGCACATCGGGCTGTACCGCGATGAGCGCACCCTGCGCCCGGTGGAGTACTACAACAACCTCCCGATCGAGCCCACCGTCCAGCTCGCCCTGATCCTGGACCCGATGCTGGCTACAGGCGGCTCCGCGGTCGCCACCGTGGATATCCTGAAACGCTGGGGGAGCGAGCGGATCAAGTTTCTTGGTTTGATCGCTGCACCGGAGGGCATCCAGCGCCTGCAGTCTGCCCACCCGGACGTGGACATCCACGTCGCCGCGATCGACGAGCGGCTCAATGAGCACGGCTACATCGTACCGGGGCTGGGAGACGCGGGAGATCGACAGTTCGGCACGGGCTGACCGGCCGTTGCAGCCCGCCCGACCGTCGACGCGGCCGGCCGCGGAGTGTTAAGCTTACTGGCGTTGCGCAACCGCGCTGCCCGGGAGTGCCTCCCGGGCTATTCTACACGTCGCGGTCGTAGGGATCGGCAGACTGCGACCGCTGGAGGGCCTGTGCTGCCCGGTGGACGTGTGAGGCCTCTGGTACCGACACTGGCGACGTATGGCGTGCTGGTGGCTGGGGTCCTCTCCCTTCAAGCCAGCCTCCACCAGGACTACCTGCTGGCGGCTCAGCTCGTGCTCACCGCGTCGGTGCTGGATAGCCTCGACGGCACCCTCGCCCGCCAGTGGGGCGTCGCCTCGGCGCTGGGCGCCCAGCTCGACTCCCTGGCCGACCTAGTCGCCTTCGGCGTCGCCCCGGCGGTCCTGGTGGTGACCGCCCACTTCAGCGATTCGCCGATGCTCGCCGCGCTGCTCGCCTCCGCCTTCGCCATCGCGGGAGCGTACCGTCTGGCTCGCTTCAACACGGAAGAGAAGGGCAGCTTCTTTAGCGGAATGCCGATCACCGCCGCCGGGTCGGCGCTCGCCTGCCTCAGCTTGCTACCGCTCGGCCCGAACCGGGGCTGGCTGGTGCCGATCACGCTCCTGCTCGGGCTTATGATGGTGAGCAAGGTGCCGTACTACGGCGGCAAGAGCGAGCGGAGCCGACTGTTCCTGACGCAGCCGATCGCGCTGGCGCTGATCTGGGTGGCCCCGGAACTGGGATTGGCGGTGCTCGGCAGCTTCTTCGTGCTCTATGGCCTCGCCAGCCCGCTGCTGCATGCTGCCCATGCCTGGGAGGATCGGCTGGCCGGCCTGCGCGGCGCATCGAAGTAGCGTGGTCCACGTCGCCCGCCTCCCGGAGTACGAGCGCTCCTCCCCGCCCGGTCTGCTCGCCTGCCTGGCCTGGCTCGACCCCAAGGAGCTGCTCGGGCTGCCGTTCGCGGCCCTGGTGCTGGCGCTGCTGGCCATGCGCGCCCCGGCCATCCCGCCAGGCAGCAGCGCCATCTGGGCGCTGGCCGGCTTTGCCATTGTCCTGGTGGTGTGGGGCGTCGGAATCGCGCTAACGCTGATTCGACCCGCCCGGCGCTGGCTGCGCGCGTCGCGCCGCCGGGCTGAGGCCGCCGAGCTGATCCGCGATCTCGCCGCGTTCGGCCTCTGCTTCAGCGTCTACGCCAGCCTCCAGTGGGCGGTGCCGCTGCTGAATCCGCGCCTGTTCGACCCCCAGCTCGCCGCGCTCGACCGGCTGCTGTTCGGCGCCCCGCCGGCGCTCTGGTTCGACCCTGTGGTGAGCCCCTCGCTGACGCTGCTGTTCAGCCTGTGCTACTTCTTGCACTTCCCGCTGTTCTTCGTCACCCCGTTGGTGCTGTTCCTCCAAGGGCGGCACCGGGAGCGGGCAGACGTAGCGCTCGGGCTGATGCTGGCGATGTACCTCGGGTTCGTCGGCTACTTCTTCATCCCTGCCCTCGGGCCGTTCGCCGGTCTGGCCGACGCGTTCACCCACCCGCTGGACGACAATCCGTTGCGGAGCATTGTCAGCGACTACGGCGTGGGGCTGGGGACCTTTCCCAGCCTGCACGCCGGGATCGCGGCAGTCGTCCTCGCCTTCGCCTGGCGCGACAATCGCCGGCTGTTCTGGCTCCTGTTGCCGGTGGCGCTCAGCATCTGGCTGTCCACCCTGTACCTGCGCTACCACTACGTGGTTGATCTCTTGGCGGGATGGGCCCTGGCGCTGGCCTGCCGCTGGCTGGCGCCGCGGATCAACGCGGTGCGCACCGCCTGGCTCCACTCGCGCGCTGCCCGACAGACCCGGGTGCGACTGGCCCGCCGGGCCTGGAGCGTGCTGCCGGGCCGGTCCGGGGTCTGATCCGGTGGCCTCGCGCTGGGCCTATCTACAGCAGTTCCTCCGCGCGCCGGGCGCCATCGGCGCCGTCACCCCCTCCTCGCAGGCGCTCGCTGCCGCGGTGGCGGACCAGGTCGACTTCGACCAGGCGCGCACCATCGTTGAGTATGGCCCGGGCACCGGCGTGTTGACCCGCGAGCTGCTCCGCCGCCTGGCCCCGGGAGGCCGGCTGGTGGCGATCGAGCTCAACCCGGCGTTCGTCGCCCACCTGGAGGCCACGCTGCACGACCCACGGCTCACTGTCGTGCGCGGGTCCGCCAGCAACGTCGCCAGCATCCTCCAGGAGCTGGGGGTTGGGCGGGCCGACGCGGTGATCTCGGCGCTGCCGTTCGCCACCATGCCGGTGGAAGCGCGCGAGGCGATTCTACTGCAGACGCGGGCGGTGCTGGCGCCGAATGGGGTATTCGTCGCGGTGCAGTACCTGCCGTTCGCCCTGCTCCCGCTGCTCCGCCAGCGGTTCCGCAGCGCCCGGATCGCCCACCTCTGCCTGCGCAATCTCCCACCAGCGCTGGTCATGGTCGCCACGGATGGTCCGGTGCCCCGCGAGCCGAGGGCGCTCCAGGAGGCAGGTGGACTCCTGGCGGCGGCCACGCTGGTGGCGGTCGCGCTCGGGGTGGTGCAACGCTGGCTCGGCCTGATGGCGGCGCTGGCGATCCCCGCGCTCCTCACGCTGTACCGCGACCCGGAGCGCCGCGCGCCGCGCCCACTGCCGCCGGGAGCGGTGCTCGCCCCTGGCGAAGGGCGGGTAGTGTACACCGGCAGTGGACGCGACCGCGCGGGCCGGACGTGCGTGGAGCTGCGCATCTTCCTGGCGCTGTGGGACGTCCACGTGCAGCGGGCGCCGATTGGGGGCGTGGTGCGCAACCGCGACATCCAGCCGGGTCGCTTTTTGCCCGCCTTCCTCTCTCGGGCCGGCGACACGAACCAGCGCACCACGCTGGTGATCGAGGGCGACGACATCACCTGCGAGGTCGTGCAGGTAGCCGGCCTGCTCGCCCGGCGGATCGTGACCTGGGTGCAGCCGGGAGAGCGAGTGCGCCCCGGAGCGCGAATCGGGATGATCAAGCTCGGCTCGCAGGTCATTCTCCGCCTGCCTGCGCACGCCCGGCTGCTGGTGCGCGAGGGACAGCACGTGCGCGCGGGCGAGGACGTGGTCGCGCTGGTCTAGGGGAGCCGGCTTCTCAGGATGAGGAAGCGGACTGCGTTGCCGCTCCAGAGACCCCATGCTATAGTTTGGGCGGCCGCCTGCGGAGGGTCAGGTCGGTGCGTTTTGACGTATCCATTGCGCAGGCAATGGCGATTGCCTCGCAACTGGCCCTGAGTCTCGTGGTTTCCGTGTTACTGGGCTTTCTGGCCGGGAGATTTCTGGACTCCCGACTCGAGACAGGCCCAGTTTTCATGATTGTGGGCAGCCTCATTGGGATGGTCGCCGGGCTGTACGGCGCCATTCGGCTCCTGCAGCTCATGGCACGGCGGCAGGCGAGCAAGCAGCGGCCAGATCACTAGGAGATCGGCGTGCCCCAGATCGAGCTTGCTTCTCCAGTCCTGTTTACGATTGGCGGCTTGCCCGTTACCAACACCATTTTTACCGCCTGGATCGTCTCGCTGGTCCTCATCATCTTCTCCCTACTGGCGACCCGGAAGATGGAGCTGGTTCCGGGCCGGCTGCAGAACCTCTACGAGCTGATCGTAGAGAGCTTGCTGGGGATCGCGACGCAGACGGCAGATGATCGCCGCGCCCGCCGCTTCTTCCCGCTCATCGCCACTTTCTTCCTGTTCATCCTGTTCTCGAACTGGATGGGTGTGCTGCCCCTGTTTGGCGAGGGCGAGTTCTACAGGATCGTGGCGGAGACGGCGGAGGCGCATGGCGCCGCGGCGAGCCAGGTGGCTGAGCACGTGGATGTGCTACGCTCGGCCAACAGCGACCTGAACGTTACCGGCGCGATGGCGCTGATCGTCTTCGTCTGGACCGAGCTTCTCGGCTTCCGCTCCGCCGGCCTGGCCTATCTGCGGGAGTTCATCTGGCCGGGTCTGGGGATCGAGGTGATCAGCCACGTTGCCCGCGCCCTGGCGCTGGCGCTGCGTCTCTTTGGGAACATCATTGCCGGCGAGATCCTGCTGGCGATCATGAGCTACCTGGTGCCGGTGCTGGTCCCGGCGGTGTTCCTGGCGTTCGAGCTGTTCGTCGGCATCGTCCAGGCGCTGATCTTCACTCTGCTCACGCTGGCGTTCATGACGCTGGCGACCGAGCACGAGGCGGCCCATCACCAAGCGGCAGGCGACTCCGGCCACCACTAGCTTCCGGGGCCCCCCTGGAGCAATCTCACGCTCGGTCGGAGCGCGAACGAAAGAGAGGAGGAACGGGAATGTTCTTGGAAGTGCTGCTCCAGCAGGCCCCGGCGACCTACGGGACCCTGGGGGCTGGACTGGCTATCGGCCTCGGCGCGCTTGGCCCCGGCATCGGGATCGGGATGCTGGTCGGCAAGGCGATGGAAGCGATCGGGCGGAATCCCGAGGCCAGCGGCACGGTGTTCCTGCCGATGATCATTGGCGCGGCGTTCGCCGAGGCGGTCGCCATTTACGCCCTGGTCATCGCCTTCGTTCTCTCGGGACGGTAGATTCGAGCCTGTCTGAGAGCGAGAAGCGAATAGCGAGACAGGGGGAAGGGGTTACGCGACCAGCGGACGTCAGGCGCTCCGCTCGTAGCCCCTTCCCACTGTCCCGCCTCCGCTTCCCGCCTCCTAGAGCTCAGGGGTGACCCATGGAGGCATTCGGCCTCGATTACGTCAAGATCGGCTGGCATCTCCTCAACTTCGTCATCCTGCTGGCGATTCTCTCCAAGTTCGTGTTCCCGAAGGTCACCGCGATGCTCGATGAGCGCGCGGCGCGCATTCGCGAAAGCATGGCACGCGCCGAGGAAACCAAGCGGGCGCAGTTGGAGATGGAGGAGCAGCGCCGGCAGATTCTGGACGAGGCACGCCGCGAAGCAGCGGCGATCTACGAGCGGGCACGGGAGACCGGGGCAGCCTACGCCGAGCAGCTCCGACGCGAGGCGGAGGAGGCGGCGAACGCGATCCGGGCCCGCGCCGAGGCTGACGCGGTGGCGATTCGGACCCAGGCACTGGCCGATGCGCGCCGAACGCTGGCGGATCTGGCGATCGAGGCGGCGGAGCGGGTGATCCGCGAAAGCCTGGACGGGCCGCGGCAGCGGCAGCTCGTCGAGCAGTTCCTGACCACGGCGCCGTCGCCAGACGGCGGCCGGTAGCGCGATCATGGCACGCATCTCCGGGTCTGCGCGGCGCTACGCGGCGGCGATCTTCGAGATTGCGCGCGAGACGAGCTCCATCGACGCCTGGCTGGCCGACCTGACGCGCCTGGTCGACCTGCTCCTGGTGCCGGAGGCGGAGCAGGCACTTACGAGCCCGGCCGTGCCGGAGGCGGAGCGCATCGCCGCGGTCCACCGGCTGCTGCCAGGCTTGAGCAGGCCGGTGCTGGCGTTCGTCGAGATCCTCATCCGCCGCGGGCGCTTGGAGCTGCTTCCGGAGGTCTTGCTAGACTTCCAGCGACGCGTCGACGAGTTGCGTGGGGTGGTGACGGTGGAGGTTACCACCGCCGTTCCACTTGGCTCGGATGAGGCGCGCCTGCTGAGCGAGCGGCTCTCCCGCTATACCGGCAAGCAGGTTCGGCTTGAGCCGCACGTCGACCCAACGATCATCGGCGGTGTCATCGCCCGTATCGGGGACGAGCTCATCGACGACAGTGTTCGCGGCCGGCTAGACCGGCTCCGTCGCCGCCTCGAGGGCGGTGTGGGAATCGCATAGCGTACAGGGGAAGGAGCGCGACTATGGCAGTCCGGACGGACGAGATCACCGCCATTTTGCGGCAGCAGATTCAGAGCTTCGACCAGACCATCCACCCCGAGAACGTGGGGACGGTGGTGCAGGTGGGCGACGGCATCGCCCGCATCTGGGGTCTGTCCAAGGCGATGGCCGGCGAGCTGCTGCACTTCCCCAAGGCCGACGTGATGGGCCTGGCGCTGAACCTCGAGGAGGAGATCGTCGGCGCGGTCATCATGGGGCCGTACACCGAGATCGAAGAGGGCGACCAGGTGGTGACCACCGGCCGCATCGCCCAGGTGCCGGTGGGCGAGGCGATGATCGGGCGCGTGGTGGACGCGCTCGGCAACCCGATTGACGGCAAGGGGCCGATTGACACCGGCGGGCAGTTCCGCCCCGTGGAAGTGATCGCCCCTGGCGTCATCACCCGCCAGCCGGTGAAGACGCCAGTGCAGACCGGCCTCAAGGCGATCGATTCAATGATCCCGATCGGCCGTGGCCAGCGGGAGCTGATCATCGGCGACCGCCAGACCGGCAAGAGCGCGATCATTCTGGACACGTTCATCAACCAGAAGGCGGGCGACCTGATCTGCATCTACGTCGCCATTGGCCAGAAGGAGTCCACCATCGCCAGCGTGGTCGGAACGCTCGAGCGCTACGGGGCGATGGACCACAGCATCGTGGTCGCCGCCTCGGCCGCGGACCCGGCCCCAATGTGGTACCTGGCACCGTACACCGGCTGCGCCATCGGCGAGTACTTCATGTACCAGGGCAAGGAGGCGCTCGTCGCCTACGACGACCTGTCGAAGCACGCCTGGGCGTACCGGCAGATGTCGCTCCTGCTGCGCCGGCCCGCCGGGCGCGAGGCCTATCCGGGCGATGTGTTCTACCTGCACTCGCGGCTGCTGGAGCGCGCCGCGCGCCTCAACCCAGACTATGGTGGTGGCTCGCTGACCGCGCTGCCGGTGATCGAGACGCAGGCCAACGACGTGTCGGCGTTCATCCCGACCAACGTCATCTCCATTACGGACGGCCAGATCTACCTGGAGACGGACCTGTTCTACGCTGGCATCCGGCCCGCGGTGAACGTGGGGATCTCTGTCTCCCGCGTCGGCGGCGCGGCCCAGACGCGGGCGATGCGCAAGGTGGCCGGCCGACTCCGCCTGGACCTGGCGCAGTTCCGAGCCCTGGCCGCCTTCGCCCAGTTCGCGTCGGACCTGGACCGCGCCACCCGGGCGCAGCTCGAGCGCGGGCTGCGGACGACGGAGGTGCTCAAGCAGGGCCAGTTCGAGCCGATGCCGCTGCATCAGCAGGTGGAGATCATCTTCGCCGTCACCAATGGCTACCTGGACGATGTCCCGGTGGAGAAGGTGAAGACCTGGGAGACGGAGTTCCACCGCTTCATGGCGGCGTCGCACCCCGAGATCGGCAACAGGATCGAGGAGACCAAGGACCTGGACGACGAGACCACGGCCCAGCTCCGGGCGGCGATCGAAGAGTTCAAGCACTCGGTCACGGTGTAGGTAGGGTTGTGCGATGCCCAGCCTGAGAGACATCCGCCGCCGCATCCGCTCGGTGAAGAACACCGGCCAGATCACCAAGGCGATGGAGATGGTCGCGGCGTCCCGCATGCGCCGCGCCCAGCAGCGCGTGCTCGCCTCGCGCCCCTACGCCCAGGCACTGCGCGAGCTGATTACCGAGCTGAGCGCCGCCACCGGCGGCGAGGTGGTGCATCCACTGCTGCAGCAGCGGGAGACGATCCGCCGGGCAGCGGTGATCGTGATGACCAGTGACCGCGGCCTAGCCGGGGCGCTGAACATCAACGTCATCCGGCGCGCCTCGGAGGCGCTGCTCCAGGTGGCCCCGCAGACCGAGGTGGTGACGGTCGGCCGCAAGGGCCTGGGCTTCTTCGTGCGGCGGGGGCTGCGCCCGCTCGGATCGTTCACGGACCTGGGGGACAGACTAGCTTACGACGCGGCGATCCCGATCGCCCGGGTGGTGACCGACGCCTTTCTCGCCGGCCAGGTGGACGCGGTCTACCTGGTGTACCCGAAGTTCGTCTCGACCCTGACCCAGCGGCCGCAGCTCGACCAGCTCCTGCCGGTGACGTCGCCCGAGGCGGGGCCAGGCGCTTCGAGCCGCCGGCGGCTCGACTACATCTACGAGCCGAGCCCGGAGGCGATTCTGAATCAGCTCGTCCCGCGCTACGTCGAGGTCCAGGTGTTCCAGGCATTGCTGGAGACCGTGGCCAGCGAGCAGAGCGCGCGGATGATCGCGATGCGCAATGCCACCAAGAACGCCATGGAGCTGGTAGACACGCTGACGCTGTCGGCCAACCGCGTCCGGCAGGCCAGCATCACTGGCGAGGTGCTGGAGATCGCGGCCGCGGCGGACGCGATGGCCGCGAGCCGCTAGCCGGCGGCGCTCAGGTTCCAAGGAGGATAGGTTGACAGCAACGCAGCAGCGCCCGATCGGCCAGGTTGGCGCGACGGGCCATATCGTGCAGGTCATCGGACCGGTAGTGGACCTGGAGTTCCCACCGGAGCAGTTGCCAGACATCATGAACGCAGTCCACATCCCGCTGGAGACGGGCGGCCGCCTGGTGCTGGAGGTGCAGACCCACCTCGGCAACAACTGGGTCCGCACCATCGCAATGGGCCCGACGGATGGCCTGCGCCGTGGGATGCCGGCGATCGACCAGGGGGGGCCGATCTCCGTCCCGGTCGGCCCGCCGACGCTCGGCCGCATCTTCAACGTGCTGGGCGACCCGGTGGACGGGGGCCCGCCGGTGGAGACCGATCTCCGCTACCCGATCCACCGCCCGGCCCCGCCGCTGACCGAGCAGCGGGTGGAGCCGGAGATGTTCGAGACGGGGATGAAGGTCATCGACCTGATCGCCCCATTCCGCAAGGGCGGCAAGGTCGGCGTGTTCGGCGGCGCGGGAGTCGGCAAGACGGTCATCATCATGGAGCTGATCCGCAACGTCGCCACCGAGCACGAGGGAACGTCGGTGTTCGCCGGAGTGGGCGAGCGGACGCGCGAGGGCAATGACCTCTACCTGGAGATGAAGGAGAGCGGGGTCATCGGCCAGACGGTGATGGTCTTCGGCCAGATGAACGAGCCGCCGGGCGCCCGGGCGCGCGTTGGCCTGACCGGCGTGACGATGGCGGAGTACTTTCGCGACCAGGGCCAGGACGTGCTCCTGTTCATCGACAACATCTTCCGCTATACGCTAGCCGGCGCGGAGGTGAGCGCGCTGCTCGGCCGCATGCCCTCCGCCGTCGGCTACCAGCCGACGCTGGCGACGGAGATGGGCGCGCTGCAGGAGCGGATCACCTCCACCAAGACCGGGTCGATCACTTCGCTGCAGGCGATCTACGTCCCCGCGGACGACTACACCGACCCGGCGGTGGCCACCACCTTCGCCCATCTGGATTCCACCATCGCGCTGGAGCGCTCAATCGCCGAGCAGGGGCTGTACCCTGCGGTGGACCCGCTGGCGTCGACCTCGCGCATCCTCGACCCCCGCGTAGTGGGCGAGGAGCATTACGCGGTCGCCCGCGAGGTGCAGCGGGTGCTCCAGCGCTACAAGGACCTGCAAGATATCATCGCCATCCTGGGGATCGACGAGCTGAGTGAGGAGGACCGGCTGACCGTGGCGCGCGCGCGCCGCATCCAGCGCTTCCTGTCGCAGCCGATGCGGGTGGCGGAGGCGTTCACCGGCCGCCCGGGCAAATACGTGCGCGTGGCCGACACGGTGCGCGGCTTCAAGGAGATCCTGGAGGGCAAGCACGATGCCTTGCCCGAGCAGGCGTTCTACATGGTTGGCACCATCGAGGAGGCGGTCGAGAACGCCGAGCAGATGGCGCGAGCGTAGACGAGTGGCACAGAGCTCGCGGATGGGGGGTGCGGAGATGGCCTGTTCGGCGCTCCGCACCCCCCTGGCGCGCTCCGTTGCCCAGTAGCGAGGGAGCCATGCCGAAACTGTCGGTACAGGTCGTGACCGCTGAGCGGGAAGTGCTGAGCGCCGACGACGTCGACATGGTCGTCGCGCCCGGCTCTGAGGGCGAGATGGGCATCTTGCCGCGCCACGCGGCGCTGCTGACAACCCTGCGCCCCGGCGTGCTACGCTTGAAGCGTGGCGCGGCCGAGGAGACGCTCGCGGTGAGCGGCGGCTTCATGCAGGTCGCCAACAACCGGGTGCTCGTGCTCGCAGATACCGCCGAGCGCGACGAAGAGATCGACGAGCAGCGCGCGCAGGCAGCCCGTGAACGTGCGCTCCGGGCACTGGAGGAGGCCAAGCGCGGCCCGGCGCCGAACATCGAAGCGGCGCGGCTGGCGCTGCGCCGCTCGCTGGTGCGTCTGGAGGTAGCCGAGCGGAGACGGCGCCGCAGCAATCTGCCATGACCAGCGTTCGCGTCCGTCCTGAAGAGCGGTTGAGCGTCGCGTCCCGCCTGGTGATCGAGGGCGGCCGGCCAATTCACGGCACGGTAGAGATCGGCGGGGCGAAGAATGCCGCGCTGCCCATCATCGCCGCCTGCCTGCTCACGGACGAGTGGTGCATCATCAGCAACGTCCCGGACATCGAGGATATCCACACGATGGCCGCGGCGATGCGGGCCCTTGGCGCCGAGGTCAACTTCCTGTCCCGGCAGGAGGTGGCCATCCGCGCCGCCAACCTGCGCACCTGGCGAACACCGGAAGAGCTGGCACGGCGGATGCGGGCCTCGTTCCTCCTCGTTGGCCCGCTGCTCACCCGGTTCGGCCGCGCGGAGGCGCCCCACCCGGGTGGCTGCGCCCTCGGGGTGCGCCCGGTCAACGTGGACGTGCGCGGCTTCGAGGACATGGGCGCCTCGATCTCCTACCAGGACGGCTACTACGTGGCCTCCGCCACACGCCTGCAAGGCACCCAGCTCTATCTCGATTACCCGAGCCACACCGGTACCGAAAACCTGCTGATGGCTGCCTGCCTGGCTCGGGGCACCACCGTGATCAAGCACGCCAGCATGGAGCCGGAGGTAGTGGATCTGGCCCGCTTTCTGGCGCGCATGGGGGCGCGCATCCACGGCGCGGGCAGCCCATTCATCACCGTCGAAGGCGTCGACCGGCTGCGCGGCGCCAACTACCGGGTCATGCCCGACCGGCTGGCCGCCGGCACCTACGCCGTGGCCGGGGTGATCTCGCGCGGCGAGGTGACCGTGGCGCACGTCATCCCCGAGCACCTGGACGCCGTCACGCACAAGCTGCGCGAGGCCGGGGCCTATGTCCACGAAGAGCAGGACCGTATCACCGTCGGCTGGCGCCAGCCGCTGACCGCGGTGGAGATTCAGGCGATCGCCTATCCCGGCTTCCCGACCGACCTCCAGGCGGCCTTCGGGGCGCTGCTCACCCAGGCGCGTGGGACCAGCATCATCCACGAGCGGGTGTTCGAGAACCGTTTCGTCTACGCCGCCGAGCTGCGCAAGATGGGCGCGGAGATCAAGGTGACCGGCCAGACGGCCCGCATCCAGGGCATCACCCCGCTGCATGGGGCGCACGTTCGGGCCACGGACATCCGCTCCGGCGCGGCGCTCGTCCTGGCGGCGCTCGCCGCGGAGGGGACGACGACCATCGACGACACCTACCACATCGATCGGGGCTACGACTCGCTGGTGCCCACCCTGGCCGCGCTCGGCGCCTGCATCCGGCGCGAGTAACGTCCATCTCGACTCCACGGCCCAGCGTAACGACCTGCCCCGGTCCGAACCAGCACCCCGCGGTTCCGCTCCCGCGGCCTGGCCCGCCGGCGGTCTGTGCGCTAACGTGCGATAACGTTCCTATCACGGGGCGTGTCATAGAATCGCGCCGCGGGGGCACTGGTGGAGCGGGGTGCACGGGCAGACTGGATCACCCAATGTTCCTCTCCGCTGCCACGCGGACCGCGCGGGATCTGCCGCGAACGAGGTCGCTGGGGCAGCGGCAACTGCGCTCATAGTACAGGGGCAGTGGCGGCCCGGCGCCTGATCTCTGCTCACGCTCGCTCCCAGCACGACGCGCAGGAGGGGCTATCGACGCGAACACAGCGCTGAGACACCCGGACACACGCCCAATGCTGAACAACCGCCGGTGTGAAACTGGCCCAGGCCGCTGCGCCAGTCAATCGTGAAGGGAGTCACCGATGGGATCTATCTGGATCTGGCCACCGCGGCGCGTTCGATTCGTTGCGCTCACCGCGATCGTCGCGGCGGCGCTGCTCCTCCTTCCGCTCTCCGCGGGCGCTCACGAGCTATCCGCCCCGGCCGCGGATAGCTCGACGACCTTCCAGCTCGCTGCCAACCCGGCCTTCGTGAACTGCCTGGCGCAGTTCCCCAATGATCCCACCCGTCCACCGCAGGCGCTGGCCAAAGTCACCTCCGGCAGCTTGAACGACCAGTTGACGCTGTTCGTGCGCAACATCAAGCCCGGGCTGGCGTTCGACCTGTTCACCGTGCAGCGCAGCAACCTGCTGTCCAACGGCACGCCCGATCCTTCGTTCACCAACTTTGGCCTCGCCTGGTACCAGTCGGACGTGCAGGTCAACTCCCAGGGCACTGGCCAGGTGACGATTCGCACCATTCTGCTGAATCAGATCTTCGGGTTCGATCCGGACGTGGGTCTGAACCCGGTCAACACCTTCCACGTCGGCTTCTGGTTCAACAACCCGAATGACGCCGCGCCCTGCGGCTTCGACGTCACCCATCCCACTCCCTTCAATGGGGAGCACAACGCCGGCCCGGTGGCGATGATCAGCCTCCCCAACGCGGTGACCGGGCTCGGCCCGCTCTGCACCAGGCCCAACGGCAGCGGCGGCTGTAACCCGTAGCGCACAGCCAGAGCATGGCCCGGGCGCGGGATGGCTCTTGGACTCGGGACCTTCCGCGCCCGGGCTATCGCCGCGCCCGAACCTTGACGCCCCGGCCGGAGCCTGCCTACACTGCCACCCTCGCAGGGTGTCCTTCGCCAGTGACGTCTGGAGTGGAATGTTCGGGAAGCACATCGGGATCGATCTCGGCACGGCCAACGTGCTCGTCTACGTCAAGGGCAAGGGCATCGTCCTGAACGAGCCGTCCGTTGTCGCCTACTCCGCCTCCGATAGCCGCGTCGTGGCGGTCGGCTCCAAAGCCCGCGAGATGCTCGGGCGCACCCCGGGCCGTATCACCGTCACTCGCCCAATGCGCGACGGCGTCATCGCCGACTACCTCATCACCGAGGCGATGCTGCGCTACTTCATCAAGACGGTCTGTGGCCGGTTCAACATCTTCAAGCCGATCGTCATGATCTGTATCCCCTACGGGGTGACCAACGTCGAGAGCCGCGCGGTCGTGGACGCCACGATCCAGGCCGGCGCCAAGGAGGCGTACCTCATCGCCGAGCCGCTGGCCGCCGCCATCGGGGCGAACGTGCCGATCTCCAGCGCTAGCGGCAACATGGTGGTAGACATCGGCGGTGGGACCACGGAGGCGGCGGTGATCTCGCTCAACGACATCGTCGTCGCCCGCTCCATTCGCGTAGGCGGCAACCGCCTGGACGACATCATCGCCACCTACGTTCGCAAGAAGTACAACCTGTCCATCGGCGAGCGCACCGCGGAGGAGATCAAGGTCCAGATCGGCAGCGCGCTGCCACTGGAGCGTGAGCTGACGATGGAGATCCACGGCCGCGACCAGGTGGACGGGCTACCGAAGACGCGCACCATCTCCTCCCACGAGATCACTGAGGCGATCAGCGACGCGCTGGCGGCGATCGTGGACAACGTCAAGAAAGTGCTGGAGCAGACCCCGCCCGAGCTGGCGGCCGACGTGGTGGACAAGGGGATCATCATGACCGGCGGCGGCTCGCTGCTGCGCAACCTGGACAAGCTGATCGCCCGCGAGACCGGCGTCCCTGCCTACGTGGCCGACGACCCGCTCTCCTGTGTCGCTATCGGCTCCGGCCGGGCGCTGGAACACTTCACGATCTTCCGCGAAAGCCTGATGCCCGTGTAGGGTTGGCCCACGTGAGCCGCCGTGTGCATGGCGGCGGCATCTGTCGTACCCTGGCAGGATCAGGCGCGTGAGGGCTTGGGAATGCTGGACCTACTGATTCGTGGGGCGCGAACGCGGGGCGTGGAGGCGCCGAGGGACATCGGGGTACGCGCTGGCCGCATCGTCCAGGTCCAGCCGGGCGAAGGGGCGGCTCGAACGCTCGATGCCGCCGGCCGGCTGGTCACCCCGGCGCTGGTGGAGCCGCACATCCATCTCGACGCGGTGCTAACTGTAGGCCAGCCGCGCTACAACCTGACCGGCTCCCTGTTCGAGGGAATCGCCATCTGGGGCGAGCGGGTCAAGAGCCTCACCGTGGAGGATGTGAAGCAGCGCGTCCGCCAGGTGCTGCGCTGGCAGCTTGCCAACGGGGTGCTGTTCGTCCGCAGCCACGTGGACGTCTGCGATCCAGAGCTCACCGCGCTGCGCGCCCTGGTCGAGATCCGCCAAGAGGTCGCCGGGCAGATGGCACTCCAGCTCGTCGCCTTCCCCCAGCAAGGCATCCTGTCGTTCCCCGATGGCGAGGCGCTGATGCGGCGGGCGGTGGAGCTGGGGGCGGACGTGGTCGGGGCCATCCCGCACTTCGAGCTCAGTCGCGAGTACGGCGAGCGTTCTGTCAAGTTCGCCATGACGCTCGCCGCCGAGCGCGGGCTGCGGGTGGACATCCACTGCGATGAGACGGACGACGAGCAGTCGCGCTTTTTGGAAGTGATGATCGCGGAGACAATTCGCCTCGGGATGCAGGGCCGCGTCACCGCCAGCCACACCACCGCGATGCACTCGTACAACAACGCCTACGCCTATCGGCTCGTCAACAACCTGCGCCGGGCCGAGCTGCACCTGGTGACCAACCCGCTCGACAACTCGGTGCTCCAGGGCCGCTTCGACAGCTATCCGATCCGCCGCGGCCACACTCGGGTCAAGCAGCTCCTGGCCGCCGGGGTGAACGTCTGCATCGGGCACGACTCGGTAATGGACCCGTGGTACCCGCTCGGCTACGGCGACCCGCTCCAGGCGGCGAGCGTGCTGGCCCACTACGGGCAGATGACGGGCTACGAGGAGATCAAGACCCTGATCGACATGATCAGCGTCAACGCCGCGCGGGCGCTGGGCTTGGAGGAGTATGGCCTGGAGCCCGGCTGTCGCGCGGACCTGGTGCTCTTCGACGCTCCGAGCGAGATGGACGCCGTTCGCCTGGTGGCGCCGCGGCTGGCGGTGATCCGCGGCGGCGAGATCGTCGCTCGCACCGAGCCGGCCCGCCATATGGTCGTCTGGGACGGCCGGGAAGAGCCCGTCGACTTCCTGCGCCACGCTCAGGGGTAGCAGCGAGGCACGGGGCGTAGCCCGGTTCGTCGCGGACACACCCGACAGGGCGTGCGGCAGGTCGCAGCGAGCTGGCTCAGGCTGGGCGCGCGCCAACGTGCAAGGCCACCGTGCCCAGGCCGAGGAAGCGATAGCGCACGTTCACCAGCCCGGCCTGGCGCATCGCACCGGCCAGGCGGGGCGCGTCCAGGAAGGCGTAGGCGGACTCGGGCAGGTAAGTGTACGCCTCGGCATCGCCCACGACGAGCCGGCCAGCCAGGGGGACCAGGCAGCGAAAGTACCACTGGAACAGCGGGCCGAGGGCACTGCGCGGGCGGGTGATCTCCAGGCAGGCGACCCGGCCGCCGGGACGGAGCACCCGGCGCATCTCGCGGAAGGCAGCGACGACGTCCGCCACGTTGCGGACGGTGAAGGCGGTCGTCACACAGTCGAACGAGCCGTCCCGAAAGGGGAGGGCAAGCGCGTCGGCCAGGACGAGCTCCACCCGCCGGCCCCCGGCCCAGCGGGCCAGGTCCGCCTGCCCACGGCGCAGCATCGGCTCGGCGAAGTCGATCCCCACCACCCGCCCGTGTGGCATCCGCGTCGCGAGCGCCCACGCCAGCCGGGCAGTTCCGGTGCCGACGTCCAGCGCTCGGCCGCCCGCGGGGGGGCAGGCAGCGGCGACCGTCGCCGCGCGCCAGCGGGCGTCGAGGCCCGCGGTCATCAGGGTATTCATCAGATCGTAGCGCGTGGCAATCCGCCCGAACATCGTCCGGACGTAGCGGGCCTTCTCCTCCCCGCGCGCCTGGGCCACGCCGCTCAGCCGAGCAGCACCGCGGCGAGCGTGAACCCGAACACGGCGACCGCCAGATACCCGTTGACGTTGAAGAACGCCAGGTTCAGCCGCGAGAGATCGTCGGGCTTCACCAGGCTGTTCTCGTAGGCGAGCAGCGCTGCCGCGACCAGGCAGCCCAGGTAGTAGACCGGCCCCAGCCCCAGCACCACCCCAGTGGCGATCAGTGCGAGCGCGGTCACCAGGTGGCTGGCCCGGGCCACCCACAGGCCCGTGGCGATCCCGAACCGCGCCGGGATCGAGTGCAGCCCGTTAGCGCGGTCGAACTCGACGTCCTGGCAGGCGTAGATCACGTCGAAACCGCCGATCCAGCTCGCCACCGCCAGCCCGAGCAGGTAGGCTGGCAGGTCCATACTGTTGGTCACCGCGATCCAGGCGCCCATCGGGGCGGCGGCGTCGGTGATCCCGAGCACGTAGTGCGACAGCCAGGTGAAGCGCTTGGTGTAGTGGTAGCCGACCAGAAACACCAGCGCGAGCGGGAACAGGCGGAAGGTGAGGGGGGTGAGCAGCCAGGCAGCCAGCGCCAGGATCGCCAGCGATAGCGCCGCCAGCAGGCCCACCTGCCCGAGCGAGAGGCGCCCGCTGGGAATGGGCCGGCTGCGGGTGCGCGGATTGCGCCGGTCCAGCTCCCGGTCGATCAGCCGGTTCAGGGACATGGCGAAGGTGCGGGCCGAGGCCATCGCCACGGTAATCCAGAAGAACTGCCAGAGCGTCGGGAGCCCACGCGCCGCCAGCACCATCCCGATATAGGCGAACGGCAGCGCGAAGATAGTGTGCTCGAATTTGACGTTCTCCAGCAGCAGGCGCGCGGCGGCAAGCGCGCCGCGCATTCCCGCGGAGGGCACGATCACCGGTCTCGCGTTCGTCTCAGTCGATGGCACAACGCACCTATGGGCATTTTCGCTCAGGCGAAGCCGACCCCAGGTCTCTATCCTCCGTGCCGCCGCGGCCGCTCGGCCCCATCAGGACATCGTTCGGCCCGCTCGGCCCGCGCACATCAGAATAGCCCGGGGCCAGCTCTGCGCCTACCTTACCACGCGGGGCAGCCCGGGTGATCCGCGGCCGCGCAGCAGCGTCTTCAGGAAGAACGTCCAGAACCTGATGGAATGCCCCTGCTGGCGCCCTCTTGAAGCCGAGCCGTTCCGCTTGCGCTACTGCCAGCGGAGGATCAGGCCTTCGTCGCCCTGGAGCTGCACTTGCGTGCCGAACGGCGCTCCAAGCCGGTTCAGGAGATCGCGGAGCCACTGCGCGTCCGCCGCCGAGGCACGGTGCAGCCGGAACCGCCTCGCCTGCAAGGGCACCAGCCGGGCCTCCTCAAGCCGGCCCGGCTGGGGATCGACGCGCACCAGGTACATGAGTCTCAGGTCGTCTCGAAACGCCTCATACCCGCTGATCCCCTCGTAGTCGTCCAGGAAGTCCCCGCAGCCGTAGAGGATCAGGCGGTCCCGGTAGACCTCGATCGCCTTTGGGTGGTGGGAGGAATGCCCATGAACGATGTCGACGCCCTCCTCGACCAGTCGGTGGGCGAAGCGGATCTGCGTGGCGGGGATCTCGTAGCCCCAGTTGCCGCCCCAGTGGATCGAGGCCACTGCCACGTCGCCGGGCCGCTTGGCTGCGCGGATCTCGCTCGCGACGCGCCCGGCGGTCGCTTCCGACAGGTCCTCCAGCAGGTTGACGCCCGGCCGGTCCGGGGTCGCGCCCCACTCCCGGGGGATGCCGCTGGTAGTCGAGCCCATCGAGAAGATGAGCACGCGGCCCTTGCCCGGCACGTCGAGCACGGCCGGAGCGGCGGCTTCCGCGGCGTTCCCTCCCGCGCCCGCGTGGGCGATGCCCGCCTGATCCAGGGTCTGAAGCGTCTCCGCCAGCCCGGCGTACCCCCAGTCCAGCACGTGGTTGTTCGCCAGGCAGCAGCAATCAATGCCGGCGGCGGTGAGGCAGCCGACGTTGCGGGGGTGCATACGGTAGTGAATCCCCTTGCCGGGCCAGGCGTCCTCGCTCGAGGTGATACTGGTCTCCAGGTTGATGATCCGCGCGTCCGTTCCCGCCCGCTGCAGCTCCTCCAGCGCCTCACCCCAGATGTACTCCAGGTCTACCGGCCGTGCGATCGGGCCATTAGCACGCTCGGCGAGCCGCACGTAGTCGCGGGCGTCGCGCATATACGGCTCGTACAAGACGGGGTTGCCGGGATGCGGCAGGACCTGGTCGATGCCCCTGCCCGTCATCACGTCGCCACAGAGGAACACTGCTATGGACGTAGCCTGGTTTGGCGTCACTTCCACCCTCTGCAGAACCTTTACCATTGTTCCGGGCTGCGGAGTGTGAGAGCCATGCCACCTCCGCGGACGGGCACACTGCTGCTGGCACGCATCCGCTCATCCGTGCTAGGCGGGTCCACCAGGGCACGAACCGTGCAGCCGCCAGGTGAGCGCGCAGAGGGCGGCTGCAGACGATCAGCCGAGCGCCCAATGGACCGCAGCCTCCGCTTCCTGCTCCGCTTCGCCCACTCAGCAGCGGATCCGGCCCGCGAGCGTGAGATCCTCTTCGAGGTCGAGGGGGAGCCACGCCCGGCGACCCTCTCCGTGCCCGAGGCCGGTGGCCGGGTTCATCCCGCCTGGATCTTGCTCCAGGGCTTAACGGTGCCCGGCCGACACCACGCCGGCGCGCGACGGATGGCCCGCGCGCTCGCGGCGGCCGAACACCTGGCCTTCGTCCCCGAAGTGCCGTCCTGGACAGCGCTGCGCGTCGACCCGCGCCAGGCCGAGCCGACCATCCGTGCAGCGCTGCGATTCCTGGCCGACCGGCCCGGGGTGGACCGGGGCCGGGTGGGGCTGAGGGCGTTCAGTGTCGCGGCCACCTGGGCGCTGGAGGTAGTGGCCGGTGAGCTGGGCCACGCCCCTTTGCCAGGCTCGAGGCAGGCTCCGCGCGCGGTCGTCGGCGTGGGTGGGTACAGGGACTTCCGCCGAACGGTGCAGGCGATGGTGGTTGGGGAGCACCAGTGGCGCGGCCGGCACTACCGCTACGTCCCGGATCTATCAGCCGCTGGATCCTGGGCGCCGACCTGCTGCCGCGGCTCGAGGGTGACAGGTATGTTCGAAAGGAGGAACGCGAGGTGGCGGAACGGGCGCTGCACCAGCTCGCCGAGACGGCGGGCAGGAACGGCGCGCCGGCCGGCACACGGTGTACGACGACCTGATCCGGCAGCTCGGCAAGGCTGTGCCGCTTGGCGCTCAACCGGCCTGAAGACTGCTGGCCGCGACGTCCGACCAGCCTGTTCCCGACCCGGAAGCAGGGCGAGCGCTGGCGGCTGCGCTCGCGGAGGCGGGCCTGCGGACCTATCCGGAGCTCGATCCGGCCGGGCGGCTGGGCGGCCTCCAGACGCCGACGATCCTGCTGCACGGCCGCGGCGACACCCTGATCCCGTTCAGCGAGACGCTCCGCCTGGCCGAGGCGCTGCCACCGCGGGCCCGGTGGCGATGCTGTAGACGCAACCACGGACGACTTCGCAAACCGCGCGTGGCCTGGCAGCGGGCGCGCGGCGGGCGCTGGGCCCGAACGTGGTGGACGACGTGGTGCTGATCGAGCGAGTACGGGCCCAGCTTGGGTTCCTGGTCCACCACCCCGGTGCCATTGAGGTGGCGGCCGAGAACGAGCGGGTGATCTTGAGCGGCCATATCCTGGCCGAGGACGTTGGCCGCTTGCTCGCGGGCGTTTCCAAGGTGCGCGGGGTCAAGGGGGTGGCGAACCACGCCGGCGTTGTCCGCTTCCAGCCGACCCCGGACGGTGGTACACGGCTCGACGTCAAGCTCTCCTCTAACCCACCCGGCGGTGCGCTGGGCCACCTGGTGGCGGCGCTGTTCGGCGCTGACCCCAAGCATGCGCCGGGCGAGGATCTCGTGCGCCTGAAGTCGCTGCTGGAGCACGGCCGGACGAGCGCGAAGGGCGCGAGATCACGCGCGAGGAGGTTACCGCTGGCATGCCACCCGCGGCCCTTCCGGCGGACGCTCGGAGGCAGACCAGCCCCCCGCCGGTTGGGCGCGACTCAGCGGGCCAGTAGCGAGCGGGGTGTCGAGGGTGGATGCCGATGGCTAGCCCAGATTATTCACCGGCCTGCCGCCCGCACCCTCGGAGGGCGGCAGGCCGGCCGTGACCAGGAATCCAGGCCTGGCCCCTTCCTGGAATTCACGCGACTCGCTGTCCCGGTGAATAATCCGGGCTAGGCTACCCCGATCGGCGTGTCGGTCAACAGCGGGGCTGCACCTGGTTCTCGCGGCTCGTCTGGAGCCGCGCCTTCGCCACTATGCCTTCTCTCCAGAGGCGGGCTGTACCCGCTGGGGGCCAAGCGGCGTTTCAGATCCCGTAGCGAGCGCCTCTGCGAGCGCCTGCTCCAGGGGCAGCGCCCGCCCCGCGTCCCAGGTGGCCGCGAATGCCGCCTCGCCCAGGGTCCACCGCAGCGCCTCCGTGCAGCGGGCGTAGGCAGCCTCATCGGCCGGCTCTACCAGCGACCCAGTAGCCTCGCGCAGCGCCCACGCCGCCCCGAGCAACCGTGCCGCCCTGGGGGCATGCCCTGCCTCCGCCACGACCATCGCGAGCCCCTCCAGGCAGATCGCGACTCGCCGCCGGTCCCCGATCGGCCCCGCCGTCGCCAGGCTCTCCGCGTACAGCGCCGCCGCCTGGCACCCCGCACCGCGCTGGTGCGCCACCCGGGCTTGGAACTGGAGCCAGTTGGCCGTGCTGCGGGTGTCATTCACGGACCGAGACTGGGCAAGCGCTTCGTCCAGAGCGGCAACCGCGCCCTCGAGATCGCCCGCCATGCTGAGCGCCTCGCCCAGCACCCCCAGTGCGAGGCCGGCTCCCCGCCGGTCGCCCAGCGTGCGGCAGAGCGCCAGACTCTCGCGGTAGGCTAGGAGCGCGCGCTCCGGGTCACCGCGTGCCACCGCGACCAGACCCAGGCACACCAGCATCTCGGCCAGCCCGGCGCGGTCCCCGTGCTCGCGGCAGAGCGCAACCGCCCGCTCCGCCAGCGCCTCCGCCACCTGCGGTTCGCCCTGGAGGCGGCGGAGGTGGGCCGCGACGCCCAGCGCCAGCGCTCGCTGCCGCGTCGCCGACTCGTCGCCCGCTGCCAGCGCCCGGTCCAGCCACTGTCGGCCCTCGCCGTAATACCCGCATACGAACCAGAACCAGCCCAGCGCTGCCGCCAGCCGGAGCAGGGGCGCTGCCCCCGCGGCGTCCTCGTAGAGCCGGCTCAGCGCGACGCGCAGGTTGGCGTGCTCCCGCTCCAGCCGCGCCACGCACGCCGCCTGGTGCGGCCCGGTCAATTCGGGTTCGGTTCGCTCCGCCAGCGCCAGGTAGTGCTCGGCGTGGCGACGCGTGATCGCCTCGGCCTCCCCGCTTTCGGTCAGGCGCTCCCGGGCGTACTGGCGGACCGGCTCCAGCAGCCGATAGCGCGCCTGCTCGGACTGCTCGTCCGCCAGCACCATCGACTTGTCCACCAGCCACCCCAGCAGGTCCAACACCTCGGACTGCTCGATCGTGCCCCCGGCGCCGACCGCCTCGGCCGCCGCCAGGTCGAACCCCCCGGCGAACACCGCCAGCCGGCGGAACAGCACCCGCTCCCCTCCGGAGAGGAGGGTGTGGCTCCAGTCGAGCGTTGCCCGCAGCGTCCGCTGGCGGGTGGGAGCAGTGCGGCTGCCGACCACGAGCAGCCGGAAGGCGTCGCCCAGCCGCTCAAGAATCTGCTCCGGCGTCAGCGCCAGCAGGCGCGTGGCCGCCAGCTCGATCCCTAGCGGGATGCCGTCCAGCCGGGTGCAAAGCCGCGCGACCGCGGCCACGTTGCTGGGTGTGAGCGCGAAGTCGGGCTTCACCGCCCGCGCCCGCTCCAGGAAGAGCTGCACCGCGGCGTAGCCGGCCAGTTCGTCCGGCAGCAGCGCCTGGTCCGCGGCGGGCAGCGCCAGCGACGGCACGCGCCAGATGACCTCGCCCGGGATGCGCAGCGGCTCGCGGCTGGTGACGAGCAGTCGCAGCCGGGGGCAGCTCACGAGCAGGGTTTCGGCCAGCCGAGCGCAGGCCTCGACCAGGTGCTCGCAGTTGTCCAGGACCAGAAGCGCCGCCTTCGGCCGCAGCAGCGCCACCAGCGTGTCGATGGGCGCCCGGCCCGGCCGTTCCCGCGCGCCGAGGGCGGCGATCGCCGCCTGGGGCACCGACTCCGGGTCGGCCAGCGGGGCTAGCTCCACCAGCCAGGCCCCGTTGGGGAACTCCAGGAGCGCGTCGGCGCTGAGCTGCAGCGCCAGGCGGGTCTTGCCACACCCGCCCGCCCCGGTCAGGGTCAGCAGCCGGCTGCCGCTGAGGTACCGCCGCAGCTCGACTAGCTGCTGCTCGCGCCCGATCAGGCGGGTCACCGGCCGCGGGAGGTTGGTCGGTCTCGACGCCTGCCGCTCCTCCGCCGTCTGCCCGTCGGCCGCCGGGATCGCCGCGCGCCGGCGCGGGCGCGGGGAGGCGGCCGCCTCGAAGCGAGCGCGCACCTCCGCGCTGAGCCCCAGCGCCGCCACCAGTCGGCGGCAGGTGTCCGGGTAGGGGTGGCTGACGCCGAGTTCAAGATCCTGCACCCCGCGCGTACTGAGCCCGGCCCGCTCGGCCAGGGCCGCCTGGGTCAGCTCGGCCGCGAGCCGGTACTCGCGGAGCAGCGCTCCGAAGGCTCGCGACGCCGGGACTTCGGGCTCGGCAGAGCGCTGCATGGTTCCCCTCGCGCCAGTCTACACCCCCACGGCACACAGAGCACACGAACTTCGCCGCACAGGTGAAACACGTGCGTAACTCTTCGTCTTTCCAGCTCTCTTTCTGTCGCGGGCGGCGTAGCGTGGGCCACACGACCGATCATACGCAGCGCGAAACGGGGGACGGGATGCCCAGATCCGAAGGATGCGCGCGTGGCAGCCCGCGGTCGGTGGGGCACACGGCCTGCACGCTCGTTGCACTGTTCGCGCTCGCCCTCTCGACCGCGTGTTCGCCCCCGGGCCGAGGCGTGATGACACATGCGGAGCCCCGAGCTGAGTCTGGAACCGCAGACCCGGCGCCCGGAGGGTCCTGGGCCTGGGGGGAGAACGGGTTCGGGCAGTTGGGCAACCAGACGGCCGATTGGAGAGGTCCGCACACAATCCCCAGTCGGGTGGTCGGCCTCAACGACGTCACCCTCATCGCCGCGGGGGGCAGCCACAGCCTGGCCGCGACCGCCGACCGGGGCCTCTGGGCCTGGGGCGACAACACCTACGGCCAGCTCGGGGACGGCACCACGGCCGCTCGGCGAATGCCAGTCCGCGTGCCCGGGCTCGGCCAGGTGGCCGCGCTGGCAGCCGGCGACCGTCACAGCCTGGCCCTGCTGCCCGACGGCAGCGTCTGGGCCTGGGGCGACAACGCCGCCGGCCAGCTCGGCATCGACAGCCTGAACGGGCATCTCTCCCCGCTGCCGATCCCCGGACTGGGCGACGTCCGGGCCATCGCCGCCGGCAGACTTCAGAGCCTGGCGCTGGCGTCGGACGGGACCGTCTGGACCTGGGGTGCCTACGTGCCCGTGCAGTACACGCGGCTATCCGCGAGCCAGGCCACCACTCGCCGCGTGCCGCACCGGCTCGACGGCCTCGCGGGGGTGGCCGGCATCGCCGCTGGCGACCGCCACGGCCTCGCCATGAAGTCGGACGGGACCGTCTGGGCCTGGGGCGACAACGCTTCCGGCCAGCTCGGCGATGGGACCACCGCGGACAGCGGTCTTCCCGTGCGCGTATCCCGGCTGGGCGCGGTGGTCGCCGTCGCCGCCGGGGCGGAGCACAGCCTGGCGCTGCGCGCGGACGGCAGCGTCTGGGCCTGGGGCGCCGACATGGTCGGCCAACTGGGCGACGGGCAGCACGCCCAGAGCGCCATGCCGGTCCGGGTGCGCGGGCTGGACGGGGTGGTGGCGATCGCCGCCAGTGCATCGCACAGCGTCGCCCTCCGTGGCGATGGCACGGTGTGGACCTGGGGCGCCGTGGCGGACAGCCCACACGCCGCGTCGGCTCCCTTCGCCCTCGACACAGTACCAGTGCCGGTGGGCGGCCTCACGGGAGTGAGCGGCATCGCCGCGGGCGCCACACACGCTCTGGCGTTCACGGCCCCGCCGTTCTTCGCGCGCCACGAGAGCGCAGACGGGAGCATCCGGTACGCGGGTCGCTGGACCGAGCGCGAGATTGCGGGGGCCAGCGGCGGATCGACCCACGTGGCCGAGGCGGGGGAGCCGGGCGAAGCGAGCCTCCAATGGGTCGGCACGGACCTGGCGGTACTGATGCCAACCGGGCCGGAGATGGGCATGGCCTGGCTCATCGTCGACGAAGCAGATGCGCACCTGGTGGACCTGTACAGCCCGCAGTTGCGGCCCCAGCAGCCGGTGCTTGTCCTCTCGGGCCTGCCGCGCGGGCCACACCTCGTCACTATCGCGCCGAGCCAACAGAAGAACGCGTACTCTAGCGACCACACGATCGCCCTCGACGCCATCGACGTCCGCTAGCAAATACGATGGCGGCCAGCACGGCAGGACAGGTGACCAAACCTCTATGGAGATAGCGAGCCTGCTCGGTATCTGGGTGCATCCGGACGACCAGACCTCCCTCCTCCAGCCCCTGCTCGACCTGGCGCAGCCGACTCCGGGACACAGTCGGCTGGCTGACTTCGACGGCTTCGACAATCTCGGCGTTCGAGCACCCGGAACCCGCGGGACCCTGGCCGGCCGTGAGCAGGACCCGGGCATACGCCCGGGTGCGGGCGGGTGCGCGTGGCCGGGCGAACGTCTCCAGCGCCGTCAGGCGCATACGCCCGGGTGCGGGCGGGTGCGCGGCCAGCAGAGAGCAGGCGGTGCAACGCCGCGCCGTCCTCGGGGCTCGACGTCACGACATCCTTCCCTACTTGCGGATGCCCCAAGGCCACCCGCTGCACCCGCTATCCCTCGAATGGCGGGTAATGGGGCGCTAGACGAGTTTGAGACGCTCTTTCGTTCATGCGCCACACGGGGCGCGGTACAATGGGGCCGGTGCAGCACAAGGGGGAAGCGATGGCAGCATTCAAGCAGTGTGACGGGTGCGGCCGCACCGTGGGCTGGAATGACACCCAGGAGCGACGAACCTGGCTGGAGCTGCACTGGGACGTGATCGAGGACGACCACCCCGAGCAGGTATGGGATTTCTGTTCCTGGGATTGCATCGTCACCTTCACCCTGGCACGGCGCCGTGGCCCGGTGGGCGACCTCGTCCGCGACCTGGGCGAGCGGCTGCTGGCGGCCGGCGTGACTCAGGAGGACTACCTGGCCGCCATCGAGCGCGAGCGCGAGCGCACCCGGGAGCGGCTGGTCACCAGCCAGGACGTCCGCTCCCTGCTAGAGCAGCTCGACCGGCCGAACGGTCCACGCGATCCCGAGCCGCGCTGGCACGACGCCGCCCCCGGCTGATCCGCCCAGCTCCGCCGCTGTCCGTTCGGCCGCCTCAGCCGGATAGAGCCTCCCAGGGGAACCGCGCGTCATTGGGCCGCGCCTGGAGCCCGTATGGGCCATTGATCCAGGTGGTCGAACCGTCGGTGAACGGGGCACCTGCCTGTTGCCCCAGGGCAGGCTCTGGCTCGCGCCGTGGAGCGCCGCTCGCGCGAGGGCTCGCTCTGTGCGAGGCGAGGTTCCACCATGTCCGCCCTTGCCCGAGCAGCAGCAGGCCGGCCCCGGCCAGCCCAACCGGGAGCGCGTCTGCCGCTTCTCCCGCGGCTGGGAGCCGCGTCGGGGCCTGCACCGCGGGCCACGCTGGCTCGGCCGCGGCGCTCATCCCCAGCCCGGAAGGGCGCTGGACCTTGGCCGCCACCCTGGCCCCCGGCGGCACTGCGATCCCTGTTTCGCCCCGGAACCGCCCCTGAGCGTCCGCAACCACGCTGGAACCTGCCACGCGCGAGCTCGCCGTCGCCGTGTTCGCCCTCGCTGCCCGCGGCCGCTCGCGCACCTCCACTGCGAGCGTCGCCTGCTCGCCGGACTGGAAGCTCGCGCCCTCAACCACGAGCGTCCCGCCCTCGCTATGCCACGAAAGCGAAGGGCCGGCCTCCTGCGCCCGGACCAGCCCGACGGAAAGCAGCAGCGCCATGAGCAGCGCCGCGCCGACGCGTCCCCCTCGGCGCGGCATTGGCCCTCCTCGGGGCGTTCTGTCGTCTCCTCCTGCTCCGGTGCGACACGGGGATCGAGCCAGCCCCGCCCAGGATCACAGTCCAAAGGACAGGCCGGCCCGCCCCGCTCGTCGTACCAGGGCCTACGCTCCGACTTTTGGTAGGTGGGCCAGCGCCTCCTGCACCAGCTCCCGCGGGTACTCGTAGTCCTCTAGCTTGCCGGCGAAGTACTGGTCGTAGGCGGCCATGTCGAAGTGGCCGTGGCCGGACAGGTTGAACAGGATCACCCGCCGCTCGCCCGCCTCGCGCGCCGCCAGCGCCTCGTCGATCGCGGTCCGAATGGCGTGCGCCGACTCCGGAGCGGGAATGATCCCCTCGCTGCGGGCGAACTGCACCGCTGCGTCAAACACCTTGAGCTGCGGGACCGCCACCGCCTCGATGATCTTCTCGTGGACCAGCAGCGAGACGATCGGCGAGTCGCCGTGGTAGCGCAGTCCGCCGGCGTGGATGTTGGGCGGGACGAACGTGTGGCCCAGGGTGTACATCTTCACCAGCGGGGTGAGCCCCACCGTGTCGCCGAAGTCGTAGGTGTACTCGCCCTGCGTCAGCGTCGGGCAGGCGGTGGGCTCCACCGCGACGACGCGCGTCTTCTTCCCCTGGGTCAGCTTGGCGCGCAGGAAGGGGAAGCTCAGCCCAGCGAAGTTCGAGCCGCCGCCGACGCAGCCGATCACTACGTCCGGCTCCTCCCCCGCTTTCTCCATCTGCCGTAGCGCCTCCTGGCCGATGACCGTCTGGTGCAGCAGAACGTGATTCAGCACACTGCCCAGAGAGTAGTGGGTGTCGTCGTGGGTGGCGGCGTCCTCCACCGCTTCCGAGATCGCGATCCCCAGCGAGCCGGGCGAGTCCGGGTGCTCCTCCAGCACGGTGCGCCCGGCGTGAGTCCGCTCGGAAGGACTGGCGATCACCTCGGCGCCGTAGGTCTGCATCATCGAGCGCCGGTAGGGCTTCTGCTGGTAGGAGACCTTCACCATGTAGACGGTCACCTCCAGCCCGAACATCGCCCCGGCGAACGCCAGCGCCGAGCCCCACTGGCCGGCGCCGGTCTCGGTGGAGAGCCGGCGGGTGCCCTCCTGCTTGTTGTAGTACGCCTGCGCCAGCGCGGTGTTCGCCTTGTGCGACCCGACCGGGCTCACCCCTTCGTACTTGTAATAGACGTGGGCCGGGGTATCGAGCGCCTTCTCTAGCCGCCGGGCCCGGTACAGCGGCGTGGGGCGGTACAGGCGATAGATGTCGCGCACCGGCTCCGGGATCTCGATGAACCGCTCCTGGCTGACCTCTTGCTTGATGAGCTCTAGGGGGAACAGCGGCGCGAGGTCGGCCGGGCCGATCGGCTGCCCGGTCCCGGGATGCAGCACCGGCGGGGGGGCGACTGGTAGATCGGGGGCGATGTTATACCAGTGCGTCGGGATCTCCTGCTCGGCGAGCAGAACCTTGGTCTCGTCCACGCGCGTCTCCTTTTTCACCTGCGAGGTTGGCCGCGTGGGCAGAGTCTACCCCAGGCACCGGTGGCTGTCATCCCACTCTCGGAGCCGGGCTGCCCGGCAGCGTGCCGCGCTGGCGCGCGTTGACGCCGGGCGCCCGATGGACGATCCTGCCTATGACGCTCGAGCCTTGGTGAAGGGGGCAGGCTGGCGGGATGAACCGCACGGACCGGCTGATGGCGATCCTGCTCGAGCTCCAGGCGCGCGGAGGTGCCCGGGCCGATGATCTGGCGCGGACATTCGAGGTAAGTGTCCGCACCGTCTACCGCGACCTGCAAGCGCTGTCAGAGGGCGGGGTGCCACTTGTCGGCACGCCGGGCAAGGGCTACCGGCTGATGGAGGGCTACTTCCTGCCGCCGCTGAGCTTCACGGCCAGCGAAGCGGCGGTGCTGGCGCTCGGCGGCGGCTTTATCCGGGAGCGGGTCGACGCGGAGCTGCGCCAGGCGGCGGACAGCGCGCTGCGCAAGCTGGACGGCGTGCTGCCGAAGGAGCAGCGCGAGGCGGTGGCGCGCTGGCGGCGCGAGCTGCGGTTTCCTCGACTGCGGGCGCCGGCCAGCGAGTCGCGGCTGGCGCAGCTCCGCCTCGCCGTGCAGGAGCGCCGAGTGGTGCGGCTGCTCTACCAGACGCGGCGACGGCCCGTCCCCGAGCCGCGCCACGTGGAGCCGATCTCCCTGGTGCTGCTCGGCGAGGCCTGGCACCTGGCCGCCTATTGCCGGCTGCGCCGCGCGCCACGCCTGTTCCGCCTGGACCGAATCGACGCCCTGGCCGTCCTGGACGAGCGCTTCACCCTCGACGCGCGCCACCAGGTCGGTCCGGAGCACGGCGACCCGCCGGATGGCCTGGAGCAGGCGCGAGTCCGGTTCGACCCCGCGGTCGAGCGCTGGGTTCGTGAGCGGCAGCCGTTCACCTTCCTGGGCGAGGAGGCGACCCCGGAGGGGCCGGTGTTCGTCTACGCGCTGCGCGACGAGCAGGCGTTGCTCGGTTGGCTGCTCTCCTGGGGCGCGGCGGTGGAGGTGCTCAGCCCGCCCAGCCTGCGAATGCGCCTGGCCCGCGAAGCCGCGGCGGTGGTCCGCCGCCACGCTGACGCACAGGAATTCGGCAACCTCCCTCCAGCTACTGCCACGACGGTGTCAGGAGCGCTGTCGTAGGCTGGCCGTGAGCCAGCCGACAGGCGGCACCAATCCAGACGCCGGGAGGCGCACCGTGATCAAAGGGCTAACGTACGTAATCCTGACCACGCGCGACATGGAGCGAGCCCGCCGCTTTTTCACCGAGCAGCTCGGACTGAACACCGAGGACGAGATGGAGGGCTTCGCTCAGTTCACCACCCGCGAAGGCACCCTGTGGGCCTTCATGCAGGCGCAGCCCAGCGCCCCTGAGCGGGAGGTGGAGCTGTACCTGCGGGTGGACGACGTGGACGAGGCGTACCGCGCCTGGAAGGCGCGCGGGGTGGAGATGGTGACCGAGCCGCACAACGAGTCGTTCGGCCGCACCTTCGCCTTCCGCGATCCGGATGGCCGAGTGCTCCACGCCTATCGTCGCGCCGCGTAAGCCCCACTCGGCGCGCCACCGGGGCTGCTGGTGGCGCGCCGAGCCGCCCTCAGCCGAGCAGGAGCGGGAGCAGGAAGCCGAGCAGGAAGTTGAGCGCGGCGAAGACGAGCCCGATGACGACGAAGCCGCGGTCGCGCACCCGGTAGCCCCACACGGCCAGGACGAGGAAGAAGCCCGCGGCCCACAGCCCACCCGCCGCCGGGGAGACGGCCGCCGACAGGGCGTAGGAGACGCCCAGGTACAGCGCCAGCAGGGCGAACAGCAGCGTCCGGCCGCGGCGCACCTCGGGCGAGGCGCTGCGGCTGGCGCTGAGGGCGAGCAGGACCAGGACCGTGGCGGAGATGAGGCTGAAGCTGTCGTTCGTGGGCCGCTCCGGGCGCTAGCGCGCTCCGCCGGCGGGCGGAGCGGGGGTGAGGCGGCGCAGCAGCGGCGTGGTGGACAGGAGCGCCGACACCTGGCCGGAGCGCGACACCGCGGCGATCGGGATCCCGACCAGCGCCACCAGTCCCACCGTCATCGCCGCCGCCTGGAAGCCGGCCAGCACCTCGGCCGGGCGGCTCTGGCCGATGACGAGCGGGCCCGCCGCGATCGTCATCGCGGTGGTGCTCACGCTCAGAGCGACAGTGTGGCCGAACTGGCGCGTCGTCTCCAACATCCCACTCGCCACCCCGCGGTGCTCGGCGCCAAGCGAGCCGACCGCGACCGCGTTGTTGACGGTAGAGAAGCCGCCCAGCCCCACCCCCATCCAGGCGGCGACGAGCAGGAAGCCGAAGAAGGGAAGCTGGGTTGCGAACAGCGCCAGGGTGAGGATGCCGCTTAGGATCACCACGAGCGCCGCCGGGCGGATCCACCAGGCGCGGGTGCGGTCGTACAGCCAGCCGACCAGATACGCCCACAGGGTGCTGGAGACTTGCAGCGAGAGCATCACCCCGGCGATGGCGTTCGGACCCAGCCCGAGCCCTCCCTGCATCACGAACGGCATCAGGAAGAAGGTGCCCATCATCCCGAAGTGCAGCACCCCGTTGGCGGCTTGGGTGGAGGTGAACAGCCCGTTGCGGAAGAAACGGAAGTCGAACACCGGATCGCGGGTGCGCCGCTCCGCGGCGACGAACAGCGCGAACAGCAGGATCGCCAGCGCCTGCATGCTGGAGTGGTACTCCCAGCCGGCGGCGAACGTCTCCGGCCCGTCGTGCAGGTGTGTGAGCGACAGGCTGAACGCCACCAGCGCCAGGAATAACAGCGCCGCGCCGAGCACATCCAGCTTCGCCCGGCGGGCGGGCTGCAAGCCCAGGTCGGGCAGTCGGGCGCTCAGTGCAAAGGCGAGCAGCGCCAGCGGGACCATGGTGAGGAAGACGAAGCGCCAGGTGAAGTATTGCAGCGCCAGGTCGCCGGTGATCGTCCCGAACGCGGAGCCAACGAAGGAGGACATGGTGAGCAGCCCGATGGCGCGTCCACCCCTAGCCTTGAAGGCGCCCGCGACGATGGCGAGCGAGTTGCCGGCGATGAACGCGGTCCCCAGCCCCTGGATCGCCCGCGAGCCGACCAGCGCCCAGATGCTCGGCGCCAGCGCCGCCAGCCCGGCGCCGAGAGCGTAGACGGCCAGCCCGGCCGTGAGCAGGTACTTGTGGCCGTAGCGGTCGCCCAGCTTGCCCGCCACCAGCAGGCAGCCGGTCATCGTCAGCAGGTAGCCGGACAGCACCCAGGCCGCCTGTGACTGGTCCACCCCGAACCCGGCCGCCACCGTGGGGAGCACCACCGTCACGGGCGAGAAGCCGAGCTGGCTCAGGAAGTAGGCCAGGCAGACCGTGAACAGGGTCAGCGGGGTGTCGGCGCGCTTCACGGGCGTGACTCCTGCCGCAGGATACGAAGCTGCTGGACGCTGGACGCCGTGGCCGGCCGGCTCACCAGCCACAGCCCGACGAGCACGAGCAGGCCACCAGCGATCTGGAGCGGCAGCACCGCCTCGCCCAGCAGGAGCACGGTGAACGCCACCCCGGAGACCGGAATCAGGTAGCTGAAGGCGGAGGCGCGAGCCACGCCCAGGCGGCGGATGCCGGTGTAGAAGAACAGCGTCGGTGGCCCGGTCGAGACGAGCGCCATGTAGCCGAGGGAGGGCCAGGCCCAGGGCAGCGCGCTCGGGAGCCGCGCCCAGCCGTCCTCCAGCAGCAGCGACAGGAGCAGCAGGAGCGGCAGGCAGATGAGCGCGCTGTACGTCGTGACCGCCATCGGGCTGAGCCGGCGGGAGATCAGCCGCGCCAGCACGTTGGTATAGGCCCAGATGATCGCCCCGGCCAGGAACATCAGGTCGCCTAGCAGCCGCGCCTGGCCACCGCTCGCGCTCGCCTGCCCGCCGCCTACCACCAGCACCAGCCCGGCCAGCGCCACTGCGAAGCCAAAGAGCTGCCGGCCGCGGAGCAGCTCGCCCAGCAGAACGACCGCGATGAGCGCGGCGAAGACCGGCTGAAAGCCGGGATAGAGGATCGCGCCGTCGACCGAGGGGGCGAACTGGAGCCCGACCAGGAACAGGAGATTCGACGCGACGCCGTAGAGCACCCCGAGCGCGAGCAGCGGGAGCAGGTCGCGCCGCTCCACCCGCGGCAGCGGCCCCTGGCGGGCGAGCCAGAGCAGCAGCAGTGGCGCGGCGACGGCATACCGCAGCGTGGCCAGGGTGATCGGCGGAACCGCCCCCACCGCCAGCTTGGCCGCGACCCAGTTGCCGCCCCAGAGAAGCACCGCGGCGAGCAGCATCAGGTAGGTAGCGGTCGGGGTGCGCTGGGGCGAACGATCCGTCTCCACAGAGCTCCGGCCAACCTTCAGGGAATCTCGGCCAGCGCCGCCAGAGGGCGTGGCGCTGCGACGATTATATCCGCCCCCGAGATGCCATTCTGGCCCGCCGGAAGCCGGCGCCGGACCTGCCGTGCCTGGCCGGGTCTCAGCCGCCCTCCAGTGGCAGGTACAAGCCCACCTCGTCGCCGTCGCGCAGCGGCGCCTGCCCGTCCGTGACCATCTGGTGGTTGACCACCACCATCAGGTCGTCGGCCAAGTCGGCCAGCCCCAGCCAGCGCAGCAGCTCCGCGGGCGTCGCCGCCTCCGTCTCCACCTGAACCACCCGCGCGCCGGCGCCCGCCCGCTCGCGGACGACAGGGCCGAGCCGAAGGGTGAGGCGGACGACCACGGACGCTCCGAGCCTGTGCCCGCGGCCGCAACCCGGATCTGCCCGGCCGCGGGGGAGGTGCAGTAGTATAGACGCCAGTTTTGGCCAGGAGACTGGGGATGGATACGCTGGTGCGGGTGGACATGGATCGGCTGGAGGCGAAGCTGGAGCCAGTGCCAGATGGCTGGCAGCGGCTCGGTGGCCGGGCGCTGGTGGCGCGCTTCTGCCTGGACGAGATTCCGCCCACCTGCGACCCGCTCGGACGCAGCAACAAGCTGATCTTCTGCCCGGGGCTCCTGGGTGGGACCAACGCCTCGTCCTCACACCGCATCTCCGTCGGCGGCAAGAGCCCGCTGACTGGCACCGTCAAGGAATCCAACGGCGGTGGGACGCCCGGCCAGAAGCTGGCCCGCCTGGGACTGAAGGCGATCATCGTCCAGGGCAAGCCGCGCCAGCCGGGCCTGTGGGTGCTGCACGTCTCGCAGCAGGGCGCCCGTCTGGATCCGGCCGACGACCTGGCGCTGCTGCCGGCCACGCCGGCCGCCGAGCGGCTGCGCACCCGCTACGGCGCCAAGGTCGCGATCAGCCTGATCGGCCCGGCCGGCGAGCGCAAGCTGTTCGCCAGCGGCGTCCTGCACACGGACAAGGAGGGCGTTCCCTGGCGCATCTCCGCCCGCGGTGGGATGGGCGCGGTGATGGCCTCCAAGGGGCTCAAGGCGATCGTCTACGACGACGCCGGGACCAGCGGCGTCCCGCTGGCCGACAAGCAGCTCTTCGCCGCGGCGGCGCAGCGCTACCACAAGCTGCTGTTCGCCTCGCCGCTCTCCGGCAAGGCCTACCCTGAGTACGGCACCGCCGGCATCCTCGGCGCGATGAACGACCTCGGGGCGCTGCCCACCCGCAACTTCTCCACCGGTCGCTTCGAGCTGGCCGACCGCATCAACGGGGAGACGCTGCGCGAGCTGATCCTGGAGCGCGGCGGCGTGGGCAACCCCTCCCACGCCTGCATGCCCGGCTGCACCATCCGCTCCTCCAACGTCGTCCCGGACCACAAGGGCGAATGCCTGGTCTCGCCGCTGGAGTACGAGACGCTCGGGATGGTCGGGGCCAACTGCGGCATCGGCGACCTCGACCAGATCGCGGCGATCAACCGCGCCTGCAACGAGATGGGGGTGGACACTATCGACGTCGGCGGGGCGCTGGCGATCGCGATGGAGGCGGGCGTGATTGCCTGGGGCGATGGCGAGCGCTGTCGGCAAGTGGTGGAGCGCATCGCCAGCGGCGACCTGCTCGGCCGGCTGATCGGCTCCGGCGGGGTCATGACCGCCAAGGTGCTCGGGGTGGAGCGCATCCCGGCGGTGAAGGGGCAGATCATGTCCGCCTACGACCCGCGCGCGGTGAAGGGGCTCGGGGTGACGTACGCGACCAGCCCGCAGGGGGCCGACCACACTTGCGGCACCACCGCCCGCCGCCAGATGAACCACCATAGCGCCGAGGGCCAGGTGGAGGCCTCGCGGGCGGTGCAGGTGAACGTGACGATCTACGACAACACGGGCCTGTGCATGTTCGCCGCCCCCGGCGTGGGGGAGGAGCGGCAGGTGATCTGCGACCTGCTCAAGGGCCGCTACGGTTGGGAGCTCACCCCTGAGGACCTGCTGGCCCAGGCGCGGCAGACGATCCTGGACGAGCGGGAGTTCAACCGCCGGGCCGGCTTCAGCGAGGCCCACGACAAGCTTCCGGACTGGTTCCGCGAAGAGGAGAACCCCGCCAGCGGTACCGTCTGGGACATCCCCGACGCGGAGCTCCAGCTCGCGCACCGCTTCTAGCGCCTGCCCGCCCCTCGCCTGCGCTCCAGCCAGGCGGCGCTACAGCGGGTCGACGATGTTGAGATTGCGGATGCGCCGCTGGAACAGGAAGGCAAGCAGCGCCGGTGGGATCAGCCCGAGGATAGACGCGGCGGCGACCTCGTTCGGATAGGAATACATGTTGAACATCCCGGCCAGGGTGGGCGGGAAGGTCTGGGCCGGCGAGCCGGTTGTCAGGATCAGCGAAAAGGTGAACTCGTTCCAGCAGATCAGGAAGGCGATCACGGCGCACGCGGCCATCGCGGGCGCCGCCATGGGGACCATGACGCGCCAGAAGGCCTGCCAGCGGGTGAGGCCATCGACACGGGCGGCGCGCTCGACGTTGCGGGGCAGCGAGGCGAAAAAGCCGCTCATGATCCAGGCGATCAGGGGAATGGTGATCGTCAGGTAGATGATGATTAGACCCAGGATGCTGCTTTGCAGCCCGAGGGTGACGAACAGGTAGGCGAAGGGGATGAGGACGGCGATGGGGGGATAGGCGCGGGTAGAGACGATCCCGAACAGCAGCGCGCCCCGATAGCGGAACCGCAGCCGACCGAGCGCGTAGGCCACTGGCACTGCGATGAGCAGAGTAAGGATGGTGGTAGGGATCGCCACCAGGGTGCTGTTCAGCCAGCCCTTGCGCACCAGGAAGGACTGGCCAACCGGGTCGAGCGGCTCGCCATTGGGGCCCCGCGCCGGCAGGTCGAACATCCGCAGGTAGTTGGTCACCGTCAGGTTGTGCGGGTAGAAGTGCGCCGGGCGGCTGATCAGCTCCTCGCGGAACATCAGGCTCATGTTGAGCAGCCAGTACAGCGGCATCAGGCTCCAGATGGCCAGCAGCAGGGCGCCGAGATACAGCAGTGGCGCGCGCGATACTCTCCGTCGCATGTCAGCCCTCCATGCCGCCTCCAAGGCCCGGCTCAGACCGAGCCTAACAACTCCACGGGTCGGCGTCAACGGCCGGCCACCTCGCGTCGGGCCACATTCGGCGTCTATGTCTGCGCGGATGAGGCATCGCTCAGGGCCCTGGATCGAGCGGCGAGCGCGGCGGCGGGGCGCAAGGATCCACCAGGCCGTAGCTCGGCTCCTCGTGCCCGGCACAGATAGCCACTGTTGCCGCTGCCAGGGTGGGGATCGGCCTGCCGCGGCGCGGGCTGTCTAGCGTCGGGCTCCGCAGCTCGACCGGCGTCGCCGCGCTGGCTGGGTCAGCCTGGTCGGCCGGCCGCAGCGGGAGCACCGCCAGAGACCAGTCGGCCAACAGATTCAGCAGCAGCGCGGCGACCGCCAGGCCAACGTAGAAGCGCCAGGGGAGACGGGCAGGCCCCATGCTCAGATCCTCAGTGCGATTGGGTCCATCGTAGTGCGCCGGGGCGCAGCCGTGCAGCCACAAGGGCGCGTCGAACAGCCAGGCCCCGCGCAGCCGACCAGAAGGGGCAGGGATATCCAGACCTTACAGCACCCTTGGACAGTGTTTAGAAGGGTTGACAGCGCTGGCGGGCCACGCTACCGTTATCTCATTCACGGCTCATCCGACGGGGCGCGGCTGGCTCTGGACAGCCGATCGGCGGCGCGGGCCGTGTCGGTATTTTGGAACAGGCGAAGGTCGACAGTCGGCAGCAAGCGGCCGCGCGCTCGCCACAACCGGGCCACTGGCCGAGCTGGGATACAGTCTGGGGAGAGGGAGCATGGCGGTTACCACCGAGACAGCGGGACGCGGCGCCCGGGTAGCGCGCGCGGGCGGATTCCTGAACAGCTCGCGGATGAGCGAGGCGACCTTCGCCTACCTGCTGGTCGTCCCGGTGCTGGTCGTCCTCACCGCAATCATGATCTACCCCACGCTCTACTCGATCTACATCAGCTTCAACTCCGTGGATGTTGCCACGGACACCTGGGAGTGGGTTGGGCTTCAGAACTACATCGACGCATTCAATAGTACCGACGTCATAAACTCCATCATTACCACCGTCAAGTACACGATCTACGTCACCCTCTTCGCCACACTCCTGGCGGTTGGCGGAGCGCTGCTCCTGAATGAAGCGTTCAAGGGGAAGGCGCTCCTCTCTGCGCTGGTGATTCTCCCGTGGTCAGTGTCCACGTATGCTGCCGCGGTCGTGTTCCGCTTCATGTACAGCCCACAATCCGGGCTGTTCAACTCGATTCTAGTCCACCTGGGGATCGTATCTCAGGACAACCCGGTGCAGTTTCTTGACGAAAAGACAGTCCTTATCTCTATCGCGATTGCGCACGCCTGGCAGTTCGCGCCTCTGGGCATGTATTTTATGCTGGCAACGCTGCAGATCATACCGAGCGATCTCTACAAGGTAGCCAAGACGGATCGATTGAACGTCTGGGGGCGTTTCCGCCACGTCATCTGGCCGTACCTGAAGACGCCCGTCCTGATCTACCTGGTGCTGGTCACTGCCGAAGCAGCCAAGGTGTTCGACATCATTTACTTCATGAGCGGCGGCGGACCCGGCACCGCTTCGCTGGACCTGGTGTATAATATCTACAAGGAAACGTTCGTCAACTATAACCTGGGCTATGGCGCCGCGATCTCGTATATCCTGGTCGCGATTATCATGGTGATCACCACCATTTACTTCCTCCTGATTACCTTCCGTAAGAAGGAGGAGAGCGTACTGGAGATCGCCGAGGCGGAAACCACCTGGAAGCTCCAGGGGATCGAGCCCGACGCCGCGCCAGTGGGAGGCCGCTGATGCGCCGCTCTCCGATCCGCAGCGCCATCATCTACGTCTGCGCGGCACTGCTGGTCATCTGGACCCTCATCCCGGTGTACTGGATGGCCAACATGGCCCTGATGTACCACGAGGAGCTGATCTCGATTCCGGCACACTTGTATCCCCACCAGCTTACCTTCGCGAACTTCCTGCGCATGTTCGGGCTGCCGGCGACCGGCCCCAATGGCGAGCCGCTGGTCGCCATTGGCCAGGCGTTCCTGGTGCGCCGCGGCTGGCTCAATAGCCTGATCGTGGCGGTAGCGGTGACGATCATCACCCTGGTGGTCGCGCTGCCGTGCGCCTACGCGCTCGGTCGGCTGCGGTTCCGCTATCGGGGCGCGCTGCTGTTCGGGATCGTCTCTACCCGCGCCTATCCCCCCATCGCCGTCCTCATCCCCTTCGCCTACCTGTTCCAGGTCGCCGGGATGCAAGGGACACTGCAGGGGCTGATCATCATCTACCTGACGATCACCATTCCCCTGATCGCCTGGATCATGAGCGGCTTTTTCGCCTCGCTGCCCCGCAACGTCGAGCGCGCCGCCCGCGTCGATGGCCTCACCCGCTGGCAGGCCTTCTGGCGCGTCATGGTCCCCATGGCGATGCCGGGTGTCGCCGCCTGCGCGGTGATCGCCTTTCTCACCTCCTGGAACGAGTTCACCTTTTCGCTCATCTTGAACGCCGGCTCGCCGGCTCAGACGTTCCCGCCCGCGTTGTCGGCGATGTTCTTCCAGATCTCGTACGCCAACGAGATGGCGGCGGCAGCGTTCCTCGGGATCATTCCCCCGGCGATCCTGGCACTGATCTTCCAGAGCCGGATCAAGCGGCTCAATATCGCGGACCCCTTGGGATAGAGGCTTAGGAGGGAGCACGAGCATGGCACACGGCGTCGTCGCAGATCGAGTCGCGGAACGACCACGGGGCCCGGGCGAGCCGGCGATCCGGCTGCGCCACATCAGCAAGCGCTTCGACAATCAGAGCAAGGAAGCGGCGCTGCGGGACATCACCCTGGACATCTACGACAAAGAGCTGCTCGTGCTGCTCGGCCCCTCCGGCTGTGGCAAGAGCACCACGCTGAACATCCTGGCCGGGCTCGAGGAGCCAACCAGCGGTGAGCTGTACTTCGGCGACCGGTTGATGAACCGAGTGCCGGCCGAGGAGCGGGACGTGTCGATGGTTTTCCAGTCCATCGCGTTGTACCCGCACATGAACGTGCTCGAGAACATCACCTTCGCCCTGAAGCTCCGCAAGGTGCCCAAGGAGGTGATCAACGAGCGCGTGGCGACGATCACCCGCATGCTCGGCATCGATGCCTACCTGCAGCGGCGACTGCACGAGCTGTCGGGCGGCGAGCGCCAGCGGGTGGCGATCGCCAAGGCGCTGGTGAAGCGTCCGCACCTGTTCCTGCTGGACGAGCCGTTCTCCAGCCTGGACGCGGACATGCGCCGGCAACTGCGCGCTGAGCTGGTGCGCATCCACCGCGAGCTGGAAACCACGATGCTGTTCGTGACACACGACCAGGAAGAGGCGATGAGCGTGGCGGACCGGATCGCGGTGATGCGCAAGGGCGAGCTGGTCCAGGTGGGCACGCCGCTGGAGATCTACAACGCGCCGGTCAATGTCTGGACCTCGCGGTTCGTGGGAACCCACCCGATCAATCTGTTCGAGGTGGAGCTGGACCCGAGCGAGCCACGGGCGCGGCTGGTCGGGCAGGGCGAGATCCGGCTGCCGATGGCGCCGGCACTGTACGCCCGGCTGCGGGGGCTGGCCCCGGCTGGCCGCCTGATCGTCGGCATCCGCCCGGAGTACGTGCAGCTCACCCCGGGGAGCGGTGGCGACGGTGCCTGGCGCGGTGAAGTGTTCACTCGCCAGGTGCTCGGAACCGCCATCCTGTACGACGTGCGGACGGCTGGAGATCACATCCGGTCGGTGACCAGCACCCAGGACCGACTCGATCTGGGCAGTCCGGTCACGATCGCGTTTCCGTGGGAGCGCGCGCTCTTCTTCGATCGGGAGACGGAGCAGCGCTTCGAGGTGTAAGGGTCGAGCCCGACGCGTGCCGGTTGGGGAGCGCGCGCCGTCAGTGGTTCAGTCCAGAGCGCCCAGATACTTCTTGTTCGGGAGGCAGCGCGTGAGCGACGAGAGCGTGGGCAAGTCTGGCGGCCGGATGGACCGCCGGGAGTTTCTCCGCCGGGCAGGGGCGATCGGCGGTGGACTGGCAGCGATGTCGGTCCTTGCGGCGTGCGGCGGCAGGGGAGCCCCGGCATCCACAGGCGGCGGGGCGGCGGCGACCCCGGGCAGCGGTGGCGGAGCGGCGGCCACGCCCAGCGGCGGGGGCGCTGCGGCCGGCGCGACCCCGGCGGCCGCGGGCGGCGCGGCCACGCCCAAGGTCCAGAAGCCGCCGCAGGGCACCGGGGGCGGCCAGCCACTCGTCTTCCGTGGCTGGAACTACCACCCGGAAGTCGTCGAGGACAACGTCAAGAAGTTCAACGCGATGTACGAGGAGAACGTTGACTACCAGACGGTGTCCGGCGACTACGGCTCCTTGATGGAGAAGATGCACCTCAACAAGGAGCCGCTCAACTTCGCCTACTCCAACCCGCAAACGGCGCATCGCTGGTATAAGGCCGGCTGGGTCTGGGACCTGGAGGGGTACTGGAACGTCGACCAGGTCAAGAAGGACCTGTACCCGGCCTGGAAGGATATCGTCTCGACCAAGGATGGCAAGCTGCTCGGCCTGCCGTACTTCCAGTCGGTCCGCGGGACGATCTGCACCAACGAGGAGCTGCTCCAGAAGGTTGGCATCACCCCCAAGCAGTATCCCAAGACCTGGGATGAGCTGTACGACCAGCTCTACCAGATCAAGAAGTCCGGGGCGACGGACGTTCCGTTCCTGCCCCATTGGTTCGCCACCGCCTGGTTCGGACTGGCCTGGGGCTTCCAGTTCGAATGTATGAACCGGGGCGCGGTGCTGTTCGACGACAACGGGCACCCGGTCTTCGACCAGAAGTGCTACGACATCCTCGACCAGTACAAGAAGCTGCTGGCAGACGGGATCGTCCCGAAAGAGGTCTTCACGATGCAGGAGACCGACTTTATCGACGGCTTCGCCAGCGGCCGCTACGCCTACAGCCCGCAGCAGATCTACGACAGCAAGGTCTTCAACGACCCTACCCGCTCCAAGCTGGCCAAGGGCGGCTCCAACCCGAACGCCAAGGGCTCCATGTACGTCCCGGTCGATAAGCAGCCCTGGGGGCTGATCGACACCGGCATCTACCTGTCGATCAAACGGCCCGGCGAGGACGAAAAGACGCTCGCCCGCTCGTACCGGCTGCAGGAGTTCTTCGGCTACAAGGACAAGGACGGCAACCTCTACGTCTCGAAGCGTTGGGCGATCGAGCAGGCGCTCAACTCCGGCTACCCGGCTACGCTAGAGGATCCGGACGTCAAGGCGGCGTACCAGAAGTGGATGCCGGACTACGACTTCATGTTCCCCACCATGCAGGGGCTGCTCGCCAACGCCAAGTCGCCGGCCGTCTGGCGCCGCTACTTCTACGAGGAATGGAACAGCAAGGCGCTCACTGAGCTATCTCAGGCGATCCTCGGCCAGAAAGGCACCAAGGAGGCGCTGGACGGGCTGAAGCAGCTCGCCACCCAGCTCCTGGACAAGTACCAGAAGGTCGACCCGGACTGAGCCGTCCTGGATGGCTGACAGCACAAGCGAGCCGGCCCTTCAGTCAATCACGGGCCGGCTCGCTTGTGCTCGCCCGGCCAGGCGTCGCCCTGCGTCCCTTAGTGCTGCTGGGGTGGCTGCAGCGACACCTTGACTGGCTGCCCGGTGCGAATCGACTCGTCGGCCGCCAGGATGATCTTCAGCGCGTTCAGGCCGTCCACGCCGGTCACCAGCGGCTGCCGGTCTTCGATGATGCAATCGGTGAAGTGCTCGTCTTCCTTGCGGAAGGCGCCCGCGTCCTCGGCGGTGAAGCCATAGCTCACGTCCGGGTGCTCGTAGCTGGTATCGCTGGCGTACCAGAGGTGCTGGCCCGCCAGGTGCAGGTGCACCGCGCCCCGGGTGCCCGTCATCAGCAGCTCCGACTCCGGATAGTTCGGGAAAGCCGCCGGCATCGCCCAGTGGCTGTGAGTGACCGCGGTCGCTCCATTGCGGAAGCGCAGCATCGTCCAGTAGTAGTCGGGGGTGTTGAGCCCCTGCTCCTTCAGCACGAACGATCCGTTCTGGGCGTAGACCGACTCGACGTCTGTACCCATGTTCCAGAGGATCGTGTCGGTATCGTGGATCGACAGGTAGTCGTTCACGGTGCAGCGCCCGGCCAGCCGGCGGGCCTCGCTCGCGTTGACCGTCCGCTTCCCGAACGCCATCGTCGGCGTCCCGATCTCGCCGCTGACGACCTTCTGGCGAAGCTGCTGGTAAGGCAGGGTGAAGCGGAGGATGAAGCCGATCATCAGCTTCACGTTGTTGCGCTGCGCCGCGGCGATGATCGCCTCCGCGTCTTCCACGGTGGTGGCGATCGGCTTTTCCAGCATGATATGGACGCCCGCCTGCGCCGCCAGCTCGGCTGGCTCGCGGTGAAGCTGATCCGGGGTGGCGATGATGACCCCATCCAGCCGCTCCTGCTCGAGCATCTGGCGCACGTCGGTGTAGGTGCGTGGGACGTGGAACCGCTCGGCCATCTCCCGCGCCCGGCGCTCGTTCACGTCGGCGATCGCGCGCACGTCGGCGCGTCGGTTGAACGCGAGCGCGCGCAGGTGCACCTCGCCGATGAATCCCGCGCCGATCAGCCCGATGCGTGCTGTGTCCACCGTAGACCGTCCCTTCCCTCGTGCAGATCATCCTGCTGCGCCGCGGATCGCGCCGCCCGCGCTGTCAGTGTGCCGCCGCCCCTCGCGGCTGTCAAGGCAGGTGGACGCGGCGGCGCTCTGGCCCACGCTTGCCAGCCGCGCGGCCGCTGGCCAACAATGGCCTGTCGATTTGGCGCGAAGCCTTCGGCGGGCAGCGCCAGTCGGGACACGCGGGGATGGAGCGATGCGCATCACCGGTCTCGAGGCGATCCAGTTGCGCCTTCCGATCCGGGGAAGGCGGCGGCTGGGGGTGGGGGATCTGCCCCATGTCGACAACGTGCTCATCCGCCTGTTCACCGACGAGGGCCTGGTGGGGCTGGGCGAGGCCTCGCCCTGGCCGGTGTTCGCCGAGAGCGCGGAGGCGACGCTGGCGGTGCTGCGAGCGCACCTGGGCCCGGCGCTGGTCGGGGAGGACCCGTTCCGGATCGAGGCGCTGATGGCCAAGCTGGATCGGGTGCTCGCCGGCCACCCCTTCGCCAAGGCCGCGATCGACATGGCGCTGCACGATCTCGTTGGCCGGGCGCTCGGCCAGCCGATCTCCACGCTGCTCGGGGGCCGCTGCCGCGACCGCGTCCCGCTCAGCTTCTCTGTCGCGCAGCAGGACACCGCGCGCGACCTGGACGAGATCGCGTCGCTGCGCGCGCAGGGTCTACGGATCTTCAAGGTCAAGACCGGGGTGCTGCCCGCCCGGGATGACCTGGAGCGCGTCCGGCGGATCGCCGAGGCGCTGGCGGACGGGGCAGAGCTGCGGCTGGACTACAACCAGGCGCTAACGGCAGAGGAGGCGCTGGTGCGGGTCCGGGCGATGGAGGCGTTCCACCCCACCTTCATCGAGCAGCCGCTGCCGAAGTGGGACCTGGAGGGCATGGCCCGAATCGCCCGGGCGATCGACACCCCGATCGTCGCCGACGAGAGCGTCTTTGGTCCCCACGACGCGCTGCGACTGGTGCGCCTGGAGGCGGCCGACATGGTGAGCATCAAGCTGATGAAGACCGGCGGGCTGCTGGGCGCCAAGCGGGTCGCGGCGATCGCCGAGGCGGCCGGCCTGCCCTGCTACGCCGGGGCGATGTGGGAGTCCGGGGTCGGCCTGGCGGCGCACCTGCACTTCGCCTGCTCCACCCCGATCGTCCACTACGGCAGCGACTACTACATCAGCAGCTTCCTGCTTCAGCAGGACATCATCAGCCCGCCGCTGCGCAGCGAGGACGGCTGGATCTACCCGCCTGATGGCCCCGGCCTGGGCGTCACCCTGGACGAGGACGCGGTGCGGGCGTTCCGCGTCGCTTGAGCGGCGCCAGCAGGAGGTACACGCCGGTGAGCCGATCACAGCCGCCCGGGACGGAGATCCTCTACCTTTCCCACGCCGACGTCGCCCGCGTCGGGATCTCGATGGCCGAGACGATCGACGCGGTGCAGGAGCTGCTGATGGCGCGCGGGCGCGGCGAGGTGCTGATGCCGCCCAAGGTGGGGCTCTATCCGAGTGACCGCACCTGGTACCACGCCCAGATGTCCTACGCGCCCTCGCTGCGCCACGCGGTCATCAAGTGGCAGAGCGGCTATTCCGACAACCCGCCCCGCGGCCTGCGCTACCTGATGGGGCTGCTGATCCTGAACGACGCGGAGACCGGCGCGCCGCTGGCGGTGCTGGAGAGCACCTGGCTCACGGCACAGCGCACCGGGGCGGTGAGCGCGATCTCCGCCCGGGCCCTGGCCCGGCCCGGGGCGAGCACGCTCGCCCTGCTTGGCTGCGGGGTCCAGGCCAGAACGCAGCTCGAAGGGCTGGCACTGGGGCTGCCCGCGCTCGACACCGTGCTGCTGTACGACCTGGTCCCCGAGCACGCCGTGCGCTTCGCTGCCTGGGCCACGGAGCGCTTCCCCCGGCTGCGCTTCCAGACCGTCGCCTCAGCCCGCGAGGCGGTCGCCGGGGCGGACGTGGTCGTCACCGCCGGGCCGATCGAGCGCCAGGCGCCCCGGCCGATTCAGCCCGACTGGCTGCGCCCAGGCGTGCTCGGGCTGCCGCTCGACTACGACTGCTACTGGAGCGGCGCGGCGCTGAGCGCCACGGACAAGTACTACGTGGACGACCTGGAGCAGTATCGCGGCTACCAGGCGCAAGGGGACTTCTTTCAGGACGGGCCGCCCGTCGCGGGCGACCTGCCCCGCCTGCTCATCGGCCAGGTGGCGGGCCGCGAGCGGGACGACGAGCGCATCGTGGCGATGAACCTGGGAATCTCCGCCGAGGACATCGCCATCGCCGCGCGCATCTACCAGCGCGCTCGCGCCGTCGGCAGCGGCCGCTGGCTGCCGCTCTACAACGAGCCCGCCTCAGGCTGATGCCCCCGTGGCGCTCAGAGCGCCAGCGCCGCCTGGAAGCCGTCACGGTACGCGTCTTCGAGCTCGCGGGGCGCCAGACAGTCGCCGATTCGACGCACCTCTCCCTCGAACCCGGCGAGCTCCGCGTACAGCGCATCGCGGGGGCGGCCGCCCAGGTCGTGGACCAGGGTGTCCACGCCGTCCAGGCTCCAGACTCGCCCGGTGAAGCAGTCACGGAGCTGGACGGAACTGCCGTCGAAGCCGATCACCTCGGTACCGGCGATCTGGCGGACGCCGGCGGCCCGCAGGCGATACTCCACGATCGGGCGCGTCGTCTGGTCGATGTGGGCACCGACCGCGTAATCGCGCGTGACGATGGCAACATCATGGCCCCGAGCCGCGAGGTAGTCGGCCGTGCTCGCCGCTGCCAGCCGCCCCAGGCCATCCACAACGACCACTCGCTGCCCGACGCGCGCGACGCCATCCAGAACCTCGCGCACCGAGCAGACTCGGCCGGGATCGGGCACAGCGGGCTCGAACGGCGCGGCATCGGACCCAGTGGCGACGAGCACCGCGTCTGGCCGCTCGTCGAGCACCCATTGCCGGGTGGCATCCACTCCCAGGCGGACGTCCACCCCGCGCCGCTCCAGCTCTCGCTCCAGGAAGCGCACCCCAGCGAGCAGATCAGCCCGACCCGGCGCCTGCGCCGCGGTCCACATCTGGCCCCCGAGATGTGGGGCGCGCTCGAACAGCACCACGTGGTGTCCCCGCTGCCGGGCGACGACGGCCGCCTGCATCCCGGCCGGCCCGCCGCCGACCACGACCACGCGCCGAGCGCGGGCGGCCGGGGGGATCTCGTCAAGCTCGCGCTCCTGCCCGACGGTTGGGTTCTGGACGCAGCCGATCGGCTGGCCGCGGTACAGGCGGCCGAGGCAGCCGGAGGAGATGTACAGGCAGGGGCGGATCTCATCCCAGCGGCCCTCACGTGCCTTGTTGGGCAGATCCGGGTCGGCGATCAACGCTCGCGCCATCTGGACCAGGTCGAGTGTGCCCTCAGCCAGGAGCCGCTCCGCTCGCTGGGGATCGCCGATCCGGCCCGCGCAGGCGACGGGCACGCTGGCCACGCGCTTTACCGCGGCGGCGAGGTCCACCCAGGTCTCCTCCGGAAGCTGCATGCCGGGATAGTGCCGGCCGTGCGACAGGAGGTCGGTGTCGATGCCGCAGGAGACGTCCAGGTAATCCACCAGTCCGCCGCGATCGAGCCGGCGGATGATCTCGAGCGACTCGTCGAGGGTGAGCCCGCCAGGCACCAGCTCGTCCACGCTGAGCCGCACCCCCACCGGATACGCCGGGCCGGTGGCGGCGCGGACGGCAGTGAGCACCTCCCAGAGCAGGCGCAGCCGATTGGCCAGGCTTCCGCCGTACTGGTCGGTGCGCCGGTTGGTCAGCGGCGACAGGAACTGGTTGAGTAGGTACCCGTGCGCGGCGTGGATCAAGACGCCATCCACCCCAGCCCGCTGGCAGCGCGCGGCCGCGGCCGCGAAGGCGCGCACGATCTCCTGGATCTCCTCCACCTCCAGCGCGCGCGGCACCTCACCGTGGACGAACGATGGAACCGGCGAGGGCGCCACGAGCGGCCGGCCGGTTCCCCGCCCGTGCGCCGCGGCGCCCTGGTGATTGAGCTGCGCAAACAGCGCCGCCCCATGCTGGTGGACCGCCTCGGCCACCAGCCGATAGCCCGGGATGTAGCTGTCGTCCAGGTTCGCCAGCACCCCGTAGTCCAGCGGCGACGAGGGATGGACTATGCTGGTCCCCAGCACGATCAGCCCCGCTCCACCCCGCGCGCGCGCCGCGCGGTAGGCCGCCTCGCGTGGCCCCGGGTAGCCGCCGGGCTCGGCAAACACCGTGGTATGGGGAGCCGAGACGAGCCGGTTGCGCAGGGTGAGCCCGGTCCCGATCCGCAGCGGGGAGAACAGGTGGGGCAGGAGCAGGTCGGGCACCAGAACCTCCAATCGGCCGGAGCGAACGCCGACCAGCACGTGGGAGCTGGGCCCATGATAGCGCCACGCCCCGGCCCGTGCTCCACAGTTGCCCACCGGGTGGGCTGGCGTCGACAATAGCGTCGCCCGCAGGCCACAGCGGGAGCCCGACGCCGGGGTCGAGCCGAACGATACGGCCGGATGTCGCCGCCCCTGGCGGCACTCCTTCCCCGAGGCTGGGGATTGGCGCGAGGACTGGATGAAGATCACCCGTATCGACGTGTTCGGGTTTCGCTACACCGTCGCCGGCGGGGCGTTCGCCCTGTCGGGCGGCCGGGTCATGCGATCGCTGGACAGCACGCTGGTGAAGGTCTCGACCGAGGCCGGGCTGGCTGGGTGGGGGGAGCACGCCCCGATCCCGGGCTATATGGTTGCCCACGCCGAAGGGGCGCGTGCCGCGATCCGTGAGCTGGCACCCGCGCTGCTCGGCCTGGATCCCCGCCAGGTCGAGGTGGTCTACGCCCGCATGGACCAGGTGCTCCAGGGGCACGCCTACGCCAAGTCCGCGCTGGACATCGCCTGCTGGGACATCCTCGGCCAGGCGGCCGGGCTGCCGCTCAGCGACCTGCTGGGCGGCACCTTCCAGCCCGAGTTCCCGCTGCTGGGCGCGGTCGGGCTCGGCAGCCCGGAGGAGATGGCAGAGCGCGCCCAGGCGGTGCGCGAGGCCGGCTATCGCCGGGTGCAGCTCAAGGTGGGCTCCGACTGGCGCGAGGATGTGCGCCGCGTCCACGCCTGCCTTTCGGTGCTGGTCGACCTCGACCTGGTCATCGCCGACGCCAACGGCTACTGGCGGGTGCATGAGGCAGCGAACGTCGTGGCAGCGCTGGAGCAGCAGCCATTGTATCTGGAGCAGCCCTGCCGAACGCTCGCCGAGTGTCTGGCTATCCGCCGCCGCACCGCCCGGCCGATGATCCTGGACGAGAGTCTGACCGATCTGGACGCCGTGCTGGAGGCGCAGGCCCGCGACGCGCTGGACGCAGCGATGCTGAAGCTCTCGCGCTTCGGCGGAATCAGCCGCTTGCGCCAGGCGCGGGACCTCTGCCAGCGCTGGGGGCTGGCGGTGACCATCGAGGATGGCGGTGGCGGGGATGTGGTCGCGACCGCCTCCGCCCACCTGGCCGCCAGCACCCGCCCGGGCCTGCTGCTGAACGGCTCGCTGATCAACGGGCTGGTGAACGAGCGCCTCGCCGAGGGCGCGCCGGTGGCCCGCGCCGGCCGGGGCCGCGTCCCGACCGGCCCCGGCCTGGGGATCAGGGTAGACGAGCGGGCGCTGGGCACGCCGCTGTTCAGCGTCACGGCGTAGCGAGCGTCGCCAGCGCCTCCCACGTCGCGCTATCCTGGGTACCGATAGTATTGATAGAAACGACGAGGAGCAAGAGCACATGATCGAGCCGCGCGGCTCCTGGGTTGCCATCCCCACCCCGTTTCATCCTGACGAGTCGATCAACTGGGCGATGTTCGAGCGGCTGATCGCCTTCCACGCGGACAACGGCTCCTGCGCGCTGCTGGTAATGGGCTCCTGTGGCGAGGCGACGCTGCTGTCTCTGGAGGAGCGGCGGGAGATCATCGACCGCGTCGCCGCGTTCGCCCGTGGGAAGATCCGCGTCTTCTTCGGCACCACCCTGCCCAGCACGCGCGACACCATCGCCCTCACCCGCTACGCCGAGGACGCCGGCGCTGATGGAGTCGTGCTGGTCGTCCCGCCCTACGTCACCCCACCCCAGGAAGCGGTGTTCGAGCACTTCGCCGCGGTCGCCACCGCGGTCCGCTGCCCGGTGGCGCTCTACAACAACCCGACCCGCGTCCACGTGAACATCGAGCCGGCGACGATCGCCCGGCTGCAGCGCGAGGCGCCGAACCTGTTCATCGACAAAGAGGCGATGGCCGACGCCAGCCAGATCGCCGAGGTGATCGCTCTCAGCAACGGCGCGGTCAAGGTGCTCTGCTGCGACTATCCGAAGTACGGCCTGATCGCCCCGACGCTGGCGTTGGGCGGCTCGGGCACCGCCAATGTCACCGGCAACGTCGCCCCGGCCGAGATGGCCGCGCTCTCCCAGCCCTGGACGAACGGCGTGGACCTGGCCTCCTGGCGGCGCGACTACTTCCGGCTGCTACCGCTGATGAAGGCGATGTACTGGTTCACCAACCCGATCGTGATCAAGGCCGGGCTGAACCTGCTCGGCTTCGAGGTCGGCTCCGTGCGGCGGCCGCTGGCCGACCTGCGGGGTCCGAAGGTGCAGGAGCTGGACGCGCTGCTGACCGAGCTGGGGCTGAAGGAGCGCTACGCCCGCTGGGCGCGCCCAGCGCCGGCAGTCTCCTTCGCCCGGTAGCGCGCCGGCGGTCTCGAATACGGGTTCGCCCGGGCCAGGCTCCGTCGGCTTACGGGGTCAGGAGCTCGCTACCCCGCTCACCTCGCAGTCTCTGTCCCGAACGACTACCCACACGACCCACCATGGCTCCCGCTATTGAGACATTCCAGTATTGACAATGCTGTTGTGTCTCAGTATGATCGAAGGCATGGTGAGACGGGAGCAGCGAGAGCACATCCTCGACGCTGCCCGACGGCTGCTCGCTACGGCGCCTAACGAGCGTGACGTATCGATGGAGCGTGTCGCCGACGCGGCGCGGCTGAGCCGGGCCACGGTCTATCGCTACTTCCCCAGCAAGGCGGCGCTGGTCGCTGCCGCAGCGGCTAATGGGGCGCCGCGGGTAGCGGACTCGCGGACGAAGATCCTCGAAGCTGCGCTCGCGGTGTTTGGCGAGCGCGGCATCCATGCCGCCACCCTCCAGGAGATCGCCGCCCGGGCCGGGCTCAGCCTCTCCGGGCTGCACTGGCACTTCAAGAACAAGGACGAGTTGGTCACCGCGCTGGCCGACCGGAGTGTCTTGCTCCCGACGGTGGCCCGGGAAGTCGCGGCGGCCCCGGACGCCGATTTGGAGACCCAGTTGACCCACGTCGCCGCTGCGGCATTGCAGGGGCTGGGGCGCTACCGTGGCCTGCTGCGAGCGTTGCTCTGCGAGGCTGATGTCTATCCGGACGTCGCCCGGCTGGTCGCCACCAAGACCGCCGGGCGCGGGTTGCCGCTGCTAGCGGAGCTGTTCGAGCAACACGCACGCCGCGGCACGCTGCGGCCCGGCCCGGCCCGGGTGCGAGCTCAGGCGTTCATCAGTATGCTCGCGGTGCTGGTTCTGATTCGGCCAGCTTTGGGCGAGCTGATCCCAGAGGACGACCAGGCGTGCACCCGTGAGTACGTGCAGATCATGCTCCGCGGGGTGCTGGCGGAGCCCGGAGGCCAGGCGAATGAACGCCGAGACGCCAACTCTGCCTGATGCTGCGCCGGCCGGGGCTCGGCCAGCTCCACCCGGGCCCGAGGGTGCCGCCCCACCCCGCACACACCGTCGGCCACCGCGGTTGGTGCTGCTCCTCGGGGCACTGCTGTTGCTCGCCGTCGCCATAATTGGTTCTCTAGTCTGGGAGCGTGCTCAACCGCCCGGGCTGCTGGTGGCGTCGGGCACGCTCGAGCTGGACGAGGTGCTGGTTGGGCCGGAGGTTTCCGGCCGTCTGGTAGCGCTGCGGGTGGACGAGGGGCAAACCGTCCGGGCGGGTGACGAGCTGGCCCGGCTGGACGATTCGCTGATCCAACTGCAGATCAGCCAGGCGGACCCGGCCAGCCGTCGGCAACTGGAGATCCAGGCGACACACTACGTGCTCACCGCGCCCAGCGCCGGGATCGTCACCCGCGTTCCGGTTCGGGTGGGCGAGTTGATCTCGCCAGGCCAGGTCGTGGCGGCGGTGGCCGACCCGCGGTGGCTCAAGCTCACCCTCTACGTGCCAGAGTCCGACCTGGGAAGGGTACGGGTTGGCCAGACGGTCGAGATCCAGGCCGATCCCTTCCCCGGCCGCGTCTTCAATGGCAAGGTCACATCGATCAATACGAGCGCCGAGTTCACCCCCCGCAACGTGCAGACCCAGAAGGATCGGCTGAATCTCGTGTTCGGGGTGAAGGTGTCGGTGGACAACCGTGATGGCGCACTCAAGGCCGGCCTGCCGGTGGACGCTACTTTCCTCGAGGGGAGCTGAACGATGCCCCCCTCGCTCGGTAGGGTCGCCTCGATCATTCGCAAAGAGTTCATCCAGATCCGCCGCGACCGGCGCACCCTCGCAATCATCCTGGTCATGCCGGCGATCCAGCTCCTGCTCTTTGGCTACGGGGTCAACACGATCGTTGACCACATCCCGACGGTAGTAGTAGACCAGTCCGGCGATATCCGAAGCCGCGAACTGATCGCTGCGCTCCAGAACAGCACCTATTTCGACGTTCAGGGGCACGTAGCCTCCAGCGCCGAAGCGGCGGCGGCGATCGACGCCGGCTGGGCCAAGGTCGCGCTGATCCTGCCACCCGACTTCGGCACCCGGGCGCTGCGCGGGGAGACGGCGCTGGCGCAGTTGCTGGTGGACGGCTCGGACCCCAATGTGGCCCAGACCGCCGTGTTCGCCGCCGGGGTGGTGGCCCAGGTCCGCTCCGGCGACGTTGTCGCCGATACGCTCGCGCGATTGGGTCGCGGCCAGGTCCCCGGCGGGATTGAGCTGCGGCCGGCGGTGCTCTACAACCCCGGAATGCAAAGCGTGCAGTTCATGGTCCCCGGGCTCATCGGGCTCATCCTGCAGGTCCAGGCGATCTTGCTCACCGCGCTGGCTGTGGTGCGCGAACGGGAGCGCGGGACGCTGGAGCAGCTCGTGGTCACCCCGATTCGCTCCTGGGAGCTGATGGTCGGGAAGGTTATCCCGTACACTGCCACCTCGTTCATCGCGGTGAGTCTGGCACTGCTCATCGGGCGCTACTGGTTCGAGGTGGAGATCCGCGGCAACCTCATCCTGCTCGCACTGTTCTCGCTGGTGTTCCTGCTTGGCTCGCTCGGGATTGGACTACTCATCTCGACGATCTCGCAGACCCAGACACAGGCGCTGCAGCTCGGGCAGTTCGTGCTGCTGCCATCGCTGTTGCTGTCCGGATTCATGTTCCCCCGCGAGGGGATGCCGCTGCCGCTCCAACTGGTCGGCCTGTTCATCCCGCTGACCTACTTCCTACAGATCCTGCGGGGAATCATTCTTAAAGGTGTCGGAATCGACGTGCTCTGGCCCCAGGCGCTGGCGCTGACACTCTTCGGGCTGCTGGTGTTCTCGGTGAGCGCCAACCGCTTCGTCAAGCGGCTCGGCTGATGTCCCCCGATACAGTCATCGAGATCCATAGACTTACCAAGCGCTTCGGCGACCGGGTCGCGGTGAACGACCTCAGCTTCTCGATCCACCGCGGCGAAGTCTTCGCTTTCCTCGGCCCCAACGGCTCCGGGAAGAGCACGACCATCCGCATGCTCTGCGGGATCCTGACCCCGACGAGTGGAGAGGGGCGGGTACTCGGGTTCGACATCGCCCGCGAGGGCGAGCGCATCAAGGAGCACATCGGCTATATGAGCCAGCGCTTCGCGCTCTACGAGGATCTCACCGTGCGTGAGAACCTCGAGTTCTACGCTGGGGTCTACCAGGTGCCGCGCGCCGAGCGCCGAGCCCGGCTCGACGAGCTGATCGCGATGGCGGGTCTGGTGAGCCGGGAGCGGCAGCTCGCCGGACAGCTCTCGGGCGGCTGGAAGCAGCGCTTAGCGCTGGGCTGCGCGATCGTGCACCGGCCGCAGCTCCTGTTTCTGGATGAGCCAACCGCTGGGGTCGATCCAGTGTCGCGGCGGAGCTTCTGGACGATGATCTATGGACTGGCTCGCGGCGGGGTGACGATCTTTGTGACCACCCACTATCTGGACGAGGCGGAGTACGCCGATCGGGTGGCGATGATCCACGGCGGAGTGCTGCGCGTCCTCGCCACCCCGGCGGAGTTGAAGCGCACCGCGCTGCGCGGTCGGCTGCTGAACCTGACCTGCGACGAGCCGCGGCGCGCACTCCCGCTGTTGGAGTGCGCGCCCGGGGTCCGCGAGGTCGCGCTCTACGGGACGGCACTCCATGTCCTCATCGACTCCGAGCGGCAATCGCCCGAAGGGCTCCGCCGCTTCCTCAGTGCTGCCGGGGTCACCGTGCGCGACGTCACCGACATCGAGCCGACGCTGGAGGACGTTTTCATCAGCCTGATCGGCGCCCCGGCGGGCGAACAGGCAGTGTGATGGGCTGGTTCAGCGCTCCGCGCCGCTGCTTCGGCGACTCCCCCCGCCGGGTGACGAGGCTGGCCCAACCTGCCACACTGTACTGCACACCATGGCGATAAGGGATGAGGCGAGCGAGATGCGGACACGGGCGGCGGTGCTGTACGAGCCGAAGCAGGCGCTGGCAATCGAAGAGCTGGAGGTGCTGCCGCCCCGGGCGGGCGAGGTACTGGTGCGCTACGTCGCCAGTGGCGTCTGCCACAGCGACCTGCATGTGATACAAGGGCTGATGGAGTGGCGCACCCCAGTGGTCCTCGGCCACGAGGGCGGCGGGGTGGTGGAGGCGGTCGGGCCGGGCGTCAGCACGGTGCAGGTCGGCGACCACGTGCTCACCTCCTACCAGCCCTCCTGCGGCCGCTGTCCCTACTGCACCATCGGCCGGCCAAACCTGTGCGACCTGCGCGACGCGCCACGCTTCACCATGCCAGATGGGACGACCCGCTTTCGGAAGGGCGACCGGGAGATCTTCCACTTCTTCCAGGTATCGTCGTACGCCGAACGGGCGGTACTGCCCGAGCACAGCGTGATCCCGATCCGCAAGGATGCCCCGCTGGACGTGGTCTGCCTGGTGAGCTGCGGGGTGATGGCGGGCGCCGGGGCGGTGATCAACCGGGCCCACGTCCAGCCGGGGTCCAGCGTGGCGGTGTTCGGCTGCGGCGGCGTCGGGCTCAACGCTATCCAGGCGGCGGCACTGGTCGGCGCCGGCAAAATCATCGCCGTCGACGTGTTCGACCAGAAGCTGGAGTGGTCACGGGAGTTCGGCGCGACCCACCTGGTCAATGCGCGGCGCGAGGACCCAGTGGCGCGCATCCAGCAGATCTGCGGCCGCGGTGGGGCCGACTACGCGATCGAGGCGATCGGGAGACCGGAGACCATCGACCAGGCCTTCCGCTCGGTGCACCGGGGTGGAACCGTAGTGGTCGTCGGAGTGGCGCCGGCCGGAACGAAGCTCTCCCTCGACCCGCTCCTGCTCCTGCAGGATCGCGCGCTGCTGGGAACCTCCTTCGGCAGCGCCCGGCAGCGAGTGGACCTGCCGCTGTTCGTCGACCTGTTCATGCAGGGCAAGTACAAGCTGCGTGAGCTGATCAGCCGGCAGATCGGGCTGGACGAGCTCAACCACGCCTACGAGCTGCTGGAGCGCGGGGAAGTGCGCCGCAGCGTGGTGCGCTACCCCTCCTGAGCGCCCGCCCGATGGCCTCGGCACGGGCCATGCGGGGAGTCCTTCGGGTTTTGGGGAGGGTTCAGGGATGATAGCTGGACCGCGGAAACAGGTCGAACGACCTGCGGCCGGACACGAGCTGGCAGGAGCAGGAGGCCTCCTGCCGCGCGTTCGCGGAGAGCTTCGGGTATCAGGTGGCCTGGGTGGGGCACGCGGCGCTCGGAGCACCGGACATGGACGCGGCGTTCGACGAGCTGCAGCACCGGCTCGATCCGCCCGGCTTGGACGCGCTGGTGCTATGCGGGCCGCACGCTGGGGACGGGACGACCGCGCGCCTGGACGCGCTGCTGGAGCGCGCCAAGGGCAAGGGGATGGACCTGGTGTTCCCGACACCGACAGCCCAGATGACGGCGCCCGGCGGCGGGAACCCCTCGTCGGACCGGCCCAACGAGGGCGGCTAGGAAGGGAAGCCCAGCGCCAGGCGCTGTTCAGATCGCGTCTTCGTCCCTCCGGCGGACCGCGATACACCTTCAACGGCGAGATCACTGCCTGCCTGGTCGGGTTTGACACCGCCAGGCGCCTGGGGGCGGCTGAACTGGCCGGTGCTGTGGGACGAATTCCCGCCCGCTGAGAAGATGGCGCGGACGGACGGCACGGTGGGCTGGAGCTGAGCGCGCAGGAGAGGCGGGTCCGAGCCGGGCCTCTCCTGCGCTCGGACGCTACAGCTCCGTGGTCGGGGCAATGGCCCGCGCCCGCGGGTCCGCTTCCTCGCCGACGAGCTCGACCCGCTCCATCTCGGTCGCCAGCGCCCGCAACGCCTGTGGCCGCTTCGCCCGCAGCCACAGGTAGTACCCAACCCCGATCACCGCCCAGATCACCGTGATCGGCAGGCCGAGGCTCACCGGGTACTGGTTGTCAAAGCCCATCCCGATCACGTCCAGCACCCGCGGGAACAGCGAAGCCACCAGTGGCGGGAGCATGAACAGCACCGCCAGGATCGGGATGATCAGGTGATTGAGCACATTGAACTCGTCGCGGTACAGGCGGCCGTAGATCGAGATCACGCTGAGATTGGCCATGATGTAGATCACGATCGCCCCGACTGTCAGCAGCAGCCCCAGCAGCCCGAACGCGGTCAGCGGGTCTACCCCCAGCCCGTAGCCGAACACCAGCGCCGCGATCACGCTGATCGCACCCATGAGGAAGATGGCGCGGTCCGGCGTTCGTGTCCGCTCGTTGACGTGTCCTAGCCCGCGCGGGAAGGCCCCGGCCCGCCCCAATGCGTAGAAGATGCGGGTGCAGGAGTTGGAACAAGAGATGGCGACCGCGAACAGGCTATTGCTGACCAGCAGCAGCACGATCAGCGGCCCGATCGCCCCGAACGCCCGCGCACCCAGGGTATAGAAGGGGGTGTCGGCGCCGGAGAAGTCGTCGGCGAACTTCTTGGCGTCGGTCGCCTGGTCCCAGTGCGAGAAGTCGATGTAGCTGTTCGGAAAATTCGGGTCGTGGATCCCGGCCCAGCCGGCCACGGTGAAGTAGCCGCCGAAGCAGTAGTACAGCCCGATCGCGATGGTCGAGACCAGGATCGCGATGGTGAGCGTCCGCCGCGGATTGTGGCTCTCCTCCGCCAGTGGGACGACGGATTCGAAGCCGAGGAAGGCCAGGATCCCGAAGACCATCGCGAAGCTCACCCCGCCCCAACTGGTCGGCGAGGCGGTCGGCAGCAGTGACACCAGCGGCTGATTCGGGCCGGCCTTGGCGATCAGGACGACGCCCAGGATAACCATGAGCCCGAGCTCGATCACCCCGAGCGCGATCGTCGCCTCGATTGAGGGGCGGACGCCGAGGTAGATCAGGTAGGTCACCACCACTGCCATCAGGATGGTGAAGATGGGCCAGGGGACGTTGATGCCCACGTACTTGGCCAGGAAGCTGGAGACGTAGGCACCCCAGAGCAGCTCCGCCCCGGCCGGGTTGATCGGGTCGTACAGCATGTACAGCCAGCTCGTCAGGAAGCCGGCGGTGCTCCCGAGTCCGACCATGTTGACGACGAACCAGCCACCGGCGCTGCGGACTTTTTGGACGACCTCCTTCAGACACAGCGCGGTGAGGGTGCAGGCGATGGTAGCGAGGATGAACCCCAGCCCCAGCGAAGCGCCGCCCTGCGAGGCCATGTACTGGACGCTGAAGATGATCCCAGCGGCGGGCGCCATGTGGGTAATGGACTGGAACAGCAGGCCAGCCAGCCCAACCGCTCCCCCTATGAGCTTGGGCTGTTCGGCTGTTCCAGCGGCGGCGTGTGCGTCGGCCATCTCCTTCCTCCTGGTCGTCCCTCACAACAGGGACGCCCCCTCGAACTCGACCGAATCCGCGGTCACCACGCCCCCTCCGCTGCTCGCCCGGACGGACATCAATGGAGGAACTCTCCGTTAGACACCTCCCGCTGCCGCGGTGCCACCGCTCCCTGCGGCCACTATCGCACACGAGGCAGCCGCGGGTTGTCAATATCCCGCATCCTGCAAACGTGTGGCTTCGACCTGGAACAGCTCGCGATCCACTCCGCCATACCCCGCCGCAGCTTCGCCCCGACCTGCGCCAGCACTGTGGGGATCCTGAACATGCGCGGTTCGAGCTGGGCTCGGAGCAAGAGAGGCGAAACGTGCCGGTTGTCCCGGCTCCGCTGCCCTGGCGCGGCCGGTCAGGGATTCGGCGCTGGCAGCGCCGCGTCCAGGCCCAGCAGGCGAGCGCTCTCTTCCAGGAGCAGCGCGGCCCCCGCTTGCTCAGGCACGATGGCCCCGGTCGCCCCGAGGCGCTTGAGCGGCTCCTTGTCCTCCTCCCGCGCGGCCCAGGCAAGGATGGGAACCTCCGGGTTGCGGCGCCGAACGTCCTGCACCACCGCCCGCGTCGCGCCCACGTCCGGAAGCGCGACCACCACCAGGCGTGCCTGCTCAGGATGCGCTGCCCCCAGGACACCGGGGTACGAGGCATCGCCGCTGACGACCTGCACGCCGGCGGCCGCCAGGCCCTGGGCCGCGTGCAGGTTCTCCTCGACGACCACCACCGGCAGCCCCGCCCGGCGGAGACCGGCGGCTACGCGGCTGCCCACTCGTCCGTACCCGACAACGATCCCGTGGCCGCCGAGCGCGCGCTGCTCGCCCACAACAGTCGCCGGGGCGGCGAGCAGCCCTCGCACCCATGGCAGGCGCTCGAGCCGTCGGGCCAGGCCCGGCGCGACGTGGAAGGCGCCGGGAGTCAGGAGGATGGTCAGGACGGAGGAGCTCAGGATCAGGCTGTTGAGGCTCTCGGGGATCGCCTCGGCTTCGCGCCCGGCCCGGGCCAGCACATAGCTGAACTCGCCGATCTGGATCATGCCCAGGCTAACGAACGCGGTCGTCTTGCCACCGAGGCGGAAGGGGAGGATCGCCGCCGCGGTGGCCAGCGCCTTGACCAGCATGATGAAGGCCGCGATGCCGATGACCAGGGGGAGGTTCGCCACAACAGAGGCGGGGTCGATCAGCATCCCGACCGAGACGAAGAACAGCGTCGCGAAGAGGTTGCGCATCGGGACCACCTCAGCCACTACCCGATGGTCGAACTCCGTCTCGCTCAGGAGCAGCCCCGCCAGGAAGGCGCCTAGCGCGGTCGACAACCCCAGGAGGGCACTGGCGGTGGCGGTGCCCAGCGCCAGTGCTACTGCGGTCAGCAGGAACAGCTCTGGGGAGCGCAAGCGCTCGACCCGGGCCATGAGCCGCGGCACCACCCGCGCCCCGAGGAACAGTGTCGCCCCCACGAATCCCGCCGCGGTCACGAGGGTCCACGCCAGGTCGGCGAGCACCGCCTCGCCTCCCAGGGCGAGCCTGGGGAGCAGGACGACGAGGAGAACGGCCACCAGGTCCTGCACCACCAGCATTCCCAGCAGCACCCGCCCGTGTCTGGTGGTGCCCTCGCCGCGGTCCAGCAGCGTCTTGAGGATAACCATCGTGCTGCTGATGGCGACGATCCCCCCGAAGAAGAGCCCCTGCGCCAGCGGCCAGCCCAGCAGCGCTCCCATGGCGACGCCCGCGACGATGGTGAGCAGCACCTGGATCCCAGTCCCGACCAGCGCCACGGCCCGCACCTGGGCCAGCTCCTTGAGCGAGAACTCGATCCCAAGCGCGAACATGAGGAAGATCACGCCGACCTCGGCGAGCGCGGCGATCTGTTCGCGATCCCCGACGAAGCCCGGCGTGAAGGGGCCGATGATCACGCCGGCGAGCAGGTAGCCGACAATCACCGACTGGCGCAGGGCATGCGCAATCAGCCCGCCGATGAGGGCGATCGCGACGGCGACGGCGACGTTGAGGATCAAGTGCAGCTCCTGGCTCATCCCCCCCCCAATCTGCCAAGGCACTCGGCTCTCGTCGCGACCCCAGACGATGGTAGCGCCGCCGTCACCACCCGGGGTAGGCGGGTTGACCAGGGAGGGAGATCGGCGCCACCTCGCCGTGTCCTTCCGGGGCGGCCAAGCGCTTGTCAGCCGGGATGGCGGCCGGCTGGAGCGGGCCGTTATGCTGTCTGCCAAGGCACACTACACTGAGGTGGGGATGAACAAGCGGAAGAAGGTTGCCCTCCGCAAGCACCGCGTCAGGCGGAAGAAGCTGGAGGAGAAGCGCAAGCTGGGCCAGCTTGCGCGTGGCGGCGCGCGGCGCTAGCGATGGCGGAACAGGCGCCCATCGTTGCGCTGGTCGACGACCTGCTGCTGGCCTCCCGCGTGGAGGCCAACTGCCGGGCGCTCGGCTGGCCCGTGGTCTTCCCCCGGGGCACGGAGACGTTCTGGACGCTGCTGCGGGAGCGCCGGCCTGCCCTGGTGCTGGTGGGGATGTCGGCCACCCGGCTGCCATGGGAGACGCTGGTCAGCGAGATGAAACGGGATCCGACGCTACGCGACGTCCCGGTGGTTGCGTTCGGCTCGCACATGGACTTGGCGCTGCGGCAGCGCGCCCGGGAGGCCGGCTGCGACCGGGTTGTGGCCAACTCCCAGATCGCCACCGAGTTCGCCAGCCTGCTGGCCCAGGTGGGGCTTGGCGCCGCGGCGGGCGGTCAGCCGAAGTAGCGGAACCCGGCGTCCCGCATCGTCAGCGGCTGCCCCTCACGCAGTACCACCGCCTCCACCACCTCCGCCAGCACCAGCACGTGGTCGCCGCTTGGCAGCTCGGCGGCCACCCGGCACTCCAGATAGCCGAGTCCATCAGCCAGAGCCACCGAGCCGGCGGGGGTGGCGATGAACCGGATGCCCTGGAGCTTGTCGGGCGCCCTGGCCGAACGGCGGCCAAGCTGCCCCGCCAGCTCCCGCTGCTCCTCGCCAAAGACGCTCACCGTGAACAGGCCGCGCTCCCGGGTCACCCGCAGCGTGCGCGAGTCCACCTCCATCGCCACCGCCACCATGGGCGGTTCGAAGGAGGCTTGCGTGATCCAGTTGACCGTCATCGCGCTCGGCTGATCCGGCGTGCCGGCGGCGAGGGCGAACAGGCCGTAGGTGAACTGGCGGAGGAGGATACGCTTGGCCTGCTCGTCCATGGCTTAGATCGGCAGGGAGTAGCCGCCGTCGACGACGATTACCTGGCCGCGGATCATCTCCGCGCCCGGGCTGCACAGGAACGCGATGACCCGGGCGAGGTCTTCCGGAACGAGCATCCGCCCGGCCGGGGTCTTCGCCCGGGCGTCCGCCAGCATCGCCTCGCGGTGCTCGAAGTAGCGCAGGGCGTCCGTCTCCACCAGCCCGCCCGACACCGCGTTCACCGCGATCCCGCTCGGAGCCAGCTCCACCGCCAGGTAGCGGGTGACGGATTCGAGTGCCGCCTTGGAGACGCCGACCAGGAAGTAGTCGCGGAACACCCGCTGGGAGCCCAGGCTGGAGACGTTGACGATGCGGCCGCCTCTGCCGCGCATCAGCGGCTCGGCACGCCGGGCTGCAAGCCAGGCGGCGCGGGCGTTGATGCTCATCGTCCAGTCCCAGTGGCGCACCTCGAGGTCCAGCGCGGGCCGGATTACCCCGGAGGCCGCGTTGTTGACCAGGATGTCCAGCCGGCCATGCCGTTGCTCGATCTGCTGGAACAGCCGCTCGACCTTCTCGGGATCTCCTACGTGAGCGCGCACGGTTTCCGCCCGCGCCCCCAGCGCGCGCGCCGCTTCCGCCGTCTCCTCGGCCGCCTCCTGGTTGCGGAGATAATTGACGATCACGTCGGCGCCGCGACGGGCGAGCTCGAGCACGGTCGCCCGGCCAATGCCCCGGCCTCCACCCGTCACCAGCGCCAGCCGCCCTTCCAGCTCCTTCACGACGTCCTCTTCGCCCCGCCCCGCTTGACCAGCCACCGCCTGGCCACTCGGCCGACGCCCCCAATGCGCGGGTGAGTGCCCTCCTTCCGCGCGGGCATTGTACCAGCCGCATCCCGAACCAGCCGCCCGGCGGCGGGCTAGCCGAGTGGATCGGGCCGCGGCTCGCCCACCGACACGTACTCCAGCTCCGCATCGAGCGCGCTCTCCAGGTCGGTAAGGATGTGCTCCAGCTCGCTCACGACTGCGGCCAGATCGACCCGCGGCTCCAGCGGCCCGGCCTGCTGCAACCCCTGCTCGGCGGCGCGCAAGAACACCTGGCGGGCGGCGTGGGCAGCGGTGAGCGCCTGGCGCGCTTGCACGAAGTCATCCACGTCGCCCGACGCCACATAGGCGGCATACTGCTCGATCGCCCGACACACCGCCCCTTCCAGGGCTGCCAGCGCGTCTGGCGCACCCGGCCCGCGTAGCGGCCGCGGCGTCGCCTCGCGTCGGGCGTGCTGCAAGGCGATGCGAAGGATGCCTCGGGCATGGCCCAGCAGGTTCTGCAGCGTTTCCACCGCGCGGCTATACCGCTCCACGGTGGCGCGATTGCGCCGGCGGAGGGGACTGTAGCGGACCGCGTCGCGCGCCCGGTCCAGCGTCGATCGCTCCTCAGCCAGGCGCCTCGCCTCTGCCTCCAGGCGCTCGTACTGGACCCCGACGACCGCGGCCACCGCGCCATCGAGCAGGTCGGCCACCCCTTGCCGCACGCTAGCCAGAACCGCGGCGGTGAGCTGCGCGTGCAACTGGTCGATCTCGCCCAGGTACTCTGGCGGCAGGACGAGCGCGTTGACACCCACCGCCACCAGGCCGCCCAGCACCCCTTCCCAGATGCGGTTCAGCCCGTAGTAGGGATTCGTCGGGTCGGTGTAGACGACGACCAGCAGGGCAGTGATCGAGAATTCGACGATGACCGACTGGCGCAGTCGCAGCCGCGAGCCGATCCAGGTCGCCAGCAGAATCAGCAGCGAGATCGTCAGCGGCGCCGAACCGGACAGGTGCAGCATGACCGACGCCAGCGCCAGGCCGGCCACCATCCCGGCGAGCTGCTCGCCGGCCCGAGTGAGGGAGTTGGCGACCGTGGGCTGGAGTCCAACGATCGCGGCGATGCAGGCGAACACCGGGAGCGGCTGGCCAAGCAGCGTCCCGAGCCACCAGGCCAGGCCAGCCGCGATGGAGGTCTTGAGCACCCGTGGTCCAAACCCGAGCGCCGCCAGGCGGCCCGCCAGGCTCACGGCGCCTCCCCGGCAGAGCGCGAGTGGGCCAAAGCCAGCGGCCACGCCGTCAGTCCCGCCCCGGCCTCTCTCGCTCCGCGCTGTCGCATCGCTGCCCCGGCCGCTGTCACTTGCAGCTAGCTTCGGCTTAGCGCAACAGTGTACTCCTCTGTCCCAGCGGTTCGGGCCACAGGTGGAACTGGCAGCAGCGGGAGCGTGGATGCAGATCGGGTTTATTGGTGTCGGGCGGATCGCCAGCGCGCTGGTCGAGGGTCTGGCCACGACACAGCCAGCGGATGAGCAGGTGCTGCTCTCTCCCCGTGGCCGGGAGCAGGCGGCCCGCCTGGCACAGCGGTACACGCACGTCCAGATCGCCCCGAGCAATCAGGCGGTGGTGGACGCCGCGGATCCGGTCTTCCTCTGCGTCGGGCCGGCGGTCGCGGTAGATGTGCTGCGGCCGCTCCGCTGGCGGCCGGGGCAATTGCTCATCTCGCTGGTGGCGCTCACCCCGCTGGCAGCAGTGCAGCGGCTGGCGCCCGAGGCGACGGTGGTGCGGGCGGTGCCGCTCCCGACCGCGAGCCGACGCCAGAGCCCGACAGCGCTGTTTCCGCCCGAACCGCGGGCCGAGGCCCTGTTCGATCGCCTGGGCGCCGCGCTCCCCGTCGACGACGAGCGGGCGCTGCACGTGGTCTGGGCCACGACCGGGTTGATTGCCCCGACCTTCATGCTGCTGGACGAGGTGAGGCGCTGGTTGGAGCGCGAGGGCGTGGCTGCCGAGACGGCGCAACGCTTCACGCTGCTGCAGTTTCACAGCCTGCTGGAGTGGGCGCTCGCCTCGCCCACACTGGATCTGGAGGCGCTGGCCCGCGAGGCAGCGACGCCCGGCGGGCTGAACGAGCAGGCGCTGCGACTGCTGCGCCAGGCTGGTGTCTCCGAAGCGCTGCGGCAGACGCTGGACGCGCTGCTTGCCCGCCTGGAGGTGGCGGGGCCCACGGAACGGCCAGGCTGGGAGGACCAACCACCTGCCGGCCCCCTCCTGACCTGAACCGTGCTGCCGCCAGCACTCCTGGCAGGCAGCAGGCAATCCGGCGGCCAAGCTTGCGCCAACCACGGGCCCTGCATCCCGCCCCCTCAGGCCAGACGCAGACGCTCCTCCGCCGGCTCGCACTCGCCCAGGCGACCGGTCGCGACCAGCCAGCGGGCAAACTCCAGTCGGGCCAGCTCAGCCGCGGTGAACAGGCCGGCGAACCGCTGCTCCCACTCCGCCAGGGCGCACGCCTGGCAGTCGACCGGGTCGCCGACCCGCTCCAGCGTCGAGACCTGCCGCTGGTGGCCGCAAGCGAGCCGCGCGACGACGTAGCCGCTACAGCTTTCGACGATCCCACGAATGGATTGGGTACGCATGGATGCCTCCAGATGGCCGGCGCCGGACGCCGGGTCGTGCCCCTCAGCGGCTGCCGGTCACGATGACCTTGCCCTTCATGTTCTGGGGATGATAGGTGCAGAGGTACGAGTACTGGCCCGGCCGGTCGAAGCGGATTGCCACGCGCTCACCGGGCTTGAGCGAATAGACCTCAGTCTGGCCTTCCACCTGGATCGAGTGGGTGAAGTTGTCGTCGTTCGTCCAGGTTACCGTCGTACCGGCCGGAACCTCGATGACGGCCGGCTCGAAGCGATAGCTCTTCGGCAGGTCCACGTGGTCGGTGCTGACGGGGGCCGCGCTCGCCGCGCGACCCCCGCCGCAACCGGATAGCAGCGCCAGCGCGCCGACGATGGCCAGGGCACCGACGAGGCGGAGCGGGCTCATGGTCGAGCCGCTCACGAGGTGGCCGGCCGCGCCCTGAACGCGCGCACCTGCTGCGTAGCGCCGACGAAGATCAGGATGAACGCCACCAGATCCAGCACCTCCGAGATGGTGTGGGCGAACAGGAAGACGGTCCAGTCCAGGTGGTAGGTCATGTAGCTGATCTCGGCCAACGCGAACAGGGTAAAGCCCCAACCGAACAGGCGCGCCTCGCCGCCGAAGGCGCGGGAGGCGAAGTAGGCCCCGATCAGGAACGCGACCAGGTGGACCAGCAGGAAGAACGCCGGCGGAAGCTGGGCGATGAAGTTTCCGAATGGCATGGCAATCTCTCCTATGTGAGCGAGATAGTGGACACCGAGATAGCGCAAACCCGAGTGAGAGCCGTGGCCGCCCCGCGGGTGGAGCGCGTGGCCAGCTAGCGCGCATGGCCCAGGCCTCGCTGGAGCAGCGCGCCCCCGACCAGCAGCATCCCGATCAGGGTGAGCAGATGGGCGCGCCATGCCCCCGGACCAAGCAGCGGTTCGAGCGCCGCGGCGGCCGGCCCGGGCAGGAGGTGGTAGGCGAGGTCACCGGCACCGCCAAGGGCGACGGCCAGGAGCCCGGCGACACAGAGCCGCGGCAGCAGAGTCACCACCAGCAGTACGCGTCCTGGACCAGCCATAGCCAGGCGAGACCTCACCCCTTCGCGCTCGGCACGGCCTTGGCGCCGCGCTCACCCCGACAATAGCCCAGTTTTTCCTATTTGTCAATGATTTTATTTACTTTATATGTAAAGTGGAGAGGGCGTGCTATCATGGGTGAGACCGGGAGGTGCCGATGGCGATGACCCGCTGGGATCAACGCTTCTTCTCCACCACGCGTGGGCGGATCGTCGCGCTGCTCCGCCGCGCCACCCGGACGGTAGACGAGCTGGCCGACGTGCTCGGCCTGACTGACAACGCGGTCCGCGCTCACCTCGCCACGCTAGAGCGGGATGGTCTCGTGCAGCAGTCCGGGCTCCGACGCGGCAGTGGCAAGCCGGCCTATGCCTACGATCTCACCCCGGAGGCCGAGCGCCTCTTCCCCAAAGCCTACGGCCCGATACTGGGCGAGCTGCTCGACGTTCTGGCCGAGCGGCTGCCCCCGGCCGAGCTGGAGGAGCTGCTCCGAGCGGTGGGCCGCCGGCTGGCGGCCCGGCGGGCCGGGCCGCCAGCCGGCGGCCCACGCGCCCGACTGGAGGCCGCGGTGCAGGTGCTCGGTGAGCTGGGCGGGCTCGCCGAGCTGGAGGAGCGCGACAACCTGTACCTCGTTGCCGGCTATAGCTGCCCGCTGGGGGTAGTGGTCCCTGACCATCCGGAGGCCTGCCGCCTGGCCGAGGCACTTCTGAGCGAACTCGTCGGCCAACCGGTCACGGAGCGCTGCGAGCGCGGCGAGCAGCCGCGCTGCCGCTTCGAGGTGCCGCGGGGGACCAATGCGATCTCTGCACGTGCCAGCTCAACCACTCAGCCGCGCCTGGTCGAGCCCGGGCGGTAGTCACCCGAGAACGGGGGCGGACCGATAGGCACCGCGGGTCCGCGTCTCGGCGGAAGCGCCCTCACGGTCCCTGTCCAGCCCAGGGGTCGGCGGATGGTCATGGCAGCTTCGCCGAGCGCCAGGCGCTCCCAGACTCGATCCGCGGTTAACCGGGAAGACCGAGCCGCGCCGCCAACGTCAGGAAGCGCCGCGGCAGATCCTGGACGCGCGGCTCGCCAGTCCGGAGGCGGGGCCCGCGGAACGGCCGAGCCGGGAGGAGGAGCCCCCTCCTTACCTGAACCGCGCTCCTGCCCACTCCTGGCCGGCGGCGACGGTGCAGATGAGGCTCATGGTATCGTCGTGAGGCGCGGAGCTGAGCGCTGGCGGCCACTCGGCCCAGCCGAGCCGGAGGCGCCTGGGCCCGAGCCGCGACGCGGTGTTACAGTGCAGCGGGCCGCGTCGGTCGTGGGAGCGGGCCGCTCAGACAGCACTGCTGTCGTCGACGCGCGGCCCGCACCCCTGGCAGTCGGAGGTGCCATGGCCACTATCCTCCTGGTCGAGGACGAGCCAACGCTCCTTGCCACGATTGCCTACAATCTGCGCCGCGAAGGCCACCGCGTCCTGACCGCCAGTGACGGCCTGGCGGCGCTGGCCATGGCCGGCGAGGGGCCGGACATTGTGGTGCTCGACGTCATGCTCCCGAAGCTGGATGGCTTCGAGGTCTGCCGCCAGCTCCGCCGCACCAGCGCCGTCCCCATCCTGATGCTCACCGCCAAGGCGGACGAGGTGGATCGGGTGGTGGGACTTGAGCTTGGCGCAGACGACTACGTGACGAAGCCGTTCAGCATGCGGGAGCTGCTGGCGCGGGTCAAGGCGCTCCTGCGTCGGCGGGACCTGCTGCTGTCCGAGCTCAGCGAACGAACCACGGAGGCGCCCACGCCGCACCTTGTGGCTGGCGATCTGGAGATCGACTTGTCCGGCCATCGCGTCCTGCGCGGAGGCATGGAGATCGCGCTCACCCCGAAAGAGTTCGACCTGCTGGCGTTCCTGGTCCGCCATCGCGGACAGGTCTTCTCCGCCGAGCGGCTGCTGGAGCGCGTCTGGGGCTACGCGAACCCCGTTGACGCTCGGACCGTGCCGGTGCACATCCGCAGCCTGCGCGAGAAGCTGGAGGAGCAGCCCTCGCAGCCACGTCGGATCGAGACCGTGCGGGGCGTGGGCTACCGATTCGTCGGCTGAGGGAGCGTGTTCACCCGCATCCGGTGGCGCATCGCCGCCAGCTACGTTGCCCTGGTCGCCCTGGTCTTGCTTGGCCTGGGCATCTACCTGGTGAGCTTCCTTCGCGCGCAGCAGCTCAGCGCTCTCGAGGACCAGCTCCAGCGCCAGGCGCGCCTCGTCGCGCAAGCTGTAGGTCCGCGGCTCGCGACCGAGGACCGATCCAGCCTCGACCCGGTTGCCAAAGAGCTTGGCCGCGAGCTTGGGGTGCGGGTGACGTTCATCGCCCCCGATGGCACCGTGCTGGGCGACTCCGACCACGACCCTGCGACTATGGAGAACCACGCGACCCGGCCGGAGGTCGCGCAGGCGCTGCGGACCGGCAGTGGCCAGAGCCAGCGCCACAGCGCGACGCTGGACCGCGATCTCCTGTATGTGGCGGTGCCGATCGACCGCGAGGGAACCCCCCTTGGCGTGGCCCGGGTAGCGGTGCCCGTGAGCGACGTACAGGCCGCTCTGGATCGGGTGACGGTGGCAGTGGCGACCGCGTTCATAATCGCGGCGCTGCTGGCGATCGCGCTGGCGACGGCCGTCGCCCGGGTCACCACTGACCCGATTCAGGCAGTCACCCTCGCGGCGCGGCGGCTGGCGAGCGGGGAGCTGGACCAGGTGATCTCGGTGGCTGGGCGAGATGAGGTAAGTCTGCTCGCCAGCGTCTTCAACGAGATGGCCGCGACGCTGCGGAGCCAGATCGCTGCGATGAACGATCAGCGCGAGCGCCTGGCCGCTGTCCTGGGCCACATGGCAGATGGCCTGGTGATCGTGGGCGGGGATGGCACGGTTCGTCTCATCAATCCCGCCGCGGCCACACTGCTCCAGGTCGCGCCCGAACAGGCGGTGGGACGGGCCATAACGAGTGTCACGCGGCACCCCGAGCTCACCGCGCTGGTCAGCGCCGCGCTCGCGGGCGACGGAGCAGCCGCTGAGGCGCGCCTGGTCGAGCTCGGGCAGCAGCGCGCAGTCCAGGCAGTCGCCTCCCGCATTCCCGGTGGGGATGAGGCAGACCCACAGGTACTGCTGGTCCTGCACGACGTGACCGAGCTCCGCCGGACCGAGACGGTTCGGCGCGAGTTTGTGGCGAATGTCTCGCACGAGCTCCGCACCCCGGTCGCCTCCCTCAAGGCCCTGGTCGAAACCCTGGAAGACGGCGCGCTGGCAGATCCCGAGGCGGCACGGGAGTTCATCGGCCGGATGCACGTCGAGGTGGACGGGCTGGCTCAGCTCGTGGAGGAGCTCCTGGAGCTGTCGCGCATCGAGTCCGGCCGCGTAGCGCTGCGGCTGCGCCCAGCGGATCTCGCCAGCGTTGTCCAGACGGCGACGGAGCGGCTGCGGCCGCTGGCCGAACGGCAAGGGGTGAAGCTCGTCCTCCAGCCGCCGGATACCCTGCCGCCGGTCTCCGTCGATCCCGAGCGGATCCAGCAGGTAGTAGCCAACCTGGTACACAACGCGGTGAAGTTCACCCCACCAGGCGGGACGATCAGCGTCGGAGTCCAGCAGCGCGGCCGGGATGCCGCGGTCGTGGTGGCAGACTCCGGGATCGGCATCCCACCGGAGCTACTCGACCGGCTCTTCGAGCGCTTCTACAAGGCGGACAAGGCCCGGGCCAGCGGCGGCACTGGACTCGGGCTGGCCATCGCCAAGCATCTTGTCCAGGCCCATGGCGGTCGCATCTGGGCGGAGTCAGCCGGGGAAGGGCGCGGGGCGACGTTCATCTTCACACTGCCCCCGCTGCCCACCACTGCCAACGCTTAGCGAACGTTTAAGCGCCCCTTAACTCCAGGTCGCTCGGCGCTTAAGTTCCCCATCTATCCTGCCCGGCGAAGGTGCAGAACGAAGATCAGCAGGGGAGCACTCCGATGCGAGCACGAGCAGGCCGGGCAGTACCAGCCGCCAGTCTGCTGCTGAGCCTGGCGACCTTCTTGTCTGCCTGCGGCGGAGCCCAGCCCGCCCAGGCGCCACAGTCTCCTACGCGGAGCGCAGCGGTGACCCTCACCGGCGCTGGGGCAACGTTCCCCTATCCGCTGTATTCGAAGTGGTTCGATGTCTACGAAAAGCAGACCGGGGTGCGGATCAATTACCAGTCTATCGGTTCGGGCGGGGGGATCCAGCAGATCACCCAGCGGACCGTTGACTTCGGCGCCTCGGACGCCCCGATGAGCGACGAGCAGCTCGCCGCCGCGCCGGGGAAGCTGCTCCACATTCCCACCGTCATTGGCGCGGTGGTGATCACCTACAACCTCCCGGGCATTGACAAGGGGCTGCGGCTCACCCCGGCGACTCTGGCCGGCATCTACCTGGGCGACATCACCCGCTGGAACGACCCGGCCATCGCCCGGGACAACCCCGGGCTGAAGCTCCCTGACACCGCGATCGCCGTTGTGCACCGCTCGGACGGCTCGGGCACAACCAACATTTTCACCGACTACCTGTCCACGGTGAGCCCCGCCTGGAAGCAGCGGGTGGGCAAGGGCACCAGCGTGAACTGGCCGGTTGGACTCGGCGGCAAGGGGAGCGAGGGGGTGACTGGCCAGGTGAAACAGACCCCGGGCGCCATCGGCTACGTGGAGCTGGCATACGCCGCCCAGAACCAGCTCCCCTATGCCTCAGTGCAGAATCAGGCGGGCCGCTTCATCGAGCCGACGCTGGAGAGCACTACCGCGGCCGCGGCCGGCGCGGCGCAGGCGATGCCGGCGGATCTGCGTGTATCCATCGTGAATGCACCGGGGGAGCAGAGCTATCCGATCGCCGGCTTCACCTATCTGCTGGTCTACCAGGAGCAGAGCGACCAGGCCAAGGGAGCGGCGCTGGTGGACTTCCTCTGGTGGGCGCTCCACGACGGACAACAGTATGCCAAGGACCTCTTCTACGCGCCGTTGCCGGCCGAGGTGGTCCAGAAGGCAGCGGCCCAGGTGAGCAGCATCACCTACCAGGGCAAGCCACTGCGGGCTGCGTAAATGGCTGACACGTTCGCCCACAGCATCCGGGCTCGTGCCCAGCAGCGGGCGCGGGGCACGGGCCGGGTCGCCGATCCGGCCTTCGCCTGGCTGGTCCGGCTGCTGGCGCTGGGCGTCCTGGCGCTGGTCGCCGCCACGGCCGCCAGCATGCTCCATGGCGCGCAGCCAGCGCTGGCGCGTTTCGGCCTCGGCTTTCTGTTTCGCACGACCTGGGATCCGGTGCGGCTGGAGTTCGGCGCGCTGCCATTCCTCTACGGGACGCTGGCCACCGCAACGCTGGCGCTGCTGCTGGGCGGCCCGGTCGCGCTGGGCACCGCGATCTTCCTGGCAGAGCTCGCTCCGCCCTGGCTGCGCGAGCCGGCCAGCACGCTGGTCGAGCTGCTGGCGGCGGTCCCGAGCGTGGTGTACGGCCTGTGGGGCATCTTCGTGCTGGCGCCGCTGCTGCGGTCCACAGTGGAGCCAGCACTCAGCGCATCACTGGGGTTCCTGCCGTTGTTCCAGGGCCCGGCCTACGGAATCGGGCTCCTGGCTGGCGGGGCCATTCTGGCGATTATGGTTATCCCCACGATCGCCGCGGTCTCGCGCGACGCCATGCTGGCCGTCCCCAACGACCAGCGCGAGGCGCTGCTGGCCCTCGGCGCCACCCGCTGGGAGACGATCTGGACTGCCGTGCTGCCGATCGCCCGGCCGGGGATCACCGGCGCGGCGATCCTGGGCCTCGGCCGGGCCCTGGGCGAGACGATGGCGGTGACGATGGTCATCGGAAACCGCCCGGAGATCAGCATCTCGCTGTTCGCTCCGGCATACACCATGGCCGCGGTGATCGCGAACGAGTTCACCGAGGCAACCCATCCGCTGTATCTCTCAGCCCTGATGGAGATCGGCCTGGTGCTGTTCCTGGCCACGCTGCTGGTCAATGCGCTGGCGCGGCTGCTCGTGCGGCACCTCACGGTTTCCCTGCCGTCCGAAGGGGAGTGACGTGAATCGAGGCGCTGGGTACCGCCGCCGCGCCGTGACCAGCCGCGTGATGCTCTTGCTGACGTGCGCTAGCGCCCTGCTCGTGATTGGCTGTCTGCTGGTGGTGCTTGGCTACGTGCTCGCCCAGGGTAGCTCGGCTCTTAGCATCGCCTTCTTTACGGAGACGCCCAGGCCTGTCGGCGAGCCAGGTGGCGGGATGGCCAATGCGCTCGCGGGAACCCTGATCCTGATCACGCTGGCCTGTCTGGTGGGGCTCCCGCTGGGAATCGGGGCTGGGGTGTACCTGGCAGAGTACGGGAGAGAGACGCGGCTGGCAGCGCTGGTCCGCTTCACCGCGGACGTGCTGACGGGTATTCCATCCATCACGCTCGGCCTCTTCGTCTACGCCCTGCTCGTCCTGCCCATGCGGAGCTTCTCCGCCCTGGCCGGAGGGGCAGCCCTGGCGCTGGTGATGCTGCCCACTGTCACCCGGTCAACCGAGGAGATGCTGCGGCTGGTGCCGGACGATCTGCGGCAGGCCGGCCTGGCGCTCGGGATTCCGCGTTACAAGATCGTGCTGTGGATCCTGCTTCCCAGCGCCCTCGGTGGGGTTGTGACCGGGGTAATGCTTGCGATTGCCCGCGCTGCCGGCGAAACCGCGCCGCTCCTGTTCACCGCCTTCGGCAATCGCTTCTGGAGCTGGGATATGGCGAAACCGATCGCCGCTCTGCCGTTGCAGATCTTCGCCTACGCCATCTCGCCGTATGAGGACTGGCACCGCCAGGCATGGGCTGGCGCTCTGGCGCTGGTGGGATCGGTCCTGGTGCTCTCCGTCGCGGCGCGCCTGCTGGGCGCACGTTCGCGCCTGATCCGCTAACAGACGAGGAAGGGGATGATCCAGGCACTTGACCACAGGGCGGCACGCCATTCGATCACGACGGCTGACGCGCGGGGCTGGATGCGCCTCGAGCGGCTCTCCGCCTGGTACGGGCGGCACCAGGCCCTCCGGGAGATCACCCTGGAGCTTGCGCCACGGCAGATCACCGCGATCATCGGCCCGTCCGGCTGCGGGAAGTCTACCCTGATCCGCTGTCTGAACCGGCTGCATGAGCTGGCGCCAGGCGCCCGCGTCACGGGCAGTGTGCTGCTGGGCGGCGAGGATATCTATGGTCCGGCGGTCGACCCCGTGCTCGTCCGCCGGCGGGTGGGGATGGTGTTCCAGCGCCCGAATCCCTTTCCTACCCTGTCCATCTTCGACAACGTCGCCGCCGGCCTGCGCCTGAACGGCCTAGCGCGAGGGAGCGAGCTGGAGCAGATCGTGCGGCACAGCTTGCAGCAGGCCGCCCTCTGGGACGAGGTGAAGGATCGGCTCCGCCAGCGAGCCACAGCGCTGTCGGGTGGGCAGCAGCAGCGGCTGTGCATCGCCCGGGCGCTGGCGCTCCAGCCCGAGGTGCTCTTGCTGGACGAGCCCACCGGCGCGCTTGACCCCGGCGCCACCCTGAAGATCGAAACGCTGCTCCAGGAGCTCAAGGCACACACCACCATTGTCCTGGTCACCCACAACCTCCAGCAGGCAGCGCGCGTGGCCGACACGACCGCCTTCCTGCTCGCCGACGACCAGCGGGTGGGAATGCTGATCGAGCATGGCCCGACCCGAGAGCTGTTCACCGCGCCGCGTGATCCGCGCACCCGAGCGTACGTGAGCGGCCGATTCGGCTGACGACCATCCGGGCGACGGCCCCTCTCGCTCCGCCTACGCAGAGCGCCAGGCCACTTCCCCCAAGCAGACCAGGGCTGAGCCCGAGCGCCGCACGGAGTGGCGCGGGGATCACCAGCTTGCCGCGTCCGAAATCTTTCAGCCCGCTCAGCGCGTGGCGAGCCCAATTGGTAGCGAGCAGATGCCTGCTCGGCTTCAGCAATTTATCTGCGCGAACTTACGGAAATTCTCTCCACGACGCCTCCCGGATCCTTGTGTCCCTCGCAACCTCTGCAAGCAAGTCCTTTGGCTGGTCAAAGGCATGTTGTATCCACCGTTGGACCAGCTCAGGAGAGCCAAATTCTAGCAAGTTCCTCTCTCTTTCTATAATCATCTTATAATACTCAATATTCATCTGATGACGTAACTGATCTCTTATGGTGTTTTCACGCCGCCAAGCAATGATAATATCTGCAATAACTTTTAGTGGATTTAGAGCGCCTAAGAATTCCAAAAGTCCAGGAGACTCTAGTCGTATCCTCAGTATTCTGAGATTCAAAGAAAGCCTGAGGGAGGATTCGACTATTGCTTCGAAAAAGGATTCGATTTCTTGATCAGGCACGTGATGGCTGTGGTCTCTGAGAAAGGGTTGCAGGCTATCAGGAGGAGATGCGAAGGCATTCAGGCGATTGTAAGATACTTGAATTCTATTCGCGAGCAGTATAAAGTCCGAAACGGACCAGCTTCCATCAACATCTAAGCGAAGAATGCCAACTGAATCTCGCTGACGTGCCATGTCCTCAAACATGGTACCTGCCTCCTTTGCGGGCAAATGCTACCCACTACTGGGAAGGTGGAGAGGCCGGGGTGCAATCTTCTGCCGCACTGCCTCGGGATCACGGGCCACGATCAGCAGGTCGGTGTCACTGTCCCCCCGCGCCCGACCGCGCGCGACCGAGCCATACAGCACGATCGCCCGGATCTCGTCGCCCAGTTCGGCCACCGCCCGCTGGGCGAACTCGCGGCGATGATACCGCACACCTTATCCCGAGGCGATCAAGCGCTGTATGGTTGCGACGAACCTCTCCACCCTGTCGACGAGGTCCTGCACCGTCTCCTGGCCAAAGGCCGTGTCGACCTCGTAACTACTAGCCTGCCGTAGCTCGAAGGCGAACGCCAGATCCCTCGATAGAGCTCGGTCGAGCTGACCGCTCGCTATGAAATGCTGTGCAAACAGCGTGCGGAGTGCCTTGTGGGACCTCGGCAAGCGGTCAACCCGGAGCGACACGGCTGCTGTCGCGGCATGGAACATCGCGTAGTACGCCCGGTCGGCCGCTGACTTGAGACGACCATGCTGCAATAAGAGCCGGGCATCAGCCAGCATCTCCTCAGCGACCTGCAGCGACCTGGTGGCGTAGTTCCGTGACTGATCCGTCGTCATACAGCACGATCCCTTCTTCGAGCACCTCCTTGGCATGTGGCGAGCCGCTCTCGACGAGGCGCCGGAGCTCCTGGAGCGTGACGTAGCTCGACACAAGGAATGACGTGTAGCCGTGGCGCGCGTCGGTATCCTCCTCGATCTCCACAATCTTCTGCCGCACTGCCTCGGGATCACGGGCCACGATCAGCAGGTCGGTGTCACTGTCCCCCCGCGCCCGACCGCGCGCGACCGAGCCATACAGCACGATCGCCCGGATCTCGTCGCCCAGTTCGGCCACCGCCCGCTGGGCGAACTCGCGGGCGATCCGGCGATACCGCTCGCTGATCCGGTTCACCGCCGCGCCTCAGGCCGGGCCGCGGCGCTGGTACTGGATCGCCTCGGCCACGTGGCTGGGGCCGATCGCCTCGCTGGCCGCCAGATCGGCAATACTGCGCGCCACCTTCAGCACCCGATGGTATGCCCGCGCCGACAGCCCGAGCTGCGCCACCGCCGCCTTCAGCAGGCTCGCCCCGGCCGTTTCCAACCGCCCCTGGCAGTACTCCCGCACCTCCGCCACCCCCATATCCGCGTTGCAGCTCAGCCGCGTCCCGGCAAAGCGCGCCCGCTGCCGGGCGCGGGCCACCACCACCCGCTCCCGCACCGCCGCGCTCCCCTCCCCCGGCCGCGTGCCCGCCAGCTTCTCGTACGCCACCCGCGGCACTTCGACGTGGACGTCGATCCGATCCAGCAGCGGGCCTGACAGCCGCCGCTGATAGCGAGTGACTACCCCTTCTGGACAGCTACACGGCCGCGTCGTGTCACCGTAGTACCCGCACGGACAGGGATTCATCGCCGCCACCAGCATCAGCCGCGCCGGAAAGCTCACCGTCCCCCGCGCCCGCGCGATCACCACTACGCCATCTTCCAGCGGCTGCCGCAGCACCTCCAGCACCTGGTGCCCGAACTCGGGCAGCTCATCCAGAAACAGCACTCCCCGATGTGCCAGACTGATCTCTCCCGGGCGGGGCAGCCCCCCGGCGCCAGCTCCACCCACCAGCCCCGCGTGGGAGATGGTGTGGTGCGGCGCCCGGAACGGCCGCTGCCGCACCAGGGGCCGCCCGGGTGGCAGCTTGCCCGACACCGAGTAGATCTTAGTGACCTCCAGCGCCTCCTCGGGGGTTAGCGGAGGGAGGATGCCCGGGAGCGCGCGCGCCAGCAGCGTCTTGCCCGAGCCGGGCGGTCCCATCATCAGCACCGAGTGCCCGCCTGCCGCCGCCACCTCCAGCGCCCGCTTGGCGTGCTCCTGCCCCCGCACCTCGGCCAGGTCCACGGCCGGGGCCTCCGGGCTGTCGCCCGCCAGCCCATCGCGGTAGGGCGTCGGCACCAGCGCCACCTCTCCCCGCAGATGCGCCGCCAGCTCCGCCAGGCTCTCGACCGCGATCGTCCGCACCCCGGGCAGCAGCGCCGCCTCCTCCGCGTCCGCCCGCGGCACGAATACCGTGTCGATCCCCCGCTCGCGGGCGACCGCGACCATGGCCAGGATCCCGGCGGTGTGCCGCAGGGTGCCCTCCAGCGACAGCTCCCCCAGGAACGCCACCCGCTCCTCCACCGCGGGCACCTGGCCCGAGGCCAGCAGAATCCCCACTGCGATCGGCAGGTCGTAGGCCGGCCCGGTCTTGCGCAGCTCCGCCGGCGCCAGGTTCACCGTGATCCGCCGCAGCGGGAAGGCCAGCCCGCTGTTCTTGATCGCCGTCCGCACCCGCTCCCGCGCTTCCTTGACCGCGTCGTCCGGCAGCCCGACCACCAGGAACTGGGGCAGCCCGCCGCTGGCGATGTCCACCTCGACCTCGACCAGCTCCCCCTCCAGGCCCACCACGGCACAGGTAAAGACCTTCGCTAACACTGCTCGCCCCTCCGCAGTGCGCCATTCTAGCAGCGCCCAGGATCGCGGCCACGCTCATGGGGATTGACGCAACCGCCGAGCTGTACGCGCCCGATGCTCTGATCGACGCCAACGTGCCGCACTGGCACTTCCACCACCAGGGGCCGGAGACGATCAAGGAGGTGTTGCACGAGGGCTATGGCATGCCGCTGTGGGTCGCCTCCTCCCGCGTCATCGCATGGGCGAGTGGCAGATCGCGGAGTGGGAAGTCCATTTCAAGGCACACGGGGAGGAACGCTCCTTCCGCTCGGAGAGAGGACGATGGCATGGCTGAGTCACTCGTGGAGCAGTCCGCGTGCCCGCCCGGGCGCTGGCGCCCGTTGACCGTGCATCACCGATCACGCACGCAGCGGCAGCGTGGCCGTGGTACGCTGCACAGCGCGCGGGCGGAGCACTGGTGGTCTCCGCTTGCACGGGCGGGCGTCCACTCCCTAGCATTCGGCAAGAACACCCCTATGGCCACATCCCGCGCTCGTCTTCACCGTGCCGTCTGGCGCTGGCTGGCGCTGCTGCTCGCCATGCTCGCGGCGCTGCCTGGCGCGCCCGTGGCGGCACAGGCCCCGGGTACACCGGACACGAACGAGCCGCTGTTCGGGATCGTGGACGCGTTCCGCCGCCCCAAGGACGCGGCCAAGGCCGGCGCCACCTGGGATCGGGTGCTGTTCCTCTGGCAGCAGATCCAGCCGGGCGACAGCGAGGACTTCGACAAGCGCTACCTGCCGCGCGACGAGATCAAAGCGGAGGTCCAGCGCGGGATCGAGGTCACCGCGGTGCTCCAGGGCACGCCGCAATGGGCGGCGCTGAACCGCCCGGATGGCGCCGGGGCGGTGCCACGCAACCTGGACAAGTCGTCCAACAGCGATGGGAACTACTGGGCTCGCTTCGTCGAGGCGATGGTGCAGCGCTACCGTGGCACCATCAAAGCCTGGATCATCTGGAACGAGCCGGATTTTCGTCCTGAGGATCCCGGCGAGTGGTGGACCTGGGCCGGATCTCCTCAGGAGTACTACGCCCTGCTGAAGCGAGCCTGGCAGACGATCAAGCGCGAGGATCCGAAGGCGACGGTCGTGTTCGCCGCGACCGCCTTCTGGCCCGACGCCACCGCCCACCGCCCCCTATTCCTCGAACGGGTGCTCGAAGCGGCAGACAAGGATCCAGATGCCCGCGAGCACGACTACTACTTCGACGCGGTGGCGGTGAACCTCTACTGCTCGGATAGCGCGATCGCCGGGGTCCACGCGACCTACGAGCGCATTCTCGCGAGCCACGGGCTGTCCAAGCCGATCTGGCTGACCGAGACCAACTGTGCTCCCTATGACGACCCCACCCATCCGATGCCGCCGGACGGCCGGATCACCCAGGAGGACCAGGCGGGCTACCTGGTGCGGGCGCTGGCGACGGCGCGCGTGGTCGGCTACGAGCGGATGAGCTGGTACAGTCTGATCGATCGGCCGGGGCTGGGCGGCCCCTGGGGCTTGCTCCGGGAGAACGGGGAGCGGCGGCCAGCTTATTACGCCTACCAGCTCGTCACGCAGTACTTGGGGCGCGACCGCCAGGTCTTCGCGGTCGACACTCCTCCCGACGCGGGGGGGCCAGACCTCACCCGCATCGTCTCCCAGGGGGCGGACGACCGCGTCCAGGTGTTCTGGAACAACGGCGCGCAGCTCCTCCAGCTCCGCCTGCCCGCACGGAGCGAGGCGGCGCGGCTGATCGACTCCGCCGGCGAGGAGACCACGCTGCGGGCCGACAACGGCTGGTGGCGCTTCAATCTCCCGCCCGGGCGCGATCCCCGGCCTTCCGACCCGCCCGGCTTCCCCCGCGCCGGGCGCCCGGTGTTCCTGGTGGAAGACGGGGTAGAGCCTGGCGCGCCCCTGCCGCCGCTGCGTGTCGGCCCCACGCCGGCGCCTGAGCGCACGTTCCCGGGGACGGACTACAGCGTGGAGGACGACCGTTTCTGGGCCGCGTTCCAGCGGCTGGGCGCGGCGCCCTCTCTGGGGCAGCCGGTCAGCTTCGCGTTCCCGTTCCAGGGCCACCTGACCCAGCTCTTCGAGCGCGGCGCGCTGCAGCTTGGGGACGACGGCCGGGTGCGGGTGGTCCCGCTGGCCGCGACCGTGCTTCGGATGCCCCACCTCGCGGGAGTCCCGCTCCCGCTGTGGGAGCGGCCGCTGCCCGCTCGCTCCACCGCCGAGGCGCTCGCCCGGCTCCAGCGCGAGGTTCCGCCGCCGCTGCTGCGCGCCTACCTGGGCACCGCTCGCTGCGGCAATGCCTCCGGCTGCGACCCGGCCGAGCTGGCACTGGAGCGCTTCGGGCTGCCGCTCGGGCCGCCGGTGGCGGATCCAGCCCGACCTGGTCGGGTGTACCAGCGCTTCGAGAACGCAGTGCTGTGGGCCGATGGCACCGGCGCGGGCGAGGTGCCGCTCGGCTGGCTGCTGCGCTCGCTGCTCCTTGGGCGAGATGTGCCGCCAGCGCTGCTGGCCAACCCGGGCGGCGGCGAGCTGTTCGCGCAGTACGATCCGACCCGGCCGCGGGCGATGGCGCGGCCGGACAGCTTGCGCGGCACCGATCTGCGGGGGGCCTTCTGACAAGCAGGCGCCCGCGGCGCTGCTACAATGGCTAAAGGATCGTGCCGACGCGGGCGGCTGTCTCCCGCGCGGCGCGTGGACGCCGCCGGAGAGGAGCACACCGGCCGTGCCTGTATCACCCGTACCCCAGGACATCCTGCGCCAACTCGCCCACAAGACCGACTCCAAGATCGTCCTGCTCGTCTGCGATGGGCTCGCCGGGCTGCCGCATCCCGAGACCGGGCTGACGGAGATGGAGACCGCCCGCACGCCCAACCTGGACGCGCTGGCACGGCGCTCGATGCAGGGCTACGCGGAGCTGGTTGGCCCCGGCATCACCCCGGGCAGCGGCCCCGGGCACCTGTCCATCTTCGGCTATGACCCGCTGCGGTACCCGGTCGGGCGGGGCGTGCTTTCGGCGCTCGGCGTCGGCTTCCCGCTGGAGCCCACCGACGTGGCCGCCCGGATGAACTTCTGCACCCTCGACGCCCAGGGGCGGATTGTGGACCGCCGGGCTGGCCGCATTCCCACCGCCCGCAGCCTCCCGCTGGTAGAAAAGCTGCGCCAGATCAAGCTCCCGTACGTTGAGGTATTCGTCGAGCCGGAGATGGACTACCGCGCGGTGCTGGTGCTGCGCGGGGAGGGCCTCTCGGGCGCGGTCAGCGACACCGACCCGCAGGTCATGGGCCAGGAGCCGCTCCCGCCGCGGGCGCTGGAGCCGGCCGCGGAGCGCACCGCGGAGCTCGCCAGCGAGTTCGTTCGCCAGGCGCGCGAGATCCTGCGCAACGACTACCCGGCCAACGGCGTCCTGCTGCGCGGCTTCGCCGAGCTGCCGGAGCTGCCGCACGTCGGCGATCTGTATCAGCTCACCGCTGCAGCGATCGCCGTCTACCCGATGTACCGCGGCCTGGCGCGTCTGGTCGGGATGCAGATCCTGCCGACTGGTACGACGATGCGCGACGAGATCGTCACGCTCCGCGAGCACTGGAACCAGTTCGACTTCTTCTTCATCCACTTCAAGTACACCGATAGCGCGGGGGAGGACGGCGACTTCGAGCGCAAGGTGCGGGTGCTGGAGGAGATCGACGGGCTGATCCCCGAGCTGCTCGAGCTCCAGCCCGACGTGTTCGCGATGACCGGCGACCATTCCACACCCGCCATTCTGAAAGGGCACTCCTGGCATCCCTCGCCATTCCTGCTGCATTCCCGCTGGGTGCTGCCCGACGGCTGTGCGCGGTTCACCGAGCGCACCGCGCGCCAGGGGAGCCTGGGCCGGTTCCACATGTCCGAGGCGATGAGCCTGCTGCTCGCGCATGCACTGAAGCTGCTGAAGTACGGCGCCTAACCCGGGGAGGACCTGATGAGCAAGCTGACATCCCTGCAGGAAGCGGTGAAGAGCATTCCCGACAACGCGGTGGTCGCCCTGGGTGGCAACACGCTGCACCGCGCCCCCTGCGCCGCGGTGCACGAGCTGATCCGCCAGCGGAAGCGCGGGCTGGAGCTGGTGAAAACGGCCGGCTCGTACGACGTCGACGTGCTCTGCGGCGCGGGCGTGGCCAGAGCCGTCTCCACAGGCTACGTCGGCTACGAGAATGTGCTCGGCCTGGCGCCGCTGTACCGCCGCACCGTTGAGCAAGGGGAGGTCGAGGCCCGGGAGCACACCTGCTACAGCGTCATCGCCGGCCTGCGCGCCGCCGCCCAGGGCGTTCCGTTCATGCCGATGGGCGGGCTGACCGGCTCCCAGCTTGCCAGCGCACGCCAGTTCAAGCAGGTTGCCGATCCATACACCGGCACGCCTGTCTACGTCATCCCGGCCATCCAGCCCGAGGTCGCGCTCATCCATGTGCAGGAGGCCGACGAGCAGGGCAACGCCCGCATCTGGGGCTCCCTCTTCGAGGACGTGCTGATGGCCCACGCTGCGCAGCGGGTGATCCTTACCGCCGAGCGGATCGTGGACGGCGCGAGCTTCGCGGAGCATCCGGAGCGGACGAGCATCCCCGGCTTTCTCGTCTCCGTGGTGGTGGAGGCACCCCGGGGCGCCTGGCCGCTGAGCTGCCACGGTTTCTACTCCTACGACCAGGCCTACCTGGCCGCGTTCGTGCAGGCGGCGGCGGACCCGGCCACGCTCGAGCGGTTCCTGGAGGAGCGGCTGGGCCTGGCACGGCTGGCGGCGGGGCGCGCATGACCCGCGGTGCCGAGACGCCAACCGCGGCGCCAGCCGCCGAGCAGCGGGTGGACCCGGCGGTGATGATGGCGGTCGCCATGGCGCGGCTGCTGCGCGACGGCGAGACGGTAATGCACGGGGTCGCCTCGCCGCTGCCGATGGTGGCGATCCTGCTCGCCAAGCGGCTGCACGCGCCGAACCTGGTCTACCTCAGCATCGTCGGCGGGGTCGATCCTAGCCCGAGCGCGCTGCCCGTCTCCACGGTCGACCCGGCCTTGCTGGAGGGGGCGCGGGCGCAGATTACCCTGACGGACATCTTCGACCTGGCGGCCCGCGGCCGGCTGGATACGGCGTTTTTGAGCGGGGCGCAGATCGACGCCCAGGGGCGGATCAACCTCTCGGTGATCGGCGACTTCAGCCGACCCAAAGTACGATTGCCGGGGGGAGCAGGAAGCGCGGCGCTGCTGCCGACCGCGAAGCGGACGATCCTCTGGCGCACCAGACACGATCGGCGGACGTTTGTCGAGCAGCTCCCGTTCGTCACCGCCGCCGGCAACGTCGATCGGGTCGTCACCCCACTGTGCCTGTTCCGCCGCGTGAATGGCCGGCTGCGGCTGGAGAGCCTCCACCCCGGCGTCTCGCCGGAGGAGGTCGTCGCGCAGACCGGCTTCGCGCTGGAGGCGCCGGACGTGCCTACCACCCCGCCGCCCACGGAGGCGGAGCTGGCGGCGCTCCGAGCCGTCGACCCGAACGGGGTCATCCGGGTCGAGTTCGGGTAGCTCGGCCGCGCGGGCGTCGGTTAACCCGGTGGGGCCACGGACGTGTGTCCGTGGCCCCACCGCTTGCTCAGCAGGCGAGGATTACACCTCGCGGTACTCGCCCTCGACGGTACCCGCCTCGCTCTGGCCGCCGGTTTGGCCACCCGTTGGTGCCCCGTTTGGCCCCGGCTGGCCGTAGACCGCCGAGCCGGCCCGCTGGAGCGCCTGGTTGAGCGCGTCGAGCGCGGAGCGCACCGCGTTCACGTCCTGGCCGGCCAGCGCGCTGCGGACCTCCTGAACACGCGCCTCGATGTCTGCCTTGATATCGGCCGGCACCTTGTCGCCGATGTCGCGCATCAGCTTCTCCGCCTGGTAGGCGGCGGTGTCGGCCTGGTTGCGCAGCTCGATTTCCTCCTTGCGCGCCCGGTCCTCGGCCTCGTGGAGCTGCGCCTCCTTCACCAGCCGGTCGACCTCCTCCTTGGAGAGGCCCGACGAGGCGGTGATGGTGATCCGCTGCTCGCGGCCGGTCGCCTTGTCCTTGGCTGAGACGTTCAGGATGCCGTTGGCGTCGATGTCGAACGTCACCTCGATCTGCGGCACCCCGCGCGGCGCCGGCAGGATACCGTCCAGCATGAAGCGGCCGATCGTCTTGTTGTCGCGCGCCAGCGGCCGCTCGCCCTGCAGCACATGCACCTCGACCGAGCTCTGGTTGTCGGACGCGGTAGTGAAGATCTCGCTCTTGCTGGTGGGGATGGTGGTGTTGCGCGGAATAAGCGGCGTCATCACCCCACCCAGCGTCTCGATGCCGAGCGTCAGTGGGGTCACGTCCAGCAGCAGGACGTCCTTGACCTCGCCCTTCAGCACCCCGGCCTGGATCGCGGCGCCGACCGCCACCACCTCATCCGGGTTGACGCCCTTGTGCGGCTCCTTGTTGAAGAGCTTGCGGACCAGCTCCTGCACCGCCGGCATGCGTGTCTGGCCGCCCACCAGCACGACCTCGTCGATCTGTGACGGCTGCAGGTTGGCGTCCTTCAGTGCCTGCATCACCGGACCGCGGGTGCGCTCGATCAGGTCGCCGACGAGCTGCTCCAGCTTGGCGCGAGTCAGCGTCAACACCAGGTGCTTCGGGCCCGAGGCATCGGCGGTGATGAAGGGGAGGTTGATCTCGGTCTGCTGGACCGAGGAGAGCTCGATCTTCGCCTTCTCGGCCGCCTCCTTCAGGCGCTGCAGGGCCATCCGATCCTGGCTCAGGTCGATGCCCTGGTCGCGCTTGAACTCGGCGATCATCCACTCCATGACCTTCTGGTCGAAGTCGTCGCCACCCAGGTAAGTATCGCCGTTGGTGCTGACCACCTCGAACACGCCGTCACCAACCCGCAGGATGGAGATGTCGAACGTCCCGCCACCCAGGTCGTAGACGGCGATCGTCTCCTCCTTGCCGCCCCGGTCCAGGCCGTAGGCGAGCGAGGCGGCGGTCGGCTCGTTGATGATGCGCAGCACCTCCAGGCCGGCGATGCGACCGGCGTCCTTCGTGGCCTGGCGCTGGGCGTCATTGAAGTAGGCCGGGACGGTGATCACCGCCTGGGTGATCTTCTCGCCCAGCTTGGCCTCCGCATCCAGCTTGAGCTTCTGCAGGATCATCGCGCTGATCTCGGGCGGGGAATACTCCTTGCCGCCCATCACCACGCGCACGTCCCCGTTGGGCGCCTGCTGGACCTTGTAGGGCACGTGCTTCATGGCGCGCTGGACCTCCGGGTCCGAGTACTTGCGCCCCATGAAGCGCTTAATCGAGAAGATAGTGTTTTCAGGGTTGGTGATCGCCTGGCGGCGAGCCACCTGGCCGATCAGCCGCTCCCCTGTCTTCGGATTGACCGCGACCACCGAGGGCGTCAGCCGCGACCCCTCGGAGTTCTCGAGGACGACCGGCTCCCCAGCCTCCATAACGGCCATGACAGAGTTGGTGGTCCCGAGATCGATACCGAGAACCTTTGCCACGTGAGACCTCCACGTTCAAAAATGGGCCGGGGTCAAACGGCCCCGAGTAGCGCCAGGGCTTCGTCGAGCACGCGCCTGGGATCGGGACAGTCCGCTCGACCAGAACGGTCCTGGTCGAGCAGCTCTTTGAGCTGGCGCAGCTTCTTCGTCAGCGCCAGGGCGATCTGCACTCCCCCCAGGTTCACCCCGTGCTCCTCGACGAGGTACTTGATCTGCCGCAGCCGGGCAATGTCCTCCGGGGAATAGAGGCGGATATTGCCGTCGGTGCGGCTGGGCTCGAGGAAGCCGGCGCGCTCGTACTTGCGAAGCGTCGTTGGGTGTAGCTCGACCAGACGGGCGGCTACACTAATGACGAAGAGTGCATCTGACGAGCGCATCGCCCCTCTCCCCGGCCCGTATACGGGCCGAGTTAGAGTTTCTTGCATGTCCATACTACCTGACTTGACGCAGCCGCGTCAAGAACGGTAGCCTTAGCGTGTGAGCTGTTGCACTGAGGTGACCCATGACGGATACGGATCGGCCGGTGGACAACGCCCCGGCTACCGATGAGCGTTCCGTGGATGACCTCCAGCGCGCGCTGGAGGAATCCAACCGCGCCCTCGAGGAGGCCATCCGCAAGAGCGAGGAATATCTCGACCTGCTGCGCCGAGCCCGAGCGGACTTTGCCAACTACAAGCGGCGGACCGACGAGGAGCGCCAGGAGCAGGCACAGAACGTCCGTGCGGAAACCCTGCTAAAGATCCTACCCATTCTGGACGACTTCCAGCGAGCCATCCAGTCGCCCCCGACCGATCCCTCGGTGCGCGACTGGGTGCAGGGGGTCCTGCTGATCGAGCGCAAGCTGCGCGCCGTGCTCGAGGCAGAGGGGCTCCAGAAGATCGCGGCGGAGGGCGGCCAGTTCAACCCCTGGGAACACGAGGCGGTGGGCTACCAGGCCAGCCCGGAGCTCGAGGACGGCCGCATCCTGGCCGTGGTTCGCGACGGCTATCGGCTCGGCGACCGTGTCATCCGCCCGGCCCAGGTCATCGTCGCCCGCCGGGCGGGCTGACGGGCGCGCCCGTCAGCCCGCCCCGGAGAGGCGCTTGACCGCCGGGCGGGTTTCGCGCTAGACTGTGGGCAGACGCGGAAGTGGCGCAGCGGTAGCGCATCTGCTTCCCAAGCAGAGGGTCGCGGGTTCGAATCCCGTCTTCCGCTCCTTGTTTTGAGGCTCCAGGCGAAACCTGGAGCCTTTGCTGTTGTCTGGCCACCCCGCCATGGCCCGGGTCGCCCTCGACGGCACACTCCACAGTACGCGCGGTTTGCCTCTTGATGCCCGCTGCACCGGCTGGCATGACGCTCAGGCTGCTACTGCGGCGACGGGGACTGGCGAGCAGAAGCGGGCCAAGAGTTACGCGGCAACGCCTGAGCAGGGTCCCCCAGGAACAGCTCTTGCATGCGCTTAGGCACGCCTACGCAGAAGAGCGTGGAGCACGTGTACTGAGGGGCCCACGAGGGGGCATGCGACCGTTTGGCAATTCGTGGCCAGCCGTAGGTTGGCACCCTTGGGAGACGCGCCCCGGGAGCGGGCGGGACTACCGGCCGCGGGTGGCGCCCGGCGCGGTGGCCGTGTCATGCAGCATCGCCGCGCTCCTCCTGTCATCGTGCGGCGGCGGGCCGACGAGCGCCCCGACGCCACCCGCGGCGCCCACAACCGCTCCTGTCACGACGGCGCCGACCATCCCGGCCGTGCCGACGGTCCGGCCGGCGGCCGTATCGCCCGCGGCATCGCCAAGCACGGCGATTCCGCCGGTTCCGACTCCCAGGGTCGGCGCGAGCCCGGTGGCAAGCCCGAGCCCAATTGGTGTGGCTGGGGCTCAGCCCATCGTCGTCACCCTCCAGGCGCAGAGCAACTCGGGCGTCACCGGCAAGGCGGTGATCACCGGGCTCGGCCCGGCGCAAACGCTCGTCGTGCTTGCGCTCAACAACGCCGGCCCGGGCCGCCACCCGGCCCATATCCATCAAGGCACCTGCGCCAACCTCAACCCGGCGCCGCTGTATCCACTGACCGACGTCGTCGACGGGGTGTCGGTAACCGCCGTAAATCAGGGGCTGCCGGCGGTTCTGCGGGGCCAGTTCGCGATCAACGTCCACCAGTCGCCCGAGAACATCCAGACCTACATCGCCTGCGGTGACATCCCTGCCCAGCCCGGGGCCGCGGCACAGCCGGTTGCGACGGCGGGGCCAGCGGCGGTGCCGACACCGGCGCCACGGCCGTCGCCAAGCCCAGGCGGGGGCGTGAGCGCGGGACCGGTGACGGTGCGAATCCAGCAGCAGAACAACTCCGGCGTCACGGGCGTCGCGGCGCTGGCCGGTGTCAGCAACGGCCAGAGCACTGAGGTGGTGCTCGTCCTGCCGTCGGCCAGCAACGACCGCCACCCAGCCCATATCCATCAAGGCACCTGCGCCAACCTCAACCCGGCGCCGCAGTATCCACTCACTGACGTGGTCGACGGGGTATCTGTGACGACCGTTGCGGCGCAGCTCACCCAGATCCTCAGCAGCCCGCACGCGGTCAATGTGCACCAATCGCCACAGAACATTCAGATGTACATCGCCTGCGGCGACATCAGGAGCGCAGGCTAAGGCTGGCGGAACCACCCGAGCGATCGGCCCGTTACGGAAGCAGCGGGCAGACGTCAGGAGGACAAGCACGGAGTCTAGGAGGGGACCAGGCGCGCCTCGACAAGCAAGAGCCGCCGCGGCGCACGGAGATCACTCGGCGGGGTTGATAACTGGATACACATCCGCGATGCCGTCTCCTGGCAGGCACAGGGGCAGGCTCGGATCCCCTCCTGCCGCTCACAGCACGGCCCCAGGCGCGCCGTAGACCTGCCTGGGGCCGCCTGATTGTAGCGCCGCTGGGTGTGCGTTGGAACCGAGCACATGGCTCCGATAGCATCTGGGCAGGGCGAGGCGACGGCGCACGGCAGCGTCGTGAACGCCGCGAGACCGGGCGGCATGTTCCTCGCCACCGCGACGGTGGACCAACGGGGAGGAGGGCAGCAGGTGGGGCGAGCACGACGGACAATTGCTGGCGCTGCCACCCGAACCACGGCTGGGGAGCAGGCGCGGGAGCTGGCGATCCTCAACGCGATCGCCGAAGCCCTCAATAGCTCCGCCGACGTCCGCCAGGCGCTGGAGCGGACCCTCGCCCTGGTCGCCGAGCTGCTCGGGCTGCAGACCGGCTGGGTCTGGCTGCTCGCCCCGGATACGCAGCAGGTCTATCTCGCCGCCGCCCAGAACCTCCCCCCCTACCTGCGCGAGCCGGTGCGCATGAGCGGCCGCTGGTGCCTGTGCACAGACCTGTTTCGCCAGGGCAAGCTCGCGCCGACGAACGTCGACATGCTCGAGTGCAGTCGCCTCGGCCCGGCGGTCGAAGCAAAGGACCCGACACTCACGCAGGGGCTGCGCTACCACGCCAGCATTCCGCTCGCGTTCCGCGACCAGCGCCTGGGGATCATGAACATCGCCGGGCCAGCCTGGCGGCAGCTCACCGGCGAGGAGCTGCGGCTGCTCGCCACGATCGCCTATCAGGTGGGCATCGCCGTCGAGCGGGCGCGCCTGGCCGAGGAGAGCACCCGCCTGGCGCGAGCTGAGGAGCGGACGCGCCTCGCCCGCGAGATTCACGATACGCTGGCACAGGACCTGACCGCGATCGGATTGGACCTGGAGGGGGCGCTACGCCACCTGGAGGGCAGCCCCGCGCGGGCACGCGAGCGGCTGGAGCGTGCGCTGGCTACCACCCGCGCAAGCCTGGAGGAGGCGCGGCGCTCGGTGCTCGACCTGCGTGCCGCGCCGCTCGCCGGCCGCTCGCTGGCCGAGGCGCTCGCCGCGCTTGGACGTGCGTTCACTTCGGAAACCGGGGTACGGGTGTACGTTCGGACCGAGGACCGGGCAGGGCTGCCGTTGCGCACCGAGTCCGAGCTGTACCGTATCGCCCAGGAGGCACTGGCGAACGTCCGCAAGCACGCCCACGCCACGCAGGTCGAGATCACCCTCCGCGCCACCCCGCGGGAGGTCGTTCTATCAATCCGCGACGACGGCGTTGGGTTCGCTCCAGAACATAGCGCCGAGGAGCGCCACGGCCTGGTCGGGATGCGGGAACGGGCGAAGCTGCTCGGTGGCCGGCTACGCCTGGCGAGCCGGCCCGGGCGGGGGACAACGGTCACCGCGTGGGTGCCGCTCGGGCGGGAGAGGGAGGCGTGATCAGGATCGTGGTGGTGGACGACCACCCCATCGTGCGGCAGGGCCTGATCGCCGCGCTCGAGGACGAGCCGGACTTCGAGGTGGTCGGCGCGGCCGGCTCAGCCGAGGAGGCACTGGCCCTGGTCAGCCAGCTCCAGCCCGATCTGGTGCTGCTCGATCTCGAGCTGCCCGGCCTGGACGGCGTCGCGGCGATCCCCCGCTTGCACGAGGCCAGTCCGAGCATCGCGGTGCTGGTGTTCACCGCCTACGCCACGGACGAGCGTGTCCTGGGCGCTGTCCGGGCCGGCGCCAGGGGTTATCTGCTCAAGGGCGCGACCGCCACCGACATCGCCCAGGCTATCCGCGCCGTGGCCAGTGGCGGATCGGCTCTGGAGCCACGCGTGGCAGCTACCCTCGTCGCCGCGGTGCGGGCTCCCCGCGGCGCGGGCGCGCTCACCGGCCGCGAGCGCGAAGTGCTGCATCTGATCGCCGAGGGCCTGCCCGGGAAGCAGATCGCGCGCGCCCTGGGCATTAGCGAGCGGACGGTAAAGTTCCACACCGCCGCGCTCTTCCGCAAGCTCGGCGCCGACAACCGGGCCCAGGCGGTCGCGCTGGCCGCGCAGCGCGGGCTGCTGGACGCCTCTCCAGGGCGCTGAGCCCTCGCCTCGCCCCTCGCGCTCATCCCGAAGCCCGCGGCCCCTGCCCATCAGGACAGGGGCCTTCCCTGTCCTGGCTGGCAGACGCCGACCTGCCCCTCCAGCCGATGTGCCCGGGTCTGGCGCGGCTCGATACTCCTCTCGAGTCGATGAGCAACGCGACAACGAGGACGACACCATGAGCGCCTTTACCCCTGCCGAGATCGCCTACCTGCGCAGCCAACGGCTGGGCCGGCTGGCTACGGTTGGCCCGGATGGGCAGCCACACGTCGTGCCGGTGGGCTTCCGCTACAACCCAGAGCTTGACACCATCGACATCGGCGGCCACGGCTTCGCCACCCGTAAGAAGTACCGCGACGTACGCCACAACCCCCGGGTCGCCTTTGTCGTCGACGACCTGGCCTCGGTCGACCCGTGGCGGCCGCGTGGGATCGAGATCCGCGGCGAGGCGGCGGTGCTGGACCGAGGCGGCAACGAGATTCTGCCGGGCTTCGATCCCGAAATGTTCCGCATCCGGCCCCGGCGGATCGTGAGCTGGGGGATCGAGGGGGAGGCCTTCTCGCCCACCGCCCGCTCCGTCGCGTAGCCCAGCATCGGCTATCCCGAGCGCTCATGAGCCGGATGGACGGCCGGTCTGGACCGCTCCAGCGTGCCTGACTCCGGAGCGTTCTGGGGCCGCGCCGCGGCCGCCAGGGCGCTCCAGGGTGAATGAAGGAGAAGCCATGAAACCATCGCAACGGGTCGCGCTGATTACCGGCGCTTCCCGCGGGCTCGGTCGAGAGATCGCCCGCCTCTTCGCCCAGCACGGAATGTCCCTCATCGTGACCGCTCGCGGCGCTGAGGCGCTGCAGGATACAGCGGACGAGCTCGGCGCGCTGACCGAAGTGCTCGCCCTGCCCGGCGACGTCGCGGACCGAGCCCATGCCGAGCGGCTGGTCCGCCTCGGGCTGGAGCGCTTCGGGCGCATCGACGTGCTCATCAACAACGCCTCGGCCATCGGCCCCAGCCCGATGCCGACGCTGGAGACGTACCCGCTGGACGCGCTTGCCGAGGTCTTCCGGGTCAACACCCTGGCGCCGCTGCACCTCATCCAGCTCGTCCTGCCCGGGATGCGCGAGCGGGGCGAGGGGCTCATCGTGAACGTCACTTCCGACGCCGCGGTCCAGCCCTATCCCACCTGGGGCGGCTACGGGGCGAGCAAGGCGGCTCTGGAGCACCTTTCGCGCGTGCTGGCCGCCGAGCTCGAGGGCAGCGGGGTCCGGGTCTACGTCGTGGATCCCGGCGACATGAACACCCAGATGCACCGCGAGGCGGAGCCGGGGGTGGATCTCTCGTACTTGCCTGGCCCCGAGGTCTCCGCGCCCGCGTTTGTGCACCTGGTCGAGGCAGAGGCCACGCCCTTCGGCCGGCTCGAGGCGCAGAAGCTGGCGCCGGCCGCCGGTAGCAAGAGAGGCACATGATTACGACAGAACGCCCGCTCGACTTTACACTTCCGCCGGAGCTAGAGGCACACGAGCCGCCCGAGGCGCGCGGCCTCCGACGCGACCAGGTGCGGCTGCTTGTCAGCTCCCGCGGTGGCACTGCCATCGCCCACGCGCGTTTTGACGACCTGCCCGAGCTCCTTCAGCCCGGCGATCTGCTGGTGGCGAACGACTCCGCTACCCTGCCGGCCGCGCTGGCTGCCCGGCGCCCGGACGGGAGCGTGATCGCACTCCATCTCTCCACGCGCTTGCCGGGCCAGCTCTGGGTGGTGGAGCCGAGGCAGGCGGAGGGTGCGCCCGGCGCGGTGCTCACACTGCCGGGCGGAGGCACGGCCACGCTGCTTGCGCCGTACGCCGACTCCCGCCGGCTCTGGATCGCCCGGCTCGACCTGCCAGCACCCGTCCTCGAGTACCTGCACCGCTGGGGCCGGCCAATTGCCTACTCCTATGTTCGCGGCGTCTGGCCGCTCGAGATGTACCAGACCATCTACGCCAACGAGCCCGGCTCCGCCGAGATGCCCTCCGCCGGACGAGCCTTCAGCCCCGACGTCCTGGAGCGGCTCGCCCGCAAGGGGATCACCTTCGTGACACTGACACTGCACACCGGGGTCTCAAGCCTGGAGGAGGGCGAGGCGCCCTACGCGGAGCCCTACGTCGTACCCCCTGCCACGGCCGACACGGTCCAGGCGACCAGGGCGGCCGGCGGGCGGGTCATCGCCGTCGGCACTACTGCGGTGCGGGCGCTGGAGAGCGCCGCGGACGAGCAGGGCCGGGCCATTGCCAGCCGCGGCTGGACGGACCTCGTTATCACGCCGGCGCGGGGCGTCTGCGTCGTGGACGGGCTGCTCACCGGGTTCCACGAGCCGCGGGCGTCGCACCTGGCGATGCTGGAAGCGATCGCCGGTCGCGCCCACCTGGAGCAGGCCTACCGCGCGGCCCTGGCGGGTGGCTACCTCTGGCACGAGTTCGGGGATCTGCACCTGATCCTGCCGTGAGCCTGGTAGAGGTGAGATCATGCACCTTATCGGCACCCATCACGTAGCGATCTCCACGCCCCACTTCGCCCGCTTGCGCGCGTTCTACGTCGAGAAGCTCGGCCTACCGGTGCTGGGCGGGTTCCCCGGCCACGACATCCTGTTCATCGCGGCCGCTGGCACCACGATCGAGCTCATCGGAGAAGCCACGCCGACTGGCCCCACCGGCCGGCGCGGCTGGCATCACCTGGCCTGGGAGGTGGAGGACATGGACGCGAGCTACGCCGAGCTGGCGGCGCGCGGCATCCCCTTCCCAGTACCCCCGGAGGATTTCCCGGCCGAGGCGCCCAGCATGCGGATCGCCTTCTTCCAGGATCCAGACGGCAATCTCCTGGAGCTGGTGCAGCCGCTGGGCAGCCGTTACCCCGTGGCGCCGCCCAGCCAGCGCTGACGAGCAACGCCGCTCGCTCGAGCGTGGCCGGACCTGCGCCACCGACGCGAGAGGCGGGGGGAACGCCGCGCGACGAGCAGGCGCTGGCATCCGGTGTGTCAGTGCGCGAATGCTCAGGTATCCGGGATGCGCCTTCCGATGCGGCAGAGCAGCGCCCTTGAGGCGCAGCGCTCGGCTGCCACCGGAGCCCCTCTCCCGCTCGTGTGCTGCTGGCCTTACGGGCTGCGTACCTCCACGCGCACCTGGCGCGCTTTGCTCGCCTCGGTCTTCGGCAGCGTCACCCGCAGCACCCCATCGCGATAGCGTGCTTTCGCCTTGTCGGGATCGACCTCGCACGGCAACGCGATGGTCCGCACGAACGATCCATAGCGCCGTTCCATACGGTGGAAGCCCCACCCGTGCTCCGCGCGCTCCTCGCTCTTCTCGCCCCGCAGGACCAGCCGGTCGGCAGTGGCCTCGACCGTGAAGTCGTCCGGCCGGAGCCCGGGCAGCTCAGCCCGCACGATCACCTCGTCGTCGGTCTCCTCGACATCCAGTGCCGGCCCGCTAAACACCGGCCGTGCCAGGGACCAGCCCTCGGGGCCTTCCTCCTCGCGGTGTCGGCCGGGCCGCCAGCGGTCGAGGGCGGCGTGGAGCCGCTCCCGCAGTTGCTCAAGGGGCCGTCGCACATCCTCCGGAAGAACCGGGAGCATCGGCATCGTTGCCTCCTGTTGGTTCAGGCTGGCGATGGCGGCGGCCGACCCGGTCGGCCGCCGCCACGGCACTCAAGACGCGCGGACCTCGATGCGGCGCGGCTGCGCCCGCTCGGCCCGCGGCAGCCGCAGCATCAGCACACCATGCTTGAGCTCAGCCGAGATGCGCGTGCTATCGACCTCTTCCGGTAGCTGGAACTGGCGGAAGAAGCCGGTTAGCTGGTACTCGCGGTACACCGGATCCCCGGCGGCCAGGTGCGCGGCCCGGCCCTGGATGGTCAGGACGCCGCGGTCCACGCGCACGTCCAGCCCGCGCGGCTCGACGCCGGGCAGGTCAGCCAGCACGACCAGGCCCTGGTCGTCCTCGTAGATGTCGACCGGCGGGGGGACGTAGGCCTCCTCGGCTCGAGTGGGCTCCTGGGCGGGCGCGGTCTGGCCGGTCGGGGCCGGTACGGTGCGTTCTGCCATGCTGTGCTCCTCCTCTCTTAGCCTGCCTGGACCGCGATCCGACGCGGTCGAGCGGACTCGGCGCGCGGCAGTGTGAGCAGCAACAGGCCGTGCTTGTACTGGGCACTGATCTTGTTGGGGTCCACCTCGACGGGCAGCTCAACCGTACGCATGAAGCGCCCGGCCGCGCGCTCGCTGCGGTGGAGCCGCTCCGGGGCCACGTCGGGCAGGCCCGACTTCTCGCCGGCGATGGTCAGGGTGCTCCCCACCGCTGTCACCTCGAACTTGTCCGGCTCGACGCCGGGCGCCAGCGCCTCGACGTAGAGGTTGGTGCCGTCGTCGTGGAGGTTCACCAGCGGGTACTGTCGGGCGGCACGGCCGGGCAGGAACGCCAGCCGCCACCGCGGGAGCGGAGCAAGGCCGACCTGCTCGAAGGCGCGGTCGATTTCCTGGCGCAACGCCTCGAGCTCGCGAAACGGATCCCAGACTGCCATGATCTGCTGTACCTCCTGATCTGGATCGGATGGGCATCTCGCCAGCCGGCGCGGGCTGGACGGTTGATGTCAACTGGATATGGCCCGGTTAGGCCACGCTTCACCCCTTTCCGCAGCGCTCGCCGCCAGCATGCCTCCGAATGCCCCGACCGAGTCAGACATCTGGCGCGCTCCTCGAGAACCGGAGGAGCGCACCGAGCCCCTCGCCCTCTGCGTTCAAGCGGCTGGCCGGCACGCCGTGGACGATTTCCACCGTGCCGGCCTCCTCCACCGTCCGCTCGATCGCCCGCTCCACGACATCGGCCAGCGGCACTGGCCTCGCGCCACAGGCGGGGCAGGTCGGCGGGCAATCCTGGGCAAGCCGTCCACACTCGGGGCACTCGCTGCCCGGCAGCCGTAGCTCATCCGCCACGACAAGCTTGTGAACGCACCCCAGCCAGATCGCCTCGAGTGTTGCTGCCACGCCGTGGGTCGCCGGCCCGCCCGCAGCCGCCGTTTCGAAGAGCTCGCGCACCAGCCGCTCCTCGGCCTCTCGCTCAATGCCGCGCTCGATCTCCAGCGTCCGCTCCAGGATCTCCCGCTGGCTGGCGAACACTTCGGCCGGGAAGGTCGCGACCAGCCGCCTGCGGAGGGAGCGCGGCAGGAGGCGCTGCAGCTCACTGGTCGCCTCCTCGGGGCCGGCGAGCACGAGCCGGTCGAACGGCCGGCGCCGCAGCAGCACCGAGAGCTCCGCCGCCACCCGCTTCAGGTGCCAGTAGACGTGGGCCTCATGGTGGCGCTGATAGTTGGCCTGCGACCAACCGCCCTGGTCGTGTTTGCCCGGGACGACGTCGTAGACCTGGTCGTGCTCCTCGATCTCGCCGAGGTAGACCGTGAACAGCCGCGCCTTCTCCTTATCGACGAGCGCCACAGCATAGCGCTCGTACTCGTCCAACACATCGAGGAGCGGCCGCACGTACGGCCGCCGGCCGAGATGGACGCTCTCGGCGACGACGACCGGCAGAGCAATGGCCTGCCAGAACCCGCGCGGCGTGCAGGAGAACAGGGCCAGCCCCTTGCTGTGGGGCGGCTCGGACTCCAGATAGGCGCGCACCCGCGCCGCCTCGCGCTCCAGCGCCGCGCGGGCAGGTTCATCGAGCTGTGGCTCGAGCTGCTTGACCAGGTCGGCGAACGCGGCCCGGTAGGTGCGCCGAATCTGGCGATCCGGCGTAAGGTTCAGATACGCGCTGAGGACCAGCTCCTCGCCGCCATCGAACGTGACCAGCTCCTGCACGTGGCTAGGCGTGATCATGGCCGTGCTCCCTCCGGTGCGGCGGCTGCCGTCAAACGGTCGATGAGGTGTGCCTGGTGTTCGGCCGGCGGCTCGCCGCGTTCGACTGCCGCGAACAACGTCTCCACTGGGGGTGGGCCACCGGCCTCCTCGTACTCCTCGGCGAGGCAGGCGCGCAGGAACCGCCGCGCCTGTTCGATCCGTCGCCGGACTTCGGGTACGGACACGCCCTCGAGCTCCGCGATCGCGCGCAGGCCGTACCCGTCGGCGGTATGCAGCAGGAAGGGCTCGCGCCAGCTATCCGGTAGCTGGCCGAGGAGCCGCGCGAGCGCGCGCTGGAACTCGGCCTGCTCGAGCGCCTGATCCGGGATCGGTGCCGACGGATCGGGCAGGATGTCGACCAGCCGCAGCGGGGGCAGATCGCCCTCGGAAGCAGCGGCCGGACCCGGATGAAGCGGCCGCTCGAGCGAGAGCTCACGGCGATGCCGCCGCGCTCGTTCGATCTCACGGCCCAGGACGCGACGGGCCAGCCGCCGCAGCCAGGGATAGGTGCTCACGCCAGCAGGCCGCTCAGCGGAGTGGACCGCTTCGAGCAACACCGCGTCGACAACGTCCTCCGCCCGCAGCTCGCCGGGGGCCAGCTCCCCCAGCGCCTCGTGATAGCGCAGGCGGCGACGCACGAAATTCAGGAGTGGTCGGAGACAGGCGACAAACTCGCGCACGAGCGCAGCGCGGTCAGTAGGCTGGAGCGGTGCGATCATCATTCGACCCGGCAAGTTCCCTGTCTGCTGCGAGGACGTGCAGGAGCGCGCCCGGGCGCGCTCCTGCTTCAGAGAGCGAGCAACTCCGCACGACGATGGGCCAGATCGACACTGGCCAGGCGCCCGTCCCGGGCTGCACCGGGCACAACCACCAGGCTGTCACCTACCCATCGGCTCTCCGGCGCATCCCCACCGACCAGTGCGAGCCGCGGGGCATACTCCTTGATCAGGTGGCTCATCGCCCCAGGGTCGCTCCGCTGGCCGCCATGCAGGACCAGCAGGCGGAGCTGGTCAAGGCGGCGGAGCGTATGCAGCGCCAGCTCGGCCCGCCAGAGCGGGTAGGTCAGCCCGGTCGCCTCGCTGCTGGCCCCTCCCGCCGGCTCGGACTCGACCAGTGCTCCCCCAAAACCACATACCACATACTCACCGTCCAGAAATGCCGGGAGGCCGTGGACGAGGTGGACCCGGGCTAAGGCGATCTCGTGGTTCACCATTGCTTGCAGCACCGCCCGCTCCGGCACATCGACCCGCCCCGGGATCACATAGGCCGGCAGGCCGAGACTGCCCAGCCAGTCGAGCATCCGATGGAGGGTTTGTAGCCGGGTTTGCTCGTCGCCGGCGTACGGGGTCGCGTTGCCGGTGGCCACCACGGCACCGGCTTGCCGCGCCCGAATCGCTTCGGCGAGCGCCGGCCACTGCTGCTCAGCGGCAGCGAGGTCGTACAGAACAGCGAGATGCATGTCACCATGATCCTTAGCCATGGCTGTATCGCTGGCTCACTCCGCACTCGACAAGCTCTCGACGGGGATGACGCGGCTCGGCGCCCCCTCCGCCTTTGGCACCTGGATGCGCAGCATGCCATGCTCGAGGCGAGCCCGGACGTTATCCACGTCGATCGGGGTAGGGAAGGTAAACACGCGTGCCGTCGGCTCGCGCCGCAGCTCCTGCGTCAGGTAGGTGCGGGCCTGCCCTTCAGGCACTGCCCGGGGCTGAACCTCGAGCGTGATTATGTCGCCACTAGCCTGAATCCTGATCTCATGAGCGGTCAGACCTGGGAGAGGGACCTCGACAATGTACGCGGTACCATCCGAGGTTTCATAGACGTCAGCGGTGAGCTGCGGCGGCGGCAGAATCGGACGAGACAGCACCTCACCCAGCCGGTTCAGCGCCTCGCGCAGGGTCACAGTGTGCTGGGTTCGATCTGAAGTTTCGTACGTCATCGGCAATCTCCTGGAGATCGGCGTCCTCCACCGGGCTTGCCACGCGAAGTCTCCCTCGACGTTCTCACGGGAGCTCGCCGCGTTCGACCCTGTCCGTCACCTGCTCGAGCCAGTGGAGCTCGGCCTCGACGCGTGCTCCCATGAGGCGCGTGATCTCAGCGACATGGCGCGGCGTGCCCGGTTGGCTGAGCTTCGCCTGGCCTGCCTGTGCCAGCTCCTCGCGGCCTGAGCGCAGAAGAGAGGCACGTCGGTGGAGCGCAGCGAGCAAATCGTCACGCCGCAGGTACGGCATGAAAGCCAGAGCGGCCAGAAACGGCTCGAGGCTCGGCTTGACCTCCCACCAGTGCTCGCGCAGGAGTCGCTCGAACTCCCGGCGGCCGGCGCTCGTGATGGCGTAGACCGAGCGAGCCGGCCGGTTGGCAACGCTGCTGACCTCGATCAGCTCCACCAGCTCCTCCTCGGCCATCTTGCTCAGGCCGAAATAGATTGAGCCGTAGGCGATGTTCGCCCAGCGCCCGGCGTCCCATTGCTCCAGCTCGCGGCGCAGCTCGTAGCCATGGAGGGGACGTTGGAGCAGCGTCCCGAGCAGAAGGAGACGGATCGTGGACATGCCCTCCCCTATATACAAGCTTGAATATACTGATTGCGCTAAAGCCGTGCAACCCGCAGCATCCCCGCATCGTGCAGCCTGCGCCGGTGCCGAACAGCCCCGGGCCAACCGAATCGCCTCACAGGAACCGGGGGTACCCCACAGTGGGCTGTGGTGATCGGAGCGCAGCCCTCCGTCTGCATGCGCCCGGATGTCTCACGGTGCTGGTGGCGACCACTGGAGGCATGAACGCGTGGCGAGTCAAGCAGCTATGCTGCTGAGTCTGCTGCAGCGCTCAGTCCGGAGCAGCAGCGTGAGCTCGCCGCGGCGTACTCGCGGGACCTGGCGGTAGCGCGCTGGTATGCCTGGGTCTCCGTGGCCGGGGCGCGCCGGCGAACGCGCCCCTCTTTGTCTACTGCCTGCCCGCGACCGCGCACCTGGTCGACTGGCTCGCTGGTCCCACCATTTCGGCGGAGCACCACGGAGGAGGCCAGCACGCCCGAGTTCTGGGCAGCGCTGCTGTTCGCCGCGATCGTCCTCTCGCCCCACGCACTGACGTCGGCGGTGCTGGCGCGCGACCTGCTGCGCCGGGCCCAGCGCGCCTCACACGCGGGCTGACTGGTATCGAGCAGATGGGCACTCGGGGGAGGCGAGGCGGCTTAGCCGCTCTGCTGGCCGCGCCCTCGGCGCGTGAGCAGCACGCCCGCGACGACCGCGACGCCGCCGACCAGCGCGGTCCACTCCACCCGCTCGGCCAGCAGGAGCGCGGAGAACAGCACGACGAAGAACGACTCCATGTTGGCGTACACCATGGTTCGCGCCGCGCCGAGCCGCCCCACCGCGACGTACCACAGCAGCCAGGCGAGCGCGCCAGCCAGGAGGCCCGAATAGGCCAGTGCGGCAAAGGCGGTCCAGGGCAGACGCGGCCAGTCTTGCGCCAGTAGTGCCGGCGCCGCAGGAAGGCACAGCCCCAGCGCGCCGGCACTGGTAATCCACGCCGTGGTCCGCAGCGCCCCGTAGCGCGCCAGGAGTGGAGCCGCCAGCATCATCCACACTCCCCAGACCAGCGCCGAGGCCCCGGTGAGCAGATCCCCGGCCAGGCTCGCCCCGTCCGGCTCCTGGCCGGTCAGGACGGGGGCACCGACGATGAGCACCGCGCCGGCCAGTCCGAGCGCCAGACCAACCAGGTCGCGGCGGGCGAGGCGCAGGTACCCGAGCAGGTGGCTGCTGGCGAACACGAACAGCGGCGTCAGCGTATAGATCAGGCCGGAGTGGCTAGCAGTGGTGAGATGCAGGCCATACACGTACAGCGCCGTGTTCAGCCCCATGCCGCCCAGGCCGAGCAGGATCACCAGCCAGCGGTCGCGCCGCTCGGGAAGCCGCCACTGGCCCGTAATCCCCAGAACCGCGATGTACACGAGCGAGGAGACCCCGGAGCGGATAAAGGCCGCGGCGATGGGGGGCAGCAGGGTCATGACCTGCTTGGTGATCGGAAAGTTCAGCCCCCACAGCAGCACCGCCAGCAGCGCCATGGCGTCGGCCCAGGAGAGGCCCAGCGCCTGCGCCCGCGCCGCGGCGTCGCTGGAGCGGGTGGTGGAGGCGGCCGCGCCGTGGGCGACGCCGCGCGCGGCCTGGCGCTGAGTGCCCGATTGCATAGCGGCATGATACCGAGCGCGCCGCCCCTGCCGCTCGGCGCGCTCTGGCCGCGGCACGGCCCCAGAGCTCTGGCGCCCAGGCTCGGTGCAGCGATGCCACGCCGCGCCAGGCCGGGGGTGTGCGATGCTGGCAGTTTGTGAAGATGGCCTGCAATCCCCTATAAGACTTCCAGCGCGGCGCCCTCGCGGGCGCCGCCGCATATTCGCGCTGCGAGGCTCTCTTGCTGTCAGAGCTGCTGAGCTACCTGGACCCCGCCAGGATCCTGACCACGTTCAGCTACGTCGGGCTGTTCGCCATCATCTTCGCGGAGTCCGGTCTGCTGATCGGATTCTTCTTCCCCGGAGACAGCCTCCTGTTCACCGCGGGGATCTTCGCCGCGGCCGGCCACCTCAGCCTGCCGATTGTAGTCGTCGGCTGCACCATCGCCGCGATCGCCGGGGTCAGCGCTGGCTATGGTTTCGGCAAGGCCGTTGGCAAGGGGCTGTTCGAGCGGAAGAACTCACTCCTGTTCCGCCGCCAGCACCTGTACCGCGCCCAGGCGTTTTATGACAAGCACGGGGGCAAGACGCTGATCCTGGCCCGCTTTATCCCGATCGTTCGGACCTTCGCCCCCATCGTCGCCGGCGTGTCGGAGATGGAGTATCGCAAGTTCCTGGCGTTCAACGTCATCGGTGGGGTGCTCTGGGCCGCCGGCGTGACCATTGCCGGCTACACGCTCGGCAATGCCATCCCGAACATCGATCGCTACCTGCTGCCGATCATCGCGGTGATCATCGTGATCTCCGTCCTGCCGGCTGCGCTGCACGCCTACAAGGAATACCGCCAGGAGATTCACGCGGCGCTGCGTCGCCGCGCGGGCACGCCCTGAGCAGCGTCACCTGGCGCGACCGAGCTGCCTGCCGATCGCCTCGTAGCCCTGGGCGATGCGCGAGGTGGCGCTAGACGATCTTCTCCGCCTGGAGCCAGCCGAGCGCGCGGTCGAAGGCCGAGATGCTGCGGTCGACGTCCGCCTCGGTGTGGGCGAGCGAGAGGAAGCCGCCAGTGCCCATCAGGTCTACGCCTTCCACCAGCATGGCCCGCCGCAGCGCCGCCGCCTCGCGCCTGCCGTGCTGCAGGATCCCGACTACGTCGCGCTGCTTGACCGCCTCAGTGCCCGCCTCGCCCAGCATCACCTTGAACACCGACGACTCGCCGTAGCAGATGCCGGGCACGCCGCGCCGCTGCAGCACCTCGTTGTAGCCGGCGCGGAGCATATCCGCCAGGCGGTCGGAATGCGCCTGGGGCTGGCCATCACTGGCAATGGTCAGCGCCGCGACCCCGGCCGCGGCGGAGGCGGGATTGGCGTTGAAAGTCCCTTGCTGCAGCACGCGCTGGAAGCGGTTGTGCCGGGCGTCGCCGGTGATGCGCTGAACGTCCATGATATCGGCCCGACCAGTGACCGCTCCGCCGGGCAGGCCGCCGGCGATGATCTTGGCCCAGGTCGACAGATCGGGGGTGATGCCGTAGCGCTGCTGCGCCCCGCCGGGTGCCCAGCGGAAGCCGGTGATCACCTCGTCGAAGATCAGCACCACTTCGCGCTCGCGGGTCAGCGCGCGCAGCGCCTTCAGGAACTGGACGTCGGTCGGAATGCTGGAGTTGCTCCCGCCGCCGGCCTCGATGATCACCGCCGCCACCGCGTGCTGGTCCAGCAGCGCCCGCACCGAGTCGATGTCGTTCGGCTGCGCCACCAGCACGGTGCCGGCCACCGCCCGGGGGATACCCGCCGAGGTGGGGACGTCGAATGGCGGTTGGTAGCCACAGAGCGCATAGTCGTGCCAGCCGTGGAAGTGGCCAGCGAAGCGGATGACCTTCTCCCGGCCGGTGAAGGCACGGGCGTCACGCAGCGCCAGCATGGTCGCCTCAGTGCCGGACATGGTGAAGCGCACCCGCTCGGCCGAGGGGACCAGGCGCGTCACCAGCTCCGCCCACTGCACCTCCAGCTCGTGGCAGGCGCCGTAGTGGGTGCCCAGGGTGAGCTGCTCCTGCACCGCGTCGACCACCGCCGGGTGGTTGTGCCCGAGCAGCAGCGCCCCGTGGCCCATCCAGTGGTCCAGCAGCTCGTTGCCATCCGCGTCCCACTTCTTGCTCCCCTGTGCCCGGGTGACGTACACGGGGAAGGGGCCGAAGGCACGGGTATCGTGGGTAATCCCGCCGACGATGCTGTTGGTCGCTCGGGCGAACAGCTCCCGCGACCGGGCAAACTTCTGGCTATACGCCTCGTCCAGGGTCGTGCCGCTCTGCACTGCCATTGTCTCCCTCCACGGCTCGGGCGAGCCGGAACGTCAGGGTAGCGTGAGGATCTGGGGGCCGTCTTCGGTAACCGCCACCGTGTGCTCGAAGTGGGCCGAGAGCGAGCCGTCCAGGGTGACCGCCGTCCAGCCATCCTCCAGGATGCGCACCCCCGGCTGGCCGAGGTTGACCTGCGGCTCGATCGCGATCACCATCCCGGGTACGAGCAGCCGGCCCTTGCCCGGCGGGCCGAAGTGCGGCACCTGGGGCGCCTCGTGCATCGAGCGGCCGACGCCGTGGCCAACGAAGTCGCGCACCACCGAAAGCTTGTTCGCCTCGACGTGCTTCTGGATCGCGTGCGAGATGTCGCCGATCCGATTGCCCGGCCGCGCCTGCTCGATTCCCCGGAAGAGCGCCTCCTCGGTCACGCGCATCAGCCGCTCCGCCTGTGGGCTGGGCGGGCCGACGGTAAAGCTCGCGGCAGTATCACCCACGTAGCCCCGGTAGCTCGCCGCCACGTCCACCTTTACCAGGTCGCCCTGTCGCAGCTTGAGCGGCCCCGGGATCCCGTGGACAACCTGATTGTTGACCGAGACGCAGATGTAGCCGGGAAACCCGAAGTAGCCCTTGGCGGTCGAGACTGCGTCATGGCGCTTCATCAGGTCGGCGGCAATGCGATCCAGCTCGGCCGTCGTCATGCCTGGCCGGGCCGCTCGCTTCAGTTCCAGGACGATGCCGGCGACGATTCGCCCGGCCTCGCGCATGATCTCGATCTCACGCGGCGACTTCAGCGTGATCGTTTGATCCGGGGTGGGCTTGAGCTTCACGGGGCTCCGGAGCAGAAAAATAGGGCGGACTCGCGTCCCCCCAACGGACTATAACACGGGGGTGAAGCGCGCAGCATTGGTTATCGGACTCACCGGCAACATCGGTTGCGGCAAGAGCACGGTCGGCGCCATCCTGCAGTCGTTCGGCGCCGCTTATCTCGACGCCGACGCGATCGTCCACCGCCTGCTCGCCCCGGGCACGCCCACGGCGGCGCGCGTCGTCGCCCAGTTCGACGGCCGTATCACCCGGCCAGATGGGTCGATCGACCGCCGTGCGCTCGGGGCGATCGTCTTCAACGACCCCGCGGCGCTGCAGACCCTGGAGCAGATCGTGCACCCGGCGGTGCTGGACGAGGTCCACGCCCGCATCGCCCACTCCGAGCACGAGGTGCTTGTCGTCGACGCGGTCAAGCTGATCGAGAGCGGGCTCGCCGACGAGGTCGATAGCCTCTGGGTCGTCACCTGCCCCCGCCAGCTCCAGCTCGAACGGCTGATGCGCGACCGCGGGCTGTCCGCCGAGGAGGCGAACGCCCGTATCGACGCCCAGCCCCCCCAAGAGGAACGGGCACGGCGGGCGGACGTCGTCATTCACAACGCCGGGACGCGCGAGGAGCTCGTCGCGCGCGTCACCGAGGCCTACCAGCAGACGCGTGCCGCCTGGCGCGCGCGGTGTCAGGAGAATCGCTCGTGAAGGTTCCGTCCAGCCAGCCAGTGACACCCGCGGAGGGTTTCGTCGTCGCGCAGCTCTCCGGAGACCCCTACGAGATCGGGCTCCAGCATGGCCGCCTGCTCGCCGAGCGGATCCAGCAGATGCGGCGCACGCTCTACCAGGACCTGATCTATCGCCAGGGGCGCGTGTTTGGGGTTGGCTTTACGCTGCTGTGCCGAGCGATCACCGCGATCATGGAACGGCACATCCAGCCCGAGCTGCGGCAGGAGATGCGCGGGGTCGCGGATGGGGCGGGCGTCGGGTATCGCGACGTGCTGCTGTTCAACTGCTTCGATGACCTGCTCCACGCGCTCGTCCGGCTGGTGCTGCTCCTGGTACCCCCACCGCTGCGGGCCCGGGTCGGGCTGGCTTGCTCCTGCTTCGTCGCCCTGGGCGAGCGCACCACCAGCGGGCACATGCTGCTCGGGCGCAATCTGGACTACTACGTGGTAGATGGCGTGCTCGGCGCCGACGGCATCGTCACCCGCACCATGCAGGAGCAGCTCGTCTGCTTCGTCATCCGGCCCAGCCGCGGCCACGCCTTCGTGTCCATCGGCTGGCCCGGCTGCGTCGGTGTCGTCACCGGGCTCAACGCGCGCGGCCTCGCCCTGGCCTGCCTCACCTCCGCCGTGCCGGGCCAGACGCCGAATGGCACACCGCTGCCGCTGCTGTATCGCGCCCTGCTGCAACGCCATGACACCCTGGAGGCAGTCGAGTGGGGGCTGCGGAAGAGCCGCCGCACCATCGGCAATAACCTGCTGGTCGCTTCGGCGCGTGACCGGAGCGCGGCCCTGTTCGAGTTCACCCCCTGGCAGGTGCGGCGGGTCGATCCGCAGGATGGGCGGCTGACGACCACCAACCACTTCCAGACGCCCGAGCTGATCCCCAGCCAGAACGGCTGGGTGATTCCCAACTCGCGGCAACGCCTGAAGCGGCTCAGCGCGCTGTGCGCGCTGGAGGGCCCGCTCGACGTTGCCCAGGCCCAGCGCGCCCTGCTCGACACCACCCCACCGCCCGATGGCCAGGCCGACCAGTTCGATTGCCTGTACAACCCCGGGACTATCTATAGCGCGGTGCTCGCCCCGGAGGAGCTCCGCCTCTGGCTGCGCGCCACCGACCGACCCGGTCGCCCGTTCGTCGAACTGGATGTCGCGGAGGCGCTGGGCTCCAGCCGTCCGGCGGCGGTGGCGTGACGGCGCCGTGGGGCTGGCCGCGCTGCATGTCCACACCACCTTCAGCGACGGCTCGGCGACCGTGGCCGAGACCCTCGCCGCCGCCGAGGCGCGGCGGCTGGACGTGGTGGGCTTCACCGACCACGACGACGTCCGCGCCTTCGCGGTGGCGCAACGCTGGAAGGAGCAGCATCCGGCGGCGCGGGTCGAGCCGCTCTGGGGAGTGGAGCTGACCTGCTTCCCGTTTCGGCACCTGCTGCTCTACAAGCTTGACCCGCCTTACCCGGCCCGCCCACCGCGCCGCTTCCAATCAGTCCAGTCCGTGCTGCAACTCGCCCGCCGCGAGGGCTTGCTCGTCGTCGCCCCACACGTCGCGACGCCCTGGGTCGGGCTGGGCTCGCGCGGGCTGGCCCGGCTGGCGGATCAGATCGACGGCTATGAGCTGCTCACCCCGGTGGAAGGTACAGGCTGGCGCCAGCGGCGGCTGCGAGCCCGTGCCCCGTCCGCCCCCCTGGCGCTCGGCGGCAGCGACGCGCACCACCTGGCCGAGCTGTGCCGGGTGCTGATCGTGTTCCCCGGCCACGGGCTGGCCGGCTTCCGGACGGCGCTACGGGAGCGCACCGCGTACCCTATCTGGGCGGATCCGCCCACGCCCATTCCGCCCGGGCAGCACATTCGCCGCCACCTGCGGGCGCTGGTCACCCTACCAGTGGAGCAGGCAGCGCGGTCGCTCTGCCGCTGGTGACCGAGGTCACGCCAGTGCGGCGTGGACAGCCTGGGCGACTGCGCGGGTCATCCCGGGCAGCGTCGCCAGCTCCTCCACGCTTGCCTCGCGGATCCCCTTGAGGGAGCCAAAGCGGCGCAGTAGCGCCCGCTTGCGCTTCGGCCCGATCCCCGGCACCGCGTCGAGCGCCGAGCCGAGCCCACGTTTGCCGCGCACCGTGCGATGGTAGGTCACCGCGAAGCGGTGCGCCTCGTCCCGCACCCGCTGCACCAGGAACAGCGCCGGCGAGGCGCGCGGGAGGAAGACCCCGAATGAGCGCGCCTGCTGCCTCTGCTCGTCCGGGACGAACAGGATCTCCTCCTCCTTGGCCAGCCCGGCGAGCGGCACGTCGCGTACGCCGAGCTCCTGGAGCACCTGCAGAGCGGCGTTGAGCTGCCCCTTGCCGCCATCGACGATCAGCAGGTCGGGCAGCCGGGTCCAGCCGCCCGACGGCTCTTCCGAGGTCGCGCCGGCGCCCCCGGGGGTCACCGCGCGCCGCAGCCGCCGGCGCAGTACCTCCTGCATCATGCTGAAGTCGTCCGCCTGGTGGACCGTCTTGATCTGGAAGCGCTTGTAGTCCGACCGCTTGGGCTGGCCGTCCTCGAACACCACCATGCTGCCGACGGCGCTGGTCCCCTGGATGTTCGAGATGTCGTAGCACTCGATCCGGCGCGGCAGCCGCGGCAGCCCAAGCTGCTCCTGGAGCGTCGCCAGCGCCCCGTGGACCTGGGCGCTGGTGGCGAGCCACTCGGCCTGAACCCGCTCCAGCGTCGCCCGGGCGTTCTCGCTTGCCAGCCGCACCATGTGTAGCCGTTGCCCACGCCGCGGCACCACCAGGCGCACCCGCCCACCGCGCCGCTGCCGGAGCCAGGCTTCGACCGTCTCGGCGTCCGGAATCTCCCCCGGCAGGACGACTTCCGCGGGTACTTCCGCCGCCTGGGCGTAGAATTGCTTCACGAAGGCGCCCAGCAGCTCGGCCTCGGAGTCGCCCTCGCTCCCCTCCAGCGGGAAGCTGGATTCGCGCACCAGCCGCCCGCCGCGGATCAGCAGCACCTGCCCGCACGCCAGCGCGCCGTCCCGCGCCAGCCCCAGAATGTCCTCGTCCACGCGGGCGCTATAGATCTCGCGCTGGGCCGCGACCACCTCGCGGGCGGCGCTGAGCCGATTGCGCAGGTCGGCGGCGCGCTCGAAGTTGAGCTGCTCGGCGGCTTCGAGCATGTCCCGCTCGAGCGTCTCCAGGACTTCCGGCGAGCGTCCCTCCAGGAAGCGGAGCAGGCCGCGGGTGATCTCTCGATACTCTGGTTCGGAGATCGCCCCGGCGCAGGGGCCGGGGCAGAGCTTGCGCGGGAAGTAGCGATAATCGTTGCACGGCTTCAGCTCCCGGCCGTCCTCCGGCGGGTGGTTGCACCAGGGGAAGATCCAGCGCAGCGCGCGCAGCGTCTCCCGCACCTTGGTTGCGCTGGGGAACGGGCCGAAGTAGCGGGCGCCGTCGTTCGTCATCCGCCGCTCCAGGGTCGGGCGCGGCCAGCGCTCCTTCTCCCCGACCCGGATGTACAGGAAGTGCTTGTCGTCCTTGAGCTTGGTGTTGAACGGTGGCTGCTCGGACTTGACCAGGTCCGATTCCCAGATCAGCGCCTGGACCAGCGACTCGGCGACGACCCACTCGACATCCGCGGCGCGGGCGACCATCGCCTGGATCTTCTCCGAGTGGCTGGCCGAGTCGTGGAAGTAGGAACGGACGCGATTGCGGAGCGACTCCGCGACGCCAACGTACAGCAGCCGCCCCTGGGCGTCCTTCCACTTGTAAACGCCGGGCTTGTCGGGAAGCTGCGCCAGGCGCAGTGCGAAGTGCGCGAGGCGGGAATCGGGTGGTGTATCGGTCATGCAGCAGGCAGCACCGCTCGCGAGGCGCAGGCCCGCGCCCTCGCGACCCAAGAACAGTATGGCGCGCCTCCCGCGGCGCGCGCACGGAACATGGCGCCTTGCACGCTGAGGGCCGAGTCGCCCGATCCAGTCGTCCCGCTCGCTGCGGCGTCGCGCTGCGCGCGGACCTGCGCGGTGGCGCAGCCGGCCAGGGCATCGACGGCTGAGCGAGGTGCCGCTATCCTGGGAGCACGAGGTGACATGAGTATGCCAACGCCATCTCAGCCTTCGTCGGGCATGAGTCGCCGTCGCTTCCTCGCCAGCTCCGCCCGCGCGGGGCTCGGGCTGGGCGCCCTGGGTCTGGCGTTGCACCTGCCCCTGGCGCCGCGAGCGGTGGCGCAGAGTGCTGGCCGCAAGGTGCTGCTCGAGGACCTGCGCGATGCTGCCGCGCTGGCTGCTGCGAGCGTGCCGGGCGACCAGGGCGCGGTCTCGCGGGTGCTGGCGGCGAGCAGCCCGTTCACGCACGTTGGGCTGCACTGGGAGGGCGCGCCCGACGTGCCGGTCGAGGTCCAGACCAGCCAGGACGGGCAGGCGTGGACGCCCTGGCGGCGGGTGGTGGTCGAGGCGCGTCCCGGCGACACACCTCGCGCCGCCGAGACGTTCTCGGCACTCGTTGAGGCGCCGCGGCACCGCTTCGTCCGCTACCGGCTCGGCTCGACCAGCGCCCCGCTCGGCGCGGTCACCGCTACCTGCCTGAACAGCCTGGACGGTCCGCGGCTCGACAGCGCTCCGGCTGTGGGCGCCCGCCTTGGGATCGCGGAGGCGCTGGCAGGCGGGGAGGACTTCCGGACCGGGATCATCACCCGCGAGCAGTGGGGCGCGGACGAGTCGATCCGCTTCGGCCCCAACGGCCAGGAGACCTGGATTCGGGCCTACGTCGCGCCGCGCCTGGTGACCGTCCATCACACCGCCACGGACAACACGTACACCGACGCCGCGGCGGTGGTGCGCGCAATCTACGCCTACCACACCATTACCCAGGGCTGGGGGGACATCGGCTATCACGCGCTCATCGACCGCGACGGCCACATCTACGAGGGGCGGCGGGGGCGCGACGTGGACCCCTACGGCCAGCTCCCGCGGGACGTCCTGTCGTACGGCGTGGTCGCCGGCCATGCCCGCGGCTACAACTACGGCTCCGCCGGAGTAGCGCTGATCGGCAACTTCCAGGAGGCCGAGCCGTCTGAGGCGATGCTACAGCGGCTGGAGGACCTGCTACTGTACCTGCTCGGCCGCTACCAGATCGACCCGCGTGGCACGCTCGACTTCGCCCGCTCCTCGCGCCTCTGGCGCTACGACCTGCCGGCGCTGCCCGGCCATCGGGATTGCAACGTCACTGAGTGTCCGGGCGACCACGTCTACGCGCGCCTGGGCGAGCTGCGCCAGCGCCTGGCGGTCCGGCTTGGCGGCGGCGAGGACTCGGCCACGGCCATTACCGAAGCCCCGGCCGGGCGCAACCTCTGGCCCGGCGCCACGACCGTCGCCTCGTATACCTGGAGCGGCCGGGCGCCGTTCGACTGCGTCTACGAAGGCTTCTACCAGGCGCCCGGACAGGACCCGGCCGACAACCTCCTCGGTTACGACGCGCTGGCGATGCCCCAACACATCGTCACCCCGCAGCGCGGCGTCGCGTTCAAGCTCCAGCGGCCCGGCCAGTACACCCTGCACCTGCGCCCGAACGATCGTCCCTTTGCCGACCGCCACACGGTAATGGTCGAGCCGGCGGTGGTCGTGGACGACGCCGACCCGGGGGCCGAGCGCGACGGGGATTGGACCCGCTCGGCGGAGGTCCACGAGTTCTACGGCTCCGGCTACAAGCTGGCCCCCGCGGGCAGCGAGGCCCGCTTCCGCTGGACGCTGGCGCCGCCCGAGGCCGGCCGCTACAGCGTCCAGGCCTGCTGGGCCTCGGGCACGGATCGCTCCAAGACCGCCACCTACCGCTTCGGCGTCGCCGGCGCGAGCAGCCAGACCGCGACGGTGGACCAGACGACGCGCGGCGAGACCTGGGTGGAGCTGGGCACGCTGGACCTGGCGGCCGGGCAGTCCTGCCAGGTAGAGCTCGTCGCCGCCAAGGACGGCTCCGTCGTCGCTGACGCGGTGCGACTATTGCGGCTGGCAGGGTAAGGTACGCTACCAGACAGCCAGCTCCTTCGCGTGCCCCAATGCCAGACCCGATGCCGCTCCAAGCACTCATTACAGAAACGCCGGCCGCCCGGCTCGCCGCCGGCCGCGGCGACCGGCTCGTCCATGCCATCTGCTACGACTCGCGCCGGGCGCAGCCCGGCAGTCTGTTCGTCGCCCTGCCCGGCCAGCGCACCGACGGTCGGCGCTTCATCCCCGACGCCCTCGCCCGCGGTGTGGTGGCCGTGGTCGCGGAGACCCCGCCCGAGCGGCCGGTCGACGCCGCCTGGGTAGTGGTGCCCAGCGCCCGCGCCGCGCTCGCCGACCTCGCCGCCGCCTTCTACCGGCACCCGAGCCGGGCGCTGCGGGTCGTCGGTGTTACGGGCACGGACGGCAAGACGACCGTCACTCGGCTAGCCGCCGAAATCCTCGAGCGCGCCGGCTTCACCACCGGCTGGCTGAGCACCGTCGACGTCAAGATCGGCCCGGCGGTGCGCAAGAACCGCACGGGCCACACGACTCCCGAGGCGCCCGAGGTGCAGGCGCTCCTGGCGGAGATGCGCGCCGCGGGCGTCCAGGTGGCAGTGGTGGAGGCCTCATCCCACGCCCTGGCCCAGGACCGGGTCCGCGGCTGCCACTTCGAGATCGGCATCTTCACGAATCTCGCCCCCGAGCACCTCAACTTCCACGGCAGCCCGGAGGCGTACCGCGCCGCCAAAGGGCGGCTGTTCCAGATGCCCGGGCTGCGCTACGCAGTGTTGAACGCCGACGACCCAGCCTCGGCCGTCTTCGCGGCGCAGACCTCAGCGCAGGTGCGGACCTACGGGCTGGGCCGCCCGGCCGACCTCGTCGCCGAGCAGATCGAGCTGCTCCCAGACGGCGCGCGCTTCACCCTCCGCTGGCGCGATGGCGCCGCGCCGCCCATGCGGCTGGAGACCCGCTTCCCGGGCCGCTTCAACGTCGCCAACTGGCTCGCAGCGGCACTCGCGGCGCGGCTGCTCGGCGCCTCCGACGAGGCGCTGCGACGCGCCGCGAGGGAGGTCGCGCCGCCACCGGGTCGGCTCCAGCCGGTGGAGGCCGGCCAACCGTTCCGGGTCGTGGTCGACTTCGCCCACACGCCGCAGGCGCTGGCCACCGCGCTTCAGGCGCTGCGGCCACACACCCCCGGCCGGCTACTGGTCGCCTTCGGCCACGCTGGCGAGCGCGACCCGGCAAACCGGCCGGCGATGGGCGCGGCCGCGGCCCGCTATGCCGACTACTTCGTCATTACGACCGACGACCCGGTAGACGAGGACCCGGCGGAGATCGCCCGCGCAGTCGCCCAGGGCGCAGCAGCGCTGGGGGTGCAGGAGGGGCGCGACTTCGCCATTGTGCTGGATCGGCGCGAGGCCTTCCGCCACCTGTTCGCGCTCGCCCGGCCGGGCGACTGCGTGCTGCTGGCCGGCCGCGGGCACGAGGAGGTTATGCCGACCCGCGGCGAGGACGTGCCATTCGATGACGTCGAGGTTGCGCGAGAGCTGCTGGCCGCGGACAACCGCTGAGCCAGCGCGCAGCCATCCAGGTGAGCCATTCCCCTGGTATAGTGCTTGCAACCGCTGTCTTTGCTCCACTGCTCCCGGGGGTCCCGATGTTCCTGCCCTTCGCACGGCGCACCAGGGCCAACGTGCCGCTCGCCGCCCCACCGTCGACCAACGGCACCCAGGGCGCGGCGAGCGATCAGGACGGTATCGCGGTCGACGTTCCGGTCCCACCGCCGAAGGCCGCGGCGCGGCAGACAACACCCCCTCCGGTACCGGATGAGCCGGATTGGTACGCCATCCTTGGGGTACCCGAGACCGCAACCCAGGAGCAGATCGCGATCAGCTACCGGCGGCGGGCGGCGGCAACCTACAGCCGGAGGATTGGCGGGGAACGCGCCACCCGCAACCTGAAGCTGCTCAACGCTGCCTACGAGATTCTTGGCAACCCGGACCGCCGCTTCGATTACGACCAGCGGCGCGCGCGCTGGCTCGCCGAGCACAGCCTGGACACCTTCCCCCGGCCCGACAGGCGCGACCGTCGCCTCTTCGCCCGCCGCGCTCCAATGGACCGACCCCGACTGTTCTCCCTGCACCACGAGGATGGGAGCGTTGGGGCGCTGCTGATCCTGATCGTGGTCGGGGCCCTCGTCCTCGCTGCCTTCGCCCTCTCGTACAAGATTCGCAGCTTCGCTCCGTTCAGCTCCCTTGCAACGCACTTCGGCCTTGTCGCATCCTCTTCTCCTGAAGTCGTGGGTGAGCCGGACACGGGCTTGCAGCCGCTGAGCAGTAGCACGCCGCTGAAGTTCGCCACGCCCGCGGCGAAGCCCGCCAGCGCCGAGGCGGCGACGCCCACCGCAGAGCCCGACCCGTTCGCCGGGAGCGCGGCGAGCGTCTCGAATCCAACCCCCGCGGTGGGCAGCCCGATTCAGGTGAAGCTGAAGCTGGTGCAGAATGGGACGCCTATTGCCGACGTGCCGGTGAGTGCTGTGGCACACTTCCGCACCGTGGACGAGCACTGGCCGGGCGGCAACCGGACCGTGAAGACCGATAAGGATGGCGTCGCGACGATCGAAGCCAACATTGGCAACGCAACCCGCGGCTACGAAGTGAAGGTGGATGTGACCGCCACGATTGACGGCGCCCCGCACACCTGGACCACGTCCTTCACCCCGCGATGACCACGGTAATCCCGCCGCCACATCCCGGCGTCCTGGTGCGCTATCGCCGCATGCTCCCGATTACTGAGGACACGCCCGCGCTCACGCTGGGCGAAGGCGACACCCCGCTGGTCCAGTCGGTCGCCATCGGGCGCGAGCTCGGCTGCCGGTTGTACTTCAAGCTGGAGGGGTGCAATCCCACCGGCTCGTTCAAGGACCGCGGGATGGTGATGGCCGTGGCCAAGGCGGTGGAGGCCGGAAACCGCGCGGTGGTCTGCGCCTCCACTGGCAACACCGCGGCGTCTGCCGCGGCGTACGCTGCGCGGGCCGGGCTGGAGTCGCTGGTCGTCCTTCCTGAGGGCGGGATCGCAGCCGGGAAGCTCGCCCAGGCGTTCGCCTACGGCGCCAGGGTGATCTCCGTGCGTGGCTCGTTCGATACCTGCCTGCGACTGGTCCGCGAGCTAGGGCAGCACCACCCGGTGGGGATCGTCAACTCGATCAACCCCTTTCGCCTGGAAGGGCAAAAGACGGCCGCGTTCGAGATCTGCGACGTGCTGGGCGACGCCCCGGACTTTTTGGCGCTGCCCATTGGCAACGCCGGCAACATCACCGCGTACTGGCGGGGCTTCCGCCAGTACTACGAGCAGGGCGGGGCCAGCCAGACGCCCCGGCTGCTGGGCTTCCAGGCCGAGGGGGCGGCGCCGCTTGTGCTCGGGCGGCCGGTCGCCGAGCCGCGAACGGTGGCGAGCGCGATCAAGATTGGCGACCCGGCCAGCCGTGACGGGGCGCTGCGCGCGCGCGACGAATCCGAAGGGATCATCGCCGCGGTTTCGGACGACGAGATCCTGGCGGCGTATCGGGACCTGGCGCGCCAGGAAGGGCTGTTCGTCGAGCCGGCCTCGGCCACCGGCGTGGCAGGTCTGCGCCGCCTGCACCGCGAGCAGCGAGTTGCCCTTCAGGGCAAGACCGTCGTCTGCGTCCTGACCGGCAATGGGTTGAAGGACCCGGACTGTGCCGTGCGCGAGCACACACCGGCCAGCCTCAGCCCGATCGAGCCGACCCTGGCAGCGATCGAGGCACACCTAGGCTGGTGAACGCTTTTCCCGATACACGGCAGATGCAGGAGTCTCGGGATGCATGACACGCGGGGCGACCGCCCGGGCCGCCCTCGGGGGCGCCTGCTGGTGCAGAAATACGGCGGGTCATCGCTCGCCACCGCCGAGCGCATCGTCTCCGCCGCGCAGCGGGTGGCCGCGGCGCGGGCGCAAGGCCATGAGCTGGTCGTCGTCGTCTCGGCGATGGGCGACACCACGGACGAGCTGATCCAGCTCGCCCGCAGCGTTGCCCGGCAGCCGGACGAGCGCGAGCTGGACCACCTGCTCTCCACAGGGGAGATGGTCTCAGCCACGCTGCTGGCGATGGCGCTGGCGGATCGCGGCTGCCCCGCAGTGAGCCTCACCGCGGCCCAAGCGGGCATCCGCACCACCCGAGTGTTCACCCGGGCGCGCATCACGGGCATTCAGCCGGAGCGGATCACCCGCGAACTGGACAAGGGCAAGGTCGTGGTAGTGACGGGCTTCCAGGGGATCACCGAGGAGATGGATGTCACCACCCTGGGTCGCGGCGGCTCGGACACCACCGCGGTGGCGCTGGCGTGCGCCCTGGGCGCGGAGTGCTGCGAGATCTACACCGACGTGGAAGGGGTATACACCGCCGACCCGCGCGTGGAGCCCGCGGCGCGGCCGCTCGACCGCATCTCCTACGAGGAGATGCTGGAGCTCGCGCAGCTCGGAGCCAGAGTGATGCACCCGCGCGCGGTCGAGCTCGGGCTGCTGTTCGGGATGCCGATCCTGGTGCGCTCCAGCTTCAGCGACGCGCCAGGAACCCTGATCACCGGAGGCGAAGAGGTGGAGGTGCGCAAACACGTGCGCGGGGTTGCGCACGACATGGACGTGGCGAAGATCACCCTGGGTGGCGTGCCCGACCGTCCCGGGATCGCCGCCGCTATCTTCAAGCCGCTGGCCGACGCATCCATCAACGTCGACGTGATCGCCCAGGCAGCCAGCCTGGAAGGCATCACCGAGCTGTCGTTCACCATCAGCCGCGGCGACCTGCCGAAAGCACTGCCGATGATGAAGGAGGTGGCGCGCCAGATCGGGGCAACCGCGCTGGACACCTCGGACAGGCTGGCCAAGGTCTCGATCGTCGGCACCGGGATGCAGAGCGCGCCGGGGTACGCGGCGCGGATGTTCAGCGCCCTAGCCCAGGCGAACATCAACATCGACATGATCAGCACGTCGGATATCCGCATCACCTGCGTCATCGACCGCGAGCGGGTGGAGGAGGCGGTGCGGGTGCTGCATCGGGCGTTCGAGCTCGACACCGACTAGCTGGGTGGCCTCGCTTGCCCGTGCCCGCGGGCCGGCACAGATCTCGCTCCATGGCGAAGCGGCCGGCCCGGCGAGCCTGGCCGGTATACTGGGCGCGGCTGGTACCCTGTGACACAGCCGGGGACCACCGGGGCTACGGGAGAGCACGGCGGTGCAGGACTGGCTCAGCAGGCTCACCTCGCTCTGGCCGGGCTGGGCGGCGCGCCCGAGCCGAGGCCGGACGCGCCCTGGCGCCATCCCGGCCACCACGTCCTACACCCCGCGTCGTCCGCTCCGCAATCCCCGCCAGGCGAGCCAGAGCGGGACAGCGAGCGCGCTCATCTTCCTCCTCGTCACCGTCCTGCTCGGGGCTGGCCTGTACGCCGGCCTGCACTGGGCTACCACCACCCGCGGCGGACTACTCTCCAGCGCGGTAGGAGCGAGCGGTATTCTCCCTACCGCGGCCGCTTCCCCCACCCGCGGCCTCCAGTTCGTAACCCCCACCCCGCAATCGGGCACCGCGGCCGCGACGCCTAGCCCCGAATCGCCGGGCGCGACGCCCACCCCCACTCGGCGGGTCCACGTCGTGGAGGCGGGCGACAGTCCGGCCAAGATCGCGCAGAAGTACGGGGTGAAGGTCGAGGACCTGATGAAGGTGAACAACATCACCGACCCGCGACGGCTGCGGGTCGGCCAGGAGCTGGTCATCCCGGACTCCAGCGACGGGGCCGCGGCCACCCCGACGCCCGCCCCACACGGCTGATCCGGATCGAGGCGACAGGAAGGCTGAAGCCCGAGCCCGCAATTGGCTATACTCTAGCGCGCGCCGACGTAGCTCAGCGGTAGAGCAGCTGTTTCGTAAACAGCAGGCCGCCGGTTCGAATCCGGCCGTCGGCTCCCCGCTACCAGGAAGGGGCGGCCGTCCCCGGGGCGCGACAGACCCCGCCGTGTAGCAACCGGTGTAGCAACCCGGGCGGCCGGTGACGGACGTTGGCGGACAGCGCGGCGGCGCACCAGGAAGGGGCGGACGCCGGTGGCCGCCGGTTCGAATCCGGCCGTCGGCTCCCCTTCACCAGAAGAGACGGCCCAGGGGGACCGTTCCTTCGCTGCGCCTGATGCCAACTGGCGCGGCCAGCGCACGCCGCCAGCCCAGAGCCCGCCGCCTGGTCGCGCTACTGGGCCATGGGCTGCGGCTGCAGCTCGACCAGGACGGCGTCACGCCAGCCGGTGCGCAGTTCGTCGCCGCCGAGCCAGACCAGCGTGTTCTTGAGCCAGCGGGCGTCGTCGAGATCGGTCTCCAGTACCGCGCGCCACTCCTCGTCGGATAGCTCCACGCTGGGACGGATGGCATTGATCCCGGCGTTGTTCACCAGCAGATCGACCCGACCCAGCGCCCGAGGGCGGCGGCCACGAGGGCCTGAGCGGTACGCAACTCACGCACGTCGCCCGGGACGACTTCTCCCTCAGCGCCCGTGCGTTGGGCCTAGCGGCTCGCGGGCGAGTTCAGGACGCTGTATGCACCGGGCTTCCACCTGCCCCCGGCTCTCTGAGCATTGAGGCGCCCCTACTGCTCCCCGTCAACGCCTTCTGGCTGTTCGGCTGCCAACGAGGCTATCAACGGACGCGAGCGACTGTCAAGAAGATGAGTCCGCCGCTCCTCGCAGCGGCGGGCGCTTTCGCGCCGCTACGGCAGGAGCGTGTCCCCGAGGAAGCGGCCACTGTCGGGCGCGCCGGGCAGAACGAAGAAATAGCCGCCGCCGATCGGGCGAATGTACTCCTCCAGCGGCTCGCCGTTCAGCCGCGCCTGGATGGAGGCGAAGCCATGCTCGATGCTGCGCTGGAAGCAGATGAACACCAGGCCTTGGTCGAGCTGGCCAGCCTCGTCGAAGCCGCGCGAGTAGGAGAAGCTGCGCCGCAGGATGCGCCGGGCCATCGCCTCGGGTGTACGCGGGTTGGCGAGGCGGATGTGCGCGTCGAGCGGGATCACCCGCCCGTCGGGGTCGGCGTCGTAGTCGGGCGGATCCTCCTCGCGCGCGGCTCCCAGTGGGGCGCCCGTCGCCTTGTGGCGACCGATGATCCGCTCCTGCTCGCGGAGCGAAGCGCGGTCCCAGCGCTCGACGAACATGCGGATGATGCGGACCACCTGGTAGGTGCCGCCAGCGGACCAGGCGGGCTCGCCGCTGCCCGGCTGGACCCACACGAGCTGGTCCATCAGCGCCGCGTCGGTCGGGTCCGGGTTGGCGGTGCCATCTTTGAAGCCAAGCAGGTTGCGGGCCGTGGCGCGCCCCGGCTGCCTGGAGCGTTCGGGGTGGGTGAAGCATTCCCGCATCCAGCGCAGCACGAGGGTGTCGCGCGTGTGGGCCATCAGGTCGCGCAGGGCGTGCAGGCAGGTTTCCAGGCGATCGGCGCAGAGCTGAAGCAGCAGGTCGCCGTGGCAGAGCCGCGGGTTGAGCGCGTCGTTGGGGAAGCGGGGCATCGCGACGAGGTCTCGCGGGCGATGGCTGGCGAGGCCGAAGCGGGCGTCGAAGAGCGAGGCGCCCACCGCCATGGTCACCGTCAGGTTCCCGGGAGGGACCTGCAGGCCGAGGATGCCGGAGTCGGCCGGGGGGAGCAACGGGTTGCGCTCTGGCGGGGCGAAGCCGGCCATCAAGAGCCGGACCCGTTCGGTGATGGTTCGGAACATCGCCGCCAGCGCGGCGCGGTCGGTCGCGGTGGTATCCAGCGCCGCCAGGATCGCGGCCGCCGGCGCCGGATCGAGGATGCCGGGCTGGTGCGCGCCGTGGAACGGGACCGCGCGGCCCGCCTCGTCCACCAACGGGGCCGGCGGACCGCTCAGGCCGGCGGTGGGAGCGCTGGTCGGGGCGCAGCCGGCGAGCGCCCCGGCTCCGAGCGCGGCAGCCGCCACGCTGCCTCGCAGGAAGTCCCGGCGGCGCACTCGTCGCTGGTTGGGAAACTCGCGCATCGGGAGTCCATCCCTCGGCCGTCACTCGACACCCAGCGTCCCGGGGACGCGCGCGAGGTCCTCGGCGAGTTTGGCGAGCGCCGCCTGCATCGCCCGCTTGTCGTCCGGGGTAAGCCGGTCGTAGGGCTGGTAGCCGCCGTCGGGCAGACGGTACCTGGCGAGCATCCCGTCCAGCCGGGTGAAGCCCTCGTCGATGCTGCTGGTGAGCGCCGGATCCGTCTGGGCCAGCAGCGGCCGGGCGAGGTCGAAGATGCGGCGCGAGCCCTCCAGGTTAGCGGCGAAGTCCCAGAGGTCGGTGTGCGAGGAGCGGTCCTCCTCGCCGGTGATCTTGGTCTGTGAGACCTCCTCGATGAGTTCACCGGCGCCCTTCAGCATCACCGCGGGCGGGATGTCCAGCGTGGCGACTTTCGCCTGCAGTGCGCGCACGTCCTGGTCGAGCCGGGCGGCGATGGGCGCCAGGCCGGCGGTGGTCTGGTCGGCGAACAGCCCCTTCTCCAGGCGGTGGAAGCCGGTGAACGCCGGGTCGTCCGGCCCGGAATACTCGTCCACCCGGGCGTCGATCGCGGTGTCCAGCTCGGTGAAGAGTTCCGCAATCGGCTCGATCCGCTCGTAGCGCACCCGCGCCGGGGCGTAACGCGCCTGCGCGGCGGCGAGGTCGCCGGCCGCGACCGCGCTGGTGAAGGCAGCGGTCTCCTCCACGAGCTGGGCAACCTCGCTCACCACGTAGCGCTTGTACTCAGCGCTGGCGGCGGCGAGCGCCGCCTGGCCCACACCGGCCCTGGGGAGTGGCGCGGGCGCCGGGCCGCCGGCGACCGTGAGCGTCGCCCGCGGCCCGGTGCGCGAGCCGCAGAGCGCAGTGTAGCTGCCGCCGTCGAGACGGACACGCAGCCGCTTCACAAAGCCGGGGACGAGGTTCTCGACCTCGGCCACTAACCGGTCTCCGGCCAGGATCTCGAACTCCACGGTGTCGCTGGATTGGTTGGTGACCACGAACGTGATCGGACCGGCCGTAGCCGAGAGCGCGGCTGGCTCGCAGCCGCTGTCGGTGATCGCCACGGGCACCTCAGCCTCGGCAGTGGCCGCGGCGGGCGAGGCGACGCCGCCAGCGCCCGCCGCGCAGCCGCTCGCGAGCAGCAGCGCCAGACCGAGCAGACCGAGCCGGGGCAGACGCGGGCAAGTAACACGCTCGAGCACAGGGAGCCTCCAGGAAGTGGTCGGGTCAGTTCCTCGCCTGCGCCGTCCCGTGGGCAAAGCCCGGCAGACGTTCGCCACGCAGGAAGAGGAACAGGATGGGCCCCAGATAGGCCCAGTAGACAACCGCCTCGCCGATGGTGGGAGAGGCGGAGTAGCCGAACAGCCCGCGGAGCACTGCCCCGAGCGGGCTGGTCTCGCGCAGGATGCCGCTCGTGTCGTACGCCGGCTCCAGCAGCGCGTTCCACAGCCCGGCTTCGTGTAGCTCGTGTAGCGCGGTCGCGAGCAGCCCGGCGCTAACGAAGATGAGGAACAGGCCCGTCCAGCGGAAGAAGCGCGCCAGGTCCAGCCGCCCCCCACGATAGAGTCCGACCCCGAAGGCCACCGCCAGCGCCAGTCCAAGCGCCGCTCCCAGCGGGGCCTCGATCCCTCGGCTCTGCTGGAAGACGGCAAGCAGAAACAGGACGCTTTCCAGCCCCTCGCGGGAGACGGCCAGGAACGCCGTGCCGACCAGCGCCAAGCTCCACGTCTGCCCGGCGCTCGCTGCCCGCTCCACCCGGCCCTGGAGTTCACGCTGCAGCGTGCGGCCGGCGTGGCACATCCAGAACAGCATCCAGGTCAGCACCCCCGCTGCGGTCGCCGGGACCACGGCTTCGAAGAGTTCCTGCACCCGGGTCGGTAGCTCGGCGCTGAGCCAGGTCAGGGTCAGCCCGAGCACAAGGCAGAGGGCAACTGCGGCGAGAACGCCGGCCCAGACCGCCGGGAGCAGCGCCTCGCGCCCGGTCCGCTTCAGATAGGCAGCCACGATGGCGACGATCAGCGCCGCCTCGATCCCCTCGCGCAGCATGATCACCAGTGGAGCAACCATCGATCCCTCAGCAGCCAGCAGGTGTGTCGGGGCATGACTCGCCCCGCTCGAGCGCCTCGATCAGTCGGGCCAGGGCCGGCGCCAGCGACGGCTCCGCCTCTGGCCGATCGGAAGCAACCAGAGCGCCAGGAGCGAGGAGCGGCAGGCGCAGCCAGGCGTGGAGCGCCAGCGCCAGTCCCGGGGTGAGCGCCACGTCCACGCAGCCGGTGGACATCTGGACGCGGGCGCTGGCGGTGGCCAGCCCGGGCCCGGCCGCGATCAGGTGCACGGACAGCGGGTGGGCACCCAGCGCCTCGATCGCCCGCAGAGCGAAGTCCAGCGCCTGGCTGCGAACGGTCGGCTGGCCCCTGAGTTCGTGGGCGAGCAGGTGCGCCTCGGAGCTGGCCAGGGAGAGGGACAGCGACGGGGCACCCGGCCTGGCGCGGGGTCGGAGCAGGGCACTGGGCGGTCGCGGAGGCGACTCGCCACTCCAGATACCGCGCACCTCTAGCTCCACCAGCCCAGATTCCTGCATCGCCGTGTCCTCCGCGCGCGCCATTAGTCTCTACGAATACTCTAAGTAAGCATATATGAAGGTAATCCTACTGTAAAGGTAGGATTACCGGGCATATCTGGAGAAAGTCTGGAGACGCCAGCGCCGCTGGTGACGCGGTGGCCCTCAGCGCCGCGGCGTGGAGCGAGTGGACGGGCACGAGCCAGCCGACGCGCGAGTGGCTAGGCAGGGGTTCTGCCCGATCCTCCGCTTCGTTCTCGATGGGGATGAGCGCCTACGCCAGGAGCACGAGCCGGGTCACGCGGTCCAGGTGGGCGTCGCGGTCGGCCACCAGCATCAGGTCGCCAGGAGTAATGAAGATGCCGTGGGCGTCGGCGATCACCCCGCTGCCCCAGGAGCGTAGGTACCGCCTTTCGGGGTCGAAGACGACGATCGGCGGGTCGACGCGCTGGTAGACATGGACGTTGTCGCGCGAGTCGACCGCGACGTCGCTCACCCCGCCCAGGCGCATGCCCGCCGGTAGCTCACCCCAGGGGCGCTCGACCGCGTAGCGCCGCTCCCCCAGCGCGACACCAAGCTCTGTCCTGGCGACACTCTCACCTCAGGGCACGGGCGATGGCCCCGAGGCGTTCAGGCCACAGGGACGATGCCGGGCAGCAACGCGGAGCACGGGCTGGGGGCGACGTGCTGCCCACCCTTGTACACCGCCCAGACGTCCGCCATCTGGCGGATGTCTTTGAGCGGGTCGCCGCGCACCACCAGCAGGTCCGCCTCCTTGCCGGGCTCCAGGGTGCCGACGATCTGGCCCACCCCGCAGCAGTCGGCGGCGAGGCGCGTTGCCGCTTCGATCGCTTGCAGTGGGGTCAGCCCACCCTGTACCGCCAGTTCCAGGCCGTAGTGCATCCGTCCGAACTCACAGTCGAAGGGGCCGGCGTCGCTGCTGACCACCAGCCGCGGGCGCATCCCATCTTCGAGCAGCCGCTGGAAGATCCCGAGCTTCATCTCATAGTAGTGCTCCAGCGCATCGCGCCGGCGCTGCTCCTCGGCCGTCAGCCGCTCGCCCTGCTCCTGCTTGGTCCGCAGCTCTACCAGCGAGTCGTAGCCTCCTGCCTGGAAGGTAAAGCTGACGAACAGCCCGGCCTGGAGCAGCCGCTCGGTGACGTGCGGGTCGTACTGCATCACGCCGCTGGAGGCGACCCCGCCACCGTATTCCACCACCTCGCCTGGCACCAGGAACTCGGCGTGCTCGATGCAGTCCAGCCCGGCCTCGACCGCGTTGATCATCGACTGCTTGGCGCGACAGTGGGCGGTGGTGAGCCGGCCGAGCGCGTGGGCTGCCTCGACGGCCACCCGCAGCTCCTCGGCATCGTAAGAGGCATAGTAGGGGATGTTACCGGCGGTGGCGCCGCCGGAGGCCATGATCTTGATGTGGTCCGCCCCTTCGGCCACTAGCTGCCGTACCGCTGCCCGGATCGCCACCGCGCCATCCGCTACCCCGTTGCACCAGTAGAAGTGCCCGTAGCTATGGGTGACCGGCCGGCCGCTCAGCAGCAGCCGCGGCCCGATGAAGTAGCCGCGGTTGATCGCCTCGCGCACGATGAAGGTGACCCGATTGCGCCCCCCGTTGTCACGCAGCGTGGTGACACCGCAGGCGAGGTGGCGCTGCATGTTGCGCACCGAGACGAGCGCCATCATCTCATCCGGGTCCAGCACCATCTGCTCATAGGTGCGGCGGTCGGCCGCCAGCGTCAGATGGGCGTGAGCATCCACCAGCCCCGGCAGCAACGTGCCGTTCGGGAACTCCTGCACCCCCTCTGGCGGCAGCTCGGCGGCCAGGTCGGACGCCGGGCCGACCGCAGCGATGCGCGAGCCCTCCACGACCACAACCCCGTCCTGAATCACACCACGCTCGCCGGCGGTCACGACCTGCGCGGCGCGCAGGTAGCGCCGCGCGCTGGCAGCGCTGCCCGATCCATTCATCCCGCTCCGTCTCCTCCCCACAAACAGACAAACAGGCGAATCAGGCCGCGACAAGGTCGACCACCCTGTTCCGCGCTGCCAGCGCCTGCGCCGCTAGGAGCGTCCTAGCATCGTCGTATTTCCGCCCCTGACATCACTGCTGCTGCGACTGGCGCTACGTGGCTGGCCGGCCGCGGCGCAGCGCTCGCCCGGCCAGGACGCCGGTGTGCCGCCCCTGCTCCACCACGACCCGGCCGTTCACAATGACATACTCGATCCCGACCGGGAACTGCTTCGGGTTCTGCCTGGTCGCCAGCGCCTGCACCCGCCTCGGGTCGAACACCACCACGTCCGCCTTGAAGCCGTCGCGCAGGACGCCGCGATCCGGAAGTCCCAGCCGCTGGGCCGGGAAGGAGGTCATCTTGCGGATCGCCTCGGGCAGCGACAGATAGCGCTCCTGGCGGCTGTACTCGGCCAGCATGATCGGGAAACAGCCATAGGTGCGCGGACTGGGGAAGTCGCCAATCAGCAGCGCGTCGCTGCCCACCATCGACAGCGGGTGGGCGACGAACTTCGGCAGCGTCAGCCCGTTGACGCCGGCCCCGACGTACGAGACCTGCAGGTCTTCGTCCAGCAGCAGGTCACAGATCGTATCCACTACGTCCTTGCCCATTAGCTCCGCCACCTCGGCGACGGAGCGCCCCTCATAGCGGTGGTTGTGCGGACGCTTGAAGTAGGTCAGCCACATCTCCTGCCAGGAGAGCGCCCGCGGGGCAATCTCCTGGCGCAACCGCTGGCGCGCTTCCGGAGAAGCCAGCACCTGGCGCAGTCGCTCGGGGCCGCCGTCGTGGGTCCAGTCGGGCAGGACGATCAGCAGGCGGGTGCTGCCGTAGATGTAGGGATAGCTGTCGAAGGTAACGTCCAGCCCCTCCTTGTCCCGCGCATCCTCCACCAGCGCCAGCAGCCGCTCTGCCCCGCCCCGAGTGGTGATAGCCGACTGGTAGAAGTGGGTGATGTGGGTGGCGATTCCGCTGCGCCGACCGATCTCGATCGCCTCCATGAAGGGGTCGAGGTACATGTCGCCCAGGCGGTAGCGGACGTGGGTGTGGTAGATGCCGCCCAGGCGGGCCGCCTCTTTCGAGAGCTCCACCAGCTCGTTGGTATCGGCGTAGTCGCCGGGCGGGTAGTCCAGCCCGGTCGACATCCCCCAGGCCCCCTCCTCCATCGCCTCGCGCAGCACCGCCTTCATGTTCGCCAGGTCCTGGCTACTCGCCGGCCGGTTCTCCCAGCCGATGGTGGCGATGCGGATCGGGGAGTTGCCCAGGATGTAACAGATGTTTACCGCCACCTGCTCGTCGAACAGTGCCAGGTACTCGGCCACCGTGCTCCAGCGCTGCCGCAGCACGGGCCGGCCGTCCAGCCCCGAGTTCAGGTCGATGAAGCGCTGAAGGTCTTCCTGCGTCCGGAAAGGGGCGTAGGAGCAGCCGTCGATGCCAATCAGCTCCGTGGTCACGCCCTGCCGCACCTTCGGCTCGTGGCGCGGCTCGGCCAGGATCATCAGCCCCGAATGCGCGTGCATGTCGATGAAGCCGGGACAGACGACCATGCCGCTGGCGTCGATCGTCCGCCTCGCCTCTACTGCGGAGACGTCGCCGCGCAGGATGCGGACGGTCTCGCCCTCGATCCCGACCGCGCCGTAGAACCCCGGGTTACCCGTCCCGTCGATGATGAGCCCGCCCGTAATCACGAGGTCGAACATGGCATTCTCCACTGCTAGATGCTGAAGCGCTGGCGAGGCACGAAGCGGCCGCTGCCGGGCTGCCCCACGTGCTGGCGCTGCTCTACAATGACCTGCCCGCGCAGGATGACCGTCTGCGGCGCGCCGCGGATCGTCATCCCCTCGTACAGGGTGTAATCCACGTTGTGGTGCAGCGCGGACTGGGTGACCCGCAGCTCGAGGTCCGGGTCCCAGATCACCAGATCGGCGTCGCTACCCACCGCGATGGTCCCTTTCCGGGGGTACAGTCCGAAGATGCGGGCCGGGGCGGTAGCAACTAGCTCGACGAAGCGGTTCAGCGTGAGCCGCCCGTCGTTAACCCCCTGGTAGGTGAGCATCAGCCGCTCCTCGATCCCGGGCGCGCCGTTGGGGATTCTGGTGAAGTCGCCCAGCCCCAGGTCCTTCTGCCCCGTGAACTTGAATGGGCAGTGGTCGGACGCCACCGCCTGAAGCGCGCCGCTGGCGATCGCGCGCCACATCAGGGGCGGCTGGTGCTTCTGGCGCGGCGGCGGGGTGTACACCCACTTTGCCCCCTCGAACCCGGGCCGGTCCAGGTCCTCCTCGCTGAAGTAGAGGTAGTGGGTGCAGGTCTCGCCCAGCACCCGGACGCCGCGGGCCCGGGCCCGCGCGATCTCCTCGACCGCCTCGGCGCAACTGACATGGACGCAGTAGACCGGAGCGCCGATCACCTCGGCCAGCGCTGCCGCCCGCGCGGTCGCCTCCGCCTCCACCCGTGGCGGACGGCTGGTGGCGTGGTACTTCGGCTCGGTCTTTCCCTCGGCCAGCAGCCGCTGCTGTAGCAGGTCGGCAGCGTCGCCGTTCTCGGCGTGGACCATCACCAGCACGCCATTGCGACTGGCCCGGTCCAGCGTCCTGGCCAGGGTGCGGTCGTCCACCATGAGCGAGCCGCGGTAGGCCATGAACAGTTTGATGCTGGTAACGCCCTGGTCTGGCAGCGTGTCGATTTCTGCCGCCACCTGATCGGTTAGGTCTGCGATCATGGAGTGGAAGCTGTAGTCCACCACGGCCTTCCCCTCGGCGCGGTGGTGATAATGGTCCAGAATCTCGCGTAGCCCCTTGCCCTTCTCCTGAAAACAGAAGTTGACGATGGTCGTGGTGCCGCCACAGGCGGCGGCGATCGTCCCGGTCAGGTAGTCGTCTGCCGTCACCGTGCCCTGCCCGGGGCTATCCAGGTGGGTGTGTGGGTCCACCCCACCGGGGAGCACGTACTTCCCAGCGGCGTCGATCACCCGTGTACCGGAGCCGGGCTCGAGCGCCTGGGCAATCTGGACGATCTTCTCCCCGCGCACCCCCACATCCGCAGAGAAGGTGTCGCTCGCAGTCACGACGGTCCCGTGCTTGACGATCAGGTCCATGCGATGCCTCTCTTTCTGGCTCAAAGCGCCTGCAGACTGCGTAGTGCTCAAAGACCCTCTTGCAGCCCTGGTCTTCGTTTCCGTCGGACCTCGCACGCTGGAGCACGGCCCCTACCGAAAAGAACAGGAGAGCAGGGCGACTATGCCAAGGGTAGAGCAGGCGATCGAGCAACGCCCACTGTGGCCGTCCTATGGGTGACGCTCACGCGTCGACCAGCAGGCCGTTCTCCAGCAGGTCGGTCTAGAGAGGCAGTCCCAGCGCAGGGTTCACTGGTGGATCTCCACCCGCAGTTCCACGGCGATCGTGGCGGCCGCGCCTCCAGGCGGGATCTTCCCAGCGTTCACGGGCCGGTCTGCTTCCAGCGGAACAGGCGCCGCTCTAGAGCGACGAGCAGGTAGTTCGAGCTGGTGCCCAGGGCGCCAATGACGACTGCCCCGAGCATCATGTTATCCACCTGGAACCAGGTGCGCGAGAAGTTGATCCGGTACCCGAGGCCAGCGTCGGCGGCGATGAACTCGGCCGCCACGATCACGAAGAAGGCAACCGAGAGGCCGAGCCGGAGCCCAACCATCACGTCCGGCAGCGCGCTCGGCAGGATGACGTGGCGGTAGATCTGGAGCCGGTTCAGGCCCAGGCTCTGTCCAGCCCGGATGAGGATCGGGTCGACGTTGCGTACCCCGAGCAGCGTGGTGGTGAAGATAACGAAGAAGCTGCTGTAGCCGATAAAGAAGTACTTCGACGCCTCCCCGACTCCGAACCAGAGAATCATGATCGGCAGCAGCGCAAGCGTTGGGATCGGGCGTAGTGCCTCGACCACCGGATCGACGATGACCTCGATCCAACGAACCCGGGCCACAAGGACGCCGAGCATGATCGCCACCGGCGCACTGACCACGAAGCCCACCACGATGCGCTTCAGGGAAGCGGCGAGGTCTCGCTGCAGGTCGCCCGTCTGTGCCAGGTTCCAGCCGGCGACGACGAGATCAGCCGGCCCGGGGATGAGGCGCGGGTTGTAGAAGTGCAGAACGCCGTTGAGCATCGCGATGAGCTGCCAGAGCACGACGACCGCGAGCAGCGAGAGCGGCTTGAGCGACAGTCCACCGCGCTCCATCTCGAGCGCGGCGATCTCGTCCGGGGCCGGGAGTGTCGTCGGCGCCTCGCGGTCACGAGGCTTTGTTACGAGTGCCATGGCTCCTCCTCATGGCAGCGCGGCGGCGGGCTCGGGCTCTAGATAACGGCTCTCGTAGATGCGCCGCTCCAGGTCCACCACGTCGTGGGCGGAGCGGCTCCGCGGACGGGGAAGGTTGTTGTGGATCACCTGGATCAAACGGCCGGGATTCGCGGCCAGGATAGCGATAGTATCGGCCAGAATGACGGCTTCCTTAATACTGTGGGTCACGAACAGCACCGTCTTACGGGTGGATTCCCAGATGTCGAGCAACTGATCCTGGAGCGCTTCACGTGTCTGGGCATCGAGCGCTCCGAAGGGCTCGTCCATCAGGATGATCTCCGGGTCGTTGGCGAGGGTGCGGGCGATGGCCACCCGCTGCTTCATCCCGCCAGATAGCTCTCTGGGGTACTTGTAGCGGTGCTCCAGCAGGCCCACCATCGCCAGGAAGCGCTCGGCTAGCTCTCGGCGCTCGCGAGCCGGGATTCCTCTGGCCGCCGGTCCGAGCTCAACATTCTCCAGCACGGTATACCAGGGGAACAGCGCGTACTCCTGGAAGACGACACCACGATCCGCGCCGGGGCGGGTAATCGGCTTTCCGTCGATCAGGATGGTGCCGCTGGTTGGCTTGATGAAGCCGGCGGCCATGTTGAGCAACGTCGACTTGCCGCAGCCGCTCGGCCCGAGCAGGCAGACGAAGCTGTTCCGCGGAACGACCAGCGAGAAGTCCTGGACCGCCAGCGTTGGCTTCCCGCCCTTCGCCGTGACGTAGGCTTTGGAGACATGCTCGAAGACCAGCTTGGCGTGGTCCATGGCGGACACCTATCAAGAGCTAGTAGCCAGCCACCTTCACATGCTCCGGCGCGATCTCCTTAAGCAAGCGCAGGTCATAGATATCTTTCGGGTCCATCGACTTCGAGAGGAACTTTTGCTGCAGCAGGAAATTCAGGAATTCAGCCGTGCCATTGACCGCATGCTGGTCGATATCCGCGGAGTAGATGTTCCCCTTCATGATCTCCGCAAGATCGCCTTTGTCCACCTCCAGCGGCTTGCTCAGCACCTCGGCCACCTTCTCACGAGGGTTGGCGTTGATGTAGTCGGTCGCACGCAGAAGTGCGCGCATCAGGGCCTTGACGGTGTTCGGGTTCTTCTGGAGGAAGTCGCCGGCCACGTTCAGCCCTGAGTCCAGGTACAGCCAGTTGACTGGCTTCTCCTGGCCCTCGATGTAGGAGCGGTTGCCGGTGAAGTAGAGTTTGCCACCCAGCTTCTCGCCGGCGAGCAGGTAGGGCTGCCAAACCGCCATCGCGTCGATATCGCCCTTGGCCAGCGCCGGCGCCTGGTCCGGGGGCTGCAGGTTGACGAAGACGATCTTGTTGTAGTCGACGCCGTATTGTTTCGCCATGTTGGCGATGGCCAGTTGCACCCCTGAGCCGGCGGCCATGCCGACCTTCTTGCCCTCGAGATCCTTGGGGGAGCTGAGCTGCGTGTTTGGCCCGATGATAAAGCCCTGGTTTCCAGAGATATCGGCCGTCCGCATGACGTAGTGCATATCCACGCCCTTGTCCTTCAGCAGGGCGGCGACAACCGCGCTCTCGCCATACGCTTTGACCTGGCCGGAGGCGGCGAGGCTCTGCATGTCCGTGCCGCTCACGATCCACTTGATCGTGACGTCAACACCTTCGTCCTTGAAGTAGCCCAGCTCGCTGGCCAGCGCGATCTGCGCCGCCTCCTGTGGATCGCGGACAGCCCAGATCTCAATCTGGGTCACCTCAGGCGGCGCCTTCGCGGCCGCGACCGTGGGAGCGGCTGCTGGTGCCTGGGTGGGAGCAGCTCCCGGCGCCTTCGTGGGAGCGGCAGGCGGCGGACTCGTCGGAGCAGCAGCCGGAGCCTGCGTGGGAGCCGCGGCCGCCGGTGCTGTGGTAGGCGCGGCCGCTGGAGCTGTAGCAGGCGCAGTAGTGGGTGCCGCGGCCGGAGCACCGCCTCCACCACCAGCGCACGCGGCAAGGATGAGACCGATCGCAACAGCCAGAGCAACGATCCTGACTGACGCCAGCGAAAGGCGTGGGCCGCTAGCAGGCATCGCAGCCTCCCTATCCTACGAGGTGGCACCCCTACCCATAGCTTCGTTCGCCTACGCGTGGACGCCGGACGCTCCAGATGTCACCATGATAGGGTCTCTCCAGTTGACCCGCAATACAGCCACCCAGCGAGTAGCCACTCTGAACGATGCGAGGCGCGCATGATCATCGACGCACATGCCCATGTTGACGAGGCCGTGGCGCTGGGCTGGATCGACCCGCCCGAGACGCTTATTGCACTGATGGACGAGGCCGGGATCGACCAGGCGGTGGTCATGACCTACACGGAGCTGCCCGGCATCAACCCCGCCGCGCTCGACTACCTGGCCGCGCAGGTTGCCCGCTACCCGGATCGGCTGATCGGCTTCGTACGCCTGCACCCCTGGTACGCCGACGAGGCGCGGGAGCTGCTCGACCGGGCCATCAGAATCCACCGCATGAAAGGCCTGAAGCTGCACCCGGTGGGGAATCTCTCCCATCCCGGCTCAGAGGCCACTCTGCGCCTCATTCGGCAGGCGGCCCAGTACCATGCCCCGGTGCTGTTCCACTGCGGGGATGAGCCGCTGACCACGCCGTTGCAGATCGCCCAGGCGGCGGCGAACGTGCCGGAGGCCAACATTATCCTTGGCCACATGGGCGGCTACTTCCACGTCGAGGAGGCGATCGAGGCCGCCGCCCGATTCCCGAATCTCTTCCTGGAGACGTCGGCCATGCCCTATCCCGCCATGATCCGGCGGGCAATTGACGTGGTGGGGCCCGAGCGGGTGCTGTTCGCCACGGACGGTCCCGGCTGCTGGCCCCGCCTCGAGCTGCGGAAGGTTGCGCTGGCCGGCCTCAGCGCTGCCGAGCAGGAGCTTGTGCTGCATGGAAATATCGCGCGGCTGCTGGCCGGGGTGCGCCACGGGAGCTGACGATGATTATCGACGTCTTCACCCTGCTGGGCGAGTCGATTCAGGGCTACTCGCAGAGTGAGGAGGCGCTGCTCTCCCTGATGGATGAAGCCGGTGTTGACCGGGCGGTCATCTGCCCGGCGAAGCCCCGCGGCTACCATCTCGGGCCAGCGAACGACCGCGTCGCCGCGGCGGCGCAGCGCTCTGATCGGCTGATCGGATTCGCCCGCGTGGACCCGCGCCTGGGCGACGAAGCGGTGCGGGAGCTCGACCGGGCAGTCGCCGAGCTGGGGCTGCGAGGACTGTTCCTGCACCCCTGGGAGGAGACGTTCCGGATCAACAGCCCGCTCGTGGACCCGGTGGTCGCGCGAGCGGCCGAGCTTGGACTGCCGCTGCTGGTAGCGACTGGCTACCCGTGGCTGTCGGAGGCGCCACAGGTCGGCGATCTGGCGCGTCGTTTCCCCTCGCTCCAGATCATCATGAGCCATGGCGGCCAGATCAACATCAGCGGACTCGGCCAGTTCGACGCCTGGCTCGTGCTCCAGCAACACCCCAACGTTTGCATCGAAACGTCCGGGGTCTACCGCCAGGACTTCATCGAAGAAGCAGCGCAGGCGTTTGGGCCTGAGCGGGTGCTGTTCGGGAGCAGCACCCCCCGCATGGATATGCGGCTCGAAGTTGAGCGCGTCCGCTGGGCCAAGCTGCCGGACGAGGCGCGGGCGCTCATGCTTGGAGGAAACGCTGCGAGGATTCTGCGCCTGGCAAGCGACCGCTAGCCTGGAGGCGGGGCGGGCTCCGCGAGAGGCCATCCCCGGGCGGTGAGCGTCTTGTTGGCGAAGGGCCGGGCCAGGTCGATCGGCAGCAGCGGGCTCTGCTTATAGCCGCCCAACGGACCCGAACCAGGGGCTCGGCGACACTCACGTCGCCAGCGCCGCGGGCGCAAGGCGAGGAGCGAGGATGAGCGGATATTACCTGCTTGGGGGCCAGGTCGCGGTCGTCACCGGAGCGGCGCGCGGGATCGGCAGCGCGATCGCGCGTCGCTTCGCGGAAGAGGGGGCACGGGTGGTGCTGGGCGACGTGGACCTGGCAGGGGCAGAGGCGGTCGCGACGGAGATTGTCGAACGGGGCGGCGACGCTGTCGCCTGCCACCTGGACGTGACGGACCAGGCAGCAATCGAGCGGGCGCTGGCGCTCTGTCTCACCTGTTTCGGGCAGGTGGACGTGCTGGTGGCCAACGCCGGGATCCTCTACAACGCACCGTTCCTCGAGACGCCGCGAGAGGCCTGGGACCGCCTGATCGCGGTGAACCTGACCGGCGTCTTCCTCTGCATGCAGGTCTTTGGCCGCCACCTGGTCCAGGCGGGGCGCGGCGGGCGGATCATTGTCACCGCCTCGACCGCCGGAAAGCGCGGCTCGCGCTTCCATGGTGCCTACTGCGCCACCAAGTTCGGGGTCATCGGGCTGCTCCAATCGCTGGCGGCCGAGCTCACCCCGCACGGCATTCTGGTCAACGGCGTCTGCCCCGGCAACGTGGAGACGCCGATGGGGGAGCAGCTCGTCGCGTCCTACACGCGCCTGCTGGGAGTGGACGAGGCGACGGCTCGGCGGGAGCTGCTGGCGGAGTCCAAGATTCCGCGCCCGGCCCGGCCGGAGGAGGTGGCAGACGCCTTTGTCTACCTGGCCTCGCCGCTGGCCAGCTACGTCACCGGCGCCACCCTGCACGTCGATGGCGGAATGGTGATGCGTTAGCCGGGCCTGGCGGCGCGGCGAGCCTGCCCCATCCAGCGCGCCCACGTGGTTGCACGCGCCGAGTTGATCGAGGCGCGCTGGCCCCAGGACGCGCCGGGCTGCGCGGCACACGCGCTCGAAGTGAGGGTCCGTCGTCCGCGGCGGGGCGGCCTGAGCTCAAGCGGCCACGACCAAGACCACTCCACCAACGGTCAAGAGCGTGCCCAGGAGCACCCACCGCGTCGCCTGCTCACCCAGGAGCAGCAACGAGAGCGGGACAGCGTACAGTGGCGAGGTGGCCGCCAGGGTCGCGGCGCGCGCGGCGCCGGCCTGGTGGACAGCGAGGCTGAAGAAGAACGTCGCCGCGCTCGTGAACGTCCCGGCCAGCAGCGCTGCCCAGAGTCGTGGCCAGACCACCTGCCCGCCAGGGAGCCAGCGCCGGCCCGGCCAGGCGATCAGCCAGACCAGCGGGACTCCGGCCACGATCCGGATCACCGTGGCCGTGCCAACGTCCACCTGCTCCAGTCCTGCCCGCAGCGCGTTCGCGTTGAACGCCCAGGCCAGGGAGGCGCCTATTGCCATCCCGATCCCGATGCGATTGGACCTCGAATCTGCCTTCGGGAGCACCAGGCGACCCCTGCTGGGCATGGTCACCAGGTACAGGCCGAGGGGGATCAAGACGAGGCCGGCCAGCAACCCGGGGGTAACGGGCTCGCCGAAGAGGAGCACGGCGAGGATCGTCGCCAGGAGCGGCTCGCTCATCGACACGGGCATCGCTCGCGCCACCCCGATCCGCTGCAACGCGAGGAAGTACAGGTTGTCGCCGATCCCGATGCTGAACAGCGTCGCGACGAGCAGCAGCGCCACCCCTCGCCAGGGGTACGCGCCGAAGGTAGCCGCGTGCAGGCCAAGCCAGTCCAGCGCGACGAACACTAGCAGGGCATAGACCGCGGCCGTTGTGGCGGAGATCGCATTCAGCGCCAGGACGTTCGCGCGCCGCGCCTCATGCCGCACCAGCAGCGTGGTCGTGGCCCAGCTCGCCGCGCAGGCGAGGCCAGCCAGCTCCCCAACGCCTACCATGCCCGCATCACCTGGCCCGCCCAGCCACCCGGTGTGGCCCGGGCGTGTGGGCCGCGGTCGAGCATTCGACCACCCCCACCTCTGCCAGCGTCTGCAAGAGATCGAGGCTCTCGATCCCGTCCATCTCCACCCTGGTCGTGGTCAACCACGCTGGACAAGGAGCAAGCATTGTCCTCGATCCGATGCCCCGGTACAATGATGCTCCCATCTCTGCCATCCCGGACTGGGGCTTGCCCGCTGCCTCAGGTGCTCTCAGTCGCGGCGTCTTCGGCCACAGGGTAGCCCACCGTCCAGCACTCGGCTCGGGCTCCGCGCCGGCAGAGTCGACGGAAGGACGGCCGAGTGATGAAAGCCCTTGGGGAGGGGAGCGACGATGCCGAGCAGGAGTAACGGGCTCCTGATCACCGGGGCCACCCTGATCGACGGGACCGGAGCCGCTCCGGTCCCCGATGCCGCCGTTCTGATCGAGGGCGAGCGCATCGCCTACGCTGGTCCCGCCGCCGGCCTCGGCGCGCAGGCGGCGCGTGTGATCGACGCCCGCGGCAAGACGATCGTCCCCGCGCTGATCGACGCGCACAACCACTCGACCTTCGACTCGGACATGCGGGTGTACCTCAAGAACGGGGTCACCACGATCCGCTTCGCTGGGCTGAACCAGGACGCCGTCGTCGCGTTGCGGGAACGGGTTGAGCGCGGCGAGATCCCCGGCCCGCGCATCCTGTCGTGCGGGCCGATGCTCGATGGCTTCCCACCCTCTTATCCCCACTGGGCAGCGCCTGTCCGCACGCCTGAGGAGGCGGCCGCGACCGCGCGGCGGCTGCTCGTGGAGGACCAGGTCGACGCGCTGCTGGTCGTCCAGCAGATCACGCCGGAGCTCTTGCGCCCGATCGTCGCGGTCGCCCACGAGTACGGTCGGCCCGTGGTCGGACAGATCTGGTTCACCGATGCCCGCCAGGCGGCCGAGATCGGGATCGACGAGCTGGATAATACCTCGCGCATCTTCGCCAGCCGCGCCTACCCGCCCGAGCGGCTCACCTCCTACCGTACCGTCCCCGAGCGGCTGGCGCTGTTCTCGCGGGGCTGGGAGACGATCGACTGGGAGCTGACCCGGCCGCTGATGGAGGCGATGGTCGCCCATGGAGTCTCCTACTGCCCCACTGTAGTCGTCCACCAGCACCAAGCCGGGATCGGCCTGGCGGAGCTGGAGGCCGATCCGGACTTTCGGACCATGTATGGGGAGGCGGAACACCGAGTGGGCCCCCAGTTCCTCGACTACGTCCAGGGCACCTGGACCGAGGAGGACCACCGCCTGATGGGCGTGGCCGCGGAGCTACGGATCGAGTGGATGCGCCGCTTCCACGAGCTGGGGGGGCGGCTCATCGTCGGCGCCGACATGCAGTTCGGCGGGATCATGGTGCACAAGGAGCTGCAGAACCTGCGGGCGGCCGGCCTGTCGCCGCTGGAGGTCATCCGCGCCGCGACCCGCGACACCGCGGAGGAGCTGGGCCTGGGCGACCACCTCGGCACGGTCGAAGCCGGCAAGCTGGCTGACCTGCTGGTGCTCAACCGCGACCCGCTCCAGGACCTCGGAGCAATGCGTGACATCGCCTCCGTGCTGAAGGCAGGCGAGATCGTTCGGGTGTAAGGGCACAGGCGTCAGGCGGAGGCACGCGCCCGCCGCGCAGGCGGGTCCTGCGAGGGCCTGCCGCCTCATACCCGCCACATGGTGGCGACCGAGGCTCAAAAGACGATCTTACCGGGGAGCCCGGCGAGCGCGTTCCCGAGCACGCGGCGGCGCGCCATCTGCCAGGCCACGCGCAGCGCCGTCTTCGCGGCAGGCGCTCAGCTCCCCGCGAGCCAGGACACCGCCTGGCGCCAGAAGCGGCGGTAATGCTCCCAGCTCAGATATTCGGGCGGTCCCCAGTGCGGCGCACAGTCCGACGCATAGGCGAGCGCCCGGCCGGCGCCATGGCCCCCTACGACCAGGAAGGGATCGTCGCCGATGGTCGCCAGCACCTGGGCGCCGGGCTTGGCCTCGAAGCGGTTGTAGCCAAGCATCCGTGGCCACTCGCCCGAAATGCCGGCCAGGATCGGGTGGCTGGACGTGCGCACCACTGGCCGGATGCCCTCGGGAGTCTCGACCCGGTCGTCGTACGTCGCGATTGTCACCGGCAGGAGCTCCTCGATCGCGGTGCCGTGGTAGCGCGCCTGGTTGCTGAACCCGGCGAAGGACATCCAGCCGCCGATCATCGCGAAACCGCCGCCGCGGGCGACGTATTGCTCGACCGAGCGCAAGCGGTTCGGGCGGATCTTCGATTGCAGCGTCTCCGGATGCAGCAGCAGTGTATCAGCGCCCACGTCGCTGAACACGATCACGTCGTACTCGCTCATCTGCTCGGGGGTATCAGGGAACCGGGCCGGGACTTCGTGGTTGCGGATGTAGGTCACGTCGGCATGGCCCTGCAACGCCTCGAGCAGCGGCGTCCCGCCCTCCTCGTACGCGCTGGTGACATACGACGTAAACCCCTTCTGGTGCAGCCCCAGGCTCGCCCACGATTCGCCAACCACGAGCACGCGCATGATGTCCCTCCAAGATCGTCCCACGGACGTTTCAGGAGCGTAATCGGGTGCTCTACTCCGCGCAAGACCGCCGCTCCCCGGCGAGGCGCGCCAAAGCGACGCGGGCCGCACCTTCCCTGGAGCGCCACTCCGTCTGTGAGCGTCTGGAGGATGCCGAGGCTGCTGGCAACGCTACGGAGAGGAATACTGCTGGGCCGGGTGAGGTGAACGACGGGCCGGTGAATCGACACCTTGGGCGGAAAGCGCTCGCCGTGAGCGGCATCGCCGTGAAGCGACGTGGGCCACCTCGCGGCGCCGCCTGCCGGCTGGTGGGCAGCCGCGACGCTGGCCGGTGGCACATCGCCTGCCTTTCCGCCACAGGGTGTGCCATGCCAGCCTGTCTTCCACAGGCGCGGCGGAGCCTAACGCTCCGCTCCCTCCGCGGTATGGCACGGGCGAGCGCTGGCTCTGGAGCAGCGACGAGGTACCTCGCAATAGTGGCGCGGTGGTGTGCGAGGCGCGTGCCACGGTGGGGCCGACCGCGCAGCGCGCCGCCGGGTGGCGACGCGGCTGCCGGGGTGATAGCCTCCTGCCGCCAGCCAGGCCGGCCCCGGCTGGACGTTCTGCGGGCTGCAAGGCGAGGCGGCGGTACGGGGCAAGCCTACCCCGTCCTGGCTCTCCGCACCACTAAGGAGGCTGACCGCGTGCACCAGGCGATCCCCTTTCGCATCGCCCTCGCCAATCTCCGCTTCCCGGCCACGCCCGAGGAGTCCATCACGCTCGCCCGGCAGGCCATCGCGCACGCCGCCACCCAGGGAGCGCGGATCATCTGCTTTCCGGAATGCTTCGTCCCCGGCTATCGAGCGCTGGGCAAAGCCGTGCCGCCGCCCGATCCCGCGTTCCTGGAACGCGCCTGGGCCGCCATCGCCGCGACCACCAGGCAGGCCCACCTCACCGTCGTGCTCGGCACGGAGCGCGTGGTTGGCGGCGCGCTCGTAGCGACCGCCCTGGTGATCGCTGAGGATGGATCGATCGCGGGCTTTCAGGACAAGGTCCAGCTCGACCCATCTGAGGAGGGCATCTACACGCCCGGCGCGGGCCGCCGCCTCTTCCAGGCTGGCCCGCTGACATTCGGGATCGCGATCTGCCACGAAGGTTGGCGGTATCCCGAGACCGTGCGCTGGGCGGTTCGGCAGGGAGCCCAGGTGGTGTTTCACCCGCATTTCCATGAAGCGGAGCCCGGGGCGTACCAGCCCACGACCTTCGCCGATCCCGCCAACACCTTTCACGAGAAGGCCGTCCTGTGTCGTGCCGCCGAGAACACCTGCTATTTCGCCACGGTCAATTATGCCAGTCCCGGCTCTCCAACCACGTCGGCGGTGGTCCGGCCAGATGGGACCCTCCTCGGCTACCAGCCCTATGGGCAGGAGGGGCTGCTGCTCGCCGACCTCGACCTCGCCACGGCGACCGGGCTGCTGGCCGCCCGCTGCCGAACAGTGCCCTGAGCGGCTGAGCGCACGATCCCTGGTGGCGCCGGACACACCCGCCAGGCCAGCGGCTCCGCCAGGCCCTGTCGCCAGCCCCCGGGCGGCCGCCTCGGTCCACCACTGCCCTCCCTGCTGCCGCCCCGCGATCGCCACTACCCCGTGAACGCGCCCGCGCACCGCGCGCGGCGTCAATCCCAGGGCAGGGTGTACAGCTTGGTAAAGGTCATCGCCCGCATCGCCTCGATCACCCCTTCCTTCACCCCCAGCCCGCTATCTTTGGTCCCACCGAACGGCGTCAGCTCGGTGCGGTAGCCCGGCACCTCGCGGATGTTGACCGTGCCGCAGCGCAGCTCGCGGATGCAGCGGTTGATCGCCCGCAGGTCGTTGGTCACCACTCCGCTGGAGAGGCCATACTCGGTGGCGTTAGCCAGGCGGATGGCGGCATCGAGGTCCGGGACGCGCAGAATCGGGGCGTAGGGGCCGAACGTCTCGCAGGCGACCAGTTCGGACTCGGGGCGGACGTGGTCGAGCACGCAGGGGACGATCTGGGCTCCTCGCCGTTCGCCACCATAGAGCAGCTTCGCCCCGTCGGCGATGGCGGCGCGCATCCGCCGCTCGAACTCGATGGCGTCGCGCTCGCGGATCACAGTCCCAATATCCGTCTCGGGGTCCAGCGGGTCGCCCACCTTCAGCGTGGCGGCCGACTCGGCAAGCTTGCTGGCGAAGGCGTCGGCGACCGGCTCCTCGACAATGATCCGCTTGACCGCGGTGCAGCGCTGGCCGCTGTTCTTGAAGGCGCCGTAGGTGGCCAGACGCACCGCCTCGTCCAGGTCAGCGTCCCGCAGGACAAGCAGCGGATCATTGCCGCCCAGCTCCAGAATCGCCCGCTTGTAGCCCATCTCGCGGGCGATGCGCTTGCCGATCTCGGTCCCGCCGGTCAGGCTCACCAGCTCCACGTCCGGGTGCGTCCAGAGGATCGGGCCCACCTCGTCCGCCTCGCCGGTGACCATCGTGACCATGCCATCCGGCAGGCCGACCTCGCGCATGATCCGAGCGAGCATCAGCGCCGACAGCGGGGTGCGCGAGGAGGGTTTGAGCACCATGGTGTTGTTGGTGGCGATGGAGGGGGCCACCTTGTGGGCGACCTGGTTCAGCGGGTGGTTGAACGGGGTGATGGCGGTGACGAGGCGCAGCGGCTCGCGCAGGGTGTAGGCACGACGCTTCTTGCCGTTGGCCGAGGTGTCGCAGGCGAACACCTGGCCGTCGTCGCGCAGCGCCTCCATCGCGGCGAAGCGGAACACGTCCTGCGCCCGGCGCAGCTCATAGCGGGTGTCCTTCAGGCACAGGCCGGACTCCCAGGTGATAAGGCGGGCGAACGCCTCCTCGTCCTGCTGGAGCCGGTCGGCGATGGCGAACAGGAGCTGGGCGCGCTCATGGCGGGAAAGGTCAAAGCGCAGGTCGCGGGCGTGCTCCAGGGCGCGGACAACATCGGCGCGGGTAAGCTTCGGCGCCGTGCCGATGACCTCGCCGGTGTAGGGGTAGGGGACATCGAAGGAGGCGGGGCCCCAGACCTCCTCGCCGGCGATGAAGGTGGGCAGCTCGTAACGGGGATGGGCAGCGATGGCCATGGCTACAGCACTCCATTCAGCAACAGGTCGTGCAGGTCGCTGTTGCACACCCCGCTGGCGTGCCAGGCCGCGTAGCGGGGGCTGAGCGGATGGCTAACGACGATCGGGACGATCTGCTCGTGACGGCCACCGTGGGAGCGGAGTCCGCTGGCGACAAGCGAGAGGTCGTGCTTGGCGCGGGACTTTCCGAGCGCGGTGCGGGCGTCTGAGGCGACAGATAGGTCGCCGATGCGGTCGGCCGGGTGCTGGTAGATCACCGCCGCCTCGTCACGGACATACACCTCCTCCACCCCATCCAGGGCGGCGAAGGCGTCGCGGGCGCGCACCCGGTCGCGCTCGGGTAGGTGGACCCAGGCAAAGGAGCCGAGCGCGCCATGGTGCACCACGTAGGGATCGGTGATCGGTAGGACGACGTGGTACTCGCGGATACCGACGGATTCCAGGACGTCCTCCAGGTAGTGGACGCGGGGAGAGCCGTCCGGGTTCTGCTTCGGATTCATCCCGTGATCGGCCGTGATCCCGACGACGTAGCCGAGGTCCAGGTATTCGCCAAGCAGCTCGTCGAAGCGACGGTAGAACTGGTCCGCCATTGGCCCTCCCGGCGGCTGCTTGTGCTGGACGTAGTCGGTGAGCGAGACGTACAGCAGATCCAGCGGGCCGACGGCGCGAGAGACGGCCAGGCCGATCTCCAGCGCGTAGTGGCTCATGTCCCACTCGTAGGGGCCGGGGTTCTTGCGGCCGACCAGCCCAACCAGGTCGTCGATGCCGAGCTGCGGCAGCGGGAACTGGTGCGCCTTCTCGGCGCTGGTAGAGGGCACTGCGCCATCAGCGAGCAGCCGGCGCAACTTGTCCTTGGCAGTGACGCAGAGCACCCGACAGCCGGCACGCTGTAGCTCGGCGTGGATCGTTGGGGCACGCAGGAAGGAGGGATCGACGAGCTGCACCTCCTCGCCGGAAGGGTCCAGGTAGTGGTTGCCCGGGACGCCGTGGACGACAGGCGGGGCGCCGGTGACGATGGAGAGGTTGTTCGGGTTGGTGAGCGAGGGCATCTGGCTCCTCCCGCGGTGGTAGGCCCCACCGCGGGCCAGCATCGTATGCAGGCGTGGCATCAGCCCCCGCGCCAGCGCATCGTCCAGGTACTCCGGAGCGCAGCCGTCGATGGTGATGGCGAGCGTGGGCCGCTGGGGCAGGCGGTAGTCGCGGCCATTGATAGTGATCGTCTCAGTGGGCATCGGCCACACTCCCGGCGGCGCTGGCGACGGAGCGCTGGCTATCGAGCGCTCGCTCCAGCGAGGCGACGAAACCCTGCAGCGCCTCGATCGCCAGGGCCCCCAGGGCGCAGATGCGGAAGGTGGTTTTCGCCGCATCGCCCAGCCCGGCGTAGATCACGTAGCCGTCGGCCTTCACCGCGTCGTGCAGCGGCTCGTAGGCGACCCCGGGCGGGAGGCGCAGGCTGCGGACGGAGCCGGAGCGGTGCTCCGGGGGTACCTGCACCTCCAGCCCGAGGCGGGCGAATTCGCGGTCCAGGTAGGCCATACGGGCCCGGTAGTACGCCTTGCGGTGCTCCAGCCCTTCGTCGAACAGCTCGTCCAGCGCCGCCTCCAGACCATAGAGCGCCGGGATGGCCGGGGTGAAGGGGACGGAGCGCTTCGCCTGCGCCGTGAGATAGTTGGCGAGGTCGAAGTAGAGCGAGCGGGGCGGAACCTCCGCAGCGCGCTGCTGCCCGCGCGGGGAGACCAGGACGAATGCTGCCCCGGGCAGGCCGTGCAAGCACTTGTTGGAGGTGGAGGCGACGAAGTCGATCCCGCTCCCGTTCAGCCGCAGCTCCTCGGCGCCAAAGGAGCTGATCGCGTCGACCAGGCAGGGGACGTCGCGCGCCTGGGCGGCGGCGGCGATCTCGTGGACCGGGTTCAACAGGCCCGTCGTCGTCTCGTGATGGATCACCGCAACCGCGTCGATCAGCGGGTCGCGCTCCAGCGCAGCCGCCACAGCGGCCGGGTCGATCGGCACCGTCGGCGGCGCCTGGACGAGCGCAACCTCAATCCCCAGCCGGCGGGCGATCGTCTCGATCCGCTCCCCGTACACGCCGTTGCGGCAGACGAGCAGCGTGCGGCCGGGACGCACCGCAGCCCCGACCATCGCCTCCATCGCCGCGGTGCCACTGCCGGCCAGGAGCACCAGCGCCCAGTCGTTCGCCACCCCGGCCACTCGGAGCAGCTTGGCGCGCACCCGCTCGAAGATCTCGCTGTACTCTGGCTCACGGTGGCACAGGTCGGGCCCGGCGATGGCACGGTGGACGCGGTCGCTGACGACGCTCGGGCCAGGATTGAGGAGGACGCGCTGGCGATGGGCGCGGGTGCTGGCGTAGCGGGCCTGGTCGAGGGTCAGCAGCTCGCTCGGCTCGATGATAACGTCCGGCTGCGCCGGTAGCAGGTGGCGGCGCAGCTCCGGCGCGGTCGGCGCCAGACCCACGATCGCCCCGGCCCCGGCCCGGTGGGCAGCCTCGAGCGTGGCGGCCGAGCCACCGAGAACGCCGAGCTGGCGGACGTCCGAGACGCCCGCGGCCTGGAGGGCAGCGAACAGTCCGAACGGCGCCGGGGCGGCCGGCCCTTTGACCAGCAGGTCGGCCAGGGCGCGCTCGGCCGCGCTGGGCTCCTGGCCCGAAGCGACAACGAGCGCGAAGTGCGCCCCGTCGGCGCGGACACGGGCGGCCCCGGCGGCGAGCGTCACGAGAGTTGCCGGCGACAGGTCGCCGGCAAAGACCGCCCAGAGTGTGACGGCGCGCTCGGTCGCCCAGCGGCGCGCCGTGGCGGCGGAATCGGCGTATGGCATGCGCTACTCCCCCTGTTGTCCCCGTCGGCCTGGCTGGTCGCTGAGCACCGCTGGCCGATCCTGGCGCATGGATGAGCGGGCTCCTGTTCGGTCCAGCCGGCGGACCACGGCTGAGTCTCGGGCGGTGTTGTCGATGGCGAAGGCCACCCGGCTGGCGAGATAGCGGTCCTCCGACCACTCCAGCGGCTCGCCACCGGGCGCAAAGGCGTGGCGCCGCACCCGCAGTAGCGGAGAGCGCGGCGAGACGCGGAGCAAGCGGGCATCGGCGGCGCTGGCGGGGACAGCGTCGATCAGATGGCGCGCGGAGGCAAATACCACCCCCTGCCGCGCCAGCTCCTGGTAGATCGACTGCCGCGCCAGGTCCAGCCGAGCCACTCGCTCGCCCACAGTCGGCGGGAAGGTCGAGCGTTCGATCATCAACGCTTCGTCGTCGGCGAAGCGCACCCGTACCAGGCGGTAGACCGTACTCCCCGGCTCCAGTCCGAGCGCCGCCGCCTCCTCCGCCGTCGCTGGGCCGGGGCCGAACTCGACGACGGCGCCCGAAGGGCGCATCCCCAGCCCTCGCACCCAGCTCGAAAAGCTGAGCAGGTCGCCAAACGGCTGCGTCAGCCGGGGCGAGCAGACCACGGGCGGCCGGCCGCGCGAGCCGGCGACCAGCCCCTCGGCGCGTAAGGCCGCCAACGCCTGGCGCACGGTGCCGCGCGAGACGCCGAAGCGGGCCAGGAGCCGGCCCTCGGACGGCAGCAGCTCGCCGGGCCGCAGCTCGCCGGCGCGGATCTGCCGCCGCAGCTCGTCGGCGATCTGCGCATGGAGCGGCCGAGCGCCGCGATCGAGCACGAGCGGCGCCGTGGCTCGCCCCCGCCCTTGCGCCGGCGCTGCTCCTGTCGGCCACTTGTCCATACAAGTCAGCAGTATAGCGGCCCAGGCGTTTCAGGGGAAGTTGTCTGGACAGCCTCTTGACAGATTGTTATGATGCGCGGCATCACCCCGGCCGGGCGCGACACGACGGGCCTGCCACCCATCCTGCCCTGCTCTGGCCACGCGCTCCCGGGCCGCGGCGCAGTCTCTGTCGTCCACGAGGCCGTATGGACCTGTCATCGCTCATTCAGCTCCAGGACATCGAGCAGATGGGCCGCGTCCTGCTCGCCTTCCTGCTGGGCGGGGCGATCGGCTGGGAGCGCGAGCGCATCCAGCGCCCGGCCGGGCTGCGGACCCACATGCTCGTCTGTGCCGGCTCGGCCTGCTTCGCCATCGTCTCCGCCTACGGCTACGTCGGGCAGGGCACGGTGCGCGACCCGGCCCGCATCGCGGCACAGATCGTCGCCGGGGTGGGCTTCCTGGGCGCCGGGACGATCTGGCGCACCTCCGACACGGTGCGCGGCCTGACCACCGCCGCCAGCATCTGGCTGGTGGCGGCTATCGGGCTGCTGGTCGGCACGGGCATGTACGCGCTGGCTGTCTTTACCACGGTGATGAGCCTGGTCACCCTGCTGGCGCTGCGCCCGGCCCGGCGTCGCGCCCGCCGCTACGGCGAACCGTCGCTGGTGCCCGAGAACGGCGAGGCTGCCGAGGATGAAGAGTAGGGTCGGCGCTGTCCTGGCGTGTCTCTCGCCCTGCCGCCCACTCCGGTAGACTAGGCGCCGCCGACGCGGGCTGGGACAGCGCCCGGGCGACGGCCAGGAGGAGCAGCATGCGGCTGGCGAACAAGGTCTGTCTCATTACTGGGGCTGGGTCGGGCATGGGCCGCGTAGCGGCGGAGCTGTTCGCCCGCGAGGGCGCCCGGGTGGTCGCCGTGGACGTCAACGCTGCCTCGGTCGAGGAGACGGTCGCCGGGGTGCGAGCCGCGGGCGGCGAGGCGGTGGCAGTACGCGCCGATGTGACGCACGAGGACGACTGCCGAGCGATGGTCGAGACAGCGGTGCGGCAGTACGGGAAGCTGGACGTGCTCTACAACAACGCCGGCATCTTCCTGGAGGCGGACCACTCGGTGGTCGATACTCCGCTCGAGGTCTGGGAGCGGGTGCAGGCGGTGAACGTCCGCGGCGTCTACCTCGCCAGCAAGTACGCCATTCCGGCGCTGCTCGACGCTGGCGGCGGCTCGATCATCAACATCGCCTCGTTCGTCGCCCTGGTCGGCTGCACCGTCCCACAGGACTCCTATACCGCCAGTAAGGGCGCAGTGATTGCACTGACGAAGTCGCTGGCGGTGCAGTTCGGGCCACAGGGGATTCGCGCCAACGCGATCTGCCCCGGCCCGATCGAGACCCCGCTGATGACGTCGTGGCTGCTGACCAACCCGGAGGCCAAGGCGGTGCGGCTGGCCCGCATCCCAATGGGACGGTTCGGCAAGCCCGAAGACATCGTCTACCTGGCGCTGTACCTCGCCTCGGACGAATCAAGCTGGACCAACGGCGCGGTGCTGGTGGTGGACGGCGGCATCACCGCGAACTACTTCTAACGGACCGGGCAGGCGACGGGCCGTTACCGCAGCAGGAACGGGCTGAAGTCCGTGGCGCGGTCGAAGGTGTCGATCCCCTCCAGCCGCTTGAGCCAGTTGACGACCAGATACGTCAGCGGGGTGGCAAGCGCTTCGTACGCTGTCTTCAGCGCCCATTGGGTGGCGATCGCCCGGACAATGTCCCCGGGCGGGAAGACGCCGAGGAAAGCGGCGGTGATGAAGATCAGCGAGTCCAGCCCCTGGCCGACCACGGTCGAGCCGATCGTCCGGGTCCAGAGATAGCGGCCGCCGGTGAGCAGCTTCATCCGCGCGAGCACGTAGCTGTTGGCGAATTCGCCCACCAGGTACGCCAGGAACGAGGCCGCTAGCAGCCGAGGGGTGAAGCCGAGGATCGTCTCGTAGGCCGGCTGGTTCTCGGCCCAGAACGGCGCGGCGGGCAGCAGCCCCGCCACCCAGATGGCGACCACCATAACGAGGTTGCAGCAGAACCCGAGCCAGATGACGCGCCGGGCACTGGCATAGCCGTACACCTCGGTGAGCACGTCGCCCAACAGATAGCTGAGCGGAAAGATGATGATCCCAGCCGGGACCAGCAGCCCGGCGACGAGGACCGGCTTGACCGCGATGATGTTGGCCGTCAGGAGCGTGGTGACGAACAGGGCCGGGATGGCGCCACGGACCAGGGTAGTCGTGCCGGGCGCCGCGTCTGACGGGGTGAGCGATGGACGAGCCGTTGGAGTCGACATGCACCTGATGCTACCAGCTTTGCCCAAGTAGCCAGTTGTCGCCACGTTGCGAAACCGGCTGCATTGACAGCCGGGGCATCCTTGTTATACTCAGCGACACCGCGCGACAGGACGGCCACCCCGGCGCTGGCTAGCCGAGCGCCCGGCCCCGGAGCGGGCGCCGAGGAACCGGCAGGCGCCGTCCGCGTGGGCGACGAAAGCCAGTGCATGAAAGACGAGAGGTGCAATACTGTGAAGCGATCCCCTGGCCTCCGTAGTGCTTCGCGGGTACTCACGCTCGGCGTCACCCTGTTCCTAACCGCCGCGTGCTCCTCGGCGCCCGCCACGCCCGCCAGCGCCCCGGCGGCAACGAGCGCCCCGGCCGCCGCGGCCGCTCCAACCAGCGCCCCGGCCGCGGCCGCTCCCACCACCGCTCCGGCTGCGGCGGCGGCCCCCACGAGCGCTCCGGCCGCGGCCTCCAGCGGTGGCGCCGCGGGTCCGACGCTGATCATGGGCTACGACCAGTCCGACGTGAAGACGCTCGATCCCGGGCGCGAGTTCGAGTTCGCCGCCGCGTTCGTCGACCTGAACACCTACGACACACTGGTGGTGCCGAAGGGTCCCGACGACCTGACCACCTTCGTGCCGCACCTGGCCAAGGAGTGGAAGATCTCCCCGGACGGCACGGAGTACACCTTCACCCTGCGGGATGACGTGAAGTTCGCCAGCGGCAACCCCTTCACCGCCGACGATGTGAAGTTCAGCCTGATGCGCTTGAAGAACCTGAAGGGCAACCCGGGCTGGATGGCCGATCCGCTGAAGTCGATCGACGTCATCGATCCGCACACGGTGAAGATGACCTTGAACAACCCCTTCGCCGACTGGCTGGCGGTGCTGGCCGGCCCGAACGCAGCGATCATGGATAGCAAGCTGGTCAAGGAGCACGGCGGCACCGACTCCGACACGGCCGACAAGGACGACAAGGCGGAGGAGTGGCTGAACCAGAACTCCGCCGGCTCCGGCCCGTTCATCCTGACCGGCTGGCAGAAGAACCAGGGCATCACCCTGAAGGCCAACCCTAACTACTGGATGGGCAAGCCGAAGCTGGGCGGCGTGGAGGTCCGCGACATCCCCTCGCCGGCGACCCAGAAGCTCCAGATCCAGAACGGGGACATCGACGTCGCGATCAACCTGACCCCGGACATCGTGGCAACGATGCGGAACGACCCCAACGTGAAGATCATCACCGGCCAGTCGCTCGACAACATGTACATGGGGCTGACCTGCGAGCCGTCGATCGACCCGCACCTAGCCAAGAAGGAGGTGCGCCAGGCGATTCGCTACGCCATCGACTACGACGGCGTGCTGGCGCTGACGGACAACCAGGCGGTGCGCGGCCCAGCCGTCTACTCGATCGGCATACTCGGGCTGACCCAGGCCGACGCTGACCGGCTGAATCCGAAGTACGACCCGCAGAAGGCCAAGGATCTGCTGGCCAAGGCCGGAGAGAGCAACGGCTTCTCCTTCAAGCTCGAGTACGGTACCGGCCCCTCGCCGGTCGGCATCACCTACGAGTCGGTGGCGCAGAAGGTCCAGGCAGACCTGAAGAAGGTCGGCATCGACGTCCAATTGGAGCCGATGGAGTTCCTGACGATGCTGACCAAGTACCGCGCCAAGACCGAGCCGGCGGTGATCTCCTACAACCAGCCGGACTACCTCGGTCCGTCGGACTGGGCCGGCCAGATGGTGCTGCACACCTGGGCCCCGCGCCTGCACTACGACAGCAAGCAGGCCCAGGACCTGACGCACCGGGCGGACGCGGAGCAGGACCCGAAGAAGCGGGCCGAGCTCTACCAGCAGCTCCTGCAGCTCCTGGTGGACGAAGGGCCGTACGTGATGCTGGTGCAGGGCAAGGTGAACGTGGTGACCCGGCCGAACATCCAGGGCTACCAGTACCTGCCGCTCGGCACCGCGCGGCTGTTCCCGGTGAGCAAGGGCTAGTCTCTCCGGGGGAAGGGACGGTATCGTGGGGCGCTACATCGCCCGACGCCTGCTCCTGATGGTCGTGGCGGCGGTGGGAGTGACGCTGATCTCCTTCGTCATCTCCCACGCCGTCCCGACCGACCCCGTCGTGGCCAACCTCGGCCAGCAGGCCTCGCAGCGCCCGGAGCTGGTCGCGGCGTTCAAGGCGCAATGGGGGCTGGACCAGCCGCTGTACATCCAGTACTGGCGCTTCATCAGTGGCCTGGCACGCGGCGACCTCGGGATGTCGATCAACACCCGGCGCCCGATCAGCACGGACATCGGCCAGTTCCTACCAGCGACGATCGAGCTGGCGACGACCGCGATCCTCATCGCTCTGATCGTCGGTATTCCCCTGGGCGTCTTCTCTGCCCTGTACCGAGACAGCCTCATCGACCACCTCGCCCGCTTCGTCTCGCTGATCGGGGTTTCCATCCCCATCTTCTGGCTGGCGGCGGTGGCGCTGGTCGTGTTCTACGCCACGCTCCACCTCACCGTTGGCCCGGGCCGGCTGGGGCCGCAGATGCCGCCACCGCCGCAGGTAACCGGCTTCTACCTGATCGACAGTCTGCTCGCCGGCGACCTGGTGACGTTCAAGAGCGCGGTGGACCACCTGGTGCTGCCCGGGCTGGTGCTCAGCAGCTCCATCATGGGGCTGGTCACGCGCATCACCCGCTCGTCGATGCTCGAGGTGCTCAATCAGGATTACATCCGGACCGCGCGCGCCAAGGGGCTGGTCGAGCGGATGGTGGTGGTCCGCCACGCGCTCCGCAACGCCCTCATCCCGACCGTCACCGTCCTCGGCCTCGCCTATGGCAGCCTGCTGTCCGGCGCGGTGATGACGGAGACGATCTTCGCCTGGCCGGGGCTGGGCCGCTACGCTTTCCAGGCAGCGACGCAGAACGACTTCCCGGCGATCATGGGCGTAACCTTTATCATTGCGCTGATCTATATCCTGGTGAACCTAGCCGTGGACCTGCTGTATGGCTTGCTCGACCCGCAGATCCGCTACGCGTAGGGCGCAGCACAGTGCGCCACTCGGTGGCGCGACGACCGCACGTGAGGTAAGCTGACCCGCCATGGCGACGACGACAACCACTGCGCCCCGCCCCATCCCTGCCGCGGTTGTCCCGGCGGCCGGGGTCAGCAGCCAGCGCAAGGCGCTGCGGCTGCTGCTGCACAACCGGACCGCGGTGCTGGGAATGCTCCTCGTCCTGTTCTGGGTGCTGGCGGCGCTGCTCGCCCCGGTCATCGCCCCCTACGATCCGGTCGACCAGGACCTGAAGCTGCGGCTCCAGGGTCCGTCGGCTGTCCACTGGCTGGGGGTAGACGAGCTGGGCCGCGACGTCTTCAGCCGGGTGCTGTATGGCGGCCGGGTGTCGCTCCCTGTCGCCTTCGTTGTCGTCGTGCTCGCGACGATCTTCGGCACCCTGTATGGCGGGGTGGCGGGCTTTGTCGGCCGCTGGCCCGACGAGATCGCGATGCGCTTCGTCGACATGGTGCTCGCCTTCCCCTCGCTGATCCTGGCGATGGCGATCGCCGCCGCGCTCGGCCCCAGCATCTGGAACTCGATGATCGCGATGCTGCTGGTCTGGTGGCCACCCTACGCCCGGGTGGCGCGTGGCCAGGTGCTCTCACTCAAGAACCGCGATTACGTCACCGCCGCCCGGGCGCTCGGGATGACCGAGCGCCGCATTCTCCTCCGCCACGTGCTGCCCAACGCCTTCGCCCCGCTGCTGGTGCTGATGACGATGGACTTCGGCAATGCGATCATCATCACCGCGGCGCTGAGCTTCCTGGGATTGGGCGCGGTGCCGCCCACCCCCGAGTGGGGTGCGATGGTGGCCGAGGGGCGCGAGCTGATTCAGCAGTGGTGGATCTCCACCTTCCCGGGACTGGCGATCTTCACCGTCGCCGTCGGCTGCAACTTCATCGGCGATGGTCTGCGCGACGCCGTCGACCCGCGGCTGCGGCTGCGCTGATCGGTCCGGCCATCCGTAACAAAACCGTGCCCCACAGCCTTGGCTCGCGGTGGGCAGCCCTGGTAGCCTAGTGGCGGCCGCGCGGACTGAGCGGCCCATTCCTCTCCTCGGGCACGACAGGGGTTCATGAAGCGTTGGCCCACACTGGCGGGCGCCAGGCGCGCCATCGCCGCGCGTCTGCCGCGGTCCCGCGGCGCCCTGATCGGCAGCATCGGCGCGCTCGGCCTGGTGCTCGCCGCGGGCGCCTACGTCCTGTCGCTCCAAGGCGCGCCCTCTGCGCTTCAGCCGCCTACCACCGCCACCCCCACGGCTGTGGCCGAGCCGACCGCGGCCTCCACGCCCGAAGTGGCGGCGACCCCGGGCGGCGAGATCCAGGGCGTGAGGCTCAGCGCACCCGACACCTCGCCCTTCGCCGCGCTCGCCACTCCGGCCCCGACCCCGACGCCCGGGGTGCTGCGCCCCACCAAGCACCGCATCGAGCCGGGCGAGACGCTGATCTCGATCGCCGACCGCTATGGACTGCGGCCCGAGACGCTGGTGTGGGCGAACAACATCGAAAACGCGGACCTGATTGTCGCCGGGCAGGAGCTCACCATCCCGCCCGCGGACGGCCTGCTGTACACCGTCCAGCCGGGCGAGCGCCTGGTCGACCTGGCCGACGAGTACGGGATCCCGCTCTCTGCCATCATCACCGCCAACGGGCTCACCAACCCGGACCTGGTGCTGGTGGGCGACGTCGTCTTTCTCCCCGGCGCCCGGCCGAAGGCGCCGAGCGTGGTGGCAGCGCCAGCGCAGCCCGAAGCGAACGTCGCCGCGGCCGAGGTCGCCGAGAGCATCCCGCTCACTCCCGCGCTCCAGGCGGTGCTCGACGCCGGCTGGGAGCGGACCAGCGAGGACACACAGCTCTTCGACGGCGCCGGCCGCGACGCCCGGGTGCTCGACGCCCTCCCGGCCGGAGCGCGGCTGGAGCGGATCGGGCCGCTGCAAGGCCGCCGGCTGCCCGTGCGCGACCCGGGCGATGGCCGCACCCGCCTGGCGATGACCGGCTGGGTGGATGCCCTGGCGCTGGAGCCCACCTCCGCCCCCAGCCCGCGCGAGCTGCCGCGCTCGTACCCGGACGACACCCGGATGGACATTCCTCAGGTGTTCGCCCCATACCGCAGCCAGCTCGACGGCTCGCCCTACTCCCTGGCCAACTGCGGCCCGACCACCATCAGCATGGCGCTGGCCGCGTTCGGGCTCTCCCTCCCGCCCGGCCAGCTCCGCCTCGAGGTCCAGAACACCCAGCACATCTGGGGCAACAACGTCGGCTCCCTGATCACCGCGCTCGCCCGCGTCGTCCGCGACCACGGGCTGCAGACCCCGGGGCTGTACGACGACGACGGCAGCCTGCACCGCTGGACGCTCGACGAGCTACGCGCCCACCTGGCCCAGAAGCAGCCTATCGTCGTCCAGGTCCGCTACCGCGCCCTGCCGGGCCGCGAGCGCGTTCCCTATTACGGCGACCACTACATCCTGCTGACCGGGCTCGTGGACGATGCCTTCCTGTACAACGACCCGGTCGACCACGACGGGGTGGGCTGGGACCGGGTCATCAGCGGGGCGCGGCTGGACCAGGCGATGAACGCCAGCGACACCCCATACGCGCACACCGCCTTCGCCGTCAGCCAGTAGCCGCGCTCCTGGCGGCGCTCATCTGCTCGGTACATATCTCTTCTCTCCACTGTGCCCCGCCGCCATCGCCCGAGGCGCCCTGGCGAGCCGCCAGAGAGATAGCGCGCTCTCGCGCCCGCCGCGCCTGCGCCGTCACCGTGAATGCTCTCCCCCTTACGTTTCATATCCTCTTGCTAGACTGGCAGTCACTGAGCGTACAGATAAGCAGATTCTGTTATTAATAAGGCTACAATGTGACTGGTAAGGCGACTACTGCATCTGAGCGGGGCGCTGGGACTGCTGGTGGGGCTCGTGGTGCTGGGCGCCCAGAGCGCCCTGGCAGCGGGACGGGGACAAGTCGGCGCCTGGGGCTATAACCAGTACGGCCAGGTGGGGGACGGATCCACGACGGACCAATTGACCCCGGTGCGGGTACACGGTTCCCACGGCGTGGGAGCAATCGCCATCGATGCAGGCGAGGATCACAGCCTGGCCCTCAAGAGCGACGGCACCGTGTGGGCCTGGGGCCACGACTACTATGGTCAACTTGGGGATGGAACGCAGGGGGCCCCTCCTGCTTCTGCCGCACCGTCCCGGTGCAAGTACGCGTCCTGAGTGGCGTGACCGCGGTCAGTGCGGGTGGTGGAATCTTCGGGGGCGGCGCACACAGCCTAGCACTCAGCAACGACGGCACGGTCTGGGCCTGGGGCTACGACTACCATGGTGAGCTGGGGGATGGGACGCGGGGCATTTCTCCCTGCTTCTGCCGGACGACACCGGTCCAGACGCAGCGGCTGGCGGACGTGACCGCCATCAGCGCCGGTGGTCAGCACAGCCTGGCGCTGCGGCTTGGCACGTAAGCGTATCCGCCGCGGCCGGGGGAACTCGCGCGGCCTTTCGTAGCAGGCCGGATAAGCGACGCCGCTACCCCCTCGGCCGGAGTGCTCCCGCGTCGTCTCTCGTGCTTCGTCGGAGCCAGGGAACGACGCAGGGGGCAAGCCAGGCTGGGCGACGCGAGGGTCGCCTCTTGCCACTGCGCAGCCGTGCCCTTGGTTGTCTGTTGCTAACGCCTCTGCCCCAACCTGATACGTCCGAACCGTTCGCGGTGTGCTGCCTCTAGACAGGGCAGGGGCGGACGTGCTTTGCTATGCGCCCGAACGGGCATCGGGCGCCAGGGCGACCGGCCGCTCGGGCGGCGCCCAGCGCGCGCGAATCCGGGACGTATCCACTCGCGAGGGGTGCGTCGATGAGCGCCAGGCACGAATCCCGTCAGTCGTGGAGCGTGATCGCCCGCTGCCTCGTCGCCTCGCTGGCGCTCGTGCTCATCGCGGTGCTGGCGCCGGCTGGCTTCCGCCTGGCCCGGGCGGAGGGCGGCCCGCCGTCGGGTTCCCCGCTGCCGGCCGCGCTCGCGCCGCTGGCGCCGGCGCTGGTGACGCAGCAGCCGGATCTTCATGGCTGCCTGCTGGCCGACATCGCAACCTCGATGAATCTGCTCGACCTCCGCGCCGGCCGTCCCCCGAGCCACACCTATCAGGAAGTGTGGAATCGCTACAACCAGATGGTGCCCGGCTTCGCCAGTGATCCTTACAAGTACCCCTATCCCTGGACCGCCGGAGCGATCGCCGAGAGCTACGGCCTCTATATCAGCCTGGCGCGCCACGACTTCACTCCCGCCGACGTGGACGCCTGGCTCGGCCAGGGCGCGGCGGTGATCGTGTACCAGAACCAGGGTCCGCGCAATCCCAGCCACGCCCTGGCGCTGCTGGCCGAGGATGGCGCCACGGCGCGCTACTACGATCCCTGGTATGGCTACCGCGAACAGCGCGAGGCCGACTTCTACGCCGGCCTGGCGCCCTGGGTCACCGTGCTGACGCTCGCTCCGAAGCCGAGCTGAGCGCGGCGCTGGACTGTCGCTGAGCTGCGTGATGCTGGGCGCTCGCGGAGCGCGCCATCCCGCGTCGCGGAGGAGCAGTCACGGGGCCAAGGCACGGTGTGCGAGGAGCTGAGGCGCGGCCGAAGCGTCGCCGAGATCTTCGCGGAGCAGGCACGCGCTGAAAGCTCTCCGTCGACGCCGTGCCCAAAGCGTGGAAGTTGCGCGCCGCGGTCGGTGTGGGCGAGACTGCCTTTGAGCGGCACGCAGGCACCAGGCAGGGCAATGGCAGCGCACACGGGCAGGGACGACGGAGGCCGGGAGGATGCCGCACGTCTGGCTGCCAACCACCCGGGCACGCGGCGTAATGGCCAGATCGTCGTCGTCGCCCGAGTTGCGCCGCGGTCGCTGCGCGAGTCGCTCCGCCCCGGGCTGCTGGCCGGGCTGGCGAGTGCGCTGGCTCTGCTGGCGGTGCTGCTCCCGGCGCGGCTCCTGCTCGGCGTCCCGCACCTGGCGGAGCTGGCGAGCGACTGGCTGACGCTGGTCATCCCGCTCGGGCTGTTCGACGCTGCGCTCGGCCTGCTCGGCCGCGCCGCCAGGCCGCTCCTGTTCGCCAGCGCCCTCGCGCTTCTGCTCCTGCTCGGGGCGCTGCCGGGACTGTGGCAGGCGCAGCGGGGCTGGCGCCTGCGCGGCGGCCTCGGGCTCGGACTGCTCACCTGGCTCGTCGTCGGGCTCGTGCTCCTGCCCGTCTTCCAGGTCGGGCCGTTCGGACAGCACCTGAGTGTGGGCGCTGGCAGGACCGCGCTGGCGCTGGCGCTCGCCTGTCTGGTCCAGGGGCTGACGCTGGGTCTGCTGACCCCATTGCTGACTGGGCCGACCGTCGCGCCGGGCGGGGCGATCGCTCCGGCGCGCCCGGCCCGGCGCCGCTTCCTCGTCGGCAGCGCGGCGGCGCTGCTCGGGCTGGCGCTCGCGGCCTGGCTGGGCCGGCGCAATCGGGATACCGAGGCGCAGGATAGCCTGCCACGTGACGAGAACGGGGTGATGCTGGGCGCGCAGCGCAGCCCCGGCACGCTCGCGCCACTGATCACCCCAAACACGGCGTTCTACGTGGTGTCCAAGAATCCGCTGGAAGATCCGGACCTGCCGCCGGAGGTCTGGTCGCTCCGCGTCACCGGCCTGGTCGAGCACCCGCTGGAGCTGAGCTACCCCGAGCTGCTCGCGATGCCCTGGGTGGAGCAGGACCAGACGCTGGAGTGCATCAGCAACGAGGTGGGCGGCGAACTGATCAGTACCGCGCGCTGGCGCGGCGTGCCCGTCCGCGACGTCCTCGCTCGCGCCGGAGCAGCGGGCTGGGCGGTGAAGCTGGAGGTGATCTGCGACGACCGCTACAGCACCGGCCTGCCATGGGGGATCGCTCAGGCGCCGGATACCCTGCTCGCCTACGCGATGAACGGCGCGCCGCTGCCGCGCGAGCACGGCGGCCCGGTGCGGCTGCTGGTACCCGGCCGCTACGGGATGAAGAGCGCGAAGTGGGTGGTGGGGCTGCAGCCGACGCAGGACAACTACCTGGGCTACTGGGAGCTGCGCGGCTGGACGGACGACGCCACGGTGAAGACGATGGCGCGGATCGATACCCCTGCGCCCGGCGCCCGCGTTGGCCCGGGGCCGGTGCGTGTCGCCGGTATCGCCTACGCCGGGCGGCGCGGAATCAAGCTGGTGGAATGCTCGGCAGACGGCGGCATCACCTGGCAGCCGGCGCGGCTGATCGAGCCGGCGCTCAGCCCGCTCACCTGGGTCCGCTGGGAGGCGGAGTTTACCCCCACCAGTGCCGCGCGCACCGTGCTTCAGGTGCGCGCCACGGACGGACAGGGCATCCCCCAGGTGACCCGCTCCATCCCACCGCTGCCCTACGGCGCGGCCGGGATTCACACGGTCGTCGTCCTGAACATGTAGGCGCGGGACGCTCCTGGCCCCGGGGCCAGGCGGCGTTCGGAGCGCGGCTCAGCCGGCATGGCGAAGCGCGGCCTGCCGCTGGCGGGCCCGCCGGGTGCGGCGGTAGGACTCGACCGTGCGGGTGGAGAGGAAGTGCAGCCGCCCGAGACGGCTGGAGCGGAGCCGGCCGCGCTCGATCAGCTCGCGCACGCTGCGCTCGCGGATCCCGAGCACGCGCGCGGCGGCCTTGACAGAGAGGAAGCCAGGGGTACGAGAGGCGACGTCAAGCATTGGGGAGGCTCATCTTTCTCCGACGCGGATACGACACGAAGGCGCACAGCATCACGTTTCACACTACTTATGTTAACTTATAGCGCCGCGTTTCCTCCGCAAAGTGCCTCCGCGGCGGCCTGAGCCGTGGTCAGTCTCGGCTATATCTGGGGGCATAGCCGAGACAGCCACCCCGGGCGGGGCCAGGAGCCCGTCCTCCAGCGGGTCGGCCACGCCGTGCCCGCTGGCAGGCGCACTACAGGCCGCGCTCCGGCGCCCCGGCCGCCAGGTAGCGCTCCAGCAGCAGCGCCGCGGCGCGGGCGTCCACCCGCCCCCGCTCCCGGGGGCTGAGCGGCCGGCCAGCCAGCCCCAGCTCCTCCGTTGCCCGCACGCTCGTCTCGTACTCATCCCAGAGCACCAGTGGCAGGCCAAGCGCCTGCTCCAGCGCCTCGGCAAAGCGACGCGTTCGCTCCGCTTGCGGCCCCTCGCTCTGGTTCAGGTTGCGTGGGAGCCCTACCAGCAGCCGCCGAATGCCCCGCTCGCGCACCAGGTGGGCCAGCCGGGCCAGGTCGGCGGGGAGGCTGCGCCGGCGCAGCACCCCGGCTTCGCGCACTCCCTGGCGCTCATCCCACTGCGCCAGCCCGATGCGCCTGTCCCCCACGTCCAGCGCCAGGATCGGCCCGCTGCTGTGCCTGTCCATCATGTCCCGCTTATCGTCGCGTGGCCATGCCCCATTGCATTCTGCCCTTTCGAGTATCAGGCAGCAGCTCTGTGGCAGATTCCCGGCGCCGCAGGTGGGCAGGCGGGCGGCGCGGCGCGGTCGCCCGGCGTATCATCATCCCGACGCGCTCGGACACGACAGAGGAGGAACGCAGATGGACAAGGCGCCGATCGCGGTGATCGGGACCGGGCAGATGGGGCCGGGCATCGGGGTGACAGTCGCCCTGGTCGGCCACCCGGTGACATTGTACGGACGGACCGAGGCGAGCGTGGCCCGAGGGCTCACCGCGGTCGACGCGGTGCTGGAGCTGCTCACCCGCGAGGAGATCATCAGCCCCGAAGCGGCCGCGGCGGCCGGGGATCATATCTCCGGCACCACCGACCTGGCACAGGCGGTGCGGGACGCGGCATTCGTCTTCGAGTCGATCGAGGAGAACCTGGCGGTCAAGCAGCGGATGTTCGAGCAGCTCGAAGCGCTCGTCGCCCCGAACACCATTCTGGCGAGCAACACCTCCGGGCTGCGGATCAGCGACATCGCCGCCAACCTGCGGCGCCCCGAGCGCGCGGTGACCACTCACTTCTGGAATCCGCCGCACCTGATCCCACTGGTAGATATCGTGAAGGGCGAGCGGACCAGCGACGCGACGATCGAGCAGACCAGGGCACTGCTGCTCGACGCCGGCAAGCGCCCCGTGGTGGTGCTCAAGGACACCGCCGGGCAGCTTGGCATCCGGCTGCTGCACGCGGTCAAGCGCGAGGCGTTCTCCATCATCGAGCAGGGGCTGGCCAGCCCGGAGGACGTGGACATCGCGATTCGGTACGGCCCTGGGATGCGCTTCGGCGGCTTCGGCCCGATCGAGCACACCGACACGGTTGGCCTGGACATGGTGCTGGCGGTGCAGGAGTCGGTCGTGCCCGGCCTGTGCCACGCCACCGAGCCGTCACGGCTGCTGCGCGAGAAGGTGGCCCGCGGGGAACTGGGGGTGAAGACCGGCAAGGGCTTCTTCGACTGGTCCCAGCGCGACCCGCGGGAGGTCACCCGCAGGCGCGACCAGTGGCTCATCCGCCAGCTCAAGGCGATGGCCAAGGAGCAGCAGCCAGCATCCGCGGCAGCGGATGCCACCCCGTAGCCGCGCTCGCCGAACCGCGTCCAACCACCACACTGGCACACTGGAGACGACATGACGCTCACCACCGATAGCCCCGCCGCCCGCCAGCGCGAGCTGCTCGACCTCGCCGGCAGTGTCCTCGCCGGTGGCGGGCTGGGCCTGTTCCAGCTCCCCGACGAGGTGAACCTGGTCATCGCCGAGGGCCGCGGCAGCCACGTCACCGCCGTGGACGGCAAGGACTACATCGACTACCACCTCGGCTCCGGCCCGGCACTGCTCGGCCACGCCCACCCGGAGGTCGTCGCCGCCGTCCAGGCGCAGCTCCCCAAGGGCAGCACCTACTACTTCCTGAACGAGCCAGCCATTCGGCTGGCCCAGCGCCTGGTGGAGGCGATCCCCTGCGCGGACGTGGTCCACTTCACCGGCTCGGGCACCGAGGCCACCTTCTTCGCGCTACGCATCGCCCGCGCCTACACCGGCCGACAGAAGGTGCTGAAGTTCGAGGGCGGCTGGCACGGGATGCACGACTATGCGCTCTGGGGCACGGTCCCCTCGCGCCCCAGCCCCTACCCGAACGCCAACCCAGACTCGGCTGGCATCCCCGAAGCGCTGCGGGGCCAGGTGCTGGTCGCCCCATTCAATGATGCCGAGCGGGCGGAGGCGATCATCGAGGCACACGGGGCCGACCTGGCGGCGGTGATCGTTGAGCCATTGGAGCGGGTACTGGTTCCGCAGCCCGGCTTTCTGGAGGCGATCCGCGAGGCGACGCGGCGCCACGGGATCGTGCTGATCTTCGACGAGGTGGTGACCGGCTTCCGCGTTGCCTGGGGCGGGGCGCAGGAGCGCTACGGGGTGATCCCGGACATGGCGACCTACGGCAAAGCGATGTCCGGCGGCTTCCCGATGGCGGCGATCGCCGGTCGCCGCGAGGTGATGGCGCCGCTGGACAGCCGGGTCCGCGACCGCGCCCACCTGGCCTGGGCCAGCGGCACCCTGAATGGCAACCCGATCAGCGCCACCGCCGGCCTGGCCGCCCTGGACGTGCTCAGCCGTCCCGGCGCCTACGACGTGTTCCACCACATCGGCGGCCGACTGCGGCGCGAGATCAAGGCGCTCGGCGCTCGCCACGGCTTCGCGGTGCAGACCCCGGGCGAGGACGCCGTGTTCGGCGTTCGCTTCACCGAGAAGGAAGACCTGCACACCTGGGAGGACCTGCTGACGCACGACCGGCAGCTCGGCCTGCGCTGGGGGATCGAGCTGCTCAAGCGGGGTATCCTCAACAACCCGAACGAAAAGTTCTACCTCTCCATCGCCCACACCGACGCCGACGTCGACCGCACCCTGGACGCCTGCGACGACGCGTTCAAGGCGCTGAAAATGTAGCCAGCCACCACCTCGACCGCGGGCGTTGCCATCTCACCCGTGGGTGACAGGCAGGTGTCACTATCGGGCGCGACACTCCGGCGCGCAGGTGTGCCGGGCTGATCCATTGTGCCAGAGAGTCACGAAGACCGGGATTTTGGGAGGTGCGGAGATGTCAGAGCCGAGCCTCGCGGAGCGCATTCAGCGCGAGCTGCCCCACCTGTCGCCGCCGCAGGTGGAGGAGCTGGCGCAGGCGGTGCAGCGGCTGGTGCAGGCCTTTCATCCCGAGCGCATCTACGTCTTTGGCTCCCAGGCACGCGGAACGCCGCGACCGGATAGCGACATCGATCTGCTCGTCGTGGTGCCCAGCTCGAACCTGCCCGGCTACCGACGAGATCAGGAGGCCTACCAGGCATTGGGCTGGCACAGCCTGCCGCTTGAGATCATCGTGATGACGCGCGCCGAGTTCGACGAGCGCCTCCCGGCGCTTGCATCGCTCCCAGCGACTGTCGCCCGCGAGGGGAGGCTGCTGTATGCAGCCTGAGGTGCTGCGCGAGGCGCAGGACTGGCTGGCGCGGGCGGAGCAGGACCTCGAGGCAGCGGAGGCGCTGCTGGCCAGGGCGCGGCCGCTGCCGGGGATAGTCGCCTATCACACCCAGCAGGCGGCCGAGAAGGCGCTGAAGGGCTTCCTCGCCGCCCACAATCAGCCGTTTGAGCGGACGCATGAGCTCGTTCCCCTACTGAACGCCTGCCGTCAGCTCGACCCAGCTTTCGTACAGCTCCTGGCGGCGGCCGAAACACTCTCGCCGTATGCGACCCGCTTTCGGTATCCGCCGGGCCCCCTGGCTCCATCCGTACCAGACGCCGAGCAGGCGCTACGGCTCGCCCGGGACCTGATCGGCTTCGTCCGTCGGCAGCTCGGGTTGTGAGGCTAGGGCCTGTCTTCAATGGAGAAGTTCGATTGACGATAATTGTGTTGACAGATCGTGTGCTCCCGGAGGTGGGGTATGCCACGACGGCACGAGTTGACCGATGCCGAATGGGCGCGGCTGGCG